>Ga0184612_10000295_pt1 | contig 22863 bp, 20 predicted proteins | sample PLM3_60_coex_FD_133163 | JGI IMG/M metagenome (GOLD analysis project Ga0184612, IMG submission 133163) | Groundwater sediment microbial communities from an aquifer in East River, Colorado, USA - PLM3_60_coex | ecosystem: Environmental > Terrestrial > Soil > Riparian zone | place: USA: East... | reverse complement strand
TACGCGCTCGACCTCAGCCACGGCGGCGAGGTGCGCAGCTACCTCCTCCATGTACCCGAGAGCTACGACCCGTCCACTGGGCCGCCGCTTGTGCTCGCCTTCCACGGCAGGCCGTCGACCCCCCGCGATGTGGAGCTGACCAGCGGCTTGTCGGAGAAGGCCGACGAGGAGGGCTTTGTCGTCGCGTACCCGACAGGCATCCGCGGCCGCGGCTTCAACACCGAGACATCCAGCCCCGACGACGTCGCCTTCGTCGGCGCGCTCATCGACGAGATCGAGCGGACGTGGGGCACCGACGCCGACCGCGTCTACGCGACCGGCATGTCCATCGGCGCGCAGATGGTCTATCGGCTGGCAGCGGAACTGGGCGGGCGGCTCGCCGCCATCGCGCCGGTCAGCGGTGCCCCCCGCGACCCGAGCCGGATCGGGCCGGCCACGCCGGTGTCGTTGATCACCTTCACCGGTACCGCCGACGGGGTGGCGGCCCCTGCCGAAGAGGGCCTGTACACATGGCGTCAGCGGGCCGGCTGCGCCGACCCCGCCGTCCACACGGAGGACGATGGCGACCGCACGGTGGAGATCGCCACCTCGGAGTGCGACGACGGCACCGACGTGGTGTGGTACTCCATCACCGACATGGGCCACTTCTGGCCGGGGGCGGAGCGAGGCGTCAGTGCCGATCCCACGGCGCCGGTCAACGCAACCGATCTGATGTGGGATTTCTTCGACCAGCACCCGCGCGACTCATAGGGAAACACCGCACATCAACCCTCGGCCGGAGGTTGAGGGCGGGTCATGTCTCGGCCAGACCGACCCTGGCATGCAGCCACCTGAGGCCGGACGGGGCGTACCACGAGCGCTCCCCGAGCAGCCGCATCGAGGCGGGCACCAAGACACCTCGAACCAGCGTCGCGTCGATCAGTATGGCCAGGCCGGCACCGAGCCCGAACATCTGGATGAAGCTGACCTGGCTGGTCCCGAAGGCGAAGAACGAGACGGCGATCAGTGCGGCAGCCGTGGTGACGATCCGGCCGGTGTGCGCGAGCCCGTGCACGGTCGCCTCCTCGATGCTCGCACCCGCGTCGTAACGCTCCTTGATCCGGCTCATCAGGAACATCTCGTAGTCCATGGAAAGGCCGAAGACGAGGCAGAACATCAGCACCAGCATCGACGTGTCCAGGGCCAACGGAGTGAAGCCGAGCAGCGACGACCCGAACCCCTCTTGGAAGATCAGCACCATCAGCCCCAACGTCGCACCGAGCGTCAGCGCGTTGCTGACGAGCGCACGCAGGGGCTGGACCACGCTGCCCGTGAACAGGAACAGCACCACGAACGTAGTGATCGCGACGAGCCCAGCCGCCAGCGGCAGCCGGCCTCCGATCGCCTCCAGGCTGTCGACGAGCGTCGCAGTCTCACCGCCGACGAGCGCGTCGACGCCCTCCGGCGGACCAACGGCGCGCACCTCGCCGACCAGATCCTGCGCCGTCGACGACCTCGCGTCCGCGCCCGTGACGACGGCGAGCCGCTCGGCGTCCTGCGCGCTCAGCCCGGCCGCCGCGCCACCATCGACCGTTTGCCCAGCCACGTACGTGCCCGCGCTGGAATCGACCCGGTCGACCCCGACCAGCGTCGACAGGCGGGATGCGTAGTCGCCGAGCTCGGCCGGCTCGACCGGACCGGTCGTCACGACATCGATGGCGGTGACGTCGTTGCTCGCGAAATTGCCGCGGATCGCGTCGCCGACCTGCCGGCTCGGAGCGCTCGTCGGCAGCACACGGTCGTCGGGGGTGCCGAACGTGACCTGTGATAGCGGCGTCGCCGCGACGAGCAGGAGCGCCAGCACGGGGAGAGCCGCCAGCACTGGGTGCCGCATGACGCCGGCCGCCAGCCGTCCCCACGAGGGAGCCTCGCTGCGGGGGGTCTTGGCTCGCGCCCACGGCAGCCTCCCCGCATTCACGCGCGTGCCGAGCACGGCGAGCAGGGCCGGCAAGACCACGACCGCGGCGACCACCGCGATCGCGACGACGCCGACACCCGCATAGGCGAACGAGCGAAGGAAGTAGAGCGGGAAGAGCAACAGCGCGGCCAGGGCAGCGATCACCGCAAAGCCGCTGAAGACGATGGTTCGGCCGGCAGTCTCGACCGTGCGGACGGTTGCATCCGGCACCGTGAGGCCGCGGCCCAGCTCCTCGCGGAACCGGCTGACCATGAGCAGCGCGTAGTCGATCGCGAGGCCCAGCCCGAGCGCGGTGGTGAGGTTGATCGCGAAGACGGAGACGTCGGTCAGGTCGCCGAGAAGCGACAGCTCACCGAGGGTCCCCATGATCGCGACCGCGCCAACTGCCAGCGGCAGCAACGCTGCCACCAGGCTGCCGAACGCGACCACGAGCAGGATCAGGATCAACGGCACGGCGATGCTCTCGGCAACTGCGAGGTCACGCAGAACCTGCGCGGGGATGTCCTCGCCGGCGACCTCCGGACCACCGAGCGTCACGTCAAGAGGACCGCTCTCGCCGTCGTATCGGTCGACAATCGACTCGACGTCGCCATCGGCGAGATTCGCAACGATCAGGGCTTGCGAGCCGTCCTCGGACCTCAATGACGGCGCGCCGCCGTCCCAGTACGAGACCACCCGAGACAGCTCCGGATCCGCCGCGAGCCGGTCGGTGAGGTCGGATCCCGCGGCTGCGGACTCGGGGTCGTCGACCGTACCCGCTTCGGTGCCGACCAGTAACACGAGGTCGGCGTCACCGCCGAACTGTTCCTCCACGACGGTCGAGGCCGCGGTCGACTCGGCGTCGGGATCCTCGAAGCCTCCAGACTGCAGCTTGCCGAAGGCACCGGCGCCGAGAACGCCGACCGCTACCAGGGCGAGCAGCGAGGCGACGAGCACCGGGCGCGCGTGCCGTACGACGAAATGGCCGAGTCTTCCGAACATGACTGCTCCTGGGGTGGACCATTAACTTGGCATGTGTAAACTTGTCGCTTGTTAACTTGCCTTAGATGTGAGCTGGTGTCAACATCCGATGATGGTCCGAGCAACGACGGCCCGGGCGACCTATCACCATGGCGACCTGCGCAATGCGCTCATCGCCGCCGGCGCGAAGCTGGCCGAGAAAGGTGGCCCCGGTGCCGTCGGAGTGCGGGCGGCGGCGCGAGAGGTCGGAGTGACGCCGACCGCTGCCTACCGGCACTTCGCCAACGCGGAGGCGCTCCAAGGCGCCGTCAAGAACTCCGCGTTCGACGCCCTAGCGGACGGAATGCGGGCCGAGATGGCGACGGTCGACACCAGTGGAGACGACGCCGAGGACGCGCTTCGGCGCCTGTACGCGATCGGCCGTGCCTATCTCCGCGTTGCCCTCGCCGAGCCCGGGCTGTTCCGGACCGCGTTCGGTGAGGAGGCCACGCCTCCAGCTCGGCCTCGGGAGGAGGACCCGTACTTCTTGATGCTCAACCGTGGTCTCGACGAGCTGGTGGCGACTGGATACCTGCCCGAGGAGCGGCGACCGCTCGCCGAGTTCGCTGCCTGGTCCGCCGTGCACGGGCTGGCCCGGCTCGTCCTCGACGGTCCGCTCTCCGGCCTGCCCGACGATGCCCGCGAGGCCGTGCTCCAGCGCACCCTCGACATGGTTGCCCGCGGCCTCTAGGCCAGCTCCCAAATGATCACGTTAAGTGGGCGTGTACCCCCGTTACCAGGTCTCGGCGCCTGGTAACGGACCCACAGGCCCACTTAACGTGATCATTTGCAGACCGGCCAGGCGAGTCAGACGAGGTCGCGGATCGCGACCGTCTGTTCGCGTCCAGGGCCAACGCCGACCGCGGACACGGGAGCACCGCAGAGCTCCTCGACGGCGGTGACGTACGCCCGCGCTCCGCTGGGCAGGTCGGCCAGCGATCGGGCGCCGGAGATGTCCTCGTTCCACCCGTCGAGATCCTCGTACACGGGCACGGCGTGGTGGAACTCGGTCTGCGTCATCGGCATCTCGTCGTGCCAGACGCCGTCGACCTCGTACGCGACGCAGACCGGAATCTTCTCGCGCCCGGTCAGCACGTCGAGCTTGGTGAGCACGAAGTCGGTGACCCCATTGATCCGCGCGGCGTATCTGCCCAGGACGGCGTCGAACCATCCGCACCGGCGTGGGCGGCCGGTCGTCGTCCCGAACTCGGCGCCGGCGCTCCGCAGCCGTGCGCCGTCGTCGTCGAGCAGCTCGGTTGGGAAGGGCCCCTCCCCGACCCGGGTCGTGTAGGCCTTGATCACGGCGATCACCCGATCGATCCGGGTGGGCGGGATCCCGGAGCCTGTGCACGCACCGCCGGCCGTCGGGTTGGACGACGTGACGAACGGATACGTGCCGTGGTCGACGTCGAGCAGGGTGGCCTGCCCGCCCTCCAGAAGGACGGTGCGGCCGTCGTCGAGCGCCTTCCCGAGCAGAGTCGCGGTGTCCGCGACCATCGGGCGCAACCGGTCTACGAAGCCGAGCAACTCGTCGGCGACGTCGTCGACGGTCACCGCGCGCCGGTTGAACACCTTGACCAGGAGCTGGTTCTTCTGTTCGAGGGCGCCTTCGACCTTCTGGCGCAGGATCTTCTCGTCGAAGAGGTCCTGCACCCGGATGCCGACGCGGGACATCTTGTCGGCGTACGTCGGGCCGATGCCACGGCCCGTCGTCCCGATCCGGCGGCTACCCAGGAAGCGCTCGGTCACCTTGTCGAGAGTGCGGTTGTACGGCGCGATGAGGTGCGCGTTCGCGCTGACGACCAGCCGCGACGTGTCGACCCCTCGGGCCTCGAGCGCGTCGATCTCCTCGAACAGGACCGCGAGATCGACGACCACACCGTTCCCGATGACCGGCACTACACCAGGCGTGAGGATTCCGGACGGAAGTAGATGGAGCGCATAGGTCTCGGCGCCGATCACGATGGTGTGCCCAGCGTTGTTCCCACCGTTGAACTTGACCACGTAGTCGACGGCGCTGCCGAGCAGGTCGGTGGCCTTGCCCTTGCCCTCGTCGCCCCACTGGGCGCCGAGCAGCACGATCGCTGGCACCTGAGGCCTCCTGATGATCCGCCGGCGTAGCCGACCCGGACGGCCCGAGGGTACCGAAGTCCGCGATCTCGCCCGGCGTGACGACCCGCGCCGCACGTCCTCGAGAAGCAGCCCTCCACTGTGCGGGCTGCCTCCTAGCCCAGCCGGGTGGCCCGTAGCGCGAGGTAGCGCTGCTCGGGAACGCTCGCGGTCATCCTCGCCGCCCGCTGGTAGGCCTCGCGGGCGGCGACCGGATCGCCCGCGAGCTCGAGCAGGTGCCCTCGCACCGCCTCGAGGCGGTGGGTGTGGGCCATGCGGTCGTCGGAGTCAAGGGTTCCGAGCAGGGCGAGGCCGGCTCGTGGACCGTTGACCATCGCGAGCGCGACAGCGCGATTGAGCGTGACGACGGGCCCTGGCGAGACTTGTTCGAGCACCTCGTACAGCGCCAGGATCTGCGGCCAGTCCGTTTCGCCGGCGCTCGGCGCTTCGTCGTGCACCGCGGCGATCGCCGCCTGTAGCTGATACGGACCGATCGGCGCCTTGCCGAGGGTGCGGGTGACCAAAGCCACGCCTTCCTCGATCTGGGCGGTGTTCCAACGTCCCCGTTGCTGTTCGGCGAGCGGAACGAGGGAGCCCTCCGCGTCGGTTCGGGCGGCTCGCCGGGCATCGGTCAGCAGCATGAGGGCGAGCAGACCAGCGACCTCGCCCTCCCGTGGCATGAGCTGGTGGAGCATGCGCGTCAGCCGGATGGCCTCGGTGGTGAGGTCGGCACGGTGCAGCGCAGGGCCCGAACTCGTGGTGTAGCCCTCGTTGTAGACGAGATAGAGCACATGCATCACGACGCGGAGGCGGTCGGCCCGCTCCGGCTCCGGCGGGAGGTCGAATCGGATGCCCGTGCTCTTGATGCTCTGCTTGGCGCGACTGATGCGCTGGGCCATCGTGGCTTCAGGAACCAGGAAGGCGTTCGCGATCTCCGCTGTGGACAGCCCGCCGACCGCGCGCAGGGTCAGGGCCAGCTGCGACGGCACTGAGAGCGAAGGGTGGCAGCACAGGAACAACAGAGTGAGCGTGTCATCCTGGTCCGAAGGCTGCCCCCGCCCAGGCAGTTCCAGGGTGGCAGCGGTCTCCTCCCGACGCCGCCGGGCGCTCTCGCTGCGCCATTCGTCGACGAGTCGCCGGTCGGCGACGGTCAGCAGCCACGAGCGCGGGCTGTCGGGTACACCCTCCACCGCCCATTGCAGCGTCGCGGCGAGAAGCGCCTCCTGCACGGCATCCTCGCAGGCGTCGAAACGCCCGTGCCGCCGTACGAGCGCGCCGAGGACCTGCGGTGCGAGCTCGCGCAGCAGGCCCTCGACCTGGGGCTCGGACCTCACAGCTCCGACAGGTTCTCCGGTGGCGCGTCCATGACCTGACGCACCTCGACCGGCTCGCCGGTCACGGTGACGCACTGCGAGGCGATCTCGATCGCACGCTCGTCGGTGACGTCGACGACCCAGTAGCCGGCCAGCGACTCCTTCGCCTCGGCGAACGGACCGTCGGTCGCCACCGGGACGCCGTTCTCGATGCGGACGGTCTTCGCCAGGGTCGGATCGGCGAGCCCGTTCGCCTCCACGAGCTCACCCGCTTCCCTGAGCTCGCCATCGATCTTCGTCATGAACTCGAGCATGTTCTTGATCCACTCCGGAGACTTGACCTCCACCATGGTGGCCTGGTCGCCGAACATCATGATCATGTACTTCATCTCGTATCACCCTTCATATGGCATCCGGAGCGCTCACCACTGGGTCGGAACGGTCGTGTCTATCTCGACATCCGGTGGAGAACGTAGGCCAGGCGGTCACCGACCGGGCGAGTCAGACGCCGAGGCCGACCCGGCACATCGTGGTCAAGGTCACAGAAAGATCGCGAAACCCGCAGGCCCCGAGGTATCGCGCCAACCGGGTAAAGCGAGGCATTATGGAAGGCGAGGCCGCCGGGAACGCTGCAGGGGACGATTCCGGCGGCCTCATCTCGACCCGGAACGGACAACAGGTTCTACCACGTCAGGACAACCTCTGCCCGGCCGAGCGCAGTGCCTCACAGGCGTCGACGACCCGGGCGGCCATGCCGGACTCTGCCGCCTTGCCCCACGAGCGCGGGTCGTAGGCCTTCTTGTTCCCGACGTCGCCGTCGACCTTGAGCACGCCGTCATAGTTGGTGAACATGTGGTCGGCCACCGGCCGGGTGAAGGCGTACTGGGTGTCGGTGTCGACGTTCATCTTCACGACGCCGTAGTCGACGGCCGCCCGGATCTCCTCCAGGCTCGAGCCCGAGCCGCCGTGGAAGACCAGGTCGAAGGGTCGGTCGACGCCGACCTTCTCGCCCACGGCTGTCTGGATCTCATTCAAGATCTCGGGACGGAGCTTCACGTTGCCCGGCTTGTACACGCCGTGCACGTTGCCGAACGTGAGCGCGGTGATGTACCGGCCCTTCTCGCCCGTGCCCAGCGCCGCCGCGACGGCGAGGCCGTCGTCGACCGTGGTGTAGAGCTTTTCGTTGATCTCGTTGGCGACGCCGTCCTCCTCACCGCCGACGACGCCGACCTCGATCTCCAGGACGATCTTGGCCGATGATGCGGCCGCAAGCAGGTTCTCGGCGATCCGCAGGTTCTCGTCCAGTGGGATGGCCGAGCCGTCCCACATGTGCGACTGGAACAACGGTTCCTCCCCCCGCGCCACGCGCTCGGCCGAGATCGCCAGGAGTGGCCGGACATAGCCGTCGAGCTTGTCCTGCGGGCAGTGGTCTGTGTGCAGGGCGATGTGGACGTCGTAGTTCCTGGCCACCTCGTGCGCGAACGCGGCGAGTGCAGCAGCCCCGGACACCATGTCCTTGACCGTCGGGCCGGACAGGTACTCGGCGCCACCGGTGGACACCTGGACGATGCCGTCGCTCTCCGCCTCGGCGAAGCCGCGGATCGCGGCGTTGAGCGTCTGCGAGGACGTCACGTTGATCGCCGGGAACGCGAATCCGCCCTCCTTGGCCCGGTCGAGCATCTGCGCGTACGTCTCGGAGGTGGCGATAGGCATCGGAGCTCCTTGCGAACGTCGGGGCACACTCTCGTGGTCAGTATTCCGCGCCGTACGTGCGACGAGCACGGCGCGTCCGCGGACCGGGCGGTAGCCTCGGGTCGATCAGCCGACCGAATCGTCACTGCCGAGGAGCGAACCGTGCCCGAGCGCACAGTCGTCGTCGCCAGCAAGGTCGGCCTGCACGCCCGGCCGGCAGCCGTCTTCGTGAGGGCCGCCGCCGACCAGCAAGCACGCGTGAAGATCCGTAAGGGCAACGGCGCGCCGGTCGACGCAGCCAGCATCCTGGCGATCATGACCCTCGGCGTCGAGCACGGCGTCGAGGTCGTCCTGGAAGCCGAGGGTGAGGGCGCAGAGGAGTCGCTGGACGCGCTGGCGGCCCTCCTCGAGAGCGACCTCGACGCCGAGGGCGTCCAGCCCGCCTGAGCCCCATCTCGCGCCACTGACCGAGGCCGGCCTGTCAGGCCCGACCGCTAGCGTCACGGCCATGCACACTGCGGCGCCTGGGCGGCTCGCGACGTGGTGGGCCGACACGTCGCGCGGCCTGCCGCAGCCATTCTGGTACCTGCTGGCCGGAACGTTCGTGAACAGGCTGGGCCAGATGGTCACGCCATTCTTGGCGCTGTACCTTGCCGGGCCGCGTGAGCTCAGCCCGTCGACGGTAGGCGTCGTGCTGGCCTGCGTTGGCGCCGGCTCGTTCGCGTCGCAGCCCATCGGCGGTTACCTGGCCGACCGGATCGGCCGGCGGGCGACCCTCGTGGCGGGCATGGTGGGTACAGCGGCGAGCTTCATGATGCTCGCAGCCGTGCGCGACCTGCGCTGGATCGCGGTGGCCGCGACGCTCTCCGGGTTGACCGTTGACATGTATCGCCCGGCCGTCTCGGCGATGATCGCCGACCTCGTCCGGCCCGAGTACCGGGCCCGCGCGTTCGCGCTGCTGTACTGGGTGATCAATCTCGGCGTCGCCGTCGCCGCGGTGATCGGTGGCCTGCTGGCGGAGCGGTCGTACTGGTTGCTCTTCGTCCTCGACGCGGCGACGTGCCTCGCATTCGCCGCACTGATCGCGCGGAAGGTGCCCGAGACGCGGCCGGCCCGTGACCCGTCCCACAGCACCGGGTACGGCCAAGCGTTACGTGACCTCCTTCTGCTCGGTCTGACCGGCAGCATGTTGCTCGGCGCCACGGTCTACATGCAAAGCCTCGTCACGTTGCCGCTGGCCGTCGCCGCCGACGGTCTCGGGCCGGAGGCCTTCGGGATCGTGTACGCAATCAACCCGCTGGTGGTGATCGTGTCCCAGGTGTTCGTGCTGCGCATCATCGATCGCATCGCCGGGCTGCGGATCCTCGTGGTCTCGACCGTCGTCATGGGCGTCGGATTCGGCCTGACGGCGTTCGCGTCGACGATCCCGACGTTCGGCCTCACTGTGGTCGTGTGGACGCTCGGTGAGGTCGGCTTCAACGCGGTCGGGCCGGCCATGGTCGCCGATATCGCGCCGGCCGCCCTGCGAGGCCGCTACAACGGCGTCGTCGGCATGGCGTTCGGCGCCTCAGCGTTCTTCGGGCCGCTGATCGGCACGCGCCTGTTCGAGAACTACGGCGAAGGTGTGCTGTGGGGCGCGTGCCTGATCGCCGCGATCGCCTCGGCCGCGATGATCTGGGCGATGGCGCCCGCGATCGGGCGACGTCGGGCTGCGGTCGCCGAGCAGGCCCTGCGGTCAGAGCCCTAGCCCCGCGAGCACCGGCAGCTGCGTGCGGACGTCTCCGCGCGCCGTTGCGGCGTTGGTCGCCACCAGGGCCAGCTCGGACAGCCGTGCGCATTCTTCGTACGACGTCGCCCGCAGGACGTCGGCCACATCCGGGATCGACCGCGGCGTCATGGACAGGCTGGTCACGCCCAGCCCGACGAGGACGCAGGCCAGCGCGGGATCGGCCGCGGCCTCCCCGCACACACCCACCGGCCGGTCCAGTTCAGCACCGGCCCGGCAGGTGAGTTGGATCAGGCGAAGCACGGCCGGCTGCCAGGGATCGTTCAGCCGCGCCAGCTCGCCGAGGAGCCGGTCCGCGGCCATTGTGTACTGGGACAGGTCGTTCGTGCCGATGCTCGCGAAGTGTGCGGACGCCAGGACATGGGTCGCCGTGAGCGCGGCACTCGGCACCTCGACCATGACACCCGCTGTCGCCAGGCCGGCGGCCGCGCAGCGCGCGACGAAGTCGGCGGCCTCGTCGGCGGTGGCGACCATCGGCGCCATGACCCAGACCTCGGCCCCTTCGGCGGCTGCCGCGGCCGCGATCGCCGTGAGCTGATCGGTCAGCACGCCCTCCGAGCGGGTCACTGTCCGCAGCCCCCGCATGCCCAGCGCGGGGTTGGCCTCGTCGGCCAGGTTGAGGAACGGCAGCGGCTTGTCAGCACCCGCGTCGAGCGTGCGCACCACGACCTTCTTCCCGGGAAACGCCGCGAGGACGGCACGATAGGCCGTCACCTGCTCGTCGACCGTCGGGGCCTCGGTGTGGCCCAGGAAGCAGAACTCGGTGCGGAAGAGACCGACGCCTTCGGCGTTGGCCTCCACGGCGGCGGCGACTCCCGTCGGATCGCCGATATTGGCCAACAGCTGAACGCGCCGCCCATCGGCCGTACGTCCCATGCCGTCGAACGTGCGGGCGCGGGCCGCGACCTTGCGCACCTGCTCGATGTCGTCGGCTGTCGGGTCGGTGCGGACGACGCCCGCTGCCCCGTCGACGAGCACGACCGTGCCTACCGCGACGTCGAGCACGCCGGGAGCGGAGACCACCGCCGGCAGCCCCAGTGCGCGGGCGAGAATCGCGGTGTGCGACGTAGGCCCGCCCTCGGCGGTGACCAGCGCCACGCACGTCGCAGGATCGAGCGTTGCGGTGTCCGCCGGTGCCAGGTCGTGGGCGGCGAGGACGAACGGCTCGACACGGTCGGGTACTCCGGGCGCCGGAAGCCCGGACAGCTCGGCAACGATCCGGTCTCGCACGTCGGCGACGTCGCGAGCCCGTTCGGCCATGTACCCGCCCAGGGAGGTCAGCATGGCGGCGACCTCGTCGGCGGCCTCCCACACGGCGCGGGCCGAGGTCAGCCCGGCGGCCACCTTCTGCTGGGCCGCGCCGACGAGGGTCGGGTCGGCGGCCATCAGGGCGGTGGCCTCGAGCACCGCCTTCCCATCGCCGTGGGCACGCGCAGCGCGGGCATCGAGCTCGTCCCGCACCCGGGCTGCGGCTGCGACGATCCGCTCCGCCTCGGCTTCCGCGTCGGCGCCCTCGACGAGCCGCGAGTCCCGCGAAGGTTCCGTGACCGGGTCGGGCATGCGCACCAGCGGACCCACCGCTCGGCCCGGGCTGACACCCACTCCGGTGATCTCGGGCACAGCTCCTCCTGGTTCGGCTCGACTGGGGGGTTCTCCACGTCACATTGAGCTCGGTGACGTGGAGAAACCCCATTCGACGCCGTTAGAACGTGCTCCTCGGCGGCTCGTCCGGAAGGGGGCGGTCGGTAAGGTCGGGCGTCGTTCCCAGCGTCGGGTCCCGCGTCGTGTCCGCCCTGGTGTCACGCGTAGCGGTATCACCCGCCGCGGTGTCCCACGGGGCCGGAACGCCGACCGTCGCGAGTTGGGCGGCCTCCTCACCGAGCGAGGCCTCCACTGCCTCGGCGTTCTCTTCTCGGCCAGGCGTCCGTAGGTTCCACCTGGTGATGACCCACCTGAACAGGAGGTAGTAGATCACCGCGTATCCGAGCCCGATCACGATGAGCAACAAGGGTTGCTCGGCGATCCTGAAGTTGATCAAGTAGTCGATCAGGCCTGCGGAGAAGCCGAACCCGTCTCGGATGTCCAGCGCGTTCGTGAGGGCCAGCGAGGTGCCGGTGAGGATCGCGTGGATGAAGTACAGCGGGAAGGCCACGAACAGGAACGCGAACTCCAGCGGCTCGGTGACACCGGTGATGAACGAGGTCAGAGCGGCCGAGAGCATGATGCCGCCGACGACCTTCTTCTGGACCGGCTTGGCGGTCTGCCAGATCGCCAGTGCGGCCGCCGGCAGGGCGAACATCATGATCGGGAAGTACCCGGTCATGAACGCGCCCGCGGTCGGGTCGCCGCTGAGGAACCGCTGGATGTCCCCGTGGACGACGGTCCCGTCCGCCGTCGTGTACTCACCGAACTGGAACCACGGTGAGAAGTTGAGGATGTGGTGCAGACCGAACGGGATCAGCAGACGGTTGAGGGTGCCGTACACGCCGCCGCCGACCACCTCGTTGTCGGTGACCCACTCGCTGAGGTTCGTGATGCCGGTGTCGAACGGCCTGTAGACGAAGCTCATGAGGACGCCGATCACGACCGCCGCCAGGCCGGTGATGATCGGTACGAACCGCCGGCCGCCGAAGAATGCCAGGTACGGCGGGAGCTTGATCCGGTAATAGCGCTGCCACAACAGGGCTGCGGTGATGCCGATGATTAGACCACCGAGCACGCCGAAGTTGATCAACTCCTGGGTCTCGCCCTCGGCCGCTTCGTCGAGGATGTACGGAGACATCGCGTCGGTCACGCCCTTGAACACCAGGTAGCCGATGAGCCCGGCCAGCGCCGTCGAGCCGTCGGACTTCCTGGCGAAGCCGATCGCCACGCCCACCGCGAAGATGAGCGGCAGGTTCGCGAAGAGCGCTCCCCCGGCGGCGGCGAGGACCGCTGCGACCGGTTCCAGCCATTGGAGCCAGCTGTACTGGGCGAGGCCGTCGACGCCGAGCATGTCCGGCTGGCCGAAGCGGAGGAGAAGGGCCGCCAACGGCAGTGATGCGATCGGCAGCATCAGGCTGCGACCGAGCCGCTGGAGTTGAGCCAGGCCGGGGAAGCCTCGCCCTCCACTCACGGCCGGCGCGGTCGCACTTGCGGTACTCATGGGCCTCTTTTACGGATGGCTCGGGCCGGCGGTCGCCGGCCCTGCAGGGGATGGGCGGTCCAGGGTCATATGCACCTGGTACCGGTCGGCCCGGTACCAGGACGTGACGTGTTCCATCGGGCGGCCCGCGGCGTACGACGTCCGGCGGAAGACCAGCAGCGGCGCGGCCGGGGGAACCCGCAACAGGCGTGAGCGCAGTGGGTCGGCACCCTCGGCCCAGACCGTCTGGGCGGCCGAGTCGAGGGTGCGCCCGTACTCGCGGGTCAGCAGCGTGTAGACCGAGCCGGACAGGTCGTGGTCGAGCAAACCGGGAAGCGGCCGCGCCGGCAGCCAGGAGACCTCGTGGGCCATGGGCGAGCCGTCGGCCGAGCGCAACCGCTCGATCCGATAGGCCCGGTCGGTCACGTCCAGACCCAGCGCCGCCCGGGCCGGCGGCGGCGGCACGGACTCGTCGGCGCCGAGCACCACCGTGGACGGCTTGTGCCCGCGGCGGCGCATGTCCTCGGTGAACGACGCGAGATGAAGCTGGGACTCAACCCGAGGCGCGGCGACGAACGTCCCCTTTCCCCGGACTCGGTAGAGCCTCCCCTCGCTGACCAGGCGCCCGACGGCCTCCCGGACAGTTGCCCGGCTCACGCTGAACCGGGCGACGAGCTCGCGCTCGGAAGGGATCGGCGAGTCGGGCGCCAGCTCCGCGTCGACCAGCGCGAGCAGGATCTCGCGCAGCTGCCGGTGCTTGGGCACCGGACCGTCGACGACCGACACGTCACCCGCTTCACTGGTCAGGACTGGTCTAGATGAGTGGTCGTGCGGGGCTTACCCTCGGGGTGGGCGTCCGCGGTGTCAAGGCCCGACGCGCTCCAATTTCGGACGAGAGGACGTCGAGGCCACCGTGGCCAAGCTGGTGCGGCGACGAGCGACGCTGAAGTACGTCGAGGTCCGCGAATTCCTGCACTCGATCGCGACCCAGGAGCTCCGGCCCGGCGACCCGGTGCCGAGCGAGCGCGAGCTCTGCGACCGGTTCGGCGTGTCTCGGATGACCGTCCGGCAGGCCGTCGACGCGCTGGTGGTCGACGGCCTGCTACAGCGGGTCCAGGGCAGCGGCACGTTCGTCGCCCGACCGAAGGTCGACCTGCAGGTGCGGCTGACGTCGTTCAGCGAGGAGATGCGCCGGCGCGGCATGGTTCCGTCGGTACGCAGCCTTCGAGCCGAGGAGATCCCGGCCGGAGGTCGGGTCGCCCACGCCCTGGAGATCACTCCAGGCGACAGCGTCGTGCATCTCCACCAGCTGCGGCTGGCCGACGAGGAACCGATGTCCGTCGAGCACACCTGGCTGCCCGCGGCGCTCGTGCCGGGGCTCATCGACGACGGCTCCCCTGCCAGCCTCTACGGCGAGCTCGAGGCGCGCGGCCTCCTGCCCACGTGGGGCGAGGACACCGTCGACGCCGGCGACGCGGATCAGGAGGAGGCGAAGCTGCTCGGCATCCCGACCGGCCGCTCGGTGCTGCGCATATCCCGGCGCGCGTTCAACGCGGACGTGGCGGTCGAGTACTCGCGCTCGATGTACCGGTCCGACCGGTACACGCTCTGGGTGCCCCTCGCCCGCCCGAACCCGCCCGTCGTCCCGCGCCACCGCTCTCCCTCGTGATCAGGTACGGTCCGCGCGTGAGCCAGACGACGATGGCCCGCGAGGTCGCCGAGCAACCCGTCGCGCTCGCCCGCACGCTCGATGCCCTGCGGCCCCAGCGCGGTGAGCTCACGGCGCTGGCCGCGGGCCGCCGGGCCGTGCTCTTCGTCGCCCGCGGATCGTCCGACAACGCCGCCATCTACGGCCGCTACCTGCTCGAGGTGCATGCGGGGCACCCGGCCGGGCTCGCTGCCCCGAGCGTCGCCACGCACTACGGTGCGACGCTCGACCTGTCCGACGCCGTCGTCGTGTCGGTGTCGCAGTCCGGGGAGACCCAGGAGATCGTCGAGACTCAGCAGTGGGCGGCGCGCTGTGGTGCGCGAACGATCGCCGTGACCAACGGTGGTGACAGCGCGCTGGCGACGACGGCCGACGTCGCACTGGTCACGCAGGCAGGCCCGGAGAAGGCCGTCCCGGCCACCAAGTCCTACACGGCCCAGCTCGCCGCCATGGCCGTGCTGGCGGGCGCGCTCTCGCGCGAGCCCACCGCGCTCGACGCGGACCTCGACCGGGTGCCGGCAGAAGTCGAGCGGCTGATCGGCGCCCGCGCCGGTGTCGACGAGGCGGTCGAGCGGATCGCGGCGAGCGTCGAGACCCTGGTGAGCGGCCGCGGGATCGTGTTCGGCACCGCCCTGGAGACGGCGCTCAAGATCGAGGAGACCTGTCTGCGCCCGGTCCGCGGGCTTTCGTACGCCGATCTGCGGCACGGCCCGATCGCGGTAGTCGACGCCGAGCACGTCGCGGTGCTCGTCTGCGCCGCCGATGGGCCGATGGTCGAGGGGATGACCGAGCTCGCCGGCGATCTGCGTCGGCGCGGGGCCGCCGCGACCGTGGGCATCGGCGGAGACCCGGGCTTCGCACACGCGTGCGACGTTGCCGTCGCCGGGCCGGATCTGCCGGAGCTCGTCGCCCCCCTTGCCCTCGTCGTTCCCGCACAGCTCGTGGTCGAGGCGTTGGCCCGTAGGCTCGGTCTCGACCCCGACGCGCCGCGCGGACTGTCCAAGGTGACCCAGACCGACCCTGTCGACGACGACAACCCCGGAGGAACGGCATGAGCAACGCCGAGCAGATCCTCGCCGCCCTCGGCGGGGCCGGCAACATCATCGAGATCGAGCCGTGCATCACGAGGCTGCGGGCCGAGGTCGAGGATCCAGGCCTGGTCGATGAGCCCGGTCTCAGGGCCGCAGGGGCGCACGGCGTGATCCGCTCGGGCAAGGCCGTGCAGGTCGTCGTCGGACCGGAAGCCGACACGATCGCGTCCGACATCGAAGACCTGATGTGACCAGCCTGTCCGTGCTGGCACCGGTGTCGGGGCAGGCGCTGCCGCTCGCGGACGTGCCGGACCCGGTCTTCGCGGCGGCCCTGGTCGGGCCTGGCGTGGCCATCGACCCCGGGCGCACCGGGCGTGTGATGGCCGTGTCTCCCGTCACGGGCAAGATCGTCAAGCTGCACCCACACGCGTATGTCGTTCAGACCGCGGACGGCGCAGGTGTGCTCGTCCACCTGGGCATCGACACTGTCCAGCTCGCCGGCGAGGGCTTCGGCCTGCTCGCCGCCGAGGGCGCGGAGGTCGCCGCGGGCGACGAGATCGTCGCGTGGGACCCAGCCGCGATCGACGCGGGAGGCCGCTCCGCGATCTGCCCGGTCGTGGCGCTCGATGCATCGGCCGAGGCACTGTCGGACGTGCGCGACACGGGCGACGTCGCCGCCGGGGAGCCGCTGTTCGCGTGGGCACGCTAGGCCTCCCGGCAGGCGTCCTGTTCGATCTCGACGGGACGCTGCTCGACAGCGAGCCCGTCCACCGGGCGGCCTATCGGACGTTCTTCGCCGAGCGCGGTTGGGACGTCGATCCCGAGACGTATGCGCACTTCGTCGGCCGGCGCGGGGCGGACGTGTTCGCGACGCTTCCGGGGCCGTGGGCGGGCGAGGACCCGGACGCCCTCGTCGCCGAGGTGCTGGGCCCTCTGGCCGGTTCCGACGTCGTTCCCGAGCCGGCGCCCGGTGCCACGGAACTGATCCGGGGACTGCATGCGCGCAATATCCCAATCGCTCTCGTGACGTCGGCGACCCGGGCGTGGGCGGAGTACGCAGTCGAGGAGCTGCTCGGCGTCCGCGAGTGCTTCAAGGCCCTGATCACTTGGGAGGACGTCACGCACGGCAAGCCCGAACCGGCGCCATTCCTGGCGGCCTGTCAGGCCCTACGCGTGGCTCCCGCCACGGCCGTCGCCATCGAGGACTCCGTCGCCGGTGTGACCGCGGCCGTCGCCGCCGGCATCGGGCGCGTGGTCGCCGTGACAATGACGACCGATGCGAACCTGTTGAAGGGCGCGGGCGCGCATCAGCTCGTTGCATCCCTTACCGAGCTGTTGGACCGCTGAGATGCAGTCTCGCCTCCGGTCAAGATTTCGGCGGCTTTCCGGGCCGCAATGAGCACCGGATCCCAGACCGGCGAGAACGGCGGCGCGTAGGCGAGGTCGACCATGGCCAGGTCGGACACGGTCATCTCGTTCCACAGGGCGATGGCGAGCGCGTCGACCCGCTTCGCCGAACCCTGTCGGCCGACGATCTGGGCGCCGAGCAGCCGGCCGGAGGGGTCCTCTGCGAGCACCTTGATCGTCATCGGCTTCGTCCCCGGGAAGTAGCCGGCGCGGGTAGTCGACTCGATGGTTGCCGTGACGTACGCCAGGCCGGCCATACCGGCGTCGACCTCGCGCAGGCCGGTGCGGGCGACCTCGAGGTCGCAGACCTTGCTGATCGCCGTGCGGACGACTCCAGGGAACGCTGCATCGCCGCCGCCGAGGTTGGTGCCGAGCACCCGCCCCTGCTTGTTCGCGTGCGTGCCGAGCGGCACGTACGCCCAGCTCTTCACGACGCGGTCGTACGACTCGACGCAATCGCCCGCGGCCCACACGCCGTCGTGACCCTGCACCCGCATCCGATCGTCGACCCGGAGCCCTCCGAACCCGCCCAACGGGAGTCCCGCTGCCGCGGCGAGTTTCGTAGTAGGCCTTACGCCGATCCCGAGAACCACGATGTCGGCGTCGTAGCTCCGTCCTCCTGCGGCGACGGCTCGCACGGCGCCGTCGTCGCCCGCCTCGAACGCCTCGACCGGCGTCTCCGTCTCGACGACGATCCCCATGCCCTCCATCGCGTCGTGGACCTGTCGCCCCAGGTCGGGGTCCAGCGTCGACATCGGCTCGGCTGCCTTGTCGACGACCGTGACCTCGAGGCCGCGGACGACCATCGCCTCCGCCATCTCGATCCCGATGTAGCCGCCGCCGACGACCACGGCGCGACGCGGTTCGTGTTCGGCCATCCGGTCCAGGAGCGCGGCGCCGTCGTCGAGAGTCTCCACACCGTGGACACCCGGTAGGTCGGCGCCCGGCACGTCGGGACGGACCGGCTCGGCGCCGGTCGCGAGGACGAGGTGGTCGAAAGGCAGGGTTCCGTGTCGGCCGCTCTCGAGGTCCTGGTACTCCACGGTTCGCCCATCGAGGTCGACCGCCACGGCCTCCGTTCGCATTCGCAGGTCGATGCCGTTCTCGCGATGCTCGGCCGGGGTTCGGGCGACGAGCGCGTCCGGTCCGTCCACGGTGCCCGCGACCCAGTACGGGATGCCGCACGCGGAGTACGACGTCCAGTGGCCGCGCTCGAGCGCGACGACCTCGAGGTTGCGCCCGCGGCGCTCGGCGACACGTAGAGCCTGCGACGCGGCGCTCATCCCGGCAGTGTCGGCGCCGATCACGACAACCCGCTCAAGCATGTAGCAACCCTCGCACGCGGCCAGACCCTCTCATGGCATCGACGGCGTGCCGCCGCACTACTGCACTCTCCTTTGCTCTGCGCACCTATACGCAACACGCGCGGCTGCTTCAACACCGCCGCCGCCGTTTGAGGTAGCGGGCTTACGCAGCAGCCGTTCCCGCTGCGTATAGGTGCGCAGAGCAAAGGACCGTGGAGGACGGTGTCATTGAGTGCAGCTTCCCTTGCCGGCGCCATCTCGGGTGCCGACCTCAGTCGGCGGGGCCGTCCCCGCCGGGCTTCTGGTGGAAGGCATGTCGGCGGATCCAGGCGTGCATGGCGACCGCGGCGGCCGCGCCGGCGTTGATCGAACGGGTCGAGCCGTACTGCGCTATCGAAATGACCTCGTCGACGTTGTCGCGTGCGTCGGCAGAGAGCCCGGGGCCCTCCTGACCGAAGAGCAGCACGCACCGCTGCGGCAGGTCGTACGTCTCCAGCGGCACCGCACCGGGCAGGTTGTCGATCCCGAGCACCGGAAGGTCCTGCGCGTGGGCCCACGACACCAGGTCCTCGATCGTCGGGTGGTGACGGACATGCTGATAGCGATCGGTCACCATCGCCCCCCGCCGGTTCCACCGGCGCCTGCCGACCACGTGCACCGACGCCGCGAGGAAGGCGTTGGCCGTCCGTACGACCGAGCCGATGTTGAAGTCGTGCTGCCAGTTCTCGACCGCGACATGGAACGGGTGCCTGCGCCGGTCCAGGTCTGCCACGATCGCCTCGCGGCGCCAATAGCGGTACCTGTCGACGACGTTGCGCCTGTCGCCGTGGGCGAGCAGCTCAGGATCGTAGACGGGGTCGTCTGGCACCGGACCCGACCACGGCCCGATGCCCGGTTGGGAGGGCTCGTCCACGGCAGTCGAGCATGTCAGACGCCGTCGTCCACCTGACGGCTGTCGCCTGGGATGCCCAGTGGTCGAGCGACCCAACTGGTGGGCGCCGTCGACGCCCCCCGGCGAAGAGCCTGGGCACCCTCGTCGTAGACATGCCGGCGTGCGTCGATGCGGCGGTTCGCGTCGTCCAGGTGATTGCGTAGGCTCAGCACCGCGGGATCGTCGACCAGCGAGGGCGACCGGGCGACCACGTCGAGCAGGTGGACGAGTGTGGCCTCGATGCCGCGCTCGGCGACGGCCTGCTGGTCCGGGGAACCGCCGGGGAAGTCGGCCACGGCGTGAGCATCGACCGCGCGTTCGAGCAGGTCGGCCTCGCCTCGGGACCGTTCCTCGACGAGCGCGGCGAGCTCCACCACGAGGTCGTGCCGTCGGCGCATCGCGAGCCTGACCTGCTCCCAGGACTCGTCGACCGCCTGCTGCAGCCCGCGCAGGCGCATGACCAGCCACGCGGCGACGCACACCAAGATGACAGCGACCACCGCGGCGGCAACCGCCAATCCCCCCATTCCACCGAGCCTAGAGGATTGGGTCGAAGTGGGCGGTGGCTGGCCTGGGGCCCTTCGCGGCGGAACCCGACGGCCCACAGACTCATAGCGCAAGGTCGGTGAGCAGTCGGGTCGGTGGGGACCCTCGGCTATGGCGAACTCGGCGGCGGGTGCCCCGACGGTGCGTCGGCGGCGAGCCGCTCGTCGGCGAGCGAGTGCGCGAACGCGGAGCTCACCCGGTTGCCGGTGACGGCCGCAAGAAACTCCGACCGTGACAGCGACAGGGTGTGCAACCGCTCGGTGGCGCTGACGGTCGCTGTGCGGGGCACGTCGCGCAGCAGCGCGATCTCACCGAAGCCGTCGCCGGGCCGCAACGGCGGTCTCGCAGTGCCCCGAACGGTCACGCCAGCCGTCCCCTCGACGACGATGTGGAACCGATCGCCGCGCTCGCCCTCACGCATCACCACCTCACCTGGGGCGTACTCGTGCTGCTCCAGTGACGCCGCCAGCTGTTCGACGACCACGAGCGGCAGCGAGGCGAACATCGGTAGTTCGCGGAGCAGATCGATCTCGCGCCCGGGCGGTGCCGTCGTCCGGTCGATGTGCGCGAAGCGCAGCGCGTACGCGACGGCGAGCACGGCCAGGATCACGCCCATGACCGCGAGCACAGCCCTTGTCCCGAGCTCCGCCACCAGCACCGGTGCAGCGACGGAGCCGGAACCGACGCCGGCGAAGACCACCAGCTCGAGCGCCCCCAGGGCCCGCCCAGCGAGGCGGGGGCCGACCAGCCGCGGTAGCAGAGTGAACATGCTGGCGTCCTCGATCGCGTTTCCGATGCCGACGACGACCAGCGCGAGATATGCGACGGGCGGGGTCGGCACTGCCGCCAACAGCAGGAGCGGCAGGCCCCACAGGGCGATGCCGAGGACGAAGGAGCGCCCCAGGCGGGTGAGCCGGAGTGTGGCTGCGGCTGCGACACCGCCGGCCAGGCCGCCCAGACCCACGGCTGCGTTCAGCCAGCCGACCGAGTCCTCGCCGAGCGCCAGGACGTCCAGCGCCAAAACCACGACGAGCACGAGCATTGCGCCGCGGACGAACGTCTGCGCGAAGGCCAGCACGACGAGCCCGGCCGGCGGTGCGATCCGGAAGAGCGCGGCCGCACCGGCGGTGACCTCACGCATCGACCGCCGAGCGCCGTGCCCGTCGGAGCCGTGCGTGCCCGGGCGGGCCTCTTCCGGCACAGCGAGACGCCACAGCGCGAGCGTGGCGGCAGTGAGACAGCCGGCAGCTACCGCCATCGCGGCGGCGGGGCCGGCCACGACGAGCGTGACGGCCGCCAGAGCCGGTCCGAGCAGGGACCCGGCGTTCTCCATCAGCGTCGCGACGATGTTGGCGGCGGCCACCTCGGCTGGTGTCCGGACCAGCCAGGGCAGCGCAGCCGCCTGCAGGGGACGGTAGGTCCCAGCGATCGCCGCGGATGTTCCTGCCAAGGCGATGACGACGACCGGCAGACCGCCCAGTATCGCCCAAGCGGCCGCCAGGCCGACCAGGACCGCCCGGGCACCGGTGGTCATCCGCAGTAGCCGGTCCCGGCGTACCCGGTCGGCGGCGCTGGATACCAGCGGTGTCACCACCGCGCCGGGCAGCGTCCGCGCGACGACGTACGCCGCGACCAGGGCGGCACCGCCGGCCTCGTAGGCGTAGACCAGAAACGCCACGGTCGCAACCGACTCACCCGCCAGCGACAAGCCCCAACCGAGCTCGATGCGCCGGACGTCCGGGAGCCGCATCACGTCGCGGAAGGCACCCATGCGGCCCATCGTCAGACGTGCGCGGCGGGTGAGACCAGGTCCCCCTTGGCGCGGTACGCCGCGTTCGCGCGTTCCGCCTCCTCGCGCGCGCCGACGTCGTCCCCGCGCGCGGCAATGGCCCGGCTCAGCGCGGTGTGGGCGAAGCCCAGCAGCTCCAGGTCGTCGGTGCCCTCCGCAAGCTCCAACGCCGTATGCGCCAGGACGAGCGCTGCGTCGGCATCCTGTACGGCCGCGCGACACAGCGCGCGCACAGCACGCCAGGCGATCTGCGACGCCAGGTCATCGGAGGCGGCCTGCGCCTCGGACTCGGCGGTCAGCTCTTCCGCCTCTGCATATCGTTCCTGCAAGAAGAGCACGCGGGCCAGATACGCCGCGACGGTGGACAGGCCGGTTCGCTCGCCCATCGATCGCAGCGTGTCGTAACCCCAGCGAAGCTCGACTTCGGCCGCCTCGGTGTCACCGGCGAGCAGCAATGCCATTCCCGAGAACACCGTCCAGTGGGCCCTGGCGAAGGTCAGGCCGAGTTCCTCATGCCGCTGGCGACCGCGCAGCACCGACGAACGCGCCTCGACGGGCTCGCCAGCCAGCGCGTGCAGGTAGCCGAGCACAGTGTGCACCGCGGCCTCGACACGTCGAGAGCCCGAACCTCGGGCGAGCAGCTCGTCACACCGCTGGATGGCGTCGGGCACGGTCGTCGGGCCCAGCGCCAGGCATGAGGCCAGCCACACGGTGATCGCCGCCTCGTCCCGCTTCTCACCGGCGCGTCGCGCATGACCGACGGCGTGCTCGAGCGCTTGGGTCGTCGCGCCGTAGGAACAGGCCATCCAGTGCAGCTCGGCCCGCAGCTGCCACACCCGCGTGAGACCGACTTGGTCCGCGGTCTCGGTGAAGGCGAGAAAGGCCTCGTCGGTAACCTGCGCGAGCTCGGCTACCGCTTCGTCGGGCCGTGTCTGCAGGCGGATGAACTGTCGGTCCAGGTGGGCGAGGTTGGCGAGGTCGATCCGGCCGGCGGACTGCGCTGCAACGCCTGCCTCGGCCAGCACCCGGTCGGCATCCTCGAACCGGCCGCGATGTACCAAAGCGGTCCCGAGGTCGCGGAGCAGCCCAGCGCGTTCCGGGTCCGTCGCCGGCGGGAGGCCGAGCGCCCGTTCCAGCAGGTTCGCGGCAGCGCTGACGTCGTCGCGG
>Ga0184612_10000294_pt1 | contig 22911 bp, 17 predicted proteins | sample PLM3_60_coex_FD_133163 | JGI IMG/M metagenome (GOLD analysis project Ga0184612, IMG submission 133163) | Groundwater sediment microbial communities from an aquifer in East River, Colorado, USA - PLM3_60_coex | ecosystem: Environmental > Terrestrial > Soil > Riparian zone | place: USA: East... | reverse complement strand
CTGCTGGCGAGGCCGGCGTGAACCCCGAGTCTCGCGGACCGGCTGACCGATGGGCCGGCATGGGGACATGCTCATGAACATAGATGTGCTGTCGCGAGTTACTTTTTCATCGGCCTGCTAGAGAGCCCGTCTCACAAACACTGTTTCGTGCTGTCGCAAGGTGAGGCAACTGTGTTTCGCCGAGCACTCTCTGCGCAGTAGACGGCCGTGTCGGACGCGGCGCTGTGTGCCGTGTCGGACCAGTCGGCTCCGCCTCCCGCGCGCGCAGAGATGAGGTTCCACGGACTACACCGATACCGTTTATGAGACAGCTTTTAGACGTTCTTCGTCTTCCATGTCCCGCGGCGGAACAGCACCGCGCTGACCACTGCGAGCGTCGAGTACGCCACGGTCAACGCGATGAACACGCCGCTGGGACCGAACCCTGCGTGGACGGCGAGCCACCACGCGAGAGGAATCTCCCACAACCAGAACACGCCGAGGTTGATGAGCGTGGGCGTCCATGTATCGCCGGCGCCGTTGAACGATTGCGTGATCACCATCCCGACCGCGTAGAACACGAAGCCGAGGCTCACCGTGCGCAGGCAGCCGACCGCGAACGGCAGCACCGCGGGATCGTCGGTGAACACCCCGGCGATCGGCCGCGCGGCCACGAAGAAGACGAGGCCGACGATGCCGAGGAAGAGCATGTTGTAGAGCGCGGCCGTCCACACCGCGCGCTCCGCGCGATCGGGACGCCCCGCCCCCAGGTTCTGCCCAACCATCGTCGCCGCCGCGTTGCTGATCCCGAAGGCCGGCAGGAGCGCGAAGATGATCACGCGGATGCCGATCGTATAGCCCGCGAGCGCGTCGCTCCCGAACACGGACAGAATCCGCACCAGGCCGACGTAGCTCGCCGTCCCGATCAGAATCTGGATCGTCCCTGACCCCGAGAGCCGGAGCACGCTTCGCATCAGCGAGAGATCGAGCCGCAGATGTTCCCGGCGCAGACGCACGCGGCCCGTCCCGCGGACCAGCGTCACCACCTGATAGACGACCGCGCTCCCGCGTCCGATGTTCGTGGCGACCGCAGCGCCGGCGACGCCGAGCTCGGGAAACGGCCCGAGCCCGAAGATGAAGCAGGGCCCGAGCACGATGTTGAGCAGGTTGCCGAACCACAGCACGCGCATGGCGATCGCGGCATCACCCGCCCCGCGGAACACCGCGTTGATCAGGAACAGCAGCACGACCGTCACGTTCCCGCCGAGCATGATCCGCGTGAACATGCCTCCCGACTGGATCACCTCGGGCGACGCCCCCATCAGGCGCAGCAGGCCTGGTGCGCGGGGCGCCGCCAGCAGGGCGATGAGCGCCGCGACGAGGACGCCGAGGAGGATCGATTGCGCGGCGGCACGCGACGCGCCGTCCGGGTCGTTCTGCCCGATACGCCGCGACACGAGCGCCATCGCGCCGATCGACAGCCCCATTGCGACCGTGTAGATCATCGTCAGCATCGATTCGGTCAACCCGACCGTCGCGACCGCATCGGCGCCGAGGTGCGCCACCCAGAACACGTCCGCGACGGCGAAGATCGACTCCATCGCCATCTCGATCACCATCGGCACGGCCAGCATGATCACCGCGCGACCGATCGGCGCCGTCGTGTAGTCGAGGGGCGCTCCGCGGATTGCATCGCGGAGCGTCGCCCACACGCCTGGATTCGCGGCCGCTGCGGGCACCGTAGAAGAGCGTTCGAAAGATTGAGACATGTGAAGCACCATCAACTAGGTCAGGCCCGGCGCGCGCGGGCGCAGCCTGACGAGCGAAAACGAAGCGTGAGACCTGGGAACTGAATCGCCCGCAAACCGGGCGCGTGGAACTAGAAGCGGTCCGGCGCGATGGCCAGCGGGAGTCCGGTCGGAATGATGGTGCGCATCTTCATCGGCGTTACCAGAAGGAGCGTCACTGTAGCACAGGGTGGTGGGAGGGGGTCAAGCGTCTGGGTTTTGCGGGTAGTGGGCTCCTTTGGTTTTGGTAATTATCTGGTTGGCAAACCCACGGCCCGATACCGAGTCCGCCAATAGGCGTAGATCAGAACGCCCGCCACAATCGCATTTCCCAAGGCGACCGGTGGGACGATGATCCACGCGCTCGCCCCGCCCATGTAAAAGCTCCATCCGACCTTGAGTGCCGTTCCGGCCACGATGACGAGCGCGGCAGCCCCCCATAGCCGCCGTCGGATCGCCGCTGCCAGCGCAATGAACCAGACAGGAATCAAGGCCGTCAGGACTATCTGGGCCAGTGTCAGAGGCCCCGCGATCCATCGCCGCTCCACTTCTAAGAACTCGACGGCCGTCGCGTCCGGATTGGCTGGTGCCGGGAACCAGAACATGCTGGACGTCACAGCCACGACCGTCCACACCATGCCCCGAACGCTCTTCTTGTAGGCGAAGTAGCAGAACGGCAGGATGAACAGGGGCCGGATATACCAGCTCAGGGGGTTGTGGTGACGCGCCCACGCCCAGTTCAGAAAATCGATGATCGTGTCCATCTCTAGCGTCCTTTCCGTTTCGCTCGCTTCGGCTTCGCCGCTCGACTCCCCGGCACATCCGGCGGGGGCGGCGGCGTCTGCAACAGCGCCTTGACCGTCGCTGCGAAGTCGGACGGCAGCTTCAAGGTCGTGTCGGCGTGGCGCACCTTCTTAGACATCACTCATGCTTCGATTTCTGGACGATGACATGGGTTTGTCAAGCCGATAATTACCTTGGTTTTTATTGTCGCCGCGCTGCCGGTATCGGTTGAGCCGGTTCATTCCGCAATCCTAGTGCCGTTCGTATGTGATTCTCCGCGCCTAGCAAGTTGTACGCGGTCGCTCGAATGACCGCCTTGTCGGCTTCCGTTTTGAACACTTCGCCATTGCTCAGCGCCTCAGTGAACTGCGCGCGAATGATGCCGAGCTGTTCCAGCGTAGCGTACAGATGACCGGCATGCGCTTTCCGCACATGGCGGTCTCGCCACTCCCTGAGTAGCTGAATCACGAACAATGCCCCAAAAACAAGAGACCATCCAGGCCAGTACAAAGGAGCCCACTACCGGTTTTGCGGGCGGAGTGAGGTTCTGGAGGCGCCCGGCTTGGCGCGCAGGCGAATCCCGTAGTCATGCGCCTTATGCCGAGCATTAAGTGGGCTGGCCGCGGACAGGACCGGCCACTCCCTGATTCGGATCTACCGCCGCGGCTTTGCCGGCGGAGGCGCGTCGAAGGACACCGACACGCCGCTCGTGAGGAAGAACGTGGCGCTGTTGACATCCTGCTTCGATATCGTCCGGCCCACGACGCCAAAGATCGCGATGTTCGGCGCCAGCGAGAGTCCCGCGCCGCCGCTCACGTCCATCCGCGATCGCGCCAGGCCAAGCGCCGTGCTGAAGTCGTCGCGCTCGAGGGAATACGACTCGCTGATCGAACCGGTGAGCCACGCCGAATCGGAGATCGCGATCTCCAGTGCTCCGCTCCCGAATACCGCGCCGCGCGAAAAGTAACCCGCGCTGCCGAAGGCGCGCCAGCCCTCACCCCGCCACTCGAGGTTGGCCGGCAACGCCCAGCTCACCCGGCTTCGAGCCGGCGCATAGCTGAGGACCTCGAGGAGAGGCGTCACGGCAAACCCCAACCGTCCGTCCTTGCTCGACGGCTCGCGGAGCTGAATCTTGGTGGTGAGATACAGATCGCCCACCCCGCGCGCGATTGGTCCCCCCGGCTCGTTGGCATGATAGTAGGGAACGCTGAAGCCGAACTGCACGCGGCGCGCGAGTCCAAGGTTGCCATCGACGACTGGCACATCGAACTCGCGATAAGCCGGTGTCCTCCAGTACGCGAACGACAACGTCAGCGACCCGCTCCCTGGCGTCATCATGGACGCATCGTCGAGCCACGCACCGAAGTTGCGGACGCCGACGCCAACCGGCTGCCCCTGCGATGCATCTGTCGGCGAAGAACCCGATGGCGCGCCTGCGGCGGCTCCGGCCGCCGCGCCGCCGCCGCTGGCGCCCTGATTCCGCTTCCCGTACGCGTGCCCGCGACCATTGCCCTGGGCCTCCGCCCAAGAGGCGAAGGCCGCGAAGGCCGTCAGCCAGAGCGCTGTCGCAACGGCGACCCGAACGCGGTTAGTCATTCAATTCGCCGCCGCTGGTGCTCTTGGGCTTCCTCGTCTTCGGGGTGCCAGTCGTTGTTGTCGACGACGTGTTGATGAGCACGGTCGCCTGAGATTCGGCGAGTGATGCTTGCTGTGTCGAGTTCGCTGTTGGCTTCCAGGTCTGAATCGCCTGCCCCAGGCTCAGCCCATCGTCCACCATGCTGGTTTTCAGATTCACGAAATCGATGCCGAGGTTGTTCGACACGTTCACCGCCGCCACGAACTGACCGAGATTGCGAAACCCTTCGGCTGCGGTCATCAGGTCCGTGCCCTTGGGCAGACGCGTCTCCAGCTTGCCGGCCAGGTTGGTGTTTCGCTGGAGCTTCTGCTGCACCGGTGTCAGCGTCGTTGTGGACGATGGAGTGCGGGTCGGCGACGCGCTGGTCGTAGTCGTCTCCTTCTTTGACGCGGTCGTCTTCGTTGACGCGGTCGTCGTGGTCGACTTTCCCTTCGCGTTTGCGCTCCCTGTCCCCGACTTCGGCGACGTGGTCGTCGTCTTCGGGCCTTTGCCGGCAGTTCCGCCCGCCATCGTGGATGTGGTTTTCGGAGATGTGGTTTTCGGACTCTTTGGCGCGCCGTGCTGAACCGTGCCCGCCCCTGGCCCCTTCGCCACAGTCGTGTGAGTCCCACCGCCACCGGTTGCCTTCGTGGGATGCGTCTTCGGTCCCCCACCGCCGCCCCTGCCCTGCTCCGCAAACGACGGGCTCGCGGCGACGAGCACGGCCGCCACCACCGTCGCAATCACTGAACGTTTTGTAGGATTCATGGCACCTCTCCAACGGTGGTTCCGCCGCAAGAGCCATGCCGGAGCACCAACCGCTGGGTCGCGGCTAAGTATTGAACCAGCCAGCACTTAGGCGGCGCCAAACGGCAGGGCTTGGCGGCGTCGCTGACAGACTCGTAGCCGCCGCAACAGGATCGGAAGAACTTACCCACTCCCTACGACGATCTGCCCGAGCAGCTGAGGCAAGTGTAGCGCCTGTGCTACGCCTGGGGATCCGGCTGAACGTGCGCGCCGCCAGGACCGACTGCAGCGGGCCAAGGCCACCTTCGAGCCTCTACCAGTGGATGCTGACGTTGCTCGTGCGTATGGCCGCGTGTACGCAGCGGTCGGCGCCGTGGACCGAAAGGCTCGTGGGCGTCGTGCGGAAGATCTGCTGATCGCCGCGACCGCGGTCGCGGCGAACCTGCCCTTGTATACGCGAAATCCTGACGATTTCGCTGGACTCTCGAGCCTCTTGGAAGTCGTCTCTGTCTAGTCGTTGCTCACGGCGAGCGATGGCAGCGAAAGGTAGCAAGGCCGCCCCGAATCTGCGAACGACGAAGCCTTACTTCCCTCCCCGCTCCTTCGCGACCTGATCGAGGTAGGCCTTCTCCAGGCGGCTGACTTCTTCCAGAAAGCCTTTCGGATCGACAAAGCGATCGGGGTTGTAGGCATCGCCCGGCTTGTACTTCTTGTGCATCTCAAACTGGCTCGCGTGCGACGCGAAAAAGACGTCGATCTTCATCGCCTTCTGTGAGGCGAAGGTGTGGGCGTAATCCTGCATGATGCCCGGGTACTTCGGCATGCCGGTAACTGTGACACCCGGATTGATCGAACCCATGTTGGCGATGATCACGCGGTAGGTCTTTCCGTTTTCGCGCACGTCGGTCGTAAAGCTCGTCGCGCCCTTGGTGTGGCCGGCGTGGCGATGCGCTGTCAGCGTTGTCCCGCCGTGCGAGACCGTCTCGCCGTCTTTGAAGGTGCGGTCGACCTTGACAGTCGCGAAGCGCGCAGAAGGCGTGTCGCCCCAACGAAAGTCGGCCTGACCCCCGGACTCGAGCAGCTCCTTGTCGGGCTCCGAGATGACGAGCGCGGCGCCCGTCATTTTCTTCAGGTCCGCCATCGCCGCGACGTGGTCGAAGTGCCCATGCGTCGCCGTCAGGATCTTGACGTCGCCCATCTTGAACCCCAGCTGTTCCACGCTCGCCTTGATGTTCTGAGCCGATTCGCCGAGACCCGTATTAATAAGGATGTGTCCTTGCGGCGTGGTGATGAGGTAAGTCGAAAGGTCGTAGCTGCCGACCCAATAGATATTGCCGATCATCTTGAAGGGCGGAAACGGCCTGGTCCACTCAGGGTTGTTCTGGGCGCCGGCGCGCGGAGTCAGCAGGAATGCGATTACGACGGCGGCGATGAGTTTTGACAGCGTGGACGTCATGCATGTGTCTCCGTCCAGGATTCTGTCATGAAAGGCCCGCTGGAACAGCAGCCTCTGCGCGGCGGCGCAGAAGGAATTGCCGGGTCGCAGCGTCCTCGGTCAGCCCGATGGCGCGATCGAAAGCGCCCAGCGCCTCGTCTTTGCGCCCGGTGCGGCGCAGGAGGTGCGCGCGCACGGCCCAGTACGGTTGATAGCTCTTAGTCGACGATGGATCGATCCGATCGAGGGCGTCGAGTCCTGCTGAAGGACCATCCGCCTCGGCGATCGCCGCCGCGCGGCCGACGAACGCGCCGACGGTCGGCGTCGCGCGCACCAGTCCCTCGTACAATACCGCGATCGCGCTCCAGTCCGTGCGGCCTCGTCGAGCGCCTTCGACGTGGGCTGACTGGAGCGCGGCCTCGAGCTGGAAGCGGCCCGCGCGGTGCTGCGCGGCCGCAGCCAGGAGTTCCCGCTCCGCTTCGTCCAGCATCGCCGCGGACCAGAGGCCCGCGTCCTGCTCCGACATCGGCACGTAGTCGCCGTTCGCGGCGCGCCTTGCCGGTCGCCGCGCCTCGCAGTACAGCATCAGGGCCAGCAGGCCCCTCGCCTCCGGCTCGTCTGGGAGAAGCTGCAGCAGCGTACGGACCAGCCACACCGCTTCCTGCGCGAGACCGCCCCGCCGCGGATCGGATCCAGCCACATCGTCCCAACCGGTGCCGTATGCGGCGTAGATGGCGTCGAGCACCGCGTCGAGCCGCGCCGGCAGCGCCGGACGGTCGGGGATCTCGAAGGCGATGCCGGCGTCGCGAATCCTGGCTTTCGCCCGGCTCAATCGCTGACCCATCGCGGCGGGCGATGTCAGGAACGCGCTCGCGATCGTCGCGGCGTCGAGACCCAGGACGACCTGCAGCATGAGCGGCGTGTGCATGGCCCGATCGACGTCGGGGTGCGCGCAGACGAAGAGCAGTTTCAGCCGCTCGTCGGGGAAGGCGCGCTCGTCCATCGCTTCCGTCCCATGCATTCGCTCGTGCAGCAGCAGCTGAATCGTCGGCTCCGCCTCGGTTCGCACGCGTTCGTGGCGCGCCCGGTCGATCAGCCGCCGCCGCGCCGTCGTGAACAGCCACGCTTCGGGTTTCGCGGGCACGCCGTCGCGCGGCCAGGTCCGCAGTGCCGTCAGGAACGCCTCGGCCAGGGCATCCTCTGCCGCCGCGACGTCGTGGGTGCGCGCCGAGAGATACGCGACGAGACGGCCGTACGACTCGCGCGCGACGAGCTCGACGACCCCGCGCGGGTCATCAGCCATTCCCACCCACGACGAGCTCGTGGACCGCCGGGGACACTGCGCGCACCTCGACGGCGCCTGTGGCCGCCGTCGGACAGCGCGCTGCCCAGTCGAGCGCCTCGTCGAGCGAGGCCAGTTCGAGGATGAGCTGTCCGCCGAGCTGCTCCTTCGTATCGGCGTACGGTCCGTCCTGCACGCGGCGCTGACCGCCGTGCACGCGGACCGTAGCGCCTGTGGCCGGAGCCTCGAGCGGCGCGCCGCCGACGTAGACTCCCGCGTCGATGAGCGCCCGGTAGTAAGCACGCCACGCGCCGATCAACGCGCTCGGCTGCTCGTCCGAGCGGGAGCTGAAGTCCTCGGCGGTTTCGTAGATGAGCAACATGAACTGCACGTGCGGTCCTTTCTCAATGCTCGCGGGGCCACTTTTCTCACTGCGCTTGGGGCCCCACCCCCAAGCGCGGCCGCTCGCGCTTCGCGCTCCCGGCGGCTCACGGCTGTCGCTCGCGCTCGCCCTTCGACGGGCTCAGGGCGACCCTGAGCTTTGTCGAAGGGTCGCTCGGCGACCCGCCTACGCTCGTCGAGCTTCGGCGCGGTCTCGCCGTAGCCTTGGCGAAGGCGGACTGCGCGCCTCGCTCGGGCCGCAGGCGCTTTCTCCTTGCTGTCGCGGCGTCTGGTCGTCTTCAGCCTCTAGTGTCGCTCGGGCTGGGCCACCTCTCTCGGTGACCCTCTCAGAGATCTCAACCGATCGACTGTTGCGCGCGTAGTTGCGGACCCGGCCGGGAGGCCCGAGCCGACCAGTCCGACACAGCTCACGACGCCGCACCGACATGGCGATTCTGCCAGCGCCTGCTCCAGTCAGAACGGTATGTGTGAGAAAGCTGTCTCGACCTCCTCAGTTCGCCGGCTGCGTCTGGCCGTGCGACGCGCAGCAGGCAGCCTCGAGACGAGCCTTCTCGGCAGGCTCACGGCGGGCCGGCGGCACGTACGACCGCTTCGGATCGATCGCGTAGTTCTCGTCGTACCGGTCGTGATGCCGCAACCACGACATCGTAAACGCAAGACCGTCCTCGTCGCGCCCTTTGGGCGCGAAATCGAGATAGTGGTAGGCGCCGATGACGGCTTCCCCGCCGCGGGCATACGTCGAGTAGGTATGGAACACGTCACCCGAGTCGGTCTTGAAGAACACACTGAGTCCGGGCGCCTCGTCCAGCGGGTACCGGATCGGCTCGAAGTTATAGAGGGCTCGCCCGCTAGCGAACTCCTCGTCGGTGAACGACACGCCGTAATCGTGGTTGAAATCACTGCCGTATGAGGAGGCCCAGGCGAACCGCCAGCCCATCCGCTGCCGGAAGGCTTCGATGTTTGCGAGCGGCGCGCGCGAGACCGCCATCAGCGTGACGTCGCGGTGTGCGAGGTGCACGACGCTGCCGTCGATATGGTCGGCGAGGAACGAGCAGCTCGCGCAGCCCTCGGTCCAGTCAAGTCCCATCATGAAGTGGTACACCATCAGCTGGCTTTTCCCATCGAAGAGCTCGGCAAGCGTCCGGCGGCCTCCCGGCGTCTCGAACACGTATGCCTTGTCGACCTTGACCATCGGCAGGCGGCGTCGCTCGGCGCTCAGCGCATCCTGCGCGCGCGTCAGCGCCTTTTCCTTGATCAGAAGATCCCTGCGCGCGGCAATCCACTCATCGCGCGGTACGATTCTCGGCTGTTCCATGATCGTCTCCTTGTGATTGTGCGATCGAATCGGTAGAGCCCGCCCTGAGCCTGTCGAAGGGCCGTCCCTTGAGAGTCGCGAACACGAGCGCGGCCAGCCCTCCGCTCGAGACGGCGCCCGCGGCAATAGCCGCCGCCGTTGACATGCATGCTGGACACATACGGCCCTCCCTGCTGAGATGCTCTGGCCGCCGCTCGGATCGGGCGGCTTGAGGTCTCTACCTCAATGACGGGCGAGCGGGCCGGCTTTCGACAGGCTGTGCGTATGCCTCAGTCAGCGGATACGATCCCCTGATGAACACGCGCCGACAGTTCCTCATTACAGCTGCGATGGGCGGGATCACCGTGGCCGCCTGCCGCCGTCAACAGCAACCGGCCAGCACCGCTCCCCCGTCGACGACGCCAGGCGCGCCGCCGGCGTTCGGGACGGCGCCTGGCGCAGGACCGGCAGTCTCGCCGTCCACGTTCGCCGAGGCTGAGAAGCTCGTCCAGGTGTCGATGACCGACGCCGAACGTCAGACGGCAGCCCGGAACTGGCGCCGGGTGATGGCGCCGCTCGTCGAACGGCGCGTCGGGCCGCGAAAGGTGGCGCTCGATCCGGATCTCGCTCCCGCAACGCGATGGGATCCGCGCGTCATGAGTTCGAGCGCCGGCCCCGCAGCCGACCGGTTCGTGCGAACCCCCGGCGTCAGGATTCCCCTTCCGTCGAACGACGCCGATATCGCGTTCGCGCCCGTGACGTCGCTGTCGCGCTGGATCGAGAGCAAGGCGCTCAGCTCGGAGCGGCTGACGAACATCTATCTCAATCGGATCGCGCAATTCGACTCGAAGCTGCGCTCGGTCGTCACGCTCACGAAGGAGGCGGCGCTCGCCAGCGCGAAGCAGGCCGACGCGGAAATCGGCGCCGGCAAGTATCGCGGTCCCTTGCACGGCGTCCCGTACGGCGTAAAGGACCTGCTCGACACTGCCGGCATCGCAACGACCTACGGCGCAGAGCCATTCAGGAACCGCGTCCCGGCAGTCGACTCCGTCGTCGTCCGGCGACTGAACGACGCCGGCGCCGTGCTCATCGCCAAGTTGAGCCTCGGCGCCCTGGCGCTCAACGACATCTGGTTCGGTGGTCAGACCATGAATCCCTGGCTGCTCGAGGAAGGCGCCTCCGGATCGAGCGCCGGACCCGGTGCGGCGACCGCGGCAGGGCTGGTCGGCTTCTCGGTTGGCAGCGAAACAGGCGGCAGCATCATCGCCCCGGCGATGCGATGTGGCATCACCGGGCTGCGCCCGACGTACGGCCGCGTGCCGCGTACGGGGGCGATGACGCTCTGCTGGACCCTCGACAAGCTGGGCCCGATGACGCGGACCGTCGAGGACGCGATGCTGGTGCTCGGCGCGATCACCGGTCCCGATCCTGGCGACGTGGCAAGCGTGTCGAGCCACCTCGAGTTCGACGCGACCGCATCCGTCAGCGGCCTGCGCATCGGCTACTTCCCCGCGTGGATGAAGGAGAGCCCGGCGACCGATGTCGACCGCGCCGCGCTGGAAGCCTTGAGGAAGCTGGGTGTGGTGGCGACCGCCGTGAGCCTTCCCGACTGGCCCTACGGCTCGCTCATGCCGGTGCTCTTTGCCGAAGCCGCAGCGGCGTTCGAGGAGCTCACGCTCAGCGGCGGCATCAACACGTTGAAGGTGCAGGTGCCCGACGCGTGGCCCAATCTATTCCGCCAGGCGCGGTTCCTGTCAGCCGTCGATTTCGTCCAGGCCGATCGCTTCCGGCGCCGGGTCGCACTCGAGATGGCGCGCATCTTTAGCGACGTTGATGTGCTCCTGGTACCGTCCCTGCGCGACGAGATGCTGACGATCTCGAACTTCACCGGCCATCCGTCGCTGACGCTTCGCGCGGGATTCGTCAACGTCTCCGAGGCGCGCAGCGATTGGGCGCCGGACCCGAATAATCCGCTGCCGACGTTCTCACCTCCGCGGCGCGTGCCGCACGGCGTGACGCTGATCGGCCGGTTGTTCGACGAGGGCATTATCGCCCGAACCGGGCTCGCGCTGGAGCGCGCGCTCGGCGTCGGTGATGAGCGGCCAACACATGCCTGAAACCATCGGCGTCATCTCGGACATTCACGGGCTGCTGCGTCAGGACGCGGTCGATGCGCTGCAGGGCTGCGACCGCATCATCCACGCCGGCGACGTCGGCTCGGCGGACGTCCTCGAGCAGCTTCGCCGGCTCGCGCCGGTCGTCGCGGTGAGAGGCAACGTCGACAACGGCGGCTGGGCGCAGGCGCTGCCACGGTCGGCAGCAATCGAACTCGATGGCCACACAATCTATGTGCTCCACATTCTTGCGGACCTGGACCTCGCCTCCGCGCAGCTTCGGCGCGGTCTCGCCGTAGCCTTGGCGAAGGCGGATCTGCAACCCGCACCGGCCGGCGTCAGCGCGGTGGTGTACGGGCACTCTCACAAGCCGTCGATCGAGGATCGCGATAGCGTGCTCTACCTCAATCCCGGCAGCGCGGGGCCGCGACGGTTCCGTCTGCCTGTCAGCGTCGCGCGGCTGTCGGTGGTCGATGGACGGCTGACGGCCCGGATCATCGAGCTGGATGTTGCCAGGTCGCTGTCACGTTGAAGATCGGGGCAACGCGGATCTGTGTCACGTGCTGAAGGTGGAGCCCTGACGCGGACGATCCCAGGCGTCAATACTGGAGGTCCCTGGCGGAGAACTTCCGACGCGGCTCCTGCCCCAGGATGCGCATGAGGACGGCGTTCAGTGTCCACTCGTCGTTGTCGAAGCCTCCATGGCTGTCGCTCTTGGACTCGCTCAAGGCTCCGAGGCCGGCGCCAGCAACGACGAGAGAAGGCCGGCCGTCGACGGGTTTCTGGAAAAGCCGCACCAGCTCGTCGTCGGGCGGATCCTGCTCCGGAAGCGGTTGCAGGAACCGCTGCATGCCGAGCAAGGGTGTATTTCGACGGCCTTCGAACGCGTTGCTCACCAGGTAAAGCAATGACTTTCCATAGGGCCCGACATTATCGTCGCGTTCGCCGTCATCGCTCAACACGAACACCGTCGGCTGACAACACTTCCTTCGTGTGATCGCGGACACCATCCGTTCCTTGAACAACTGCGTGGTGATCGCGGGGGCGAGCAACGAAATCGACTTCAGTGCAACGCCCAATCGCATCACGCGCTCCAGCGCGTAGGCCGCAACGATGCTGCCGGCACTGTGCGCGACGATGTGGAGCTCCCAGTTCGCGCGATCGGCGGCCGTCAGACTCTTCAGCGCTTTAGCCGCATGCGTCACGAGCAGTTGCATGGCCCCGCGCTCGTCGCTGCGCTCCGACGTGAGCCTCGCGTTCTCCTTCATCTCATTCCACAACGCGGTTCCTGGCCGGCTCACCGTCAGTTCGAACGTTCGATCCTTGGCTTCGACCAGGTGGTCGCGGAAGTCTTTCAGCCAACCGCCCGCGCGCTCGTCTGCCTTCGTCACATAGTCTTCGAGAATGGCTCGCAGGGTGTCACGTCCTCCCGTTTCCCACATCATGTGCAGCGGATAGATCTCATTCTCCAGGCAGACATCGCGAAACGCGACGACGCGGGCCGCCACCTCGGCTTCGGCATTCAAGCCGCCGTGGAGGTACAGCATGACCCGTTGTTTCTTCCACGTGCGAGCGGTGTGGGGAATGGATTCGGTGAAGAGGCGCGACAGATCCTCCTCGGTGGTCCAGTAGCTGCCTGAATCGGACAGCACACCGTTGTTGCCGACATTCACGATGTATGGCCGGATATCGGCGAGCGGGATCGATGTCGCCGCACGTTGAAGACCGGCGGTCGAGTCTGCGCCGCGGTCGGATGACCAGAGATCGATCCCGACGGGCACGCCGAGCTGAGCCACCCACACATCTGTGGAGTGCAACAGGTAGTCTTCGTACGGCAGCAGCGCAAATCCATCCGCTCCCCACTTTGGTCCCCATGAGTTCTGGACGATGAAGCCATCGCGCGTGTAGCCCACGAAGGCCACGGCATGCCCATCGGTTGCACGGCCCTCGCGCCGAATGGTCGGGAGCCGCCATCCGGATCCTGCGTGCCGGAACTGCGATCGCGGGTCGTCCCAGCCACGGTGCACCATCAGCGTGACGTACAGAATGCCAACGTCGGCCAGCGCCGCGTGCATGTCACGAATGCTGCGATGCTGGACCCGATAGTAGGCCCCACCGGGTACCAGGCGCGCCTCCTGCGCCCTGGCCGGCGTGAAGTTCTGAGCTCCATGGAGTCGGTATGGCCACGAATCGCGACGGCACACGCCGTGTGCAACCCAGCCTTGCATCGCCCCTCGCGCCGAGGAACCTTCATAGCCGTCGCCGGGCCATTGGTCGTAGCGTCGAGCCATCTCGTAGAGCATTCGAGGGCTGACCCGCGGTCGGCGGACACCGCGCCGCTGCTGATGGAATTGAATCACGCCAGCAAGGGCGAACCCTGTACACGCTCCCTCACTTCCTTGATCCATAATCTCCGGCACTTCATCGCAATTGATGACCCTGTCTGGCAATGGCGCGAGTGTCGGTTGATAAAGCCAGTCGCGGATATCGATGCGGTCTGGCATCGCGTCGAGCGTCCGTCCCATCCTCTCCGCCGCTGTGGTCGAAGGCTCGGGCGGCCGTCGGACCTCCGCCGATGGACGTGTCGTCTTGGGATGAACGGCGCGGGCTGGCGCGACCGCGGGCGGCTTTCGAGCGATGCGAGTCTTTGCCATTAACGTCAGAAGGTCTTGAGGAATCCGATCAACGCTCGTTTGTCCTCGTCCGACAAGTCGCGACCGAAGTAGTGACCACGATTCACGATCAGGTCTGGACACTTGTTCAGGCCGAGCAGCTCGTCGATGGTGTCCATCGATGCCTTGGTGCTGCCGGTGAGATCCAACGGCCGGCGCAGAAACCGCACGACGAAACTCCGCACCTGGTCCTCATGCTCCTCCCGCGCCGCCTTGTCATCCGACTCCGGCAGCAGAATGAGATTCGAGATCAGGCCGATCGGGGTCCCCGCCGGAATCGGCCCCAGACGGATGCCGTCGTCATTGAAGAATCGCGGGAAGAATCGGGCGCCGAACCCCACGACCCTCTGGAGTGACGACGGGAGGAAGCCGGTCGTCGCAGTAATCGTCACCGGGCGCGCCTGATCCTCCGGCCGAAGACGATCGCCAATCCGGTCGATCAGACTCGGACCAGGGACGGCTGCCGCGACCGTCGGGTTCGAATCCTTCGCGCGGCGTTCCGGCCACAGCATCTGCTCAATCGATGCCTGGAACGATCGCATGCGCGCGTCAACCGATGGACTGGCTTCGAATGGTCCAACGGTGTTGTTGAGAAGGTACGGAGCGGTCGACCAGAGGCTGACGAGCGACGGCGGTCGCGTGTAGCCGCGCCCCCCTGCCGGCATCTGGTAGGTATTCTCCTTGCCCGTGACCGGGTGATACCACTTGATGGTGCCGACCGATGGCAGATCCTTGTAGGACTGGGACGAGAAGTTGTCCCAGATATTGCCGCCGATCGCGTTGGTCGCCAGTGGGCTGCAGGCGTTCGTTTCGAGCAGCGTGACCGGCACGCGCAGCTCGGTCGACAGATAGTTGCCGTCGAGGAAGTCGGCCGCGTTGACGATCGTGCGCATCTGCTCCTTGAAGGCAGGCGTCCCCGTCCATGTCCAGTAGTCGTTCCAACAGTCCAGATACGTCTTCCCGGCGCACCGCGCCGGCTGCAGCACCTGTGGTGGAGGCGTCGGCGTCTTGCTCGAATGACAACGCGCGCAGGTGTCGGCAAAGACGTTCTTGCCTCGTGCGATCTGCTCCGGCCGCTCGCCGAGATACGCCGCTCCTCCCGGGGCATCCTTGAGACGATGCGGGTCGGTCGTCCGCAGGAAGAAGCGAGCCATGTCGAGCGTCTGATTCTCGGTGGCCGCGAAGTAGGCCGAGTTTTTGCGCGCGACCTCGATCGTGATTGGCGTCACCGGCTTGCCGCCAATCAACGCGTTGAAGTGCAGCAGCCATTCCTCGCTGAACGTGCCGATGTTGAGGTACACGCGATTCAAGGCGCCGAGCGCTCCCACTGAATCGGCGCCATCTTTGAGGACGCGCGGTGTCCAGACGGTGTCCGGCTTTTCGAACAGGCGCGTCAGCGGGCCCGAGCTCAGGAAATCGTTGAATTGCTTGTTGTCGAGACCGCCGCCGGCGATCGTCTCACGGCCTGTAACCATCGCGCGCTGCAGGCGCGGGCCGAGCGAGTAGAACGCGTTCATCGATCGCGGGTTGTTGATGTTGTCGGTCGAGATGAACGACGTGTCGAGCGTGCCGGGACGCGACGAGTGAAACAGCTGGAATGCAAACTCCTCTGGCCTGTTCTGCCAGTAGAGGATCCGATCGACCCAGAAGTACTGCGCTCCAACGTTGGAGCTGAGGTGTTGCCATTCGGGGGCGTTCGGGTCGGGGGGCGGGTTGAGGGGGTTCGGCCCGATGTGACAGAAGCCGCACGACATCCCGACGCGGTACGGTTTTACCAGCTTCGCGTCGTTGTAGTACACGGGATCCGTGTAGTAGCGCTCGGGATCCCAGCGATCGGCGGCCGCCTGATCGAAGCTCGGATTGGGAAAGAGCCGGAGGCCGACGATACCGGTCGCATAGCCGTAGTACGAGCCGGCCCCGAATGCGACGTCCTGTCCTCGCCACCTGAGCGTATTGGACGTCCGGGCGCCGATGCGCGCGCCGGGATACTTGCCGGCATCCTCAAAAGGATCGCTGCCGCACTCTGCCGATTGCCGTCGCCGATCGAGGCGCAGCCCGAATCGATACGCCTCGTCTCCGCGCGCGGCTTCTTCGAAGCAGGGCTCGTTGACAAGGCCCAGATACTCCCATCGGTTGTGCCGCCCGTATCCAAGCCTCTCGTGCGACGAGACCGTTTTTAGCAGATCGAGTGCACCAAAGCTGATATTTCCGAGCTCGTCCCACATGCGATCGTTGCCGGCGGTCCAGACGAGCCAGGTGTTTCTGCCTTTCACTTCCTCCGATGTCAGCGGGAGCGCCCTGGGCCCCTCGGGCGAGGCGACGCGATCCATGTCCCGGAAGTAATCCTCGTCGGCAGCCCGGAAGCTCGCCGCCGTCAGGCCGCCAATCTGGGCTTCGTCCCGCACGCTCCCGGGCGCGGGCGGACGATATCGAATCCACAGCAAGAGCGCGAGGCCTCCGACCGCGACCACCAGTACGAGGAGGACGATCAAGATCCTGCGCAGTGTGAACATGCCTGTCGCCATATGTCTTCACCTTGTCCCGCCAACTGTGGCCAGGTACCGCAGCGCGCGAATGCCTGGCAGGAAGAAGTATGCCCCCCCGCGCACGGTGACGAACTCGGGCAGATCGTACAGACGACGGCTGGCGCCGCCTGCGACTGGAATCGTAAACGTGTCGCTGAGAGCATTGTGAGCATCGGCGCCACGCGTGCCGAGCAACGGGTCCCGTTCGCCCCTGAGCCCTTCGAACCCCGCGCTCATGATCCACGCGTTCTGGATGAACTCGAACTGTCTCCCGATGTTCGCGTTCAGGCAGGCGAAGTACAGTCCGCGCTCCGGATCGTCAACGGGTGCGGCCTGCAGCGCCTCTTCAAGGCTCAACTGTGGTCCGAACTTCCGCCCGCGACGAAGAATGCGATGAAAGCGCGTCGACGCGACGCGATCGTCTCTCCACCCCTTGGCGCCGAACCCGAGGGCGTGTACGAGGCGAGACAGCGGTCCGCCGACCGGTCCGCCGAAGTCGCTGTTGCGAGGATTCGCTCTGCGGATGTGCGCGCCAAGCGGACATCGCTCTCCGTTCGGGTCGTCGGCAAACACGAAGTGATTGAGCCGATCGTTCTCGGGCGTCCGGGCGATTCCCGGGATCGTCCGCCCGCCGCATTGCACCAGCGGCTCCCCGTTCATGGTGCGGCCGACTATCGCTTCTGCGAGGCGGCTGGCCTCCACCGTGGATCCGGTCTGCGCACGCATGTACTGCCAGAAGCCGCGCACGTCCTGGCGCAGGTCGCGGACCACGAGATACGTACCGTGGCGGCCGAGATCCAGCTTTCCCGTCGCGTCGAGAGCGGGCGGGAGGTCGATGCCGGACGCGGCGTCGAGAAGAGGCCGCTCCGTGAAGCGGCTGTATTCGTTTTGATAACCGAGCACGAATTCCCCCAGCGCGCTGAGGTTCGTGTAGTCACCTTCGTCCTTCCGCACGATCCGCGCCTGTTCCCAGTCCAGCTGTGGCTGGCTGATGCCATCCGCGAATCCAAACGGCTCGTTCCGATCCAGATCGGCAGCACGAAGACTGGCGATTGTCGTGAACGCCTTGTGCCATTTTGGTCGCATCAGGGCCGCCTCGGCGGCCGGCCAGGCATCCGGCGTCGCGAAGAGCATCACCAGCAGATCGGGCGTCCGATCACCCGCTCCCCAGCGCCACTGCGACGGCGCGCTGTTGCCAACGTCGCCGAGCCGTCTCCTGCGGCTCGCGTCAGCGGCCATTCCCACCACGAACTCGGGTGAGAAGGACGCGACGATCCCATCCGGCACTCCCAGCGCCTTCATGCCGCGCGCGGTCAATGCCACTTGAAGTGCCGAAACGGGCAGCGGCTTCTGCGTCACCGCCGTCGTCACCGGCGCCTGGCGCAGCCATTCGCGCGCCGCGGGCGCCTCGTGGATCTGCAGCGCGTAAAAGCAAGCGCGGATCATCTGTCCATGCCCGAACCGGATGATCCCCTGCAGGTCCCCGTAGTCGACGACGGAGTCCGAGCGTCCCGCCATCACAGCAGCCGGCACCAGTCGACCAGCTCCGCGTTCGAGAGCGTCGTCGATTCAATGCCTTGTCTCAGGCGGTAACTTCGCTCGAGGTGATGAGCTGTCAGGCCGGCGTGCCCGTTGTACCAGACCTCCGATGGCAGCTGATGCCGCCGGAGAACCGATTTGAACTTCTGCTCGTTCCTCGCGCCGTCGAGCACGAGCCACCTCGTTTGCGGATACCCGACGCCATTGCCGAACGCGAGGTTGAGGCCGAACGCTACCTTGTTGATGAAGTCGTCCATGTAGCTCTCGAGGCTGCCGTCGTAGTTGCTGGCGAACAGCACGCGACGCCCACCGTCGAGAAACACCCAGCGCGCCGCATGGATCGTGTGAACACGCGCAAGCCGACCCCGGAAGTAGAGATGCCGTGCACCGTAGTCGATGAGCCGCAACACCACCACGAGCAGCCAGTGCCGGAAGCGGCCCGGCTTGACGCTCCCCATCGCGTTGAACTGGTTGCTCGCCTCGAGATCCTCGATCTCCGCGAGTCGCGAGACGTGAGCCGGGTCGAGAGGCGGAACGATCTCCGGATCGCTCTTCTCGCGCCGCCGAACCTGATACGCGAAAATCGGCAGATACAGAACCAGCACGGGCAACAGCACGAGCGCGACGATCGGCAGCGCCAGCAGGTTGACGATGTGTGCGATCCACCATCTCCACGGCGTCGGTTGCTCGGGTGTGAGCGCGAGGCGGCCCGCGGCAACTTCCGTTTCGACGTGCCGGCGCAGCGCCGTGTGGATCTCGTGCGGCTGGCGGCGTGGCAGCGCTTGATCCCCGTGCAGGTAGCTCGCGATCGTGCGTGCCAGCGCGGATTCCTCACGAACCTGACGCATGGTGCGCCCTCGCCAATTCACGTAGAAAGCCGCAGGACGGTGCTCGTGCGCGTCCATCCACCGGGCCAGATCGGTCGTCTCGGTGAAGCCCTCGCAATTGAGGAAGATCTGCTGTAGACCACTTCCGGCGCGCCTCACGAGGTCGCGCATGAAGTCGTCACGGTCACCATCGCAGTCCCCCAGGAACGCAAGCGCAAGCGGATACGTCTGGATTGGTACGCCGTGCGCGGCAATGTCCCCCGTCGTCGCGTCGTCGAGCAAAACGAACCTGGCGAAGTGGAGCGATTGGAGCGCTCCAAACGGGACGAGCGGGTTGGCGGGATCGGCGTGGCCAGGCGAGCGATTCATGCCCGCCAGCAGCCGCCGCAGCTCGCCTTCGCGCCCGGGCCGAATGGGAGCGACGACCATGAAGCTCGACTGCGGTGTCATGCCCGAGGATCGCGGCCTACGAGAACTGCAGCGCGAAGTGAATCAATGATTTCCCGTCCCAGTACACCTTTCCAAGGTAGAAGCCTGGCGAAATCATGCGGATTTCGTCGCGGACCCACTTGGCTACCAGCGACGTGTCCGAGTAGTCGATCGCGATGCATTCTTTCTTGTCGATCCAGCTTGGATCCTTGTAGACCGTCGCAACGATCGCATTGAGCCCGAACGGCAGGATCTTGTTCCTCAGAACGCCGCGCTTGGCGTCGAACACCTTTCCCTGCCAGGCGAAGATGTTCACAAGGTCAGCGAGCTCGTCGCTGTACGAGCTGCCGCCGGCGATGATGGCCGTCCCTTTGGCCTGTCCATCTGGAATCGGGCCGCTCTCGAGTGTTTTGAAGAGCACGTCGAGATCGTCGTGAGATTTCTTGAGGAGCTCCTTCACGTCCATGTGGCTCCCTCCTCGGCGCCAGCGGCGCGAACAGAGTCGTTCGGAGACTGGATCAGGTAAGGGCCACTGTATACGGGAGCGCGTCTGCGACTGTCAATGCATTTTGTGAGATCCGGGCTCGGCAGGATCAACGGCTGAGCATGACGTCAGCCGCTTTCTCCGCAATCATGTAAATCGAGCTGACGATGAAGAACCCGGGGATATGGGGGAAGACGGATGCATCCACGACGCGCAGGCTTCGTGTGCCGTGGACGGTGAAGTCACTACCCAGCACTCCGCCCGCATCGCGTGCGCCTATGGCACACGTGCCGCAGGCGTGATGTCCCCAGGCGTGGGATCTCACGAACCGCGCCAGCTCATCATCAGATGTCACGTCTTCGCCGGGAAGCTCCTCTTCCTCGACGAGGCCCTTCGTCTTCAGGCTTTGGGTCACACGCCGCACGTAGCGAATGCCTTCGACGACGGCGCGAACGTCGTGCTCGCCCCCCTCGCTGAAGTAGTTGAAGTCGATCTGTGGTCTGTGTCGTGGATTCGAGGAGCGTAAGGTGACCGCGCCGGCCCGATTTCGCGTGTGCGCTTTCAGCACAACCCACGTCAGGTAGTTGAGATCGCGCGCGATTGTGGCGCTGTATCCCGGTTTGTATCCTCGAAAGTGCGCCAGGAGCGCCATGCAGAACAGGTCAGGCAGCGGCGCATCGCTCGACGACCGCCGGAATAGCGTCAGCACCGACCCATTGGTCATGTACACGCCTCTCCGCGCCCGCCACTGCCGAAACAGCCTGTCTCCCGGGCCAAAGCGCGCTCCTCGGAATACCTTCCAGGCATCGAAGCGCATTCGGTTGACGACACTCACTTCGTAGCGATCCTGCAGGTTCCGACCGACGCCGTCGAGGACTACACGCGGCGCGATCCCATGACGCTCGAGCTCCTCTGCTGGCCCGATTCCGGAGAGCATCAACAGCTGTGGCGAGCTGAACGCACCGCCGGCCAGCACGATCTCCCGTGCGGCGTAGATCGAACAGATCTGTCCCTCGTGTGTGCTCGGTGTCGGATGCGCGCCATACAGGCGCTCTCCCTGCATGTACTCGACGCCGATCGCCCGATTCGTGTCGTCGAAGATGACCCGCGTCGCCAGGGCGTGCAGAATGATGCGAAGCCGATCCGGATGTCTTCGCGCGACATCGAGCAGGCGTTCACGAGTCCCCTGGCGGCGACGTTTATAGGTCGTCAATGGCAGATATCTGATGCCGACCGCGGCGCTTCTCACAAGACGCCAGTCATTCGGGTCAAACAGGCTCTTGAGCGCCCAGCCGATACGCGTCAGCTGCCGATCGTCTTCGCAGAAGGCCGCATATGCGGACGCCAGGATGACGCTGCGCAGCTGGTCATCGCGGAAGGCTGTTCCGGGAACCGCCCGCTCCGTCGAGAGCCAGCCCTGCCAGCCATGACGGGTTCGATCGAGGCCAAATCGCGAGAGCCATCGTCGGAACGGCCGATGGCGGCAGTTCTCGAGCAGCTCGAAGTACCGCCGCATGGCATCGGCTGACCAGCTGGCGTCGCCAGTGAGCTCGGCGATCGCTTCCCAGTCTGCATTGTGCGGATAGACGAGGATCATCGCGTTGTGCGCGGTGCAGCCGCCGAGTGTTCCGGCGCGCGGATAGTAGACGCCTCCCTCCGCGGACACCAGGTTGGCTACGGAGCGCTGCGCGTCCTCGTCGCTGTAGTGGCGGACGAAATAGTCCCACCGGATCGCGGGGTTCTCGGAGGCAAACGCGTGGAATGCCGGAACGTCATAGTCGGCCGGCAGCCGATCGTGACCCGGCTGGGCAGGACCGTCGCCGGCGCATGGATCCCCGCCAGCCTCGAGCACCACGACGCGCTGACCGCGTTCTGCAAGCCGCGCTGCGAGCGTGCCGCCACCGGCGCCAGAACCGACGACGATGTAGTCGCAGTCCGCGCGCTCATGACTCTTCTGACTCATCTGCTCCTCATTGTCCAGAGTCCGAGCTTGACAACGTCTCCGGGCCACGGTAAGCCTACCAGCCTTGGATTCAAACACCAGTCAACCGGTGCCGCCGGCCAATACTGGCTCGGCCTTCCGTAACTGGGTGAGCGATACCGCGATCGCCCTTACGGGTCTGGAGCGTCGGATCGATCCGTTCTTCCGGTCGGCGTTCGACGCGCTCTTTCAGGACCTCCTCGCCAGGATCACAACGGCGTTGATCAATCGGAAGCGGTCGAACGAGGGCGTGAAAATCGCGGAGGAAAGGCTGAGCCCGGACGAACACGCCTATCTCGATTCGATCATCTCGAGCTTCACGACACAGATGAAGGGTCTCTGGAAGCCAGGAGGTTTCGAGCGCGGCGGGAACACCAAGACACACGGCATCGTCCGAGGGGAATTCGTGGTGCACGATGGCCTGCCAGCCGCGCTGCGGCATGGCATCTTCGCCCGGCCACACACCTACCGTGCGTGGGTCCGGTTCTCCGGTCCCGGTCCGTACGTCACGCCCGATATCGACGATGTGGGGTTCATGAGCATCAGCATCAAGTTGATGGGCGTGCCCGGGCCTAAGTTGATGGATGAGGAGAAGTTCACGCAGGACATGTTCGGCGTATCCACGCCCACGTTCGTCACACCCGATACCAAGGCGAACGCACAGCTGCAGATCGAAAGCGTGAAGAATGCGCAGATCTTCTACTTCTTCAACCTGCGGCGCTCGCACATTCTCGATTTCATCATGCAGGCGCTCTGGCTCAAGACACAGAGCAGTCCCTTCGAGGCGCCGTATTTCAGCTGCGTGCCCTATCTGCTGGGAGAGGGACAGGCCATGCAGTATTCCGTCTGGCCGAAATCGAATCGCCGGACACCGATCCCTCGACTTCCCTTCCGTCCTCCGGACGACTACCTACGTGACGCGATGGTCGCTTCGCTGAACAGCGGCGATGTCGAGCTCGATATTCGCGTCCAGCTGCAGACCGACCCGCATTTGATGCCGATCGAGAACAATGCCG
>Ga0184612_10000292_pt1 | contig 23010 bp, 30 predicted proteins | sample PLM3_60_coex_FD_133163 | JGI IMG/M metagenome (GOLD analysis project Ga0184612, IMG submission 133163) | Groundwater sediment microbial communities from an aquifer in East River, Colorado, USA - PLM3_60_coex | ecosystem: Environmental > Terrestrial > Soil > Riparian zone | place: USA: East... | reverse complement strand
GAACGATACTAATGACTGCATTTGAAATAGAAGATACTCTATTTCACGAATATACTAAAAATAAAATTATAGATGGATTCCTTCAGAAGCCAATAGGTTTACACGATCTTATTAAAGAGGTAACTACCCAGCTGGATTCTTACGAAGTCCAAAAAAAATATCCTTCCTAATGGTCAGCATCATATAAAACTCAGTTAGTCTCAGTTAGTCTCACTTTTTCTTGTGAAACCTGAAAGTCTTTTTCCTCTTCATCATGAGCATTAGGCTTGTAATCCTTATTTGGAAATACTATTCTTAAAGCAAATCCTTCGTTGCCATGAGTATCTCGGAGATCTTGCACAGCACTATATACTTACAACCAAATTTTAAAATCTCCTATAGAAAATGAGTTTGATCACCTTGAACACCTTGATCACCCTTTCTAAACTTCCTCCGGAGATTTTGATATATGATATATCTTATTTTCCCCAGCGATATGAAAAATGGGCTTTAAGGTGATCAAGGTGATCAGAGCCGATTTGAGCACAATTTGACTAAAAAATAGTCAATTTTCACGAGAAAACCCCTTTTCATCAACTTGCGATTTTGGGACGATTTTGTCGTTACCAAAATAGTGGTCAGTCGGAGTGCCCTAAAAAACCCAACCCCAATAGAGAGTTAGCAAGTGGTCAGACTCAGTTGATATCTTATACAGAATCATAATACTCGTATTTGATAACTCTTGTCATTTTGGAAGTTCTATAATCAATTGTTGATACATAATTAATAACTACCTCTCCACTATTCTGATTATGCTTAAAACAATATCTGACACAATATTATATCTGAGTTTCTTCGCGGTATCATTTCGAGGGTTGGTCTAATTGGCGCGGATTTTGATAGTGGATGATGAAAAAGACGCTGGCAGGACTTTGCAAATGATACTCGAAAATTATGGATTCGATATAGATTGATTTACGGAGCCGGCTATGGCTTTGGAAAAATTCAAACCAAATCTATATGACTTGATAATATTAGATATCAAGATGCCAGAAACTAATGGCTTCGAATTATATCACCGACTTAAATCAAGGGATCCGGACATCAAGACCCTATTTATCACGGCACTGAGTAGCGTAGAGCCCTACAATACTCGCAATAGCAAAGTCTACCCTTTAAGGGGAAAAAGACATTTCGTGATAAAACCCGTAAGCAACAAGGTCCTTCTGGAACAAGTTTATTCACTGATTAATCCTCTACATTAGTTCCTCATATCTTCTACATATTAAACAATAATTACCGTCTTTCAAAAACATGCATTTCCTTCCTTGTTGACACAGATTGCATCTGGCGGATTTTCTAGTCAAGGGTTTTTTGCTTTCCGTCCTGGCCTTGATGCTATTTACTGATAGTAGGTAAAGTATGATCAAGTTATACACATTTATCAACACATGATTGGAAGTTAGTAAATTCAAATAAAGTTTATGGAGCAGAATCGAATATTACAGCTGGACAGATAGATCCATCAAGGTTATTAACAATAAATTCTTCGGTGATGACTTTGTCAACCTTTGTTGCATCTGTCTTTGTAACTTTAACCATATCTCCAACTTCCGCGCCTCCTTTCATATTAATTGATCCCACACAGTTATTTTGATCAAGCGTTATTTTGTGTGTATGCCATTGCGGATACATCCAGTCTGATGTTACAGCGTAAATACCATTATCTGTTACAAAGACATATGCGTATCCAAGATTATCTTTTTGTGGTATTGATCGTCCTGGTATGCCATCTACAGTTAAGTATGGATTTCCGTCATTCCCAACACCAAAATTCTTTATCTTGAAATCGCCTTCATTGAATTTGCTTTTCTTTCCTACGGCAAAGGCTATTTTATTTATGTGAGCATTATTTAAGAAAAGTAAACTCCCTACTGCTAAAACAAATATCAAAAGGCAGGTGATTGCACTTACTTTGTCTTTATTCATGTTTATCAAAGATAGAAGAACTGTTAAACTAATAAAAAGATTTTTCTCTTTTTTCTTCATCTAAATTTACTAACCATATTAATCCCGTGGGTTACCAAGATCAACAAAGATATAACCATTTATCACAACATTTAATGCAATATTTTTCTATCATCTGAGCGCCGTCTATCTGGAAGTATGCCTTATAGAAAGAATCCTGTTCTGTATGCAACCTGATGGTAATCGTCTGGACCACTACTTTTTCAGTGTCACTTAACACGCTTAAATTGTCACTCAAAGTGACATATTTGTCATTTAATTAACTATAAATATATCTTATCCCTCTTTTGGTAGCTCTTATTTTCTTACAGCCTAGCAGGAAAGGTTGGTAACGAGTTAATCGAAATTCATCTATCTGTTATTGAGCGAGGTCTCAAAGGCCAATGCATTCAGACATTTATCCGGGGACCGATAGCATTCACAACGGCCCTGAGCAATAACATCATGGAAATCATCACGGGCCTCCCTGCATTGTTCAATTTGTATACCTTTTATGCCTAGTCGGTTTACGATGTTATCCGGCTTATTGCCGTTAAAGCCTTCAGGACAATCGGAATCCTTGACGTCAATAATAGAGCCCTCTGCTATTAGGACATTCTTGATTGCATCCTTGATTTCCCTTATCAAACCATTGTCCGCGCTTCCCGTGCTTCCTCCGACACAAATGGAATCTTGCGTCCACCCATGAAAGGCAATGGAATATTCAAACTTCGGTCCAAAAATCGTGTTAAGCTTGGGAAATAAAATACTGTTAAGAGAACGTTCAAGATGGCAGAGCTTGCTATTAGGGCCCAAAATTATTTTATCTTTCGTTTATTTTCCTTTGCTTTTATGACCAACTTGTGCGTATATATTGGAGGAAATATTATTAGATTAACAGATGGATCATAGTTGCAAACATCAGACCAGTGCTTCCCAAATCTTCCTGAGATCTTCCTTTAATCCTTTGTAGCTATCTAAATTTAGTCTTAGTTGGTCGTCGGCGGGAAGGTTTTCTAATAGTGTTCTCTGTTGTCTGTCTACCATTTTGTCGATTGATTCTATTATATTACTGAGATCGTCTTCGCTCATTTCCAATGCCACTGTCTTATTTGCCTTATCAGCCTGAAGTTTTCGGATCATGCATTAAGTTAACGCATTGTTGAAATAAAGATTTGTATTCCGAGGTCCTTGATCCAATATTTTTACGTGAAATCTATGGTTACACCTTCTACAGTATAAAAGTCCAGTGACGTAGAATGTCGTTTTGATATCCTTTTTAGGATTTGCAGAATCACGAACACCACGGAAATTAATTCTGCCAGCATGCGGTTCAATTTCATTTATTTCTATGTCATTCAAACCACATCTAATACAAGGAAATTTAATTGATCTGAAATCATTTTTGATTCGTTCCTCGTCCTCCTCTCTAATTGGAAATTCTTCACTCATTCTTTAACCACCAACCCAGAACTTGCGATTAAAGCCAGATAAATTTTATCCTTCATTCAATCACTTTCAATGACTGTATTGAAACCGTCAATTAATGATTTTATAATATACCGGTGACAATGCTCTCCTGGGTTACAATAACATAGAAGCGTTATAGTTTCTCCATTCTTTGAACGTTGACGCAACTCTTCAATTATTTTACTTGATTGGTTTTCTTTCATCTGTGGAAGGAATTTTTCTCTATATTTTTTCCAATCTGCCTCACTCTTTCGACTATCGTTCCATTTATTCAATGTATCCAAATCTGGAGATAAATCTTTAATCCATTCATGGAAACGGTCTTTCTTTTGACCTCCGGGCCATTTTCTAGTAATTAAAATCCTAGTGCCTTCTGGATGTTCTTTTGGGTCATAGATGCGTTTAGTATTAATCATTTATTTTGTTACCAAAATTACAAGTACAACAATTAATGTCGCAGCCGTTAACGTTAGTGATATCACAGTCCATTTCGACAGATCATGATGACATATCATTTCTTTTCAATCAATTCTATTGGTGCTATTGGAATGAAATCAACTATTTTTCAATTACAAATTTATTATATGGATTTTCATTAGTAACAATATGGTATATTCTTATCATTGGAATGTATAGGCTTTTAAAACAATCCTGTGCTTATAGTTGTAGTATTCGGTCCAGGCAATCCAAACTTTAGCCTTTGTATCAAAAATTAACGGACTTGTGGAAAATTCTGCATAACTGCTATTCAATTTCATTTTGATACCAGATGAATCGAAAGTATCACCATTCCATAATATTATTGAAGAATTATTAGCTTCATCTGTCCAGGCAACAATAATCGTTTTGTTCCTGACCAATAAGAATGGAGAGATAGAATTTGCAGCATTATTGCTTAAATTTATCACCTTTCCAAGTACGTTCCTTGCATCAATTTTTCTTAACATGACATCAAACTTATTGTTATCCTCTAGTGTATCAGACCAAACTACATACAAGTCTTCTCCCACTAACTCTCCTTGTGCAAGTCGGGAAATTCCAGATGTGTTGCTAACGTTAATTGTTGAGTTAAACGATTTACCATAATCATTACTAACTGTGAGAAATATTTCTGAACGCCCTGTTCCAAATAAATCTTCCTCCCACAGTACATATACTTTCTTACCGTCAAATGTGGCAAAAATTGAGGGATTTATAGAATAGTTTTCTTTTTGTACTGTTGCGTTATTGAATATATGAGGATGGGACGCGCTTGATTTAGATTCACTATTAAGGATAGTATAACTTGTTGTTTGTTTAGGAGACGGCATTGTATCGCTTACCTTTTTTGGAACCGTAAAAGTATTGCCTTGATCCAAACTTCTTGTAAAAACTATCCTACATATAGGATCGTCGTGTCTAATATCACACTCGGTCCAAACTACATAGATCATAGACCCATCATGATTTATGATCATGTGTGGATCGAGAGAGTCGTCATTACTATTGCTTAAATTGACAGTATCACTAAAAGAATCACCATAATTCAAACTTTTCCTATAGAAAACTTCCTTGTTTTTAGAAGTTATATTTTCATTTGCAGCCCATACTACGAATACATCTTTTCCCTCTGCTGAGAGATCATGAATGTGTACGTTACCAGTAGTCATGCTTAAGTTTGTTACATTGCCAAACTTTTCACCATAGTCTTGACTTTTGCGAAATAACAATTTCCATTGATTTGCCTGCTTATCTTCCCACGTTATGTAGACGTTATTTTTACTATTTCTTAATTTTATTATATTTGAAATGCCAGGTGTTTTACTTATGTCCTTCGTATTGGTAAATGATTTTACGTCATTATCGATCTTTTTGAACATCACTTCGCTATTTTGTGAATTGATATTAGATATCCAGGATGCATAAATACGATCATCGGACACTGAAAATTGTGGATTTATTGAGTCCATTGTTTTATTGCTTAGTACCATTGATGAAGAATTTTTAATTGCGAAAGATTCAGTATCCAAAATAGATCCAATCATATAGACAAAAATAATGAGTATGGAAAAAATCAATATCTTGACAAAATCCCGGATATGAAAATGGCTGGCTATACACAAAATCAATTTAGCTCCACACAAAGTATCACCATGTCTTGATTATATTGTAGTTTTTTATCTTTAGACAGATGGAATATCATTGGTATAAAGAAATTAAAAAACATATTGTACATAATAATTTTCACAACAGATGATATGACAGATTTTGCAGAAAAATCATGTCGCATTCACAATGCGTCCATCAATGACACTGAAATAGTCTCAACTGAGATATTCTGTTTTAATATCTGATTGATACTAGAATTTCATAAAATGGGTCGGTTCGTCGCGAGATCTTCATAGATTTTTCCTCAGACTTGAGCAGCAACAAAAGTTCACCTCATCCCCTTAGTATATTTAGTTTGCATTGTTTTTAATGTTTCTAAAGTTTAATGTGGCAACGTTCTTTCTCATCTTTTTAAGAGTACCTGATAAACTTACTACAGTCAACGAAGGTTGAGTCATACTCAACGAAACTAAAAGATAGTCCAGGTATTTTAGTTTACATCCAATAAACAATATGTTTCCAAATTCCGAATCATATAGTTTTAACATAGCTAATTCGGCATGCAGAATTCCAAAAAGTTCTTTAAATCGCTCAACGATTTTTTCATGCAGTTGAATCGGTCCGAATAAACTATTCTCGTCATACATAATTGCAACATATCTTCTTTTTTCTCTATGGTTTAGCATGAATCCATCTTGCCTTATCTTTTGAGTAAAGCCATTCTGAAATTTCTTTCCAATAATTTTTGGGCGATATACCCATAAATTTTAAGATTGATTCAAATGTTCTTGCAGAAACCATTTCATTGATAGAAGTAGCGCCACTCGATAATATGAACTGACAATTGTTAGATTTACATAATTCATAAATCCATTTTACTTCTTTGATCCATTTCCCAGTCATGGGCCCATCAAGTTTTTTTGTACTCGCAATTGAAATTTCTAGGCCAAGTCCTCTCTTTGATTTCCGTTTGATTGTATCTTTCTTTTGAAAAGGATCGATAACAAAGAGATCGGTTTTGCCATCCAATGATTTTATGTTATCTGAAACTATCAGGTGACGATAGTAATCTGCAATTGGATATTTTTTATCCATTCTTAAAATAATATTTTCAATTGGTTTTATGCTAACAGAGTTATTTGAATCAATCCCAATTAAATCGAGCCCTAATATTTTGGCCATAGTCAAAGCTCTGTCAATATCTAAGACATGGATTCCGAAATCTATTTTTTTGTAAATAAATCAATCACATGATCCCTGAATTTATTATTTTGGTTAAACTCCTTTATTGGCTTAAACCTGATTCTAATAGAATCATGATCTGAGAGTGCTACTATTCCATTACACATATCTTGTTTATCCAACCTAATGTAAAAATTGTCCTTTTCATCAAAAGAATCTGATATTGAGTGCAAAAGATAATTTTTCTCACTTATTTTCAACAACGAAATTATTCTCTCCAATAAATCGTTTGATTCTTTGTGATCACAATCAGCTTTAATTAGAGATATTTCATTGCCCCAATGTCCTTTGGCTTGTGAAATCAAAAATTTTTCTTTAGGAATAGAGAAAAGCTCATTCATCTTGAAAAGTATTTTTGAAATATCTTCTGTTGCGTGGACTACAACATGTATAGTTGTAGAAAGTGTCAAACTTGATTATTTTCGTAAGTATTTATCACAATAAAATTCAAATGAAATGGAGCTAAGTCCCTGTTTCCACGTTTATAGGCGGCTCTTCACTATTTTCGGTTTGATTTTGAGTATCAACATTTTCGGTATGCGATATATGTGATGATAGAAGTTTAGTCTTTTTAATCCCTATGTGACGCAATGTTGCAATCCTTTTTCCTTTTTCCAATATTTCTCTATTAAATTCGCTATTGTCATCAGTAACTTCTTTTATGAAAGTCTTAAGATCCCATTGTGGTATCTTTTCTGATAATAGTTGATGTATTACTTTTCTCAGTTCATGTTTCTTTGAAGAATTTATTCTCCGTTGGCTAAACGCAATAATCTCGACTCTAAATTCATGACCATCATTTGTAGTATAATTATGAATGTGAGTAATCATCGAACTACCTCTCCTGACAAGGCTTCTCAGAAATTCCTTTCCATACTCATGGCCCTTAAAAATTGTTCTAGCAACTCCCTCGTTTATCTTTTCAATTTCTAAAAATACTTTAGTCTTATGATCCGCTGGATCCTGTTTCTTTATATCAAATAAAGTATTTTCTACAACTCGACCAATTGCTGTGTTGGGATCTGTTATAGGCAGATAATTTATATGATGTCCTCCAAAATCTCCAAAGGAATTCGGTGAGTCTATAAAGAGCCATTGCTTGTCTCTCCATTTATCTCTAACCCTGCCGCCTCTTCTTGATCCTTTTACCATAAAAAAATCGCCTATGACCAAAATATAAGTTGTGCGTTAATAAATTTCAAAATTAGAAAATGAATTGATTCATAATTTTTAAAAAAAAAATTAATCTGACATTGGTTTCCCGTCAGATGAGTACCTTACTTTTTTATTTTCAGATGATGCAACAGGTGCAGCACGATGTCGGTATCTCTTAGCTCTTGATGAGCCTAAGATAATCACGAAAATTACAAAAGCCGCTGTAGTTATTGCATACATCAACATTGAATCAGCCATAACATTGCCTTATCAAAGCTGGTTTAAAAATATTTATGCGCCTTCGTCATCCATTTTATAAAATTTCTATAAAAATTTATAAAGAAATTAATAATTTTTAAATGAAAATAACGAAAAAATAATCAAAATATAGTATATAATATTGCGAACTTTTAAGTTTATATTGATTGAGACATTCCTTGTAATCATGTTGTCCTATAATCTGAGTGAATTGTGTAATGGCATTTTTGAGATTAATGAAAAGATACGATTTGTTGGAATAATCGACCAGATGGGCAAATTGATTACAGGAAACATGAAGGAGGGTCTACGGTCCTTGGAAAGAGACGATGGCTCAATTAGGCTTTATATTGGATACGCCATTAATAATGTCCTAAGACGAGATTTTGATAACGTTTTTGGTAGAGTGCTCTATACGTTCTCTGAAAGGGAGCGAATTAAGCTATTAACTATACCTATAGATGATAATTTACTTCTCGTCTCAATGGATAGATCCACAGACCACGTTGAATTGATAAACAAGATAATAGCGGTTGCAAATAAACTCACCAAGTCGTGATCTCCAAGAAAGGAATGGCATTATTTTACGCTGACAAGAATATTCTTTACTCTTCTCTTTTCCCACATTAATAGGTAAATTATTCCAATGACCAAGAGTATTTCAACTGACTTGGCCATGATTCCTGCAAAATCGATATTCTCCGATTTATTGTCTGGTGACAATGGAGGCGCGACAATTACCGAATATGCATACAGTCCTATAAGAACTGATGTACCAAATAATCCAAAATAATTTAGCGCCACTCTTTTTTTGTATTGACTTAGAATAAATTTCTTATTGTTACCAGAATAAGATTCAGGCGCAAAATTGATCAAAATATACAAGATTCCATAGGCTAACTGAGCTCCTGCTGCAGCTAGTAAGAAAATTGAATAATAAATTTGTAAAGATCCGTGTTCTGGGAAAATAGCCAGATGTACTAGACCTCCAGCTATGGCAAGCAACATGATGACGTATTTTAGAGTTTCTTTTTCTGGTATCGAATCTAAAGTAAGATTTCTCTTTTTGAAATAAGTTTTACCTAAAATTATCCCAAGAACTGTGATAGGAGTTAAAATAGAAATCACCAAGAGAGAATTTCTGACCAGTCCCCATGAATTTGATATAGAAACATTGAATATTACGCGTTGACAATTACAATCTGATATACTGGAAAGAATGGATCTTGGAGGATCTAATTGATTGTGATTTACCATTTTGTCATCGTTTGCTAAACTGAGTACTATTTCATATGAACCTGGGTGAGGGAACACATAATATAAATTGAAATCTCCACTGTCTCGTAAAGTCCAAGGAAATCCTTTTACTCTTTCACCTGTACTTTCCTGATAGATTTCGACCATTGTTTCAACATTGTATACATCTTTTCCATCAAAATCTTGTATGCTAAATGTTATCTGTGTTGGTTCGTTTGGTGCCGCGTATTCCGGATCTAAGGCCATATATGGATAGTATTTTCCTAATCCATCCCTGTTTGAACCTCCATTATAATGGGGTGTATGCGAAAGATGTGCAAACGACATGAAATGAGGTATTAAAGTCACTATTAAAATGAAAAATAAAAGGGATATCAAAACATACTGGGTTTTCATATTAATAGGCTATGAAATCTAACGTAACAGTTTCATATAAGTCGTACCTGGTTCTTAAAGTAATTAATTTCAACACACACTTACCTTTAATATTCCTATGATAATTATCAAGCTCGTCTTCTAATCATTGTATTTTCAGGTCACGTAAGTTGGAGATAGACAAAATTAAAAGAATTTTTCCTAAATCCTCTCATTCTTTCATAAGCATATGGATTGCAATAAGAAAAACTTATTTCAGCAACATCTTAACTCCTTTATGTCTAATTGAACAAAGTGATAAGTGTAAATGATTACTTGAATAATTTCCCTCACAATTCATTTAGAAGTAATCAAGATCAAGTAATAAAGCAGATTTGTGATGCTTTTAATTCTGGTTATAAATATGTGATATTAGAAGCTCCTACTGGATTTGGCAAGAGTGCAATTGCAATAACTATTGCTCGGACGCTTGGCTCAAGCTATATATGCACTGCAACTAAGGATCTTCAAACTCAATACATCCATGACTATAAATTTCTAAAAGTTGCAAAAGGTAAAAGCAACTTTCAATGTAGAGTTAAAGAAGATTTTATTGATGCTGGAAGATATCAGTGTACTTCATGTAACTTGGGGACTGAAATGGAATGCAAACACACGTCCTGTGATTACGGACCATGTTTATCTGATGAATCAATGGAAGGAGCTGGGTGTAAATACAGAACTTTCATAAATGATTACAAAATTGATAACAAGGGAAAGGAAAATGAAATAATTTTCATTGATAAAGAAAAAATAGAAAATTATAAAAGAGAATATTCAAATTGGATTCATTTAAAAAATTTTGATGACCCCCGTGAATGGAATCCATGTTATTATTTTGATCAATTATCTCAAGCATTGAAAGCAAGTCACTCAATTTTTAATTACTCGATTTTCTTATCGTTACTGTCAAACAGGAATATGATGGAACAACGAGAATTACTTGTATTGGATGAAGCACACTTACTTGAAACTGAAATTGTTAAATTCAGAGGACTTTCTATATCAAAGAAAAGATGGAAGAGATACATACATGACTTTAAGATGGTAGATTATGGATATGATATTGATGGCTGGTTAGATTTTTTGATTGAGTTAGAAAAAACTATGCTCGTCTTAATTGGATATGAATCTCTTGTCTATTCACTTGTAAAGGAACGAAAAATAAAATATGGGTATAATTCAAAAAAGAAAAATAAAGTAAGTAAAAGGATAGTAAGTGCGTCAGAATTATTTGAAGATGATGCCAGCCTTGAAATAAATATTAAAACTGAAGATGGAAAAAAATTGCAAATAGATAAAGAGTTACTAATCGATATTGCCCAAGATGTTGATAAACTCACAAGAACCATAAATAATATTCTTGCAAGCCCCAAAAACTGGATAGTCTCTGAAGTACATAAAGAAAATTACGATGTTACGAGAGTTGAACTGAAACCACTGGATCCTTCTAAATACAGTAAAACAATTGTTGAGAAATGTCCAAAAACTCTAATTATGAGTGCAACAATTCTGAATCATCAAACGTTCCAGAAAAACCTTGGACTAGATTCTGAAAATGATAAAACCAAATTTATACAAATTCAATCAGATTTTCCAATTGAAAATAGACCCATTTTTCCTCTTAGTGTGGAATATCTTAATTTTAGTAATTTGCAGCAAATGGATGTAAAGACAAAGATATCAAGGGCAATTGACAATATAATGTATATACATAGTAACGATAAAGGTATCATCCATACAAGTTCCTACGAGCAATTAAATTTTATTAAGGAAAATCTTTCAAAAATGAATTCAAGGAGATTAATTTTGACGGATCCTGAAATTGAAAGGGACGAAGTAATAAAGGAACATACTGAAAGTAAGAAACCTACTGTACTTATTTCTCCATCTTTGCATACAGGACTTGATCTAAAAGATCACCTTTCTAGGTTTCAAATAATCACGAAGGTACCATATCCCAATATAGCCGATAAATGGACATCAGAGAAAAGGAAAATTAACAAGGAATGGTATTATTGGCAGACAGCGTTAAGATTAGTTCAGGCATATGGTCGGTCCATAAGATCAAAAGATGATTGGGCAAAAACCTATGTTTTGGATTCGGCATTCAATTATTTTGTCAAGGTCAATAATAATATACTTCCAAAGTGGTTCGTCTCTGCAATAAGGAAATAAATCTCTATATTAATGTAATAAGTTAAATTTTGAAATTTCCGGTCGTGAATCGTCTTTTGTTATGATCCATTTATATCCTTATTGATACCCTCATCTACGCAGTTTTATTTAATATTCATAAATATGCGACTTAAGAGTAGTTATGGTTTTTGAGCATTGTTTTTATTATAAAGGGTAGCAGTAACATACAGCAGTTGGATTTTATTTTTTATTAAGAGGTATTTCCATATAATAATATTCAGTTTCAGGTATCAAGTGATTGGTAGAGGTTGTTAATTTTTAGTGGTTAAGAATTGGCTAGTGGCCATAATAGACGATGAATCGGACATTGTTAGCCTCTTCCGAGACGCACTGAGCAAAATCAGAGGAGTGTCAATACTCACGTTTACGGATCCCGTAGTGGCATTTGAACATTTTACAATTTACAAAAACGCGTATGTTCTCATAATATCCGACTTGAGAATGCCTGGTCTTAATGGAGTAGAATTAATTAGTAAGATGAAAAAGGTAAATCCATTAGTAAGAACGTTACTTATGAGCGCATTTGAAGTGGACGATGTTGTGTTTGAAGAATATGTCAAAAATGAAATAATAAATGGTTTCCTTCAAAAACCCATAAAGTTAAGAGATTGAATTCAGAGGTTAAAAAACAGATAAATATTTACAAAAGAGATAGAAAATAATTTTTTATTATCAGTAGTGAAGAAATTCAACCCGGCAAGAATACCGAATTTAAATTTAAGACAGATAATGTAGGTGAACTAAATTACCACTGTCAGTATCATCCTGAGACAATAAAAGGAACAATTGAGGTAACTGAGCCATAAATGATCACAGTATAGTAAATTCGAACAAATTGAATTAAACACTCTTTTGACCTTCTTCCCCGAGTTCTTTAAGCTCAGAATCATTTATTACTCCAAGAGCAACTAATTTTTTCATATACTCTTCTAATGTTTGTCTTTCATTGCAATTTGCCGTAGATTTACTCTTAGTTTTAACTTTAGTTCCACTCACTAAAATAATAATGTGTCTCTTTAGAGTAATTAAGTCAAATAAAATTTTCGAACTAAAATAATTGAGAAATTTAATTCAGGTAAGATTTTATTTTATTTTATTTTATTTACATTTTATCTTTTTATTAAAAACAAGCATTCCAAATTCATATATTGGAATGCATTTCGATTAGAGTATGGTTAATTTTCATACAGCAAAGAAGATGAATGCTTCTGTTTCTGAGGTTTGGAAAATTTTATCAGATCTTAATAGAGAGCCAGAATTTTGGCATGGTACTAAATCAATTAAAAATATAAGTAAATCGGATAAAATGGTGGAAAGAGAAGTTGTGATTACTTTTAAGAATTCAATATGCAGAGAGACGGTCACAATTGATCCAATGAAATCTATTACAACACAGATTATTGACGGACCAATAAAGGGTAAGAAGGTAATTGTCATTAACCCAGATGGAGACCAAGCGAGTGTAGTAGACGTAGAATGGGACATCAGAATTTCGGGTTTCATGGGCATTTTTTCAAAAATGGTTAAAAAACATATTCTCGAAGGTACAAATGATGCATTGGACAGAATCTCAAAAGTGGTTGAAAAATAGTCAGTAAAATTAATCTCTACTTAAAATTCGATGTCGTAAATTCAAATGTTACATATGTCAATTAATGTTAGACTAGACTTACAGATTATGGTATTAGAATAGCAAAAAGTATACGTCATAGGCACGAATTATTCGCTGAATTCTTTAGAATGATAGGAATTGATAAGGAAATTCCAAATAATGATGCAGAAGGAATAGAACATCACCTACATCATGAAACACTTAAGAAATTGGAAGAATTTATGATCACTATGAAGGATAATTTGACTCAGACTATAAATTGAATTTATTTGTTTCACTTAATTTCATGTTAAATAATAAATCAGATATGTTACTTTAATTCTTTCAGTAGTGAATCAACTTTTAATGTATTGATGACATCTGTTTTTTTTGCCCATCCTCTTCTTGCCTGACCTATGCCAAATAGAAGATAAGCAAAATGGACAGGATGATGGGCGTCAGAATTAATGGCGAGTTTTGTACCATTTTGTACTGCCAACCGTATATGCTCATCTTTTAAATCCAATCTGTTATAATTGGAATTGATTTCCAAAACGGTTCTGGTCTCATATGCAATATCAATTATTTTTTCTATATCTATAGAATAGCCTTCTCTTTTGTGTATTAATCTACCTGTTGGATGGCATAGTATATCTACGCTTGGGTTTTTTGCTGCTTTGACAAGTCTCTCACTTTGAATATCCTTGGACAACGAAAAATTTGAGTGAATTGCAGCTCCTACAATATCCAGCTTATCCAATATGTTATTGGGGATATCCAGCGTACCATCTCTAAGAATGTTGACTTCCGCAGAACTCAAAATCCTAAACCTAGTATCAGTTGAATATTCTTTGAAAACATCATTTAATTCTTGTATTTTATTGATTTGGGCTAACAGTTGATTCTCATTCAGACCATTTGCCAAGCGAAGACTTCTTGTATGATCAGTAATTGCTATATAATCCAATCTGAATTTTTTTCTTGCTTGTAGAGCCATATCTTTTATTGACATTGTGCCATCAGTACTATCAGTATGTGTATGTAAGTCCCCTTTCAAATCACCATATTCTATTAGAGCTAGCTTCTCTTTCTCTTTTTTAGAGAAAAACTCAATTTCGCCACAATCTTCCCTTAGTTCAGGGGGAATATATTGTAGGTCGAGAATTTCATAAATTTCTTTTTCATTGATTCCAGCAACTTTTTTCTTTTTCTTGGTGAAGAGTCCCCATTCATTAAGATGAAAACCTTTTGAAATTGCCAAATTGCGCAGAGAAATATTGTGATCCTTGTTTCCAGTAAAATATTGTGAAGCAGATCCGAAACTTTCTTCAGGAACCACTAATAAATCGACACCTATCCCATTTCTAAGTTCAACAAATGCTTTTGCCCTGCCTCTTCCCCTAATTTCTTCAACTTCAGGCATATTGACAAAAAAATTAACCACTTTTTCTGGTTCTTCTGTAGAGACCAATATATCAATATCCCCGATAGTTTCTTTCATTCTCCTGAAAGACCCTACAATAGCACAATGAATGACACTATCTTCCTCAGTCAATCTGCTTTCTATTTTTTTTATGAGGGGATAAATATCCCCTAGTAGGTATCTACTTTTATTTTTTTTTGATAATTGGATCGTCTTCAAAATATTCTCTTCTTTCATCTTCGAAAAACCCTTTAACTTTGCAATTCTTCCTTCTAATGCTGCTTTTTCTAATTCAGATATAGTGGTGATTTTCAATTTCTCATAAAGTATCTTTATTGTCTTGGGACCTATTCCTCTCATATTTGAAAATTCAGATATCTTGATAGGTATTTTCTTCCTTAATTCTTCATGATAAGCGATTTTATGTGATTTAATAAATTCTTCTATCTTTAACGAAATAGCACTGCCAACTGCTGGTATTTTTCGAAGACCAGCTATCCCATTTTCAAGATATATTTCTTCAAGGTCCATAGACACATTTTCAATCACGTCTGCAGCCTTTTCATACGCCCTAATCTTGTAGATAGTGTTCGGATCATTTTCTGCTATTTGGATAAGATATGAGATTTCACGAAATATTCTAACAATTTCAATATTTTTCATTTCATAATTATGGATATCATTTGTATATCTTACATAATAATAAATTTAATCTTTACAGACTAGATTAGTATTTAATGGATATCTTTGAATAGGATCATTCTATGATATTTCGATTTTGGTATTAGCAGATTACATTACTGATATTTGATTGTGTTGAACTAAAAATATTAATTCAGCCCTTGAATTGACCAGAAGAGTTTAAAATTTCTCCACACAAGTTAAATTGCATAAGAATACTAATAATCATAATGATTGAACTTGAATACGATTATCCACTATACAGACCGCCTTCAGAAGCTAATTCTGCTATTTTTCAGGTTACTTTGGGATGCTCTTTTAACAAGTGTTCTTTTTGTAATATGTATAGAACAAAAGAATACTCTGAGAGACCATGGGAGGAAATTAAGACTGAAATTGATATGATTTCAAAATCATATCCTCAAACTGATAAGGTATTTCTGGCGGATGGCGACGCATTAAACCTTTCAACAGAAAGATTGATTCAAATATTAAAGTATGTTAAAGTAAAATTTCCAAATTTAAAGAGAATTTCATGTTATGCAATGCCAAAAAATCTCCTTCAAAAAAGTTCTGAGGAACTGACTTTACTCAATAGAGAGGGACTAAATATGCTGTACGTAGGAATAGAAACAGGACATGATGTTTTGCTCAAAAAAATAACAAAAGGAGCTACATCAAAGAGCATTATTGAAGGGTGCAATAGAGCAAAAAAAAGTGGGTTTATCATCTCATGTATGATTATCTTGGGAATAGGTGGAAAAAAATATTCAGTAGAACATATGAAAGAAACAGCTAGAGTGGTAAGTGAGGTTTCACCAAACTTTCTAGCCGCCTTGACCCTAATTCTTGAAGATGGGGTTTACGATGAGTTTATGCAAAAATTTGGAGAACCGTTTGAACATTTGGATGACTCTTCAATACTAGATGAGCTTGAAATATTGGTAAATGCCATTATACCTGCTTCATCTATTGTCTTTAGGGCTAATCATGCATCAAATGTATATTCGGTTGCTGGCAATTTGCCCGAAGACAAGGATAAAATGATTTCATTAATAAGAGGATTAAAACAACATCCTGAATTGTTAAAGCCAAAAGTTTTACGCAGGTTTTAAAAATTTGATCAAAAAAATAATGAATAATAATTTAATACGTGAAATTAATTTCCTCTACAGCCAATCGTCATTTTCTCATTTTGATTGTGTCATTAAAATGATTTAATTCAAAATTCTAATTTGAATATCAGTTGAATATTACAACTGGTGGTAAGGAATTCCAGAATTGGACAGGAACAACCAAAAGCTCCATCAGTTGTAGTTGAAGCGTTACATTTTGTTATTCAACAAACTATAAAACCATTATAACTTTTCTAACATTTCGTAAAATACTAAAAAAATAAATCTAATACACTATTTATGATTGGTCATAATTAAATTTCACTACCAAGTATTACACATATTGTAGGTCATGATGTATTTAGAAATAAAATCAAACAAAATCTACTAACTAGTGTGAGTAACTTATTTTATTTTAATCTCTTTTATGTCACCCATGTATTTTCTTAATACATTTGGTACTATTACTGTTTGATTATTTGTTTGATAATTTTCAAGGATTGCAACCATCGTGCGCTCCGTGGCCACAAGAGTACTATTCAAAGTATGTACCAGCTGTGTATCCTCATTGATTTTTTCTCTATGACGTATACTCAATCTTCTTGACTGAAAATCAACACAATTAGAACATGATCCTATTTCTCTATACTTATTTTGTCCTGGCATCCATGCTTCTATATCATAGGTCTTTGAAGATACCTTGCCAGTATCGGCACTACATAGTAATACAACCCGAAATGGGATTTCCAAATTTTGATAAAATCGTTCTGAGATATTTAACATTCTTTCGTGTTCATTAAAGGAATTTTGGGCATCTGAAATCACAAATTGTTCTACTTTTTCGAATTGATGAACTCTGAAAATTCCTTTCATGTCTTTACCATGTGCTCCGGCTTCCTTTCTAAAGCATGGACTGATACTAGCATATCTCAATGGCAATTTCCGTGAATCCAAAATTTCATCCATGTGCATTGAAGCCATCGCATGCTCCGATGTGCCAATCATATATAGATCTTCATTTTCAATTTTATAAATTACATCTTCAAAATCGTCCATGATAATTGATCCCTTAATTGCATCGTTCTTTAACATAAATGGAGGTTGAATCAACTGATAACCATATTCGACAAGAAAGTCCAATGCATAATTTATCAAAGCTTGATTCATTTTGACAAGTTCATTTTTTAAGAAATAAAATCTTGATCCGGCTATTTTTGCTGCTCTTTCTAAATCAATCAATCCAAGTGAATTGGCCAGATCAAAGTGGTCTGTCTTGGATCCAGATTTAAGGTAGCCATCATGTATTCTGATAACTATGTTATCATCTTCGCTATATCCAATTGGTACTGACTCGTGTAGTACGTTGGGAATGGAGTAAATCAAATCTGAGTATCTCTTTTCTACTATGCTTTTCTTATTTTCCACACTCTGCATCAACTCACCAACATTTTTCATTTCATCGAGTTCTTTATCAGCACTTTCTTGATTCTTTTTCTTGGTCGCGATACTTTGCGATAAAGTATTTTTTCTATGTCTTAAATTCTGAATTTCTATTATTAGTTCCCGTCTCTTTTTGTCCAAATCCAATAGTTCAGAAACAGGGTATTCAACTTTTCTTCTTCTTAGCATGTCTTTTATGAGGTGAGGGTTATCTTTGAGAATCTTTGGATCAATCATTAGCGGTCACTGTCCTTGATAACGAAATATGCTCTAGTATTTCATCTATTGTATTGAGGAACGTTCCTGTCCCCTTATTACAAAAAATATCAATAACCAAATTTTTCTTTTCAGTTTTAATATCAATCTTTAATCCTTCAGGAATGCAAACATTATCTGGTGTTAATACTTTAATCATAGTATCTAATTCCTTCTTACTATCAAATTGTATTTTCATGCTAGTCTTGATATTAAATCCTTCTATCATTTCGAAGTCTTCTTGATGAGTTTCAAAATAATAGACATCAATGAATCCTCCTGTGTCGGAGGAATAATAATCTGTCCTTCGGTATTACTAAATGTGACTGTGATTCCATCAATTGTCTTTGATAATTCATTTATCATCTGATCCGCATCAATATGTCGATTGTAACCAGAGCTAAGAAAGTATTTGGCATAATTTTCATCAATTGCTATTTTCATGATTATTACTTTATTCATAAATTGATAATGAGATGTCAATAGACGAAATAAGTAACCAACATAATCTGGTTCAATTATCCCATCTGCGTTAATGAATACGTATAGGTCCTTATCAGAGATTCTCCATTTTTCTTTTAGGATTTTTGATATTAATTTTTGCGAGCTATTCTTGAATTCTTCTAAATACTTCTCAGCTTCCTCGAGAGAATCTGATCTTTCACCAAGACAAATGCTCATGCCCAATCCTGATTTCATACTGAGTGCACAAGAATTCAACAACTCTGAAAATCTGCGAGCGTCATATAACTGACTACCATATTCTTCGGGTGGAAGAACATAGGTATAACCTATGAGAATGTTTTCTAAATTTTCAATGTTACTGTTAATCTTAGAACTAAGGTAATTTTTAATAGATTCAATTATAAGAAATTTTTCTTCCTGATTAATATCAGCTATTGTCTTCCACCTTCCGTCTTTTTTCAACTTTATGTTTGTGTTCCTTAAGAGCTCAAGACAACTATTGCTATTAGATGTTAGTCCATCTAGATAAGGAATAAAGGTATTGGCAATTGATTCGTGAATGGGTAAGGATTCACTATTTGATAACAAAAGATCAATCTCTGATCGTATCAATCCATTTTTTTCTGAATCTTCTAATATCTCCTTATTGAGACCAACAAGCGATCTTTTGTCACCGATATCTTGATATTCTCCCAATGCTGAAACAATTGCAAGTGGAGACAGGTCTGTAAATGTTTTATCCAAATTTTTTGCTAAAAGATAAGAAATACCGCCTGAAGAAATTTCCTTTTCACCATCGATATCATATTTCCACGGATTTAGAATATTATTATTATCATCAGTGGCTATTTCGGCAAAAGAAATTTTTTTATGATCCAATACAATCCAGTCCTTAGAATAAAGTTTATTAAAGAAATCCGATAAGCCCGATCCAACCTCAGTGAATAAATAAAATTCATGATCTTCCTTCTTTAAATCCTCAAAACTATCTCTAGTAGGTTTATTCATTATGCGGGCCGTTGCCTTTCCCCCCAATCTCCAAATTGCGCTAGTTAATAGGCTAGCAGATACAATTCCATCACATGACGAATTCGATATTATTAAAGTATCTTTCCTATCATTAATTAGATCTTTTACTTTTTCACTAATTGAATTTATGTTTCCATAAAATTCGTTGCGACCCATTTAATTCATTATTCGAGTCGAGCTATTACCGCAGCGTATTTCCAGTTTTGTGGAATTTTTCCTTTCCTTTTGTAATATTTTGATAGTCTATGAATCTTTGCTTCTATTAACTCTAGTGAACGAATATTCCTTTTGTCAGTATTATGTACCTTCAGATGTCTTTGTAATGCTAACGCCTTTTGAACAAGTTGGTTTAGGTCCTCAGGCATCTCGGGAGTAGAATTGTTTTCCTCTAGAAGTTGATTAATGCCCTTTCCCAATATCTGTCTTATCAGGGGAACTCCGTGTTGATCCCTCATTTTAATTCCAATTTCACTTGGACTAACACCATCCTTTGAAAGTTGAACTATTATTGAAGATAGCTCTGATTTTTGATCAACCCAAGAAGGAGCATTATATGAAATGGGACGTGTTGAATGAGATTTCCCATGTGTATGAGCATGGATCCGAGCCATTTATGTAGGAATCAATAATGAGCATCTTAAATGTTACTTATGCTATAATAAATAGAAATTCCTAATTTTAATAATAAAAATATTGTAATTTTTACTGAAAATATTTTCAACACCAATAAGGTTATATAATTGGATTCAAAACTACAAATTTAGTATGAACTCACTTACCTTCGTTACAATAGCATCCATACTAATTGCAATGGGACCTTTAGCATTAACCTTGTATCAAACTGCAAATGCGCAATATTCCACTAGTCCAGAAGGCGGACTTAGCGTAGAAGAACAACTCCGACTCGCTAAAGAAAAGGTAGCCAATGCTCAACAAGCTGGTGCATATGGTTCTGGTACGGCATTCTTTGGCAAGAATATTGGTGATGCTGCACTTTACACTGGTGCAATAGTTGCAATATTTGGTGCAGTAGCTGCTGCATTCGTTGTGATGAGCAGAAGTAAAAAATCGGTAAGCGCATAACTACTTTACTACTATTTTTTTGTTTTTATATTCATTTAATTTATTTTGATTCTAGTCAGAAACTTAAATCGTTTTTGCCATTTAATTATTGGTCTTTACAACATGAAATTCTAATATGTACAAGATATTCATAAGAATCAATTTTTTTCGATTTTCGTATATATGTGAAATTTCTATTTGATTTTAATGTCAGTTTAAACTGTCTCACCAAAATGTATATATCATAGCATTAATGTGCTAATAATAATGAGCGGAATTGAAGGACTTTTTACAATGATTGGAAATACCCTGCACAGTCTGATTGGTCAAATTGGTCCATCGTACGATCCATTATTCTACGATGTAATGGTCTACATATTTGGAACAATGATGTTTGCAGTGTTCCTGCTCGCAGTAATCGCTTTCTACATGAGAAGAAAAGGTCTAGGTGGTGGTTCTGCAAAAGAAAAGTGGATAGGAGAGCTGGATAAATATTTTGAAAGAGAACAAATAGGCCAGATTCCTGACGAAAAACATCATTGGTAGGATTATAAAAAGTCAAACCAACAAAATTCTTATTTTTTGTTCTATTTTTTCCAATAACTTGATAGAAGTAAACTAGAAATAGATTCTAAGAAATTCATAAATTTATCAGTTCAAAACAAAAAAACAATTATTGTACTTCTATCGCGGATTCAGTGAACCCAAATTTTACAAGATATGACTTTACATCTTCTCTGTGATCCCCTTGTAGCATAATGAAACCGCCTTTTGCAGTTCCACCGCAAGCTAATTTACTCTTCAATTCTTTAACAATATGCTGAATGTCACTCAATTTTGGATCAATCCCTTCAATCATGGTAGTTGTTTTGGAAAAGCGTCTTGTTTCAAGTCTTATAACAATCCTGGTATCTTCTTTATCCAGCTCACCACATGCGCAGAGATCGTTTGGTAGCCCACATTTTTTGCATATCACCGCCATATTTTAATTAATTCCATTGATGTATTCTCATTATTAAGCCTTGCCCGCTGCATAAGAAGTACGAAGAATTATGATTCAATAAAAAAATTGGAAAATCAACATAATTATTGAAATAATGAACCCACAAAAAATAATTTTAAGCTGGTGAGAAGACTTTATCTTGCACGATAGCAAGATCAAATACAGAACATGTCAATCTCTAATGACAAGTATAGAGAAAATTTGAAACACGCAGCTGAATTCTTGATTAAGGGAGGAACCTTACTTTCAGAGTCCTGCGAAAAATGTAATGGAATTCAAGTAAAAAAAAATAATGAAATCACATGTATTATTTGTGGGAACATAACTGTACTAGAAAAAATAAAACCAACAAAAGATATTGACAGTATTGTTCAAGTAGATTATAGTATGAGTGAAAAAATTGGAAAGAGACTGAAGGAGTTAATACTTGATATTGGTTCAGATAAAAATTTGGGTGAGGAGGAACAAAGATTGAGAGTCATTGACAATTATATTAAAATTTTAGAAAAAATAAAATCTTTGAAATAAATATTAGGACTTTCTAATATTATGAGCTTGTAGAACGGAATGTATTTAAGAGATGATTTAGGAAGTATCTTTTACATTGGGAGAAGGAAAGAAAAAAAATGCACCATTGCCTGCATCAAGCGCAGGTTTATTAAGGTTTTTTGAAGACGAAACACGTGGTGTCAAAGTAAAACCAGAAGTTATACTAGGTGTTACTGGTGGTCTCATAGGAATTTCAATAATCATGAGAATCGTTTTCCCTGTATAGAATACCAGCAGTAACATTAATTGATAAGAGAAGATAGTGTAACAGACATACATAAAAGATGGTATTTTACTCTTTTAAATCCATCTTCATATAAGACTTCAG
>Ga0184612_10000291_pt1 | contig 23036 bp, 23 predicted proteins | sample PLM3_60_coex_FD_133163 | JGI IMG/M metagenome (GOLD analysis project Ga0184612, IMG submission 133163) | Groundwater sediment microbial communities from an aquifer in East River, Colorado, USA - PLM3_60_coex | ecosystem: Environmental > Terrestrial > Soil > Riparian zone | place: USA: East... | reverse complement strand
GTTGCCCCAGCCGAGGCCGTTGCAGTAGCGCGAGACGGTTGTCAGGAAGTCGTAGCGGCGCGTAAGGCCGGCCATGTCGTAGCAGGGCTTCTCGAGGGTGTCGTACGGGTCCGCGATCTCGATCGACCCGTCGTCGCGCTGCTTCACGAGGAAGTACTCGAGCTCGAGCCCCATCTTGAACTCGTACCCCTTGTCACGGGCACGGGCGAGCATGCGACGGAGGATCGTGCGGGGACAGTACGGCCACTCCTCGCCCTCGACCGTGACGTCGCAGGCGAAACGCGCGAGATTCCGCTGCCACGAGACCGGTGTATAGCTCGCGAGGTCGGGAATCGCCGCGATGTCGGGATCGCTCGGCACCTGGCCGATCTCGCCGGCGGCGAAGCCGGCGAAGCCGGCGCCCTCCGCCAGCAGGCCGTCGAACGCCTCGCGCGATCCGACAGGCACGAGCTTGGCGCTCGGCCGGGCGTACATGTCGACGAACTGCGCGAACACGAACTCGACACCGCGCTTCTCCATGTCCTTCCAGACCGAATCGGCAGTTGCGGTCCCACCCATGTCTGTTTTCCTCCCTCTGACGTCGGGGCCATACCCCTACCACCCTCGGACACTCGAATGAAGGTGTGCGATACACACCTTCTCAGCGCCAATATGTGTATTTCGCATGCTGCGAGCGGCGGGCGCATCACGGGCGCAAGATGGCGGAGGAATCTGCGCGAATTCCGCGCTAGCGGATTCCGGTCTTGCGCACTACTGAGCTTTCGCCGCTCCGAGGGCCTGCTGAAGCTTCACCATCTTCACCGCGATCTCGATCAGGAGCCAGTCGTCGCGCCGCAGGTCGAGGCCGGAGAGCTCGCCGATCCGGCGCAGCCTCTGGCGAAGCGTGTTCGGATGGACGTAGAGCGCCTCCGAGGTCGCGCTGATGGAACCGTGGCGGCGAAGGAACTCCTCGAGCGTGGCCACGAGCTGCGCCCCCCGCTGCGCGTCGTACTCTGCGAGCTTGGACACGGCATCGACCGTGGCGTCGCGCACACCACCGTCGACGGCGACTCGGAGGAGGTACTTGTACGCGCCGAGCTCCTCGTAGGCCAGGACGGAAGGCTTTCCCTTCAATACAACCGAGCCCAGAAGCGCCTGCTGGGCCTCGGCGAAGCCGTCCGCGAACGCCGCCTCGCCCTCGCACACGCTCGAGACACCCACCGAGACCGGCTGCTCGAGATCGCCGTGGACTCGGCGGAGTCGCTCGAGAAAGGCCTCGCTCGAAGGAGTCGTGAGCTTGACAACGGCGCGCAGGGACTCCTCGCGATGATCGAAGAGCGACCCCGGAGCGGTCGTGCGAAGCCCCCGTTCGAGCGCTTCGCTCGCGGGCTCCGCGACGACGACGACGTGCGGGTGCCCGAGGTTGACGCCGAGCCGTGCCGCCCGTCCCTCGAGATCCCCGCGCGGCTGGCCGCCGGCGAGCTCCTCGAAGAAGTCCTTGATCAGGTTCTTCTCCGTTAGCTGTTCGATCACCTGGACCTTCTTGATCCCGACTGCAACCTGGCTCGCGACGGCGCGGCCGAGCTCGACGCGGTCACTGCCCTCCGCAACGAGGAGCCCTATGAGCTCGTCGCTCGCCACGAGCGGAATCGCGAGCCGCGCGCTCCGACCTCCTCGGGCAAGCTCAGGGCCGAGCTCCGCGAGGCCGAGCGTCTGGCGCGTACTTCCCGGCTCGGGATCGCTTGCGCGGCGGTCGAGCTCTTCCCGCGCAGGATCGAGCAGGTAGACGTGGCAGGCGCGCGCCGCCAGGAGAAGACGCGCATCGGCGACGACCGCCTGAAGCAGGTCGTCGAGCGCCTCTGCGCGCGCGATCGCCTCGGCGAGCTCCGTCAGCTGCTCGAGCTCGGCGACGCGCAGGCGAGTCTCCTCGTACAGGCGCGCGTTCTCGATGGCGCCCGCGACGAGAGACGCCGACGTCACGAGGAAGTCGACCTCGGCGTCCGAGAACTCACGTGGCGCCTCCGTGTGCGCGGTGATGACGCCGATCGCCTCACCCGAGCGACCGATGACCGGCAGCGCGAGGAGCGACTGGAACCGCTCCTCCTCGAGCTCGGGGAAGTACTTGGTGCGCGGATCGGCGAGCGCGTTCTCGCGAATGAACGCAGGCTCGCCGCGCTCGGCGGCCCACCAGGCGAGGCCCTCGCCACGCTCCATGACGACCTTTCCCGCCAGACGCGCGTACGGCGGCGAGGCGGCACGCAGCACGAGTCGACTGCCGTCCTCCTCCATGAGGTACGCGAAACACGCGTGCACACCGCTCGCCTCCGACATCAGCCGGACCACCGCGCGGAGGACCTCCGTCAGTTCGAGAGACGAGGAGACGGTCGAGACGATTTCGTGCAGGAACTTCTCGCCGGTTTGCAGCGACATCCCGTGTGATCGTATGACGCCCGAGGCCGCCGCGTCCAGCCACGCCTAGACTTGGCTCGTGCGCGCGATCCGAGCGGCTACGGGGCGCGCTCTTCGAGCGGTGAAGCTTCTCGCCCGCGACGACCGCGTTCCGGGGCCCGTCCGCTGGGCTGCCGTCATCGGGCTACTCCCCATACCGGGGCCCCTCGACGACGTGGTGCTGCTCCTCGTGGCCGCCGCGCTCTGGCTCTTCTGGCGCGACCTGCTCGTCGAGGCGTGGCACCACGCCGGCAGCGCGTCCTTGCGCTGATGCGGCATGGCATCCGAATGCCGCTTCTCGTGTGGGGATGCGCGGCAGCCACCGTCGCTGTCGTCGCGGCCGTTCTTGGCTACAGCCCATGGGACAGCGCTACCTGGTCGCGCTGGGACTCGGGCCTCTACGAGGACATCGCCCGCGACGGATACGACCTCTTTCGATGCGAGGAGGAACCGACGAAGTGGTGCGGCGACGCCGGATGGTTCCCGGCCTACTCGTGGGTCTTCGGCGGCCTTCATCAGCTCGGACTGCCACTCCGGGCCACGGGGGTCGTCGTCTCCTGGCTGTTCGCGGCTGGGACGATCGTCCTCCTCTGGGCAACCTTCCTCGAACGTCGCACGGAAGCTGCTGCGGTCGCGGCGCTCTTCTACGCCGCCTTCGCTCCCGGCCAGATCTATCACTACGCGGTCTTCCCGCTCTCGATGCTGGCGTTTACGACGGTCGCGTTTCTCTGGCTGCTCTACCGAGGGCGGTACGTGGCCGCCGGGGTTGCGGGCGCGCTGGCCGCCATGTCGTATCCGGCAGGAGCGGTTCTTGCACCGCTCGCCGCAGCATGGCTCCTCTTTCAGAGGAGCATCCCGCTCGGCGAGCGACTCCGTCGGGCCGCGATCACGAGCGGCCTCACGCTGGCCGGCCTCTGGATTCTCCTGATCGACCAGCGCCTGGAGACCGGCCATTGGGACGCGTTCTTCCTCGTCCAGGAGAAGTACGAGCACGAGTTGCAGAATCCGTTCGTCGCCACCTGGGACCTGCTCGTCGATGGGCTTCGCAACTTCTCGGAAGGGATCGCGGTGGCCGCTGCGGTGCAGACCGCTCTCGTGACGATCGTCCTCGCACTCGTGCTCGTGCACGCTGTCCGGCGCCGGCGATCGCTCGACGGCGCCGACTCGTTGCTCCTCATCTGGGCGGTCGCGACGTGGGCGCTGCCGCTGAGTCAGTCGTCGGTCTCTGCACAGCGCGGGCAGGCCACACTGCTACCGCTCGCCGTACTGGTGGCGCGGCTGCCGACACCCCTCGCATGGGCGCTCACGCTCGGAGCTGTTGCGATCGCCGTGTGGATGGAGCACTACTTCCTCAACGGCACGTTGTTCTGAACACGTGACCAGAACCGAGCGTCAATGGAGCGCGACGGCGCCGACGTGGCGCTCATGGGCGCCGGACTCCAGGATCTCCGCGATCTGCGCGACCGCGAACCGGAGCTCCTCGTCGGTCGTGAAGAAGTGCGGCCCGAGGCGGATCCCCGCCCCCGGCCGGTAGTCGCCGAGGATCCCGCGCTCCTCGAGCTCGGCGTAGACGGCTGCGGCCTCGGGAGCGTCGAGTGTGACAGTGCCGCCGCGCCGAGCCGGGTGACGCGGACTGCGCACCTCGAAGGCCGTCTCGTCGGCCAGGTCGATGAGAAGCTGCGTCTGCCGCAGCGAGTTCTCGCGTATCCGCGCGATACCCACCTCTTCGACGAGGTCGTAGCCCGCAGTGCCGGCATAGTGCGCGGCAGGGTTGGGCGTGCCCGTCAGAAAGCGCGCCGCCCCGGGCGCGTACTCCATTTCCTCCTCGAAGCCGAACGGCCGCGCGTGGGCCTGCCACCCGATGTACGTCGGCTCGAGCCGCTCGGCGAGATCCGGACGCACATAGAGCCAGCCGTTTCCGGGGCCACCGCACAGCCACTTCACGGAGCCGCCGACGGCGAAGTCGACGCCGAGCGCGGTGACGTCGAGCGGCACGATGCCGGCGGACTGGTAGCAGTCGAGGATCACGTGCGCGCCGACGTCGTGCGCGCGACGCACGATCGGCTCGACGTCCTGGATCTCCGCTTCCTTGAAGAGGACGTGGCTGATCGGGACGAGGAGCGTCCGCTCGTCGATCCTCTCGACGATCTCCTCGCCCGACTCGCAGACGACCACCTCGAGGTCGGGCTGTGCCTGGTAGAGGTAGCGAACGGACGGGAAGTTCGCCCGCTCGTACACGACGCGGTTCCGCGCCGGGTCGACCGGCCGGAAGCATGAGAGCGCGATCGCCTCGGCGATCGCGACGTTCTGGTGCATGACGGTCGAGCCCGGCGGGGCGCCGATGATGCGTCCGATCTGGTCGCCGACGTGCGTCGGCGTCGCCCACCAGCCCTCTGCCCAGGAGCGGATACCCCGTTCCGCCCACATGCGGGCGAACTCCGCGAGGCGCTCCGCAGCCTTTCGCGGCATCGGGCCGAGCGTGTGGCTCGCGAGGTACGTCGTGTGCTCGAGGATCGGAAACTCGGCGCGGTACGAGAGGAGGTCGCGCATGGGCAGCAGTCTGCCCGAGACGGGCCCTTGGGACTAACCTCGCACCTTGCGCACGATGACCTTCACGGCGTCAGGCACGCCGCTCGAGCCGACCGAGATGCGCGACCCCGAGCCCGGTCCAGGCCAGGCGCTCCTTCGCGTGCTGGCGTGCGGCGTGTGCCGGACCGATCTCCACATCGTCGACGGCGAGCTCACACGGCCGAAGCTCCCGCTCGTCCTCGGCCACCAGATCGTGGGCGAGGTGCTCGCTGGGGCCGTTCGCTTCGAGACGGGCGCCCGCGTCGGCGTCCCCTGGCTCGGCTGGACGTGCGGCGAGTGCCGCTACTGCCTCGCGGGTGCCGAGAACCTCTGTGATCGTGCCCAGTTCACCGGCTACGACGTCGACGGCGGATACGCGGAGCTCGTCGTCGCGGACGAGCGCTACTGCTTCGCCGTCCCTGAGGGCTACGCCGACGAGCAGGCCGCGCCGCTCCTCTGCGCCGGGCTCATCGGTTATCGCTCGCTGCGGTTTGCCGGGGAGGCCGAGGCCGTCGGGCTCTACGGCTTCGGAGCCTCGGCTCACATCGTCTGCCAGGTCGCTGTCGCGCAAGGCCGGCGCGTCTTCGCGGGTACGCGCGCGGGCGACGACGAGACGCAGGCATTCGCGCGATCGCTCGGCGCGGCCTGGGCGGGCGACGCGCTGCAAGGCCCACTGGAGGAGCTCGACGCGGTCATCGTGTTCGCACCTGTCGGAGAGCTCGTCCCGGCGGCGCTCCGGCATGTGCGCAAAGGCGGCTCGGTCGTGTGCGCCGGGATCCATATGAGCGACGTTCCGTCGTTTCCGTACGAGCTCCTCTGGGGCGAGCGCTCGATCCGCTCCGTCGCGAACCTCACACGCGCCGACGGCGAGGAGTTTCTCGCGCTCGCTCCGATGGTCCCCGTACGCACGGAGGTCGAGACGTTCCCGCTCGAAGAGGCGAACGAGGCACTCGACCGGCTCCTGCACGGCACGCTGCGCGGCGCCGCCGTGCTCGTTCCCTAGCAAAGACTCAGCAGCAGGTCCGTGCCCTCTTGAGGCTCGGAGGCTCCTAGCCGAAACGGCCCATCTCGACGAGACCCGCCTCGCCGACGTGATCGACCTGGAGTGTCGTGTGCGCGATCCCGAACTCCTCGCGCAGGAGCAGCTCGAGCTCCCGTCGCCGCTGGTGGCAGTCCTCTTCGCGACCGACGAGCACGTGCGCCGATAGAGCGGGGAAGCCGGACGTGATCGTCCAGACGTGCAGGTCGTGGACCTCGACGACGCCCGGCGCAGCGGCGAGCCTCCGACCGACCGAGCCGGTCTCGATGCCCTTCGGCGCAGCTTCGAGGAGGATCCTCGTGGCGTCGCGAAGGATCGACCAGGAGCTCGCGAGGACGAGGATGCCGATGAGGATGCCGACGAGCGCGTCCACCCGGAGCCAGCCAGTCGCGAGGATGATCACGGCCGCCACGCCGATCCCGAACGAGCCGAGGAGGTCGGCGAGGACGTGGCGGAATGCCGCCTCGACGTTGAGACTGCCTTCACGCGCGCGATAGAGGATCGCCCCGGCCGAGAGATTGACCGCGATCCCGACGAGCGCGATCACGAGCATCCAGCCGCCGAGAACGTCTTCCGGATTCTCGAGGCGCCGAATCGCCTCGACGAAGATCCAGATCGCGAGCGCGACGAGCGCGACACCGTTCGCGAGAGCCGCAAGCACCTCGGCTCGCTTGTAGCCATATGTCCGCTCGGGCGTGGTCGGCTTCGCCGCCAGCCAGAGCGCGACGAGCGCGAGTGCGAGTGCGACGTTGTCCGCGAGCATGTGCACCGCGTCCGCGAGGACCGCCAGGCTCCCGGTGAGGACTCCTCCCACGACCTCGACCACGGTGAACGAGGCAGTGATCGCGAGGGCGAGCGCGAGCGCACGACTGCGGCCGGATGCGAGTGAGTGGTCGTGCCCGAGTCCCATTCCGAGAACCTCTTCCATTGTGAAGGAGGGTTCTCGAGGTTCTACCGGGCGGAACGGGCGACCGTCGAGCCGTTTTGCACCGGAGGCGGCGACGCGTTCGTCAGCACCGCCGCCGCGAGCAACACGGCGAGCGCGACGAACGTCTCTCCGATGAGGCTCGGCCTCACCCGCGGCTCGAGCCCGGCTTCCAGGCGCGGCCGAACCACGAAGTGGTGGAGCGCGCCCCACGAGAGAGCCAGCGCCACGATGGCCAGCTTCACGAGCAACAGGCGGCCGTAGTCCGACGACCAGAGATCGGACAGCGAGGGAAGGCGGACGAGCGCGAGGTAGACGCCGGCCAGCACCATCACGCCGACCAGCCCCACCGCGAGCCGCGCGAATCCGAGGAATGCCCTCGCCCGAAGCGCGGGTGCGCTCGGCCAGACGATGAACGCAAGGCTGGCGAGTCCGCCGACCCAGACCGCGGCCGAGACGAGATGGAGCCAATCGGCGAGCTCTGACGCCTTGTTCGAGTTGGGCAGCGTCGCCTGGTGGCCGGAGAGCGAGATCCCCGAGGCCAGCACCAGGGAGAGGACGAGCGCCGGAGCTCGGAGCACGAGCAGGTCGGCGACCCACGCGAAGAGGAGCAGTGTGGCCACGACGCCGAATCCGAGCGTCAGCGCGAGGAACGCGATTCCGAAGCGCGTCTTCTCCGCGAACGGCTGGAGGTCGCCGTACAGCAGGTCCGGGAGCGGCAGCTGCAGCGCGTTCGACGCACGCAGGACGAACGCGACGATGCCGACGTTGAGAAGCGCGAGCGCGGCAACCGTCGGCACGAGATGGAACCGCTGCTCGAGCTCACTCGGGACCGGCCCGCGCAGCACGACCAGTCGGAGCGCGAGCGGTCCGATCACGAGCGCGAGCGTGGCGAACAGCAGCCAGCGAGCGAGATCGTCCTTCCAGCTGGTGCCCGCGGCGCCCACCGCCTCGGTCGGTGGTGGAGCCGAGACCCCGATCCCGAATGTGAAGACCCCTGCAGGGGAGTGCCCGTCCTGGCCGCTTACCCGCCACCGGACGGTGTACGCCGAGCCGCGCGTGAGCCCCGAGACGGGCGCGATCACGACCCGATCACCGGCCGCAGATCTCGCCTCGCCTGAAAGCACGGTCCCGTCGGCCGCGAGGACCCGGATCGCCATGGGAGAGATCGCCACCGGCTCGCTGAAGCGGAGCAGGATCTCCGTTGGCGCCACGTCGAGCGATGACTGGACGGCTGGCGTCGCGCTCAGGAGCGTCACGTGCCCCCACGCGACGCTCGGAGTGGCCAGCGCGCCGAGGAGCAGCACGAGCGCGACGAGCACACCCCTCTTCGTCACGAGGCGCCTCCGAACCGTCCGAAGATGGGTGCTACGTCGCGGTCGGCGAACAGCAGGAGAGCTAGGAGGATGAACGTCAGCGCGAATCCCGCCCGCCAGAGCGGCCACCGTGGACGCAGCGCCTGGCCGAGCGGGAAGAGCGCCCCGGCGATCAGCATCCAGCCGATCACGTGGTGGAGGAAGGCCGAGCGGGAGAACAGCCACGGGTTCGGTTCGTGCACGAGGAACGCCGCTCCGCAGACGACGAGGGCTCCAGCCGTGACGAGTGACCAGCGCGGGCTCGAGAGCTTCCCGCGTACGGCCGCAAGCTGAACCCCGCCCGCGATCATCGCGGACTCGGCCCACAGGGCGTGAGCGACCAGGTGCATGGTCGAGAAGGTCGAGAAGATGGTGATCACCCAGAGGAAGACGCCCGAGCCGAGCGCCAGCGACGGGAAGAGGTATGCGCGCCACGGGCGCCGCCGGAACACCGGCGTCCCGACGATGGCCTCCGACACGAGGACGAGCCCGAGCAGGAGCGCGAACGCCGCAGCCAGCCAGTGCGCGAGCTCAGGCCGTGGGATCATGTCCGTCGGCCTCGAGATCCTCGACGAGCCCCGGCGCGATCGCGATCGCATAGACGAGCCCAACGGCGACGACGAGGAGAGGCGGCTGGAAGAGGAAGTCGTAGAACCCCTTCCCGTCCGGGTCGAGAAGGACGATGCGATACGGCTGCGCAACGGCCCAGACGACGCCGGCGATCACCGTGAGAGGGCCGAGAAGCTGGACCGTGAGCGCTCGCGGCTGCGGGCGCGTCGCGCGCCGCCGGCGTTCGGCCCGCTCTGGAATCCCGGTCGCGATCTCCGAGCTCACCCGCACCTCCAGTCGAGAAAGTCTTGCGGGATCGGGGGGTGTTGCGCAAGAGGGTCCGGTGTCGGGACGAGGAATGCGTGCTTCCACAGCTCTAAGAAATTCACGCCCCCTTCCTCACGCGTCTCTTGCTGCGGCATCATCGAACGGTGCGCTGGAGGATGATCGGCATCGTCGTCGTCGCGGCCGTCGTGTCGTCCGCCGTCGTCGTCGCCGTCGCATCGACCTCGGTTGCAAGTCTGCCCTCCTACACGAACGGCTACCAGAAGTGGCAGAAGATCAACAAGAAGCCGTTCAAGAGGTGCGGGCCACCGTGCGCTCACGGCGGTGTGAAGAACGTCTACGCGAACAGGAAGAAGGTCGGCGCGAAGTACCCGAACGGCACCGTCATCGTGAAGTCGATCGCCCGGGCAGGCGACAAGCCGTCGCTCCCCAACCAGGTTGCCGTCATGCGCAAGGTCGCCGGGCGATGGAAGTACATCGAGTACGCGCTGTCCGGTTCGCGCTACACGGTGCTCGCGCAAGGGCAGCTCTGCCAGAGCTGCCACGCGCAGGCTCGAGCGAACGACTACGTCTTCACGAAGCGGTAGCGCGGCTACGCCGTCGCTGTGCGTTCGGGGACGCCGAGGCTCAGTCTCGAACGCGGTCGAACGCCGCGATCGCGCGCTCGAGGTGCTCGGGCTCGAGCGCGGCTGACATCTGCACACGCACGCGCGCGGTTCCCTCGGGGACGACCGGGAACCCGAACCCGGTGACGAAGACGCCCTCGGCGAGGAGGCGCTCCGAGAGCGCGATCGCCGCGGCCGTCTCCCCCACGATGATCGGGATGATCGCGGCCTCGCCCTCGAGCGGCCGGTAGCCGGCCTCGACGAGCATGTCTCGGAATGCGCGTGTGTTCTCGCGCAGCCGTGAAAGGAGATCGGGCTCGTCGAGCATGAGCTGAACCGCGCGGAGCGCGCTGCAGGCGACGGTCGGCGGGAGGGCGTTCGAGAAGAGCTGCGGCCGCGAGCGCTGCGCGAGTAGGTCGCAGACCTCCTCCGAAGCCGCGACGTAACCACCGGCTGCGCCGCCGAGCGCCTTGCCCAGCGTCCCGGTGATGACGTCGACCTCTCCGAGCAGACCGAAGTGCTCCACCGTGCCACGCCCGGTCTCGCCGAGGACACCCACACCGTGCGAGTCGTCCACCACGACCACGGCGTCGAACTCGCCGGCGAGCTCGACGATCTCCGGCAGCTTCGCGAGGTCACCCTCCATCGAGAAGACACCGTCGGTGACGATCAGCTTCCGTGCCTCTCGAGGAGCGTCGGCGAGCGCATCGCGAAGCGCGCTCGTGTCCGAGTGGGGGTAGATGACCTTCTTCGCCGGACGGGACAGCCGGATCGCGTCGATCAGGCTCGCGTGATTGAGCTCGTCCGTGAGGATCACCGTCGTGTCGTCGGTCAGGCTCGGGATAACTGCCTCGTTCGCGTTCCAGCACGAGACGTAGGTCAGCGCAGCCTCGGTGCCCGACAGATCGGCGAGCGCGCGCTCGAGCTCGTGATGCGGCTCGAAGGTTCCGCAGATGAAACGCACGGACGCGGTTCCTGCTCCGTAGCGCTCGAGCCCCTCGATGCCCGCGCGAACAACCTCGGGATGGGCGGCGAGGCCCAGGTAGTTGTTCGAGGAGAGGATGATGACCTCGCCTCGTCCGGCCATCCGGACGACGGGCCCCTGCGGCGACTCGAGAGTGAGGAACCGTTTGTATGTCCGCGCCTCGCGGAGCGCATCGAGCTCGGCGCCAACCTGCTCGTTCAGGACGACGTTCATGCTGCGGCTCCGTTCGGTCGAAGGACGATCTTGCACGCTTCGCCGGCCTCGAGCAGCGCAAACCCCTCCTCGAAGCGCTCCAGCGGGAGCTCGGCCGTGATCAGCGGCCGCAGGTCGACAACGCCGTGCTCGAGCAACCAGCGCGTCGTGTACCAGGTCTCCCAGATCTCACGGCCGTTCACCGCGCTCACGGTCAGGTTCTTGAAGATGAGCGATTCGGCGATGTCGATGGTCGCCGGCCTAGCCGGAATTCCGAAGAGCACGACGTTGCCCCCGTGCCGGACGATCGCGAACGCGTCCTCGATCGCTCGTAGCGCGCCTGACATCTCGAAGACGATCCCCATGCCGACGCCCTCGTTGTGCTCGACGAACCACTCGGGCACGTTCTCGACGGCGTCGACGTCGACGACGTCGTCCGCACCGAGCTGACGGGCGAGCGCTATCCGATACGGGACGTGATCGGACGCGAGCAGACGGCCCGCACCGAACGCCCGGGCGATGGCGATGGCGAAGAGCCCGACGGGCCCGCATCCGAGAACTGCGACGGCACGGCCCGCGAGCTCCTGCGTCGCGGTCGCGAACACCGCGTTGCCGAAGGGTTCCTGGAGGCAGGCGAGCTCGGGAGGAATCTTCGCGCGGTCGTTCTGCCACACGACGGATGCCGGGACGACCAGGTAGTCGGCGAACCCTCCGTTCCGATCGACGCCGAGGATCTGCGTCCGCTCGCACATGTGCGCCTTGCCCGTCCGGCAGTGGAAGCAGGTTCCGCACGTCACGTGGCTCTCGGCTGACACGTAGTCGCCTTCGGCTACGCCACGAACGCTGCCTCCGATGGCGACGACTGTCCCGCAGAGCTCGTGCCCCAGCGTCAACGGGGGGTGCACACGCTCGGCCGACCATTGGTCCCAGCGCTTGATGTGGAGGTCGGTGCCGCAGATGCTCGCCGCCTCGATCTGGATCAGGGCCTCGTCCGGACCCGGGGTCGGTACCGGGAGCTCGTCGAGCACGAGCCCGGGCTCGGCGTCGCGCTTGCGAATGGCGCGCATCGTCTCCACGACGAGCCGATCTTGCCACGGCGAGATCGGAGTCCGGGCGGAGATACGATCGCGCGACCGGACGATGCACGATCCCGAGAGCACGCCCCGCTCGAGCGGCTCCAGCTCCTCGGTTAGGAGGACGCCGCCATCGGCGCGCCGCCGAAAGACCGCTCCCGGAAGTTCGCCGTCGTCGCGATAGTGCTCACGCTCGGGGTGTGGATCGTGCTGCCGCTCCTCGTGACGATCTCGCTCGCCGGCTGATCGCTTCCGACCGCTGCGGTCGCGCCGTTTCTAACACACAAGCTGACCGTCGACCGCGCCAGGGGCGGGCAGCGGTAACGAAACGCCCGGCGCGGTACGCGCGTCCAGCGACCTGAGGTTCTTCGCGATCCTCGAGAGCCGTTGGGGGGAGTCGGCGAAGACGACGATCGTCGACCGGCCCGTCTGCAGCTCGAGTCGCGTGCCACCGTCGAGAACCGCGGCGGGGACACCTCGAACGGTCACACGATCGAGCTCGGGGCCGTAAGACGAGTCGTACAGCGCGAGATGCCTTCTGCAGGAGGGCCAGACTTGGATCTCGATCGGGGGCGCGCAGCCTGCATCGCTCTCGGGAACGCAGTCCCCGTAGACGAACGAGACGTACTCGGCAGAGTCGGAGCGTCGCAGGACGGTTTCGAGCGGGATGCCCTCCGTGCGATCGCCCGCGAAGAAGATGGGATCCTGAGCCCGAAGACTCCGGAGCTCGAACGAGATCGCGCGCGCAGGAGCGGCACTTCCCGTAGCGCCGACGAGCACGAGGCCCGCGAACGCCGACGCACAGAGGCCGCTCCCCCGCTGCATCAGTGGTTCGCCTGGTGGAGCGCGACGAACACCGTCCACCCGTCGGATGCGGCGTAGTCGCCGTCGCACTGCTTGAAGCTCTGCGTGTTCCCCCACCACACCCGCGACGTACGGTGGTCTGCGGTAGCGAAGCGGCGCTCGAGCTCGTTTCTACCCTGGTCGAAGCCACTTCCCGTAGGGCCGTTCGAGTCGACCGCATGGCCGCACGGAATCGGCACGAGCACGAGGTCCTCGTGGTGAGCGCCTGCGACCGCAACCCAGCCCAACGCCGCGTCCTGGTGCTGACCGCGCACGCGCACGTGGAACCGCGCGCCGAGACCGCTCGCCCGCTGCGCGTGCATCGTGAAGCAGCTGCCGTGGTCGGAGAAGGACTGGCTCGACCCGGTTGTCGACGTCCACCCCGCGTGCGCCTCGATCTGGCTCGCCGCCCGACCCCACGTGCCCCACGCCGTGAAGACGACGTTCACCGGATCGGCGCGGTTCGAGACCGTCGCAGGACACGCGCGGTGCGTGTAGCGATCGGTTCCGTCGAAGTGCCCGAGAGCGGGGGCAACCGAGACGACCGAGGCAGCTACGACCGCGACGGAGAGTGCGAATCGAGCCATGCCTCGACGGTAGAGGTGCGCGGCCTAAACCGTGTGTCAAGTCTGTGCCAGATTCAGGCGCCGCGGACCGGCCGCAGCTCAGCGAGCCGACGTCAGGTGCGTGGTACGTTCGCGCTCGTGCAGGGCTTCGACGTTGCTCGCGCCGCCCAGCGGCTGGCCGACCAGGGCGGTGGGTACGAGGTAGTCCATGAGTCCCCCGGACTCGAGATCGGCGTCTACGTGCTCGTCGCTCCAGAGCCCGACGGCCAGACGCCGCATGCGTTCGACGAGGTCTACGTCGTGCTCGACGGCGAGGGTGACATCGAGGTCGAGGGAGAGCCACGGCACCTCTCGGAGGGAGACGCGGTCTTCGTCGCCGCCCGAGCCGACCATCGGTTCTCCGGCTACGAGAGCCTCTCGCTCCTCGTCGTCTTCAACGGCCCGCACACCGCGTCGAAGCGATCCTGAGCACTAGAGGCTTGATGTGGGTTAGGAGTGCGCATCGGGGAGGGCCTGCGCCAAGCAGCGGGTTTGGCGCGGTGCTCGCCGATACTGGAAGGTATCGGTGAGTGACGCGACGGACGCGATGCTCAGCGCGCGGGCCCCCAGCCGTGCGTGCTCATAACCGGCATCAAGCCTCTAGCGAACGACGACCGGCGTCCCGACCTCGACGAAGCGGTAGACCCTCTCGGCTTCGCCCTCCGGCAGGCGCACGCAGCCGTGAGAGGCGGGGTACGGCGGGACGTAGGGTGACTGGTGCGTCGCGATCCCTCCGGTGAAGTAGGCGGCATACGGCATCCACACCTCGAACGGGACCGACCAGGAGAGCAGCGCCTTCACGTAGACGCGGAACGAGCCCACGGGCGTGAGTCCGCCGATGCCGGTCGAGGCGTGAACTGCCCTCAGGACCTCGCCCGAGTCGACCATGAGAAGCACGCCCAGGTCTCGATGGATCTCGACTCGACGGCCGACGCGGCGCGCTGACGGCTCCGGGCGCGACGCCCCGACGAGCGCGACCTGCGTCTGACCGGTGACGGTGCCCGTCCGATCGAGGTCCTCCCAGCCCTGGAACGCGAGGAGCGCCTGCTCCGTCAGATAGTCGAGCGTCCCCGTGACGTCCGAGCGCTCGAGGTACCCGAGCGTCCAGAGGCGAAGCTGGACGCCTCGCACGATGTACGGGTAGTCGTTCTCCCCGAGCTCGGCGCGCCAGTCGTCGGGCCGCATGCCGAGCCGGAGCGTCGTGACGAGGCGACCCTCGGTCGCGACGACCGCGTAGGCCTGCGGACCGAGGGGCGAGAGAGTGGCGGCTATCTGCGAGAGGCGTGTCCGCTTCGTCTGCGGTGCTCCCGCTCGGAACGTCGACCGGGAGAGGCTCGCGAGCCATGCCTCACCGTCCGCGCGAACCGAGCGCACGCGCGCGCCCTCGGGAATCGCGGTTCGGATCCCCTTGCGGCGCTCGACGCGCGTCGGGCCCTGGACGAGCTCGCGGAGCGCGTGGACCTCGGGCGCGACGTTCTCCGGCACGACGCGCTCGACCCGGGTGAGCCTGCGGTTGCGGACGAACGCGACCTCGACGATCCGAGGCGCGGGCGTCGTCGCCTTGCGCGGTGGCGCAGCTTCAGCCTTGCGGGGTGCGGCCGACGGCTCGAGATCGACTGCGAGCAGGCCCGCAAGCGCGAGCACGAGAACGACGAGCGAGATGCGCATTCCGGGCGGTCCGGATTCGCTACGCCAGGCGAAAGGCCTTCCGGTTGGTAGAACACGAAACGTGGCGATGTTCCTCGTGATCCTCCATCGCTCAGGCACGCACTGGGACCCGTCCCGTCCGCTGGAGGAGCAATCCGACTGGGACGCACACGCGGCCTTCATGGACGGGCTCGTGGCCGCGGGCTTCATCGTTCTCGGCGGGCCGCTCGCCGACGAGCACCGCGTCGTCCATGCAATCGAGGCCGAGTCGGAGGAAGCCATACGCACGACGCTCGCGCGCGATCCCTGGAGCGAGTCGCATCTCCGGGTCGACTCGATCGAGCCGTGGACGATCCGGCTCGACGCGCGGCGCGGCCAGCCCTGAGCTCGCTCGACCTCAACGCTCGAAACCCTCGTTGGAGGCATGACGGCATGCCTCAAACGGAACAACCTGCGAATCGCCGTTCACGACGAGGAGGTCTCGATGTACGGGAGCGAACTGGTCTCCCTCAGCGCCAAGCCGACCGAGTCCGACCTGCCCAAGATCGCAGGCGTTGCGGCGCTCCTGGCCGCCGTTCCCACCGCGCTCGGAACGCTGGGTCAGGAGGGTGGACTCCGACAGTACCTCCCGATCCTCGCTCTCATCGTCCTCGTGACCATCGGAGTCTTCGCGTGGGGAGTGCCCTCGGCTCTGGATCTCGACGAGCCGGGGCCGAGCGTGGTCGGTCTCGCCCTCTCCGGCCTCGGAGTCGTCACGCTCGTGCTCTTCTTCACCGGGCTACCCGTCGTCCTCGCCGCGGGCGGAATCGTCCTCGGACGGACGCAGCTCGACATTCCGGAAGACCGGCGAATCGCGCTTGCGGCGATTCGGGTCGGCGCCGCAGCGATCGTCCTCTACCTGTTCGTCTCCATCGTCGATCTTCTGTAGCGCCCTACGGGCGAAAGAGGAGCAAAACGTCCTGCGGGACGTCGGTCTACTGCTGAAGAGGCGCCATGGAAGCGACGCCGAACGCGGCAGCTTCAGCCAGCTGGTCGAGCGCCGTGAGATCGACGCTTGCGACCCGGTCGCAGGCCCGGTGGTAACACGCATAGTCGCCCGCAAACAGCCCTGCGACCGGAATCCCGCGCTGGGCGAAGGGAGCGTGATCCGAGCGCCCATGCAGGTCGATCGTCCTCGCGCGGAGTCCGCGCCGCTCGAGGTAGCGCAGGAGACGCACGGCGAGCGGACCGCTCCCGTACACGGCGTACTGGTGCGACGGCGAGCCGAGGACGTCCAGGTTGAGATAGCCGACGACGTTCTCCGGCCGGACCGTTCGGGCGTAGGCCCGCGAGCCGAAGAGCCCGAGCTCTTCAGCACCCCAGAAAGCAACCCGCACGGTGAGCGGCCGCCCCTGCGCGCGAAGTGCTCTGGCGATCTCCAGGACTGCGGCAACGCCGGTGCCGTTGTCGTTGATCCCGGCACCAGCGCGCACGGAGTCGAGGTGGGCGCCCACCAACAGCACGCGCCCTCCTCTTCGCTGCGTGTCCGCCGTGACGTTTTGCGACGTCGCCGCGCGCAGCTCCGTGAGGAGCTCCATCTCGACGATCGCATTCTCCGTCCCCGCGAGCTCAAACCCGAGGCTACGGGCGATCCCTGCCACGGGGATCGAAGTTGCTTGCGGATCGCCCAGGGTGCCGTCGAGCGGCCCCGCCTCGTTGTTGAAGACGAGCACACCGACTGCGCCCGCTTGCTCGGCGTTGGCTGCTTTCACGGCGAAGAAGCACGTCCCGCGCTCCACGAGAGCAATGGCTCCGCGGACCGCGCCGAAGTCGGCGGAGGAGCACCCGTCGCCGCTCGGGACGACGCGCGCACGAAGACCGGATCTCGGCGTCGAGGGCGAGTAGTCGAGCGCTTCGAGCGGGAGCACTCGCTCGACCGGCTGGAGCTGTCGTCCCTTCTCGAGATGCTCGAGGAACTCGACGAAGGGAAAGGCGCGCAGGCGGACGTCGTAGCCCGCCCGACGCAGCTGCGCGCGGACGTACGCCACCGATGCCGCGTAGCCGGGAGTCCCTACCGCTCGCGTACCTCCGTTGCGATCGGCGATCCGCTCGAGTGCGCGCAGATCCGCACGCATGCGGGCGAGCGAGAGCGCGCGCGGCAGCCGCTCGACGAGCTGCGCCCGCGTCGCTTGCGCAGTCGGTGACTGCGCGCCGGCGGCGCCACCGCCGGTCGTGAGTGCCACCCCCACGAGCGCAAGCACCAGCGCTGCAACAGACCTGGCTGACGCGTCGTGACGGGAACGGCGTGAGTGCACGATCACCTCACTGCAATGTGACGACGCTGGGGCGATTGCGGTTTGCGGCTGATGGCCAGCCCAGCTGATCGCGTCGAGGCAGGAACCGGCCGGGGCGGGGCATGTGAAAGCGCCCCGGCCGGATTCTCGAGCACCCGCGCCTACTAGGCGGGGCGCAGATGCGCGCTGCTCTTGCGGCTGTAGTGGAAGCCCGCCGCGATTCCACCGACGACCAGTACGAGCCCGAGCATCGCCCCGGCACCGATGCCGAAGTCGCCCCAATCGAAGCCGCTCGACCTGACGACCTGCGCCGCGTGCACGCTCGCGAGCCCCACGCCACACACGGACTCACGGGCTACCGCCGACATGCCCTGGTTGCTGTCGCACAGATGGTTCATCGCTTGCCCGCGGATCTCGAGCGCCCGCAGCTCGGACGAAGTCGGCCGATTGGCGGCACCGACGTTGCCGCAGAGAGCCCTGTAGGCCACGCCGGTGAGGGTCGAGCCCCCGCACAGGTGGTTCATCGCTTGCCCGCGGATCTCGAGCGCCCGCAGCTCAGCAGGGGTTGGATCGCCCGCCTGGGCGATGGGCACGGCGATCACGGCCGCGACCAGCACTGCCATCACGACGAGATATGTACTGAAGGGCTTCACTTCTGCTCCTTTCGGTCTTGACCGCCGAGTGCGGCCTTTGCACACAAGAGCCGAAGCGGCTAAAAGGGGGCTTGCCGGGACCTAAAGCCCCGCTAAAGGAGGGCTCCAAGAGCGAATGGAATTCCGCATCCTCGGGCCGCTGGAGGTCGAGGAGGAGGGCCGGGTCCTGAAGCTCGGGGGCGCCAAGCAGCGCGGCTTACTCGCCCTTCTGCTCCTCCACGCCAACGAAGCCGTTTCTCGTGACCGCCTGATCGACGAGCTCTGGGGCGACCAGCCTCCGGAGACTGCCGCCACGGCCATCCAGGTTCACGTCTCTCAACTGCGTAAGGCACTCGGCCGCGACGTGATAGTCACGCAGCCCCCCGGCTACCTGATCCGAGTTCGGAACGGAGAGCTCGACCTCGAGCGCTTCGAGCGATCAGTGTCGAGAGCCCGAGCCGCGGCGGCCGCTGAGGCCGCCGAGCTGCTCAGGGATGCGCTCGCTCTGTGGCGGGGAGTCCCCCTGGCCGAGCTCGACGCCTCGTTCGCGCGTGCCGAGCGCGTCCGCCTCGAGGAGCAGCGGCTGGCGGCGCTGGAGCAACGCATCGACGCAGACCTCGAGCTGGGGCGTCATGCGCAGCTTGTTCCCGAGCTGGACGGCCTCGTCCGTGAGCATCCGCTACGCGAGCGGCTCCGCGGCCAACTGATGCTGTCCCTCTACCGCTGCGGGCGACAGGCCGAGGCTCTGGACGTGTACCGGTCCGGCCGCCGTCTGCTCGACGAGGAGCTCGGGCTCGAGCCGGGAGAGGAGCTACGGCGCCTCGAGCGGGCCATCCTCGAGCAGGACGAATCGCTCTCGGCCTCTGCGGCGCCCGCCCTCACGAAGCCTCAGGCGGCGCAGGTACCGACCGGCACGGTCACGTTCCTGTTCACGGACATCGAAGGCTCTACACGGCTCGTACAAGAGCTTGGCGACGGCTACGGGGCGCTGCTCGAGCAGCATCACAGCCTCGTACGACACGCCCTCGAGCAACACGGCGGCGAGGAGGTCGATAATCAGGGGGACGCCTTCTTCTTCGCCTTCCGCCGCGCCCGTGACGCGGTGCGAGGTGCGGTCGAGGTACAGAAGGGCCTGGCGCTGGCGGGCTGGCCCAAGGGCGCAACCGTCCGCGTCCGCATCGGCATACACACCGGCGAGCCCGGACTTGCGGAGACGGGCTACCACGGTCTGGACGTGATCCGGGCGGCTCGGATCTCGGGCTCGGCGCACGGCGGGCAGATACTCGTATCTTCTGCAACTCGCGACCTCGTCGGGGACGCTCTCGAGGACGTCACGTTCGACGACCTCGGCGAGCACCGGCTCAAGGACCTGGAGCAACCCCAACGCATCTTTCAGGTCGGGGCACCCGGCCTGCCCGCGAACTTCCCGCCTCTCGAGACCACCGACGTCGCGCGCGTCATGAGGATCGGCGGCCGCGAGCAGGAGCTGGCGGCGGCGGCAGAAGCCGTGCTCGAGACAGAGGAACGGCGGGTTCGGCTGTTCCGGCGTTCTCGCGTCGTCGCGGCGGTCGGAGCGCTCCTCCTGGCCGGAGCGCTGGCGGGCGTCGTCGTCGCGCTCACGAGTGGCTCGGGAGGATCCACGGTCACGGTCGTTCCCAACTCGGTCGTCGTCCTCGACACCAAACGCGCACAGCTCGGCGGGGACGTGCCGATCGGCGGGCGCCCCGTCTCGCTCGCGGTGGGGGACGACGCCGTCTGGGTTGCGAACGCCGACGACGGCACGATCTCACGGATCGATCCGGACACCCACCGGGTGGTGAAGACAATCGGACTCGGGGCCGACGTCAACGACGTCGCCGTCGGATTCGGATCGGTCTGGGTGGCGGGTGGCAACGACGAGACGCTGTTCCGCATCGACGCCCGCCGGAACGCCGTGGAGGCGACGCTGCGCTTTGGGAAAGCCGACCCACTCCTGCCGAAGCCGGTCTTCTTCGTGGCGACGGGGCTCCAGGCCGTCTGGATCATGCGCGAGAACAGCGTGCTCCGGATCGACCCTGCGACGAACAAGGTGACGAGGAGCGTTGCGCTCCCCGGGCGCCCGGTCGATCTCGGCGCGGGGCGGGGAAACGTCTGGGTGACGATGGAAGACGAGCAGCTGGTGCGGATCGACGAAAGGTCGGCGACGATCTCGGCGACGTCATCCCTCCCGGGCTCCGGAGCGTCCCCCGTGGTTGCGGCGGGTGCACTGTGGCTGATCGTCTACACGGAGACGCCGCAGGTCTCGAAGCTCGACCCGAGCACCCTCACGCAGACGGCATCGGTCCCGTTTCCATCCGGTTACCCCGTCGCCCTCGCAGCGGGAGAAGGCGCAATCTGGGCGGTCGACCACGCGAGCAGTGTTGTGTGGAGGATCGACCCGACGACCGCACGGGCGGCACGCGCCGTGAGAGTCGGGTACCACCCGATCTCGATCGTCGCCGGGAACGGCGCCGCCTGGATCGGCGTCCAGGAGCAGCCGTTCAGGTAACCCTGGGAACGCTGATCTTTCCGGCGATGATCTGGCGGCGGACCCTATCGAGCTGTCGCAGGAACGACGGCGGCACCTCGGGGCTGACCCTCCCGAGCCCCACCCCACCGTTCCCGAGGTCGAAGACGGTGTTGCCCCCGGTCGTGAACGTCCCTTTGACGAGCCTCTGAATCGCGGTGAAGACGGCCAGGTCGAGCCTGATCACCGCGCTCGTCAGGATGTGCGGCCCCAGGTAGGACTGGTCGACATCGACCCCGATTCCCCAGACTCCCTTTTCCTTGGCGACCTCGAGCGCGCCGAAGCCACATCCGCCCGCGACGTTGAAGACGGCTCCTGCTCCTTTCGCAATCTGATCCAGAGCCACGGTCCTGCATTTCGCCGGATTCGTGAAGTTGTTCGCGTAGGTGTTCAGCGTGACGATGCCAGGGTCCGCCCTTCTCGCGCCGGACCGGTAGGCGACGATCCAGCGGTCCACACCGTCGAACTTGTAGCCGCCGACCGAGCTGACCGCGTCCCGACCGGGCCGGCGCTTCTCCATGAGCCCGGACAGGTACCCGGCGAGGTATCCGGCTTCTTCTGCACGGAAGAGCGTGCCTTGAACGTTCTTCGGGCGATGCGAGAGAGACCTCAAGGGCAAGTCGGGGATGAGGAATCTCGTCTCTGGATAGTCGCGCGCGACCGCGGCGACGGCCTCCGGGAAAGGCGCGCCCATGACGATGAGGTCGTACCTCTGGCGGGCCAGAAGGCTCAGCGCACCGGTAGCGTCCTGGTTGGGTGCAATCTGGAGGGCTCGGCCCTCGACGCCGAGCGTCTTGACGGCGCGTATGAAGCCGTCGTACGGGAGGCCGAAAACATCTCTGCGGTCGGGCGTGAGGCCGGCGAAGACGACGAATCCAACTCTGAGCTGGGGCCTTGCGCTCGCGCTCTCGCCTGTTACGAGGAGCGCTGATATTCCTAGCACTGCCATCAGCGCGAGGACTGCCCGCTTCATCGACGCCGACCTTAGCACCCGTTAGTTCAGGATTCTCTCCGCCTGGACGCATGGCAATGACTGGTGGTCTGCGCAGGCCTGGAAGCGTTGCCCAATACATCGCCCCTCGCCGTGCGGCGCCTGCTACTAGCTCGCGCTTCTCGATCCGCAGGTAGCTCGCGAGCTCGGGATCGTCGCCGCGACCCTCCTCGACGATGCGCCGCGCCTTTAAGCGCTACGCACCACTTTCGAGCAGGTGCTTTAGCTTCTGCTGGTTCTTCGGCATCTCCGAAGCTGCCTGCCGTCGCACGACCAGCGGCACGAGGAGCTTGCCGATACCGTGCCCTTCGAAGTCGAGCACCATCGTCACGCGCGACGCCTGACCGTCCTGGAGCGAATCGATCGTGCCCCTAAGCATCCCCCGCACGGGGCCGTCGACCCCTCGGACGCTCCAGCTCCTCGGCGGATCTAGGTCGGACAGCTCAACCGTCATTCTCATGTCGCGGCGGCCGACCCGTCGGGTCACGACGACCCTCGTCCCATCGCTCACAGGCCCACTGCCCTCCCGACTGACGCTGACAACACTGTCCTGCCAGTCAGGGACGTGGGACGGGTCAGTGACATACGCGAAGACGTCTTCGGGGCGACGGGCTATGTCGATGCTCTCTGTTATCGGAGCCATCTCGTCTCCTTCCGATCCTGTCGGATGGGATGATTCCAAACCCCTAGGCTACGACGCGGCCCGCCCCCCGGGAGAGGGAAAGCAGAGCGGGCCGCCGGAGGAATCTTTCGCACAACTGCGAGCCGCTCCTGCAGCTCGACGGCCTGATCGGATTGCGACGTGCGGGACGTAAGTGGCGCTTAGTCCGCCCGCCCGCCTCGAGTTCGCGCTCCTCGATCCGTAGGTGGTAGCTCGCGAGCCTCACGGGGTAGACTGGCCGTACCCCCGTACGGGGGTATCCCGACAACCGACCGCGCATAGCGTCAGATCGTGGACTTTGCTGACGCCGTAGCGGTTGCTGCTCGAGCTTACGGAGCGAGCCGCGATCGCTCGGGAGGCCTGCTCCTCGCTCACGGCGTCCACGTCGCGCAAGCACTCAGTCCGGCGGCGACGCCAACCGCGATGAATGCAGCCATCCTCCATGACGTCCTCGAGGACACCGACTGGACGATCGAAGATCTTGCGGGGTCGGGCGTCGATTCGGCGGTGTGCGAGGTGGTCGACGTTCTGACACGCCGAAGCGGTGAGACGTACATGGAGTATGTCGGGCGCATCTGCGGCGCTCGAGGAGTTGCCGGCGACACGGCGCGACTGGTCAAGCTCGCCGATCTCACCGTCAGCGTCGACCGGGCGGATTCGGACGTGCTGCGTGAGCGCTATGAGCAGAGCCTTCCGCTCGTACAAAGCGCACTCGCGACGGCAGTCGCGTAGAACCTCGAGGCTAGTTCAACCCGCCCGCCTCGAGCTCCCGCTCCTCGATCCGCAGGTAGCTCGCGCGCTCGCGCGCGCCTGACCGCGCGGCAGCATCACCGAGG
>Ga0184612_10000290_pt1 | contig 23056 bp, 24 predicted proteins | sample PLM3_60_coex_FD_133163 | JGI IMG/M metagenome (GOLD analysis project Ga0184612, IMG submission 133163) | Groundwater sediment microbial communities from an aquifer in East River, Colorado, USA - PLM3_60_coex | ecosystem: Environmental > Terrestrial > Soil > Riparian zone | place: USA: East... | reverse complement strand
TTCTGGATCGCCTGCCAGACGCGATGCGGCGAGGCCGGCATGGTGATGTCCTCCACGCCCACATCCTTGAGTGCGTCCAGTACCGCATTGATGATCGCCGGCGGCGAGCCGATGGCGCCGACTTCGCCGACGCCCTTCGACCCCAGCGGGTTGTGGGTGCACATCGTCGCGTGCGTCGACACCTTGAAGCTGGGCAAATCGTCCGCCCGCGGCATGGTGTAGTCCATCAGCGAGCCCGTGAGGAGCTGGCCGCTCTTGGTGTCGTAGACGCAGCTTTCCAGCAGCGCCTGACCGATGCCCTGGGTGACGCCGCCATGGACCTGGCCTTCGACGATCATCGGATTGATCACCTTGCCGATATCGTCGACGGCAGTGAAGTTCACCACGCTGGTGACGCCGGTCTCCGGATCCACTTCCACCTCGCAGATATGGCAGCCGCCGGGGTAGGTGAAGTTCAGGGGATCGTAAAACGCCGTTTCATCCAGGCCTGGCTCGAGCTCGGTGATCGGATAGTTGTGTGGCACATAGGCTGTCAGCGCGACCTGGCCGAACGGCACCGTCTTGTCGGTGCCGACGACGCGGAAGGTGCCGTCTTTGAATTCGACGTCGGCGACCGACGCTTCCATCAGATGGGCGGCGATGCGCTTGGCCTTGGTGACCACCTTGTCCAGCGCCTTGACCAGCGCCGATCCGCCTACCGACAGCGACCGCGAACCGTAGGTGCCCATGCCGAACTGCACTTTATTGGTGTCGCCATGGGAAACCTCGACATTCTCGATCGGAACGCCCAACGAATCCGCGACAATCTGGGCGAAGGTCGTCTCGTGACCTTGTCCATGGCTGTGGGTGCCGGTGAAGACGGTCACGCTGCCCGTGGGATGCACACGCACGCCGGCGGACTCATAGAGACCGGCGCGGGCGCCCAGCGATCCCACCACGGCCGATGGCGCGATGCCGCAAGCCTCGACATAGGTGGAAAAGCCGATGCCGCGCAGTTTCCCTTTCGCCTTCGCCTCGCCGCGCCGTTTCTCGAAGCCAGCAACGTCTGCCGCTTTTAGAGCGAGATCGAGCGTCGATTGATAATCGCCGCTGTCATACTGCAGCGCCACCGGCGTCTGATAGGGGAACGCGGTTTTCGGGATGAAGTTCTTCCGGCGGATCTCCAGGCGGTCCATCTTCATCTCGCGCGCCGCTTTGTCCACCAGCCGCTCCAGCAGGTAGGTCGCCTCTGGCCGTCCGGCGCCGCGATAGGCGTCGACGGGCACGGTGTGGGTGAAGACCGCCTTTACCTCGACATAGATCACCGGCGTCGTGTACACGCCCGCCAGCAGCGTGGCGTACAGATAGGTCGGAATGCAGGGCGCAAAGGTGGAGAGATAGGCGCCCATGTTGGCTGTCGTGTGTACCCTGAGACCGAGGAACTTGCCGTCCTTGTCCATCGCCAATTCGGCATGGGTCACATGATCGCGACCATGCGCATCGGAAATAAAAGACTCCGTGCGATCGGCGACCCACTTGATCGGCCGTTTGATCTTGGCGGACGCCCAGGTGACGATCGCTTCCTCGGCATAGTGATAGATCTTGGAACCGAAGCCGCCGCCCACATCCGGCGCGACCACGCGCAGCTTGTGCTCGGGAATCTGTAGCACGAAGGCGCCCATCAGCAGGCGGATCACATGGGGATTCTGGCTGGTGGTGTAGAGCGTGTAGTCGCCCGTCGCCTTGTCGTATTCGCCGATCGCCGCCCGCGGCTCAATCGCGTTGGGGATCAGGCGGTTGTTGACGATGTCGATCTTGGTGACATGGGCCGCCTTGGCGAAGGCGGCTTCGGTGCCGGCCTTGTCGCCCAGCTCCCAATCGAAGCAAACGTTGTTCTTCGCCGCGTCCCAAACCTGTGCCGCGCCTTGCTTCATCGCATCGCCGGTGGAGATGATGGCCGGCAGCTCCTGATAGTCGATCTCGATCAGCTCCGCCGCGTCCTTGGCTTGGTAGCGCGTTTCCGCGATGACCACGGCGACCTGGTCGCCCACATGGCGCACGCGATCGGCGATCAGCGGCGGGTGCGGCGGCTCCACCATCGGGCTGCCGTCCTTGTTCTTCACCAGCCAGCCGCAGGGCAGGCCGCCCTTCTGGTCGGCGGCATAGTCGGCGCCGGTGAAGATGGCGACCACGCCCGGCGCTTTCATCGCCTTGGATTTGTCGATCTTCTTGATGTTGGCGCAGGCATGGGGCGAACGGACCACATAGGCGTGGGTCTGCCCCGGCCGGTTGATATCGTCGGTGTAGGTGCCGCCGCCGGTGAGGAAACGGAAGTCTTCCTTGCGCTTGACCGATGTTCCGATGAGCTGAGCCATTCTTACCTCCCCATCGCCTTGGCGCCGGCGGCGACAGCCTTCACGATGTTATGATAGCCGGTGCAGCGGCAGATGTTGCCTTCCAGCCCTTCGCGGATTTCCCGCTCGCTTGGATTGGGGTGCCTCTGCACCAGGTCGACGGCGGTCATCACCATGCCGGTGGTGCAGAACCCGCATTGCAGGCCGTGATGCTCGCGAAACGCTTCCTGCATCGGATGCAGTTTGCCGTCCGTGGCCAGCCCTTCGATCGTCGTCACGTTGGCGCCCTGAGCTTGGGCGGCCAGCACGGTACAGGATTTGACGGCCTTGCCGTCGAGATGCACGACACAGGCGCCGCATTGGCTGGTGTCGCATCCCACATGGGTGCCGGTGAGGCCGAGGGTGTCGCGCAGGAAATGAACGAGAAGCGTCCGGGCCTCCACCTCGCCCGAAACCTTCTTGCCGTTCACCGTTACGGATACGGTGGGCATGGAACTCCTCCCTATGAACGGGGCGGCCTTTGGCCAAGCCCCCGGATGACGTTGGACGGATTGCCCGTCCGCTAATCCCCTTTCGAGCCCTTTTCGGCCCGCCGCATTGGTGTCAGTTTCGGTAGCTTGTCGCGTCAGGTCAAGACGTAAAGGTAGTAACCCGTTGTGATGACGCTTTTTCAGCTGCTTCGGCGCCGTCGAGAACGTCGATCGCCAGCGAGGTTTTAGGCCGCAAACACACCGAAATAGAGCAGCAACAAGAGCACAATGGCGATTAGCAGCGTCACCCAAACGCGCGCGCTCAGGCCGGCTTGAGACGCCCGAGCCGGTGCGGCAGCCGCGGCTGCCGCGATTTCCGGCGTTGCGGCCGGCTGGCCTTGTGTCACGATCTGGGAAAGCTTGCCGAAAAACTGTTCGGCCATGGACCGCGCCGTGCCTTCGATCAGACGCGAACCGATCTGGGCGATCTTGCCGCCGACATTCGCCTGTACCGCATAGGTCAGAATCGTGCCCGCCCCGGCTTCGTCCGGCTTCAGCCGAACGTCCGCGCCGCCCCGGGCGAAGCCGGCGACGCCGCCTTGTCCTTCGCCGGAAATCTTATAGCCATTGGGCGGATCGAGATCGGAGAGGGTGACCTTGCCGGTGAAGGCGGCGCTGACCGGGCCCACCCTGGCCCTGACCTTGGCGTTGAATTCGGTGTCGGAAGTCTTCTCGACGGACTCGCAACCGGGAATGCACTCCTTCAGCACATTCGGGTCGTTCAGCGCTTTCCATACTGCTTCGCGTGGCGCCGGAATCCTGTACTCGCCGCTCAGGTCCATAGGGTCACCCCATGCTGTCGACCGCGAGCTAACAGGAATTGAACGCAGCGGGCAAGTCGCCAGCAGACGGAGATCAGCGCCTGCGGCGTAGCGCCTCATGCATCCGAATTGTCGCGGATCGGCCTGAACAGCCGGGGCATAAAACGGGTTGTGGTCTATTTGGGGCCGTCTGCCACCGGAATTGTTGTTGAATTTGCTCACCAATCTGCATAGGTCACCAAAGTGGGCGGGTTGGGCCCGATCGATAACAGTCTCGCGGTGGGGCATGCATCCGTCCGAAATTGCGGCCAATCCGGAACGATGGGCGCTGTTCCTCGATGTCGACGGCACGATTCTCGACGTTGCCGCGACGCCCAACGACGTCATCGTCGGAGTCGATCTCATCGAATGCCTGGGCCGGCTCGAGACTTTGCTATCCGGCGCGCTCGCCTTTGTCAGCGGCCGGACGATCGCGGTTTTGGACCGTTTGTTCGCGCCGCTCAAACTGGCGGCGGCCGGCGAGCATGGCGCGGAATTGCGCTCGGCCCCGGGGCAAGCTGTCTTTCGCTGCACGACCCGCCCTTTCGATCCTGCGCTCAAGGCGGCGCTTGTGCAGTTGGTTGCAGAACACCCGGCGCTGCTGCTGGAGGAGAAACCGTCAAGCGTCGTTGTTCATTATCGGCGGGCGCCGGAACTCGGGTCCAGCGTCGAACAGCGCATTCGCTCCCTGCTGGACGCCGCCGGACCCGGGCTTGGCCTCTATTCCGGCAAGATGTCCTGGGACATCAGGGAGGGGATTTGCACGAAGGGGACTGCGGTTCGTCAGCTCATGGCTGTCGACTGTTTTGCGGGCAGGACGCCGGTCTATCTGGGTGACGATCTGACCGACGAAGACGGGTTTGCGGAAGCCGAACGGCAGGGCGGCGTCGCCTTGGCTGTGGCCGGCGAATACCGGAGCCCGCGGCCGATCGCGTTCGTGGCGCCGGAAAATGTGCGGGACTGGCTCCGCCAATTGGCGGACCGGCAGGAAGCCGCCGCGTGACCGACCTCAATCTTGGCGTCATCGGCAACAGCCACGTCGCCGCGCTGATCGATCAGCGCGGCCGCCTCGTTTGGCTCTGCCTGCCGCGGCTGGATGGCGATCCGGTCTTCTGCAATCTCTTGCGGAACGACGCGGAGGGCAGCGAAAAAGGCATTTCCGATGTCGTCGTCGAGGACTTCGCGTCGTCGGCACAGTCTTATCAGAAGAACTCGGCGATCCTTGTCACCACGATAACCGACAAGAAGGGCAACGCGATCAAGATCACCGACTTCGTGCCGCGCTTCAAACAGTATGACCGGATCTTCCGGCCGGCGATGCTCATACGGCGCATCGAACCTATATCGGGCATGTGCCATATCCGCATCCGCCTGCGGCCGATGTTCGAGCATGGCAGTGTCGAGCCGGCGCGGACGCTGGGGAGCAATCACATCCGCTTCGTATCGACAGTCATGGCTTTGCGGCTGACGACGGATGCGCCGATATCCTATGTCAACAACGAGACCGTTTTCCCACTGGCGCGCCCGATCAATCTGATTCTCGGGCCGGATGAAAGCCTGGCGGATTCGATCGTTCGCGTCGCCCGCGAATTTGAGGAGCGCACGAACGACTATTGGCTGGACTGGGTTCGCTACCTTTCCGTTCCCTTCGAATGGCAGGACGCGGTGATCCGTGCCGCCATCACCTTGAAGCTCTGCAGCTTTGAGGAGACGGGCGCCGTCGTCGCGGCGCTGACGACATCGATCCCGGAAGCGCCGAATACCGCCCGCAATTGGGACTACCGCTATTGCTGGCTGCGCGATGCCTACTTCGTGGTCCAGGCGCTCAATCGCCTGGGCGCCACACTCTCGATGGAAGGGTTCCTCGACTACATCACGACGGTCAGCTCGGGCCACTCGAACGGCGACCTGCGGCCCGTCTATGGCATCATTCCGGATATGCCCCTGGACGAGATCGAAGTGCCGGCGCTTCCGGGCTATCGCGGCTTTGGGCCGGTCCGTATCGGCAACCGCGCATCGGAGCAGACCCAGCATGACAGCTATGGCAGCGTCATCCTGGCGGCGGCGCAGATGTTCTTCGATCATCGGCTGCCGCGCCAGGGCGACCTGGCTCTGTTCGAACGCCTCGAGCATCTGGGCGAAAGGGCGCGCACGCTGGCATTCGAACCCGACGCCGGGCTGTGGGAGTTCCGCGGCCGCACCCGCATACATACGCATTCGGCGGCGCTGTGCTGGGCCGCCTGCGACCGCCTGGCGAAGATCGCCAAGGTTCTTGGATTGGACAGCCGTGCCGAGTACTGGCGATCGGCTGCCCAGGACCTGCGCGGCAGAATCCTCGAAAGCGCGTGGAGTGAGGAGCGGAAAAGTTTCGTCGCTTCGCTCGGCGGCACGGATCTGGATGCAAGCGTGTTGCTGATGCAGGAGATCGGCATCGTCGCCGCCAACGATCCGCGCTTTGTCGCGACGGTGGATGCCATCGGCACCCATCTGAAGCGCGGACGGCTGCTCTTCCGCTACTCCAGCGAGGACGATTTCGGCGTGCCCACGACGGCGTTCAACCTATGCACCTTCTGGTACATCGACGCCCTGGCGGCCATCGGCCGTCCGGACGAGGCGCGTGAGCTGTTCCAGGAGATGCTGTCGCGCCGCAATCATGTTGGTCTGTTGTCGGAAGACCTGGATCCGGCGACCGGCGAACTGTGGGGCAATTTTCCGCAGACCTATTCGATGGTGGGGCTGATCGTCTCCGCCATGCGTCTATCCAAAAGTTGGGAGGCGGCATTTTGGCGCGGCTGGTAATCGTATCGAACAGGGTCGCCATGCCGCGCGAGACCGCCTCGCGCGCGGGCGGGCTGGCCGTGGCGCTCCGCGATGCGATGACCGATCGCGGCGGCCTCTGGTTCGGCTGGAGCGGCGAGGTGGTCGAGAGCGCCGCGGCCGAGCCGCAGATCGAAACTGTCCGCAAGATCACCTATGCGACGATGGACCTAAGCCGCGAGGACTATGAGACATTCTATGTCGGCTACGCCAACGGCGCGCTCTGGCCGATCTGTCACTATCGTCCCGGATTTGTGGATGCCCGCCGGCATGAATTCGAAGGCTATTTGCGGGTGAACGAAACGTTCGCGAAGCAACTCGCGGCGTTGCTGCAGCCCGACGATCTAATCTGGGTGCATGATTATCATTTCGTTTCCATGGCTGCGTTTCTGCGCAAACTTGGCATTCGCAATCCCATCGGATTCTTTCTGCACATTCCATTCCCTGTGCCGGAACTGCTCACGACGCTGCCGGGCCATGACAGACTCATGGCCGATCTCTGCGCTTACGATCTCGTGGGGTTGCAGACCGACAACGACGTTCGCTCCCTTGTCCGCTATCTGGCCGAAGAAGCCGGCGCGACGATGAACGGCGACGGATTGATTCAGGCCGGCAGCCGCTCCGTGCGCATCGAGGCCTTCCCCATCGGCATCGATACGGAAAAATTCGCCAAGCTGGCGGCAAAGGCGGAGAAAAAGCCGGAGGCGCAGCGCCTGCGGGAAAGTCTCGGCCAGCGGCAGCTCGTCGTCGGCGTCGACCGGCTCGATTACAGCAAGGGTCTCATGCAACGGTTCCAGGCATTCGAAGCGCTCCTGGAACGCTGGCCGGAGGATCGCGGCCGGGTCACGTTCCTCCAGATCGCGCCGATCTCCCGCGGCGATGTCGCGCGCTACCGCACGCTTCGGCGCGAGCTTGAAGGCATGGCCGGCCGCATCAACGGCCGCTATGCCGAATTCGACTGGACGCCGGTCCGCTATCTGAACAAGCCGTTTCCGCGCCAAACTCTGGCGGGCTTCTATCGGACGAGCCGCGTCGGGCTGATAACGCCGGTCCGCGATGGCATGAATCTGGTCGCAAAGGAATATGTGGCTGCGCAGGATCCGGGCGATCCCGGCGTTCTGGTCCTGTCGCGCTTCGCCGGCGCCGCCCGCGAGCTCAAGAGCGCGCTGATCGTCAATCCCTATGATATCGATGGAACCGCCGATGCGCTCAATCGGGCGCTGTCGATGCCGCTGGCCGAACGGTGCGAGCGCTGGTCGGCGATGATGCAGACTCTGCGCAGCAACTCGGTCGTCACCTGGCGGCGCAACTATCTGCAGGCGCTGGAGGCAACCCGGCGAGCGGCCTGACGCTCAGGACAGATAGACGAGATAGATGTAGATGGTGCTGACCGCGATGCTCATCAGCATCATGGGGAAGGCGAACTTCAAGAACGTCAGGAAGCGGAAGGGAATGCCGGCGCGCTCGGCGATGCCGGCGACGGTCAGGTTGGCGCTGGCGCCGATCAGCGTGCCGTTGCCGCCCAGGCAGGCGCCCAGCGACAGCGACCACCAGAGCGGCAGCAGGCCTTCCGGGCCACCGAAGGTCGGCGCCATGTTCTTGATCACCGGGATCATCGTCGCCACGAAGGGAATGTTGTCGATGATCGCCGAGAGCAGGGCCGAGGCCCAAAGGATGGCGATCGCCGTGGTCGTCAGGTCGCCGCCGGTCAAGCTGAGCACTTCGTCCGCGAACCAATTGAGCAAGCCGCCATGCTCGACCCCGGCCACGACGATGAACAAGCCGACGAAGAAAAAGATCGTCACCCATTCCACTTCCGCGAACATTTCGTTCAGGCGGTGAGTCTGCGCCTCGCGCTCACGGGGCCAGCAATCCAGCAGCAGCAGCAGCGCGGCGCCAGCGAGGGCGATGGTGCCGGCCTCCAGGCCGATGAACCGCGCCGTGACAAAACCGAGAACGACAAGGCTGATCACGAGCAGAGATTTGTATAGAAGTGCCCAATCGGTGATCGCTTCGCCGGCGTTGAAGGCCATGACACGGGCGCGCGCCTCCGGATCGCCTTTCATCTGCCGGCCCCAGATCGCGTGGTTGATGGCAATCTGCAGCACTAGGATGATGATGATGACAGGCGTCAGATTGACGACAAAGTCATTGAACGACAGGCCGGCGGCAGAGCCGATGAGGATGTTCGGGGGATCGCCGATCAGCGTTGCCGTGCCGCCGATGTTCGACGCGATTATTTCCGTGAACAGAAAAGGGTATGGCGGAATCCGCAGTTGCTCGGTGATGACCAGCGTCACCGGCGCGATCAGCAGCACGGTCGTTACGTTGTCCAGAAAAGCCGACACGACCGCGGTCACCAGCGACAGCAGGGCGAGCAGCGCCCAGGGCTGTCCGCGCGACACCCGCGCCGACCACACCGCGAGATACTGGAACATGCCGCTGCGCTTGGCGATCGCAACCAGGATCATCATGCCGATGAGCAGTGCGAGCGTGTTGAAATCCTCGCCCTCGATCGCCTGCTCCTGGTTGATGACGCCGATCAGGATCATCAATCCGGCGCCGAGCAGGGCGACGACCGCGCGGTTCACGCGCTCGCTGATGATGGCCGCATAGGTGATGATGAGGATCAGGGTCGAAATCCAGAACGGATCCCACCCGAACCAAACAGCACTCGCGGATTCGATCATGCCTTCTTGCCCGAAATCGCCGCGAGGGCGTCCCAATATGAGAGCACGCCGACAAGCCGCCCCGTCGCCTCATCCACTACGGGCAGTGTGCTTCGATTGCGATAGAAGAGAAGCAGGGACTCTACCGACGACATTTCCGGGTGAAGGATCGGCAGGTCCGGGCGCGCCAATGGCCCGATTTTCTGATCGCTGATGTCTCTCAGCTTCTGCTGCAATCCTGGCAGGTCGTCGGCCAGGAAACCGAGGCCGGGCACCAAATGGTCCAACGTGGCCGCCTTGGGCAGCAGCAGGGCAAGCAAATCCCACATGTCGAAAACGCCGGTGTAGCGGCCCTCGACGTCGATGACGGGTAGGATCAGATAGCGGTTCTTGAGCATGATCTCCGTCGCGCGGCCGACCGTATCGTCGGCGCGCAACGTCACGGGATCCGTGGTCATGAAGGTGCGAACGGTCACCGGTGCACGCCCCCTTGCGTTGGCCGCTGCAGGTTTTCCGCTTACCCAAGGGTTGTCAAGGATGGCGATGGCGGCGTTATTCTGTGCGGAGCCGCGGCAGTTCCGACGAGCGGGAGGAGCAGGGTCATGGTCACACGGTATGACGCCATCATCATTGGCACCGGGCAATCGGGTCCGCCGCTGGCGGCGCGCCTGGCGGACGAAGGGATGAAAACCGCCGTCATCGAGCGCAAGCGGTTCGGCGGCACTTGCGTCAATGTCGGCTGCGTACCCACGAAGACGCTGGTGGCCAGTGCCCGCGCCGCCTATATCGCACGTCGGGCAGCGGATTTCGGCGTCAGGATCGACGGCCCCGTTGGCGTCGACATGGCGAAGGTCAAGGCCCGCAAGGATGAAATCGTCGACCGCGGCACCAAAGGCATCAGCAAGTGGATGCGGTCGACGGAGAACGTGACCGTCTATGAAGGCCATGCCCGCTTCGTCAGCCCGAAGACTGTGGAGGTGAATGGCCACACGCTTCGGGGCAAGCAAATCTTCATCAATGTCGGCGGGCGCGCTCTGGTGCCGGACCTGCCGGGCGTGAAAGATGTGCCGTTCCTGACCAGTTCGTCCATTCTCGAGGTGGATTTTCTGCCGCAGCATCTGGTCATCATCGGCGGCAGTTATATCGGCCTCGAATTCGCGCAGATGTATCGCCGCTTCGGCATCCGCGTCACCGTCATCGAGAAAGCGGACCGGTTGATCGCCCGCGAAGACAAAGACATTTCCGATGCCGTGAAATCGATCCTCGAAGGCGAGGGCGTCGAAGTCCGCCTGAAGGCCGAGTGCATCAATCTGGCCGGGCGTGGCGGCGGCGTCGCCGTCGGACTCGATTGCGCCGATCAGTCGAAGGAGGTCGTCGGCTCCCATCTCCTCCTCGCCATCGGGCGCGTGCCCAACACGCAGGATCTGGGGCTGGAGCAAGCCGGCATCAAAGCGGACTCTCGCGGCTACATTGTCGTGGACGAAGAATTGAAGACCAATGTGCCGGGCATCTGGGCGATCGGCGACTGCAACGGCCGCGGCGCCTTCACCCATACTTCCTACAACGACTACGAGATTGTCGCCGCCAATCTCCTGGATGGCGGCCGGCGCAAAGTCAGGGATCGCATCCCCACCTACGCCCTGTTCATCGATCCGCCGTTGGGTCGCGCCGGCATGACCGAATGGGAAGCGCGCGCCACTGGGAAGAAGCTGCTTGTCGCCACGCTGCCTATGGCGCGGATCGGCCGGGCGCGGGAGCGCAGCGAGACGCAAGGGTTCATGAAGCTCGTCGCCGATGCCCGGAGCAAACGCATCCTCGGCGCCGCCGTGCTCGGCATCGAGGGCGACGAGGTGGTGCAATCGATTCTCGACCTGATGTACGCCAAGGCGCCCTATACGCTGATTGAACGATCGATGTATATCCATCCCACGGTCATGGAATATCTGCCGACCTTGGTGGGAAATCTGGAGCCGCTTGAATAGACCCTATCTCATCGGCAGCGAGATCTACCGCGTCTCGTCCTATGGCGGCCGGCATCCCCTGGCGATTCCGCGGGTCTCGGCTGCCCTCGATCTCATCCGCGCCATGGGGTGGCTCGAGGAGAGCCGGTATGTCGACAGCCCCCTGGCGACGCCGGAACAGCTCGCGCGCTTTCATGCGCCCGACTACATCGAGACGGTGCAGCGCGCCGAGGCCCTGCAGCGCGTGCCGGAAGAAGACCGCGAACGCTACAATATCGGCCGCAACGGCAACCCGATCTTCCCAGAAATCTTTCGCCGTCCCGCCACCGCCTGCGGCGGCACCTTGAAAGCCGCCGAGTTGCTGCGCGAGGGCGGCATCGTCTATTCGCCCGCCGGCGGCACCCATCACGGCCGCCCCGGCCGCGCCAGCGGATTCTGCTATTTCAACGATCCGGTGCTGGGCATCCTGGCACTGCTGGATCAAGGGCTGACGCGCATCTTCTATCTCGACGTGGATGCCCATCACGGCGACGGCGTGCAGGATGCGTTCGCCGACGACGGCCGCGTCTTCACCGTCTCGATCCACGAACAAGGCCGCTGGCCCTATACCGGCCGGCTGGAGGACCGCGCCGGCGGCCGGGCGCGGAACCTGCCGGTGCCTGCCGGCTTCAACGATGCGGAGATGGGCTTCCTGCTGGAGGAGGCGGTCCTGCCGCTGCTGCAGGATTTCGCGCCCGAAGCGATCCTGCTGCAGGGCGGCGCCGATGGGCTCGCCGACGATCCCATGAGCGGGCTCGCGCTGTCGAACCGTGCGCTCTGGCATGTCGCGGCAACGCTCCGCGGCCAAGCGCCGCGCCTGCTGGTGCTGGGTGGCGGCGGTTACAACCCCTGGGCGGTGGCCCGCTGCTGGGCCGGGATGTGGGCGGTGCTGAACGGGATCGATGCGACAACGCCTCCGACGGCGGCGGCGCAGGCCGTTCTGCGCGGCCTGCAATGGCATCACAGCCGGGGGCGGGAGCCGTCGCCCCACTGGTTCACCACCATCGCCGATCCCGCCGGCGATGGCCCCATCCGCGACGAAATTCGCGCCATTGCGCGGACAACCCGGCAGGCTTAGACAGGATTCATTGGCGGCGCGGACAGGCAGACGGGTACGGACCCAGAGTCGATGGCGAAGTGGCAATTCTTCTTCTTGTGGATAGCTGGGCTATCAATCATGCCGGCGGCATATGCGGCGCAGTTGCAGAGCTTCGAGCGCGGCGACGTGGTGATCGAAACATCATCCGGGAGTCATGAGATTTCCGTCGAGCTGGCGGTCTCGCCGGATCAGCGGGCGCAGGGCTTGATGTTTCGGCAAAGGCTCGGCGCGGACGAGGGCATGCTGTTTCTCTATCCGTCCGACCGCATCGCCACCATGTGGATGAAGAACACGATGATCCCGCTGGACATGCTGTTCATCGCCGCGGACGGGCGTGTGGTGCGGATCGCGGAACGGACCGTGCCGCAATCGACGGAAACGATATCTTCGGAGAAACCGGTGCGCGCCGTGCTGGAACTCAATGGCGGCACCGCGGCGCGCCTGGGAATAGGGACAGGCGCGGTGGTCCGGCTTCCAGCGTCAGCGGCGAAGAACTGATCCGGCGGCCGGTTTCCCGGCCCCCAAAGGCCGCCTCGCTGGAGGCGGACTTAGATCTGCGGTTCGTCGGCCGCGACGTGTTCGACGTCGTGCCACTCTTCGCCGGCCGCGAGCAGGCAGCTCTTGCCGTTGGGCATGGAGAGGATGATGGTCCAGGTGGACCCATCCGTCGAAGTCAGCACCTCGATCAGGCCGCCGTTATTGGCGACGCCGACGGCGGAGGGCGCTTCCTTGTACTTGTTGCCCAACTGGGAGAGCACGTCTGCCCGGTCGCTGCACGGCATGGACCCGGCAAAGGCCTGGGCCGGCAGAGCGATGAGGGTCACTGCAATCAAAGACTTCCACATGACCATTCTCCTGGGTCGGCCTCCGGAGTCCAATGTCCGGTCCTTAACCGACCATGCGCGAGTCTACGGCTACAGCTGTAAATCGCGTCTTAACTATGTCTGAAACAAGTATTAACGGCTGTGCCGGCGGTCACATATCCGGAACACTTCCAAGCCTCTGGAGGAAGCCTTTAATTCGTTGATTTCAGGGGCGTTTACGCGCCAAAGTCAGGCCGTCGCCGATCGGAACCAGGCTCAGATCGACGCGCTCGTCGGCGAAGACTCTCCTGTTAAGAGTTCTAATAGCAACTGTGTCTTTGTCGCTGATGGCGGGGTTCGCCACCTCGCCGCCCCAGAGCACATTGTCGATGGCGACAAGGCCGCCGGGCCGCAGCAATTCCAGGACCAGCTCGTAGTATCGCTCGTAGTTCGTCTTGTCGGCATCGATGAACGCGAAGTCCACCTTGCCCTTGGCGCCGCGGTCGATCAGCCCCTGCAGCGTGTCGGCCGCCGGCCCGAGCTTGAGATCGATGCGCTCGGCGACGCCGGCCTTGGCCCAATAGCGGCGGGCAATGGCGGTGAATTCCTCGCTGATGTCGCAGCAGGTGATCTTCGCGTCCTTGCTGGCCAGGGCCATCGCCAGGGAGCTGTAGCCGGTGAAGGTACCCACCTCGACGATGTTCCTGGCGCCGATCAGCCGCACCAGCAGGGCCATGAACTGCCCTTGCTCCGGGCCGATCTGCATCATGGCCATCGGCAGTTTCGCGGTCTCCGCCCGCAGCTCCGCCAGGATCTGCGGTTCGCGGACGGAGTTGGCGATCATGTAGTCGTAGAGGGTATCCGTGATCTGGATGCTGCGATTGGCCATGCACATACTCCGGCGGCGCGGCGGCAGCGCCACCGCGGCGAACAAGGGGATAAAGGGCAATTAATCGAGCTTAGGCCGGTTCGGCAATATATTGATTGCCCTGGCCGAGCGCCGCGGCCGCCAGCGTCTTGCGCAGGCTCTTGTCGCCGACGCGCACCAGCTCCACATAGGGCCGCCCATCGGTCCCCTTGAATATATCCGCGACTTCCCAGACGACGATCTGGGTCGCATCGGTCTTGCGGAATCGCTGGCCGATGCCGACATCGGCCTCTGTCCACCTACGCACCATGGCGGGATATCCTTTCTCATGCCCCCACTTGCCGCGCACAATTCGCGATGTGAGGTGCCGTCGCATCCCGTTCTCAAGAGCGCAGATTAGCCGATTCTCGCCGCCGCAAAAAGGGTGGCTGTTGGCGGTTTTGCCGCCGGGACGGGGGCTGCGGCGCCTTGGCAGCCGCAGAGGTTAGCCTATTGGAATGACTGGCACAGCTTGCCCCGAATGCGGGAATAACATAGCTTGGCGCGCCACAGCCGGGGCGTAGCTCAGCCAGGTAGAGTGCCTGCTTTGGGAGCAGGATGTCGGAGGTTCAAATCCTCTCGCCCCGACCATTGAATGACCGGATGGCGCCGGGCAGACCCAGGTTTCCGGTGCGCAAGCGCCGGACAGATAAGGAGACGGGACAGCGATGCGGGTACGGATCTATCAGCCGGCCAAGACGGCCATGCAGTCGGGGCGGGCGGGCACGCAGCAATGGGTCGTGGAGTTCGATCCGGAGGCCGAAGCGCGCAGCGAGATGGATCCGCTGATGGGCTGGACCAGTTCCGCCAACACCCGCGCCCAGGTCAGAATGCGTTTCGACAGCATGGAAGAGGCCGTCGCCTATGCGAAGCGGCAGGGCTATGCCTATAGCATCGAGGCGGCAAAGCAGCGCGAGATGCGGCCGAAGGCCTATGCGGACAATTTCCGTTATGACCGCATCGATCGCTGGACCCATTGAATTGCCCAACGGGCGCCCGTAGCTCAGCGGATAGAGCAGCCGCCTTCTAAGCGGCAGGTCGCAGGTTCGATTCCTGCCGGGCGCGCCACAACTCCCTGCCTTCACGAACATACCGCCCTGAGTCGGGCCCCTGGCTTGCGGGCTTATATCTCGTGCGCGGAAATGGGATGCACTCTTGCCGGCATTGCGGGGTCACTGACTTAATTCCTGCCGGGAGCGGTCGAGGTCGTTAGGCGGCGACCAAGCCGCCAACCGCCCGCAGTATGTCGGCATGAGTGAAGGGCTTGGGAACCGTGGGCGTCTCACGGTGCCGAAACGGGACCACCCGGCGATCGTACCCCGTCACGAAAATGTAGGGCACGTGTCTCTCCGCCAATGCATCGGCGATCGCAAACGAATTGCCGTCGATCAGTTTGATATCGAGGATGGCGCAGTCGATTGCGCGGTTGGCGACGAAGCGCATCGCGTCCGGCACGGATTGCGCCGGGCCAAGCACGATTGCGCCCTCGCGCGTCAGAATTGTTATCAGCTCAAGCGCGGTGAGCAATTCGTCCTCGACCACGAGGATATGGTAGTCCGCCAGCATCGGATCTATCCCGTCCATTCCACCAGGACGCGGAAATGGTTGCACTGTTATGTTTTGTCGTTCAGGTGGAGCTTGTCGCGCCTGCCGGCGCGCGGCTCAGCCGATCCGCCCACCGGTGCCGGTTTCAACGCCGTCATCGCCGATTGCTCAAATCTGGTCGCGGTTCCACATTGGATACACTGCGCCAATGTGATGCTATCGAGCGCACTGTGCAAAAAGAAGGCGTTGCCATCGCAATTTGGGCACAAGAATTCCATCGAAATTCCTCCTGCCTCGCCACCGCTCTGGAGAAGCACGATCTAATCTCCCGCGGAGACTCTTTGTCAATTTTCGACTCTGTACGAAACCGGACAGAACGGGGAGGCCTGACTACCCGAGCATTCTCCGGTATTCGGCTTCTGCCGTCCCGTAAGCGCCGTTGCAGGCTTCTTTCAGACCTTCACGGTCGACGACGAAAATCCCGCCCCGCCGGGCCTGTATGAGTCCGCGATTCTCGAGAAGGCGGACGGCGACGGTTACGCCCGGGCGGCGAACGCCGAGCATCGTCGCGAGAAACTCGTGGGTGAGTGCCAATAAGTCGCTGTCCAAGCGGTCATAGGCCATCAGCAGCCAGCGTGCCAGCCGCTCTTCGATCTTGCTGCGGGCATTGGTGAGCGCTGTTTGACCGCTTTGGATGAGGAACGTATGACCCCATTGCAGACAGATTTTTTGCAAGGGAGTGCTCTCGCGGACGGCGCCTTGCAATTTGCTCACGGCGATGCGCTGTCCGTTCCCGGCGGATTGCATGAAAGTGTCATGCGGGGAGCGATCGGAACCCATGAGGATTGCCAGGCCGGTCATGCCTTCGCGCCCGATGAGCCCGACCTCGACGCTGCGATCGGAAGCGCCATCGGCCACCACCGATGCGAATCCGTGATCGAGGAAATAGACGAACTCGATCGGCTTGCCTCTTTTTTCCAACTGTCTGCGAAGCGGCAGATCAACGGCTTGAAGGTGAGGAGCCAGCAGCCGCGCATCTTCGGGCGCCAGGCGCGACAGAATGCGATTGGATCTCTGGACTTGCGACTTGTCCGCCATCGTCCGTCTCCTACAAAGGAGAGGGCAAGGGCATCGGTCCGCCGTCGGGCGGGTACGCGATGGCCACAGTAGTCCGCTCCCAAATGTCAGGGCAGATCCGCGCAGCTTGGCGGCGCTGTCGTCACCCCAGAAGGGAATTTTCCAACACTGATTAGTGCTTATAGGCCTTGATACGGCCACGTCCGCGTTGAGCGGCGCGCTCGAGTCATATGCCGAGCATCCGACTGGTTTCTGATCTGCGCACCAATTCGAGCGGAAGTCACGTTGTTTCGGTGCACGGCGTGCTGTGCGGGAGAAGCATCCTTCTAGGCACCCTGTCCCATCGACGTCGCCGCACACCGGGCGCGTAGCGGATCGGGAACATCTCGCCGGAGCAACGCTGACACCGGAGGGCAATACCGGCGGCCGATTCCGCGCCGGTCAAGGGCGAGCGGCGCTTGGGACGGTCGCCTGGGCGGTCGCGCGTACATTGGCGGAGTCGGCGCGCAAGCCTGCGCCGATGTACTCCATTGCACATCTCGTACCCACGTCCTCAGCGAAAGCGGAACAAGAGCGCTTGAATTGTGTTGCATTTAGTGTCGGCGCGATCCGCGCTCGACCGCATGATCAAGAATTGGCCGGCAGTTCGGCGAGCACCAGATCCGCTCGTGACGATAGGTTGGCGCTTGGTCAATTTGCGCCAATGGCACTCGATCAGGCTCACGATTTTATTTTTTCGAGCTTCCATCAGCATGCGTGCGCGCATTAAGCGCACCGCTAGAAAAGCATCCACCATAACCAAAAGGAGCCAGCAATGGATAAGAACGAAGTGATTTCGACAGTGAATGATCTTATCGAAACGAGCAAAGACGGCGAGAACGGATTCCGCACCTGCGCCAACGGGGTCAAAGACGCCCAATTGAAAGCGCTGTTTGAGAAAACAGCGAATCGCTGTGCAGAGGGCGCCACCGAGCTGCAGGCCACGGTCCGTGCTCTCGGCGGCGATCCTGAGAAGCGCGGCTCAACCACCGCTGCGCTGCATCGGGGTTGGATCAGCATCAAGTCCGCCATCACCGGCATGGACGAAACTGCGGTGCTTGCCGAGTGCGAGCGTGGCGAAGACTCTGCCAAGCATGCTTACGAGGCCGCACTCAAGAAGGACCTGCCCGCGGACGTGCGATCGATTCTCGAGCGTCAGTATGAGGGAGTTAAGCAGAACCACGATCGCGTTCGCGATATCCGGAACACACACTCGATGCGGGCGTCCTAAAACCAGGACCCTGGTTTCGGCAACATACTTTCACCGGCATGTTCATTTTCGCACAGACTCGTGTGCGCTATCGAATGCATGTTGGAGTTAGGAAGATGCGCCATGCTGGTTGCGGAGCTTGCTCTACTAGCGTTACCCCCGACCGCGTGGCGCAATCTCTCATCTTGCCCTTACTTAACCCCGTGCAAACGGGGTTCTTTTTTGTCGGGGAGCAACTATTGGAGTGCTGGATTTGTTTCCGAGTCGTTGTTCTTCGGACTATTGACGCGATGCTGCCGCACATATGGCGACCCTGCCGAATCCGGTAACACGGCGCACGCCGCCACCTTGCCGCCGAGGCAGGCTCGTGCTTCGATATCAGTATGGTCACTGATCTATCAAACGACGCCGCGCACAAGCTGCAAGCCGTTCTGAATCACGACTGGCCGGAAGCGGACAAGGATTTCCCGCCGGGCTATATCGCAGCGTGCTGGCGCTGGTTCTCGGCCCTGTCCGCCGATGACCAGGTGGTGGCGGCGCAGGCGCGCGGAGCGTTCGATAAGGGCGACGAAGCTGAAGCGGTGAAGGCGGCGGCGGCGCTACCTCCTGCGCCGGTGTGTCCGCTACTGTAGGCACTAACCGCAGGTTCAATTCCTACCGGGCGCGCCAGCTTTCATAGGCCGTGGTGCGAGAGAATCAGAAGGCTGGGAGGTCACATGACGCGAAAACTCGATTGGAAATGGATCTTGATTGGCGTCGCGATCATGGTCGTCTTGAACTTTATCGCGGGCTTAATCTTGGTGGTGGTTGTAGGCTCGCAGATAGAGGCGACTTCAAACCCAGCGGAGATCACCTTGACTGGTGGCCAGGTGATACTGGCCGCCGTGCTTAACTTCCTGGCATTCGCCATAAGCAGCTATATCGTGGGTTTAAAGTCCGTTGGACGAACGATTCTTGAGCCTGGTATCTCGGCCTCGCAAACATGCAAGCTGGACAGCGGATCGACCTACCGTTGTGGCCAAGAGGCGGCGTTCGCTCTGGCGGAGTTCATCGGCAGGCGGACAGTGAGTTGCGAGGATCGCGGCCGGGACCGATACGACCGCATGATTGCCGTTTGCCGTGCCAGCGGCACGGATCTCAGCGCATGGCTGGTCGAAGCCGGCTGGGCGGTTGCATACCGCAAGGACAGCGACGACTACCTCATCGAAGAGGCCAAAGCGCGTATTTGACGAAATCGGCATCTGGCGTGGCACGTTCGTTTGGCCGTTGGATTGGAGAAAGGGGATCCGTCAAGAATGAGCCGACCTTTTCCGAATTGGCTCTATGTTATGTCGATAGGTTTGTTCGCTTGGCTACTCCATGGGTTGATCGTGGCAATTGTGGCAGTCGTCGCGTACTGGGGCGTTACAGGGACACTCGGATGGGGGCTTCTGATATTGGCATCAAACCGAAAGGCGGCTGGCAACGATAATGGCGGTCGGGCATTTCTTAGCTCACTGATGCGGATGAGACGAATAGTGTGGCTTTCGGGAACGATCGCGCTCGCTGTATCGAAAGCAGCGTTAATGCTGCCAATAGCCTAGGCTGAACGCGAGATCAATCGCAGGCGTACTGGATTGTGACATTTGGGGGTAGGACGCCTGAATCTGTCGAAGCCAATGGGGAAATTGAAAATATGATCTCAAAGAAGTTTCGCTTTATGAGGGCTACAATTTCCTGTTCGGATCCTGTCGCGGCCGACCCCGGAACGCGTTTCAATATGATTCTTGTGTCTTCGGGCAGGGGGAAACGCCGGTGGACCATAGGTACGAGCGCCCAAGTCTCGGCAGACGCTTCACGCAAGCCGCGAATGCGCCTCACCTCAGTTGAACCTCGGCGACATTTGTCTCGAGATGCCGCAATGATCGGGAGGCTCGCGCTATCGTTCCTGTTCGCTATCGGGCTTGCATCGTGTGCCATTGACCACCGGAAACCCGATACATCGGAGGAGAGGCTCGACGTCGGTCCCGAAGCACCTATCCCATCAAGCATTAGGTAGCAGAGACATCGCGGCTACCCACGGGAGGGCGATAGCATGAAATCCAAGTCGAGGGTGAAATCCAGGTCTAGACCGAAGGCAAAAGCGAAATCGAAACCTAGGGCGCGGGCAAAGCCAAAATTGCGCGCGAAACCTAAGGCTAAACGCAAAACCGCGCGCCCCGTCCCGACCAGGCAGGCGAGGGAGCGGGTTCCGGAGCCTATCGGCATCCTGGAGAGTCCGCCGGAAGACACAACCAGCGGTGGCTCGCCGTAAGGCAGCTTAGGTCGTGTACTCATAAATCGGCGGAGCCGGATGAGGCGCGTTTGATGTCCGCTTGTCCCCCAACAGCGGCGCAAAAGCGGACATCAAACGCATGCGGTCGTCTAGTTCGGCCCTAACCCAACAAGCGGTCAGTGCTCCCAGTCGGCCGGTACCCAACGAAAGACGTCGCCGGCGACCGCCACCCGGCCGACGGACGGGAACGGCAGGTGAGCGGCCACCAGCGGCTCGCGGGTCGCCGCCAGCTCCCGCAAGAGACGGACCCGGACGCGGACCGCCTCCTCGGGGTCGTGGTCGAAAGCGTTGTGCCAGTCGGGGTGATCGAAGTGATTCGGGAACACGGCATCGCCGAGGAACGTCAGCCGGTCGCCGCCGGACGCCAGGCGGACTACGCTGTGCCCGAGTGTGGCCGCCGGTGCGACAGACGACCACCCCCGGCGCCACCTCGTACTCCTTCTCGAACGGCCGCAGCTGGCTGCGGTACACGTCGACGAACCGCTCTTCGGCCGACCGAAGCACGTCCGGAAACCCGCCAAAAGTGTTGCGGGAGAAATCGGGCGACGACCAGAACTCGGCCTCGGCGGCCGCCAGGTGGATCGGCACGTCCGGACGCAGCCTGCGCCTCAGCCCGTCGGCGAGCAGCCCGCCAACGTGGTCCACGTGCAGGTGGGTAAGCACCAAGTCGGTCACGGATGCGGGATCGATGCCGGCGGCGTCCAGTCGCATGGCCAACCGCCCGACCCCCGGGAAATCCGGGAACTCCGACCCTGCCCCAGCGTCGATGAGTACGGTCCGGCCGCCGCTACGCACCACGACCACGTTCAGCGGCCACTTGAACACGTCCGGCGGCTGGCGCATGTCGTCCAGCCAGGCCGCCAGCTCGGCCGGGTCGGCATTGGTGGCCAACGTCGTGGCTGGCAGCGGAAACACCCCATCGCTGATCACCAGCACGTCAATCTCGCCGACCCGCAGCGCGTAGCGCGACGGAACCAACTCGTCGGTCCCCGTTCTACCGGGGCGTGAGGTAATGTCCAAGCTCATGTTTGTCTCCTGCTGACCGCCTTACCCACGGCCGTATCTTGTGTCGCTCGGCTAGTGGCGAGACTATGATCGCGCGCGTACCGAGCCCCCGATACCGTGCAGCCTGCTAGGTTCTGCTAACCTAAGAAGCAGATAGACCTGCACTTTGAGATAGGTTTGCCTGCTCGCTGCGGCAGGCAAGCACCGCATCCCATTCGGACCGGCTGCTCCCTTTTCATGGGTTTCATTGATATCCGGCAATTCGTCTTCGGGCCTGTCAAGCATCAAATGTCGGACGAGATCGGACTTGCTGACGACGCCGGCGACCGTCCCGTTCTCTTCGCAGATGATAACAAGCCCGATATGAGGACTGGAAAGAGCAACGGCTGCATTCCGCAGTGTCGCGTTAGTTGCGATCACAGCAAGGCGCGCCTTAGTGATCGCCGCGAAGTCGATCGGCATATCGGCAGAGGGCGCGTTGAGGTGGGCCGCGGGCCTGTGATTCAAGCTCCCGAACTGCAGGGGAGCTTCGAATCATGCGCTATGAACTCACCGACCACGAATGGGCTGCCATCAAGCCGATGCTGCCGAACAAGCCGCGCGGCGTGCCACGGGTCAACGACCGGCGTGTCCTCAATGGCATCTTTTGGGTATTAGGATCAGGAGCGCCGTGGCGCGATCTACCTGATAGCTTTGGTCCGTACACCACTTGCTAAAACCGTTTCGTCCGATGGCGCCGGGCAGGCGTCTGGGGCAAGATCATGAACGCGCTGGCTGGTGCCCATGACGCTAACGTGCAGATGATCGACACCTCGATCGTCCGCGTGCATCAGCACGGTGCCTGCATCACCCGAAACAGAAGGCAGTCCATGGGCCGCTCACGGGGCGGATTGACCAGCAAGATTCATGCGCTGGTCGATACCAATGGCCTTCCGGTTCGGCTTGCGCTGACAGCCGGAGAGGCACACGACAACCGGCTCGCAGGCAAACTTCTGTCTCGCCTGAAGTCGGGGACAATGCTGCTGGCGGACCGGGGGTACGATGCCGACTGGATCAGAGCACTTGCCGCAGACAGGGGTGTCTGGGCTAACATTCCGCCGAGATGCAATCGCAGCGAGCCGATCTGCTTCAGCCCATATCTCTATCGAGCCCGCAATTTGGTCGAGCGGTTCTTCAACAAAATTAAACACTGTCGCCGGGTCGCAACGCGCTATGACAAGCTGGCGGCCAACTACCTCGCTTTCGTCCAGCTTGCGTCGATCAGGCTATGGCTGCGCGCTAATGAGTCCACGTCCTAGCCAGGGCGCCGTGGTGGAACAGACACCATCACTAATAAAAAACCGAACAGGCGCGGACGAGACATTTGTCGTTGGGAGTGCGCGATATCGGTTCCCCCGTCTCCGCGCATCCAGCGGCAACGAGGCCAGCGGCCATCAGCAGCGCTGAGAGCGCGCGACGAACCGCTCGGTTCACTTGAGACCCGTCGCGCGCACCATGTTGCCGTAGCATCGATTCCTCGCTCCAATGATAGAGGTCGAGGCGCTGCGTCTCGTTGGAGATGCAGGTTTGCTGCCCCGCCTGCGCGATGCGCTGCTGTTTTTCGGGACGACTTCAATGTACCATCAATCGGGATGGAGGATAGCCTTTAAGGCTCCAGCCGTGAGACACATTCTTGCGTTTGTCGCGTTTGTCGCCTTCAGCAATCCGTCACTCGCAGATGGATTCAAAGCATTCGGCTATTCGCAGGGGATGCGCATTGCCGATGCCAAGCTCAAGGGCAAAGAGCAGGGTCACGTATTCGAGCCGCAGTTTGGCGGAACAGACGCGGACTATGTCTACCGCATACAAACGAATTCCACCGTCTTGCCGACGAACATCACCGCGGTTTTCTGTGGATACAAACTCGTC
>Ga0184612_10000289_pt1 | contig 23057 bp, 21 predicted proteins | sample PLM3_60_coex_FD_133163 | JGI IMG/M metagenome (GOLD analysis project Ga0184612, IMG submission 133163) | Groundwater sediment microbial communities from an aquifer in East River, Colorado, USA - PLM3_60_coex | ecosystem: Environmental > Terrestrial > Soil > Riparian zone | place: USA: East... | reverse complement strand
GCCAGAAGATCCCGTCCGCGATCGGGGCGACCGCCCACGGGAGGAGGAGGACGAGGGCCAACAGTCCGGCGAACCGGCCCCGAGCATGGATCAGGAGCGCCGTGGCGAGCGCGATCGGCACGGCCAGCGCCGAGGTGAGCGCGGCAAAGCCGAGCGTGAGCGGTAAGGTCGCGAGGAACTCCGAATCAGTAGGGAGCCGAACCGCGTAGTTGCGGAACCCGACGAACGGGGTGAAGTCGTCACGCAGGAGCTCGATCCGAAAGAAGCTCATGCCGACAGCGGCGAGGAGCGGCGGGAGCACGAAGGCGCCCACGAGAAGGAGGCCCGGGGCCGCGACGACGAGGGCGAAACGGCCTTCGGGCAGCCGGTCGAGCCATCGGGTCAGGGCGAAGCCCGGGCGCCGCCGCGCGGTTCCCAGCGGGACCTCACGGCCTGTCACGTCGGGTCCATGGGCGCGAGCTTACTGGAGCCCGACCGAGCCGACGCCCTCGCGCCGGACACTCGCGCCGGAGGCTTAGGTGTTGGCACCTGCGCGACGTGACCGAATGAACCCAGAAGGCGTGCCAGCACGTCCCGCGGATCCCGGGTAGACTGCGCCCCGCTGACAAGACCCCCAAGTCATACGGGAACCCGGAAAACTCGAACAACGCCCCGTTCGCACGGCTCTCCCGAGCCCCCATTTCCGGCAACGTCCCTTCGTGTCGGCACCCCATCCGCCGGTCCCACCGGCACCAGTCCTTCCGTGCGTGCCCGTGGGGCGTCATCGCCCGTCGCGCCCCGACGCGACGCCCTGGCAGGAAGGAGCACCATTGCGCACGCTTCATCTGGGCGCACGAGCGTTCATCCCGGTCGCCCTCGCGGGGGCCATCCTCTTCAGCCTCGCCCCGTCGACCCCGGCTGCCGCCGCGGCCACGACGGAGGCCCAGCAGATCGTCGCGATCGCCAAGGCCCAGCTCGGCGATCCGTGGCGCTACGGCGCGTCGGGCCCGTATGCCTTCGACTGCTCTGGCCTGGTCATCTACGCCTACAAGAAGGCCGGTGACGGGGCGGTCATCCGGGCAGGGACACTGCGCAGCGCGCGGTCGATCTACCTCTACTTCAGATCCAAAGGCAAGGCGAGCCGCACCAACCCGAAGCTCGGCGACCTCGTCGTGTGGGGGTACGGCTCCCACATCGGCATCTACATCGGCAACGGGAAGGCGATCAGCACGCTGCGGAACGGGGTCCGCATCCATGGCGTGTTCGCGGTGACCGCACGGTTCACGGCCTACCTGCACACCGGTATGTCGACCAAACCGGCCAGCTGATCCGGCTTCGGCTCCTCTGGCCACAGTCGCCCGAGTACGCGCCGCTCCCAGGACCCCGACCGTCCACCGACGGCTCGGGGTCCTTGCTATGCGTCGGCGGCGTCGACCCGCGAGAGGCAGGCCAGGATCGCCGCGGCGGACCGGTCGATGTCGTCCGCGGTCGTCTGCCAGCCCGAGACCGAAAACCGCATCGCCGCACGACCGGCCCACGTCGTGCCGCTGAGCCAGCAGGTCCCGTCGCGCTGGACCGCGGCGATGACGTCGCGAGTCCTGGCGTCCCCCGCCGCGCCGTCAGCGTCGCCGCCCGCGCCCTCGAACCGGACGAGGACCTGGTTCAGGACGACGTCGTTGAGGATCGACACCCGCGGGGCCGCGGCGAGCAGGTCGGCCATCCGGCGGGCGTGGGCGCAGTTCCGTTCGATGAGGTCGACGAGACCGGACCGTCCCAGCGAACGCAACGCGGCGAGGATCGCGAAGCCGCGCGCCCGGCGTGACGACTCGGGCGTCCAGTTGTAGTTGTCGCGCTCGGAGCCCGCCGACTCGATGTAGTACTCGGCCCCGAGGGTCATCGCGGCATGGTGGGTGGAGGCGTCGCGGACGAAGACGATGCCCGAGTCGTACGGCACGTTCAGCCACTTGTGGGCGTCGGTCGACCACGAGTCGGCGGCGCGGTACCCGCGCATGAGGGGCTGGAGCGATGGCACGGCCGCCGCCCAGATCCCGAACGCGCCGTCGATATGGACCCACGCTCCGCGTTCATGCGCGATCGCGATGAGCTCCTCGAACGGGTCGTACGCCCCGGTGTTCACGTTGCCGGCCTGTGCGCACACGATGGTCGGGCCGTCGATGGTCGCAAGCGTCTCGCGCAAGGCGTCGGCTCGCATGCGGCCCTGGTCATCGGCGGGGACGCGCAGGACCCGCTCCCCCTCTCGGCCGAGCCCGAGCATCTGCAGCGAGGCGAAGACCGTGACGTGTGACCCGCCGTGCGTCACGACCGTGACCGGGGGAGCGCCCTGCAAACCGTGACGCTCGACATCCCAGCCGGCCTTTGCCAGGACCCCGTGCCGCGCCGCCGCGAGCGCGGTGAAGTTCGCCATCGTGGCGCCCGTGACGAACCCGACGCTGGTCCCGGCCGGCAGGTCGAGGAGGTCGACGAGCCACGACGCGGCCACCTCCTCCGCGACCGCGGCACCGGGCGACAGGACATACAGCCCGGCGTTCTGATCCCACGCACTGGCGAGCCAGTCGGCCCCGAGCGCGGCGGGCACCCCTCCCCCGACGACGAACCCGAAATAGCGCGGACCCGCGCTCGCCACGAGCCCGGGTCCGGTGGCGTCGGCCAGCCATTCCACGACGTCGAGCGGATCGGATGGCCCATCCGGGAGCGAGCCACCCAGCGCCGCCCAGCGCGGGCAGGTCGACGCGCGGGAAGACGGGCCGTGTGTCGAGTGAATCCAGGTACGTGGCAGCGATCTCGGCTGTCCGCGTTAGGAGTCGGGAGCTGTCGGTCATCGGGTCGGGCCCTCCTCATCCCGGCGGCCGGGACGCGACCGTTCGGGCGTCAGATGCTACCGTGACCGCAGGACCGCGATGAGGAGGCTCCAGCATGGATCACCCCGCCTTCCAGGCCTGGCTCGACCGGTACATCGACGCCTGGCGACTCCTCGACCCGGTCGCCATCGGGGACCTGTTCAGCGGCGACGTCCGCTATGCCTATGACCCGTTCGGAGAGGCAGTCGTGGGTCGCGCAGCGGTCGTCGCCTCGTGGCTGGCCGACCCGGACGTGCCCGGCTCGTGGGAAGCCGATTACGAGGTCCTCGCCATCGACGGCGAAATCTGTGTCGCCCACGGCCGGACGCGTTATCTGACCGACGATCGGGCGGCCGTCGACCGGGAGTTCGCGAACGTCTTCGTGACCCGCTTCGATGCCGAAGGTCGTTGCCGCGAGTTCACCGAGTGGTACATGCGCCGCCGACCCGAGGCCCTCCCGGACTAGGGCCTGTGGCCGAATGATGGCCGGCAGGACGCCAGCATGAGGCTGGCCCGATAGTGGACGCGGCATCAAGAGGGCCGTGAGGGTGGGTTGGGCCGGACTGAGGAATGTGGGCGCCGCCATGGCGGCACTACTGCTCCTGCTCGTCGTGCTCTCGCCAGTGGTCCTCCGCGGGGAGCGGCCGAGCCTCTTCGAGCTCCTCGTGCTCGCCTTGGCAGTGCTGGGCATAGGTCTTGTGCTGCGCTGGAGGGGCACCGCCGGCACCCGCACGCTCGGATCCATCCTCGTCGGCGGCATGTCGTTGGCGATCGTGATCGGCCTGATCGCTGGCGTGAACCTCCTGTTCGGCGGGCCCCCGCGGCCCGACCGGAGCCTCGTCCCAGAGGTCGTAGGCTTGGTGGTTCGCTGGGACTTCATCGAGGGCCAATGTCAGATGAAGCGGCTCACGTTGCAGAGCGGGCAGACGCTCGACCTGCGCCTCCTCGGCGATAGCCGCGCAAGGTGCGGCGATGGCCCGTGGCAGACCGGAGTTCCTGAACTGACGCGTTCGTTCGACTTGTCTGGGACCTCTCAGGCCGGCGAAACCATCCCCGATGGCGGCTTGCTCTACTACGGGCACGACGGCCACGCGGAATGGATCGCCGGCGCGTCGTCAAACGAACTCGCCGCAGACTCGGCCGAATGCCCGTACACGCTGAGTGGGTCTGGCTATGACGAGGGGGACATCCTCCACCTCTCAACTGGACTCGTGGTGAAGAAGACGGCCGACTTCGAGAACAAGACGCCCTGGATGAAGGAGACGTCGACGTTTCGGGATGCCGACAAGATTTGCATCAACCCGCGGGGTGAGGCCATCTCGATCTGGCGTTTCAGCCCGATCTGACCTTAGGTCCGTGGGTCTTGCCACGGATGAAGTCCACCTGTTGCCGAGCCGGAGCATCGCTGGTGGCTTGTGACAGCGTCACGCGAGGCAGTGCGCGGCGCGTCACGCGTCGGTGTACCCTCGCCATCTTCGAGCGTTCGAGCCCACGCGAGTGAGGTGACCCCGATGCCCCGAACCGTCCGCGGCGCGCTCGTCCAGGCGAGCTGGACCGGCGACAAGGAATCGATGATCCAGAAGCACGAGGACTATGCCCACCAGGCGGCCAAGCAGGGGGCCCAGTTCATCCTCTTCCAGGAGCTGTTCTACGGGCCGTACTTCTGCCAGGTCCAGGACGCTCAGTACTACAGCTACACCGAACACATCCCGGACGGGCCGACGACGAAGCGGATGCAGGATCTCGCGAAGAGCACCGGGATGGTCGTCGTCGCTCCGATGTACGAGGAGGACGACAAGGCCTCGGGGATCTACTACAACACCGCTGCCGTCATCGACGCGGACGGGACGTACCTGGGCAAGTACCGCAAGACCCACATCCCGCACGTGAAGGGCTTCTGGGAGAAGTTCTACTTCCGGCCCGGCAACATGGGCTACCCGGTGTTCGACACGGCGGTCGGCAAGATCGGCGTCTACATCTGCTACGACCGGCACTTCCCCGAGGGCGCGCGAGCGCTCGGCCTCAACGGCGCGGAGATCGTGCTGATCCCGAGCGCCACATCGCGCGGCCTGTCCGAGTACCTGTGGCGGATCGAACAGGTCAGCCATGCCGTCGCCAACGGCTACTACGTGGGCACCATCAATCGCGTGGGCATCGAGGCCGACATCGGCGACGACGACTTCTACGGCCAGAGCTACTTCTGCGACCCGCGCGGCCAGTTCGTGGGCGACGTCGGGTCGGCCCACGACGAGGAGCTGCTCGTCCGGGAGCTCGACCTCGACAAGATCACCGAGGTCCGCAACACGTGGCAGTTCTACCGCGACCGGCGGCCTGACGCGTACGAGGACCTCACGCGACCGTAGTTCGCGCTACCATCCCTCCGGCTCGACCGTCCGGAGGAGGACGGCCGAGCCGCTTCCGCTAGCACCCAACGCCCTCGTGGCGCACCGGTCCGCCGGCTGACGATCACCCCGGCTCGCGTCGACGCCGCGCCGCGCGGTATCCTCGCGGCTCTCGTCGGGGTAGTAGCGGAGAGGCAGGCAGACATGCAGTTCGGCTTCACGCTCAAGCCCGATCACACCCTCGAGCGCACGCTCGCCCTGACCCGCCAGGCGGAGACCGCCGGGTTCGATTACGGCTGGCTGTTCGACTCTCACGTGCTGTGGCGGGAACCGTACGTGCTGCTCACCCTGATGGCCGAGGCGACGACCCGCTTGCGCCTCGGCACCTGCGTGACGAACCCGGCGACCCGCGAGCCGTCGGTCACCGCATCGGCGCTGGCCGTCCTCAACGAGGTGTCGGGCGGGCGAATGGACCTCGGGATCGGGCGTGGGGACTCGGCCCGTCGCGTCCTCGGCAAGCCACCGACCACCATGGCCACGCTCGAAGAGGCGATCGCGGTCATCAAGGCCCTCGTCGAGGGCCGCGCCATCGAGTACGAGGGGACGGAGCTGCGCCTCCCCTGGACCGGGACCTGGACGCTCCCGGTGTGGGTCGCGGGGTACGGCCCGATGGCCCTTGCGATGACCGGCCGCGTGGCCGACGGTCTCATCCTCCAGCTCGGCGATCCGGACCTCATCCGCTGGTTCGTCGGACAGGTCCGCGAGGCGGCCGCCGCGGCCGGACGCGACCCGAACGCCATCAAGGTCCAGGCGGCCGCAGCGGCCTACGTCGGCCCTCGGGAGCTCGGCCGGGAGCGGACGCGCTGGTTCCCCGCGCTCGTCTCGAACCATGTCGTGGATCTCGTGAACAAGTACCCGCGCGAACAGCTGCCCGCGAGCCTGACCGGCTATATCCGCGACCGATCCGGCTACGACTACCTCCACCACGCCGAGGTCGGGTCGTCGAACGCCGCGTTCGTCGGCGACGAGGTGACCGATCGGTTCTGCGTCCTGGGCACCGCCGAGGAGCACATCGCGAAGCTACGCGAGCTGGCCGACGCCGGGGTGGACCAGTTCAACGTCTACCTCATGAACGGCGACGAAGAAGCGCAGCTCGAGGCCTACGGCCGCGACATCATCCCTGCCCTCGCGTAGTCGGTCCGCCGCCTTGCGAGCCCGCCCGGTGTAAATGGGCACCGCCACTTCGCGACTTGGAACAGCCGTCGATGACCTGCGGAGTGGTGCGGGGTGGTCATGGCCCGTATGGGCTACTAGACAACGGACACGGCTCGGACACCATGCTGTGATCACGCATCGGGGGTTGCCGTGTCGCACCGTTTTGTTCTGCCATACCGACGCCTCGTGACCGCGGCCTTCGCGGTCGCGATGATCGCCGCGGTCTCCGTCGCGCCGGGCGGACCCGGCGTCCGCGACGTTCGCGCCGCCGCGAGCGTCAACCTCGACCAATGGGCGACAGTCGACAACGCCTGGCAGAACGGCAACCTCAATGGCAATAACACCCGCTATCCGGAAGGCGGGATCGTGCCGTTCCGCCTCGCGATCGAGGGCCTCAGTGCCGGCGCCCATCAGATCCGGGTCCAGTACGACTTCACCGCCGGGGGCCACAAGGCGTACGACTTCCTCGCCAGCTGGAAGGGCTGGGTCTCGCCACCGATCTGTGGCTCGGGCGGCGGCGGAGTCTCGTCGATGTGCCCGTCGATGCCGGCGTGGAATTCGGTGGCATTACCGTCCGACGGATTCAAGACCGATGGCCTGACCGTCAACGGCGCCGAGTGGTACTCGGGCGTGTCGCGGCGCATGACGATCTGGGGCGGAACGATCTCGTCGATCAGCGGTCCGGCGCATGCCGGTTCAACGGCGGGCAACAGCACCGCCGAATTCGTCGTGCGCTTCACGTCGTCGGGATCGGCCGTCGTCCTCGCGTGGGGCGGCCACCTCGCCCAGTCCAGGTATTGGAACCTGTCCGTCGGCGGCCAGCGCGACGGTGCCGGCGAAGTGTCGGGTGCGCCGTGGCACATGCGCACGCTCCAGCTCGACGGCTCTGGCAACCGCAACCAGGACCGAAGCATCCAGCCGAGCGCGATCGTCGGCGAGCTGCCGCCGCGAGCCCTCGCCCCGCCCACGCCGGCACCGGCGCCCACGCCACGGCCGCCGATCACCCCGACCGTCGTCATCCCACCCCCGCCGGGGGGCAACCCACCGCTCCCGACCGCCCCCGCCACCTCGATCGAGGGTCCAGGGACGGTCGCGGAGGCGGACCTCGAGCGCGCCCGCGCGTTCGTTGCGGTCCTGCTCATGGTCGGTTTGTTCGGACTCGCGCTCGGGCTCAGGCGGTCCCGCCGCCGAGGTTAGGCGAAAAGGACCGGGGCAGTGACCCCATGGTCAGGCTGGTCAACGAACCAGCGTGAAAGGACGATAGCCACCTGACCGGCGCTGCGGCGCCGAACCCGGTCGCGAGCGACCGACCTGCGTGTTGGAGGACCCATGATCGGACGAGTTCGACGCCCACGTGATCCATTCTGGGACGAAGGCAAGGGGGCGCGGCGACACCAGCGGCGGCTTCGAGCGGAGGGCCTCATCGCCCTGGGCTTGGCCATCGTCGCGTGCGGTGTCATCGCCGCGTTCTGGATGCTGGCGCTCGCGCCGCTCGCCGAGACCATCGGCCTGCGTTGACCGCTCCGCGCTGACGGCGCAACGGGTCGCCCGCCCTCGCGTCCATCCCCTACCATGGCCCTCCTGACCGCCGACGCCCGTCGCCCAGGAGGGGACCGATGCGCACGCTCATCACCAACGGCACCATCGTCACCGCCGACGGCTCGTACGGCGCTGACATCCTGATCGACGGCGAGACGATCGCCCAGATCGGGCGCGGCCTCGCGGCGAGCGGGGTGACCGCCGATGACACGATCGATGCGACCGGCCGCTACGTCATCCCGGGCGGCATCGACGTCCATACCCACATGGAGCTGCCGTTCGGCGGCACGTTCGCCAAGGACACCTTCGAGACCGGGACGCGCGCCGCGGCGTTCGGCGGGACGACGTCGATCGTCGACTTTGCCGTCCAGTCGCGCGGGGCGTCGTTGCGTGAAGGGCTCGATGCGTGGCATGCCAAGGCCGAAGGCAACGCCGTCACCGACTACGGCTTCCACATGATCATGAGCGACGTCAACAACGCGACGCTCGCCGAGATGGACACGCTGGTCGCCGAAGGCGTCCCCGACTTCAAGCTGTTCACCGCCTACCCGAACGTCTTCTACAGCGACGACGGCGCGATCTTCCGGGCGATGCAGCAGACCGCAACCAACGGCGGGCTGATCATGATGCACGCCGAGAACGGGATGGCCATCGACGTCGTCGCGGCCCAGACCTTCGAGGCCGGCACGACCGATCCGATCGGCCATGGCCTTGCGCGCAAGGCCGTCTTCGAGGGCGAAGCCACCAACCGTGTCATCCGGCTTGCCGAGGCCGCCAGCGTTCCCGTCTACATCGTCCACCTCTCGTCACGTGAGGCCCTCGCGGAGGTCCGCGCCGCGCGCGATCGCGGTTCGATGGCCTTCGCCGAGACGTGCCCGCAGTACCTCTTCCTCTCGCTCGACGACATGGGCAACGGGTTCGAGGGCGCCAAATACGTGTGCTCCCCGCCGCTCCGCACCAAGGATCACTGGGACGACCTGTGGACCGGGCTCGTCAAGGACGATCTCCAGGCCGTATCGACCGATCACTGCCCGTTCGACTTCGAGGGCCAGAAGGAGCTCGGGCGCGGCGACTTCCGCAAGGTCCCCAACGGCCTGCCGGGTGTCGAGGACCGCGTCGACCTCCTCCACGACGGGGGCGTCGTCGCCGGCCGGATCAGCCGCGAGCGCTGGGTCGAGATCATCTCCACAGCGCCCGCCAAACTGTTCGGGATGTTCCCCAGGAAGGGGGCCGTGGCGGTCGGGTCGGATGCGGACCTCGTCGTCTACGACCCGGCCCGCGCGCGCACGATCTCGGCGAAGACACACCACATGGACGTCGACTATTCCTGCTACGAGGGTCGGGTCGTCCAGGGTGCGTCGCAGGTGGTCCTGTCGCGTGGCTCCGTCGTCGTGCGCGACGGCGAGTTCACCGGGCGCAAGGGCGCCGGCCGCTTCATCAGGCGCTCCGCGGCGGACTACGCCCGGATCGCCTGACCCCTGGGCCCGTCCGTGTTGCCCGCCGACGGCGAGATCGTCGTCCTCGACGGCGGGCTCGCGACCGAGCTGACGGCGCGAGGCCACGACCTGACCGACCGGCTCTGGTCGGCACGGGTGCTGCTGACCGATCCCGCCGCCATCGAGGACATCCATCTCGCGTATTTCCGGGCTGGCGCGCAGGTCGCCACGACCGCGAGCTATCAGGCGTCGGTCGAGGGGTTTGCCGCGGCCGGGTTCGAGCGGGCCGAGGCGTTGGGTCTCATCCGCGCCAGCGTCGAGTCGGCCAGGAAGGCGCGCGAGCGTCGAGCCGAGGCGACCGACGACCGGCCGTTGCTGATCGCCGGCTCTGTCGGACCATATGGGGCGATGCTCGCCGACGGCTCGGAGTATCGCGGCGACTACGACCCGGGTGCGACCGCCCTCGCCGACTTCCACCGGCCGCGGATCGAGGCGCTCGTGGAAGCCGGGGCGGACCTGCTCGCCATCGAGACGATCCCGACGGTCCGTGAGGCGGAGGTCCTGGTCCGGCTCCTCGACGATGTGGCGACGCCAGCCTGGCTCAGCTATTCGTGCCGGGACGAGGGGACCACCTCGGCCGGAGAACCGATCGCCGACGCGATGGCGCTCGGAACGCATCCGCGCGTCGTGGCGATCGGCGTCAATTGCACGGCGCCGCGACACCTCCCCGCCCTCCTGGCCGCGGCCCACGACGCAACCGATCGCCCGCTCATCGCCTACCCGAATGGGGGCGATCGGTGGGACGCTGCGGCCCGCAGCTGGGTCGCCGACGACGGTGGCACCTACGACCCGGCCGCTGTCGCGAGCTGGACGACGCTCGGCGCGACGTGGCTCGGCGGTTGCTGCGGGACCGGGCCGCCTGACATCGCGAGCCTGGCCGAGCGCCTCGGTCGGTCGACCGCTCCTCCGCGCCCGGTCTAGCCGACGCCCGGTTTCGAGCGTGCGGTCATGACAAGCCGGGCCGCCTCGCTGGCAGGCGGATGTCCGGCGACGATCTCGAGGAACTCCGCGCGGCGGACCATCAGCAGCACCGACGTGACCTGCGCGGTCACGGTGGCCGTTCGCGGCACGTCCCGCAGCAGCGCGATCTCGCCCACGCCATCGGCGCGCGCATCACAGACGCGGATCTGCCGGCCGTCCTGGCTGATTTCCAGCGCGCCCGTCTCGAGGACGTAGTACGCGTCACCGACGTCGCCCTGGGCGATCAGCACCCCTCGGCGCTCGACGGTGATCCAGCGCGTCTGGCGCGCGAGCCACTCGAGCGACGGCTGCGGAAGTGGCGCGAAGATGGCGGCCTCACGGAGCAACGTCATGGCGCGCACGGGGACGAGAGCGTGTCGATCGATAGCCCGGAGACCGGCCCACGCCAGCGCGATCCCGGCCGGCAGCACCAGACCGAACACGATCACGGTCGACTGGACGCCGACGACGAGGACGACCAGCGGGGCAAGGAGTGCGCCCAAGGCCAGGCCGGCGAAGTCGACACCTTCGAGCGCTCCGAGCACCCTCGCGAGGACCAGATCCGGCGTCGCGCGCTGGAGGATCGTCCGCCCGACCACGTCACACGCCGCGAACCCGCCACCGGTCACGACGATCAGGATCGCCGCGGTCGAGGCCGACGACACGATTCCGACGGCGATGAGCGCGAACCCGGACGCCAGCACCGCGATCGCGAGGACCGGGGCCAGCCGCTGCCGACCGACGAACGTGAACGTCATCGCGCCACCGACGACCACGCCGAGGCCGAGGGCGGCGTTGAGGAGCCCGGCGCCCGACTCGCCGACATCGAAGACCTCTAGCGCCAGCAGGATGAACAGGACGTCGAGCGCGCCGATGACGACCATCCGCAGCGCCAGGATGCCGACGATGATCCGCGTGCTCCCATGGCGCGCAGCCAACCGCAGACCGTCGAGGACGCTGCCCCGCTCGGTCGATCCTGACCGACCGAGCTCGTCGGGCATCGCCTCCGGACCTTCTGCTGCCGGCAGACGGACGACCAGCGCAGCGGCGATGAGGCATCCGACGGTCGCCGCCCCGAAGACCGCGGTGGGCGTCGCGACGGCGAGGATGCCGGCCGCGACGAGCGGACCGATGAGCATACCCGTGCCCTCCATCGCCCCGGACAGGCCGTTCGCCGCGGTCAACTCCTCTGGCGTCCGCGACAGGCTCGGGATGAGCGAGCCCTGCGCCGGGCGGGTGGTCGAGAGCGCCGTCGCGGCGCAGGCCGCCGCCACGACCACCAGCACCGGCGAGGCGTCGAGCGCCATCCCGACCCATGTCACGCCATAGGTGACCAGCTGGGCGACATACCCGAAGAAGAGGACGCGTTCGCGCGGGAAGCGATCCCCGAGTGAGGCGATGAACGGAGCGAGGACGGCTCCGGGCACGAGCTGCACGACCGCTACGAGCCCGACGCTCGACGGCCCGATGGCCTCGTAGGCATAGAGCAGGATCGCTACCCAGGTGCCGAACTCGACTGCGTTGAAGAGCAGGAACGCCAGCTGGACCCGTCGCAACGACGGATTGTGGAGGATCGCTCGCACGACGCGGAGTGAGATCCCCAGCTGGGTCCGATACCGCTCGATGAGCATCACCCTCGGCCGCGTCGCCTGCGGGTGTGCGATCGCGGTGAGGCGCTAGGCGCGATGCACGGCACCTGCGAAGTGTAGGTATCGCTTCGGGTCGGAGACGCCCGAACCCGGCACACGTGACATCGTGAACGTCATGCGTGCCGGGTCACGGACTGCGCTGTATGTCCAGGGCCGAAAGGCGTCTCGGCCTGCGGACGGCTCCGTCGATGTCTAGACGGCCGTCGCCGGTCGCCGCGAGAAGATCCGGATGGCCGCGACGATGAGCATCTCGACGAGGGTCCAGCCGATGAGCGCGACGATCGCCGCCACATCAAGGACAGAGCCCTGGTCGGCCACGACGCGGTTCAGGGAGAACATGCCGAGGAACGGTTCAACGAACGGCTGCGTGACGCGGAACACGAAGTCCACGACGTCGTTGCCGGGGTTCGCGACCAGCAGGAGCAGGATGATCCGCAGGATGAGGAGCGCCTGCAGGATACCGAACGCGAAAGTTACGACGCGGGCCGCGACGGTAGCGCCACCCGGGCCGGCCTGAACGTAGGCGCTCTCGGTGGTTCGCACGCTCGAGGCCGCGGGCGCCGTGGCGCCGTTGGGGTCGACGTTCGCGTCGACGGTACGGGTCTCTTGTGTGGTGGTGCGCTCGTAGTCGGTCATACGACGTCCTCCTGGGGAGCTTGACCCCCAGCGTCGCCTAGTGGACCTGACCTATGGACGAGACGAATGACCCGGATCGCTTGCAGGGGCATATCAGTCGCTCGTGCTGCTCGACCCGAAACGGGTCCTCGTTCAGCGCGTTCGCGGGAACCCGAGGTCGATCTTGCTCGTGCCCGGATCCGGCCAGCGCGAGGTGACGATCTTGGCCCGCGTGTAGAACTGGACGCCCTCCGGTCCATACATGTGGAGATCGCCGAACAGGCTGTTCTTCCAGCCGCCGAAGCTGTAGTACGCCACCGGGACCGGGATCGGCACGTTGATGCCGACCATCCCGGCATTCACCTCGAACTGGAACTGCCGTGCCGCGCCACCGTCGCGGGTGAAGATCGCGGTGCCGTTGCCGTATGGATTGGCGTTGACCAGCCCGACCGCTTCCTCGTACGTCTTGACGCGCATGACCGTCAACACCGGTCCGAAGATCTCGTCGCGGTAGGCGTCCATCGCGGGCGTGACGTTGTCGATGAGCGATACGCCCAGGAAGAACCCGTCCGATTCGTCGTAGAGGGGGTGCTCGCGGCCGTCGGCGACGACGGTCGCGCCCTGCGCCGGGCCGCTGTCGAGGTACGACGCGACCTTGTCGCGATGCTGCTGCGTCACGAGCGGACCCATCTCCGATGCCGGGTCGCTCCCCGGCCCGACCTTGATCTTGGGGAGCCGGGCCTTGATCGCGGCGACCAGCGGGTCGGCCACGTCGCCGACCGCCACGATCGTCGCGATCGCCATGCACCGCTCGCCGGCGGAGCCATAACCGGCCGACACGGCCGCGTCGGCGGCCATCTCGATGTCGGCGTCGGGCAGCACGATCATGTGGTTCTTCGCCCCACCGAGCGCCTGGACGCGCTTGCCGGCCTTCGTCCCTGTCTCGTAGATGTAGCGCGCGATCGGCGTCGATCCGACGAACGACACGGCGGCGATGTCGGGGTGCTCGAGGATCGCGTCGACCGCGACCTTGTCGCCATGGACGACGTTGAAGACGCCGTCCGGGACACCCGCCTCGGCCAGGAGCTCCGCCAGGAAGTTGGCCGCCGACGGATCCTTCTCGGACGGCTTCAGGATGAACGTGTTGCCGGTCGCGATGGCCGTGGCGAACATCCACATCGGGACCATGGCCGGGAAGTTGAACGGCGTGATCCCGGCCACGACACCGAGCGGCTGGCGGATCTGGTAGACGTCGACGCCGCCCGAGACCTGCTCCGAGAAGCCGCCCTTGAGCAGGCTCGGGATGCCGCACGCGAACTCGAGGTTCTCGATGCCCCGGGCGATCTCGCCAAGGGCGTCGGATGGCACCTTGCCGTGCTCGGCGGTCAGGTGCGCCGCGAGTTCCACGCGGTGCGTCTCGACCAGGTTGCGGATCTTGAACATGATGTCGGTCCGCTTGGAGAGCGAGGTCGCCCGCCAGGCCGGGAACGCCGCCTTCGCCTCCGCGACCGCCGCCGAGACCTCGGTGGCCGAGGCGAGATCGACGTACCTCGTGAGCTGGCCAGTCGCGGGATCGAAGACGGGACCCTCGCGCCCGGACGTCCCGGCGACGAGCCGTCCGCCGATCCAGTGGCTGATCCGGCCCGGCGCCGGGCGATCCGCGGTGGCCGATCCCGGCTCTGCTACCTGTGTCATCTGGAACCCATCCTCTCCGTTGGAATCATCACGATACTCCTCACGGGTCGGCACGATCCCCGGCGTCCCCCGTTCAGAACCGCGGCCTCGTCTCCGGATCGGGCCAAGCGATATCGGCGCGCGCGTCCGCACCCTGGGCATCCTCGATCGAGGCGCGTCGCAGCGTAAGGAAGACCAGGGCGATCGCACAGCCGACAGCGATGCCGAGCGCGATGAGTCCGCCCGCGTTCAGGCCGCCAACGACGACCGGGTCGCGCCAGGTCGTGGAGACCGCCGCTCGGGCCACCGCCCACAAGCCGATGGCGACGAAGAACAGCCGGCCGTCACGTCGGCGGAAGGCCCCGAGCATCAGCGCCACGGCCAGGACCGCGAGGATCGCCAAGGTCGCGAGCCCCTCGAGCGCCTGCGAGGGCAGCGACGGCAGCGCGGGCGCGAGCGAGCCCCACGGACCGGCGCCGAGGTATGCCGTCGCCCATCCCGCGTCGCTCGGCAGGCCCTGCCCCGACCCGGTCAGGACGAGGGCCAGCTTGCCGGCGCCCAGGGCGAAGAGAACAGGTACGGCCGCGACGTGGAGCCATCGGCCGACCGACGCCCCGAGCAGGCCGACGACGTAGGCGCCGGTGATGAACCCGCCGACGACGGCCAGGCCGAGCTCCAGCCCGCCGATCGCCGGGTCGAGCAGTCGTCCCGGATCCGACCCGTAGTAGCTGGCATGGAGGATGAGGTAGCCAAGGCGGCCACCGATGACGGCCCCCGGCACGATCCCGACGGCGATGAACACGACATCGTCGGGGCGCAGCCCACCGGCGCGTGCCAGGAGCCCCGCCACGACGAGGGCCGCGACGATGGTCGCGGTCAGCGCGATCGCCCCCCAGCGGACGGTCAGATCGCCGAACAGATGGGCGTAGGGGTCGAAGTCGAAGTAGATGACGGCGATCGGCACGGTGGCGATGAGTGTATCGAAGGTCGCTCGTGTGACACCGCATGCGGGACGTGAAGAGGCCCGCCGGCGGAGCCGGCGGGCCTCTTGTCGGTTCGATGGATCGCCGGCGCGGAGCGCCGGCGTAGCCGCGTTACGGGTTGACGAGCACCTGCATGAACGTGCCCTGCGCCGACACGCTCGCCACCTTGATGACGGTGTTCGTGTGCGGGTTGTTCACGCTGATCCACCCGGCCTGGTAGTGGCCCAAGGCGTCGCCCGGGTCGCTGGCCGTGTAGTAGCTCAAGTTGTCGTTGAACGTCCTGACCGCAGGCCGCGACGGGAAGTCAAGCGTCCCAATGGCCGTGCCGGTCAGGGTGAACGCGTCCGTCCTGTCAAGACCGAACGTCGAGTCATACGACTGCAGGCGCACTCGAACGACGGCGCCGGGGGTCGTGCCGCTGGTGTAGTGCATGATCGCCGGGTGGGCGTCGATCGGAAGGATCAGGCCCTCACCCGGATGATCACCCACGTTGTTGTCGTCCTGTGACGTGTCGTAGTACCAGATCAGCAAGCCGTCCTGGTACGGGAAGTGTTGCACCCAGTTCCCGGCGGGATCGGTGAAGTTGTAAGGGCCGAGCTTGAGTGCCGCGTCATAGCCCTTGTAGGTGCGGTACTCGGCGATGTAGTAGTTCGCGTACGCGACAGTGGTCGAGCCGGTCGTCTGGCTGAAGCCATCGAAGGTCCAGCCGGCGTCGGACTCGGCGCCGTCCTGCGCGAACCCGGTCAGGTTGATGTTGTCGACGCCGAAGCCGCTGCCCACGACCGCGCCGTCACTCCAGTAGCGGAGCTGCAGCCAGATGTTCTGGCCGGCGTACGCGCTCAGGTCGGCGGTGACGTCGATCCACTGCGGGTCACCCGGGAAGGTGTCGCACGGCGTCGGGAGGAAGCCCGAGGTGCCGGTCATGCCGTTCCCGAAGTTCTGACCGTTCGCGTTGTCGTTCGTCGACGTGTTGGTGGCGATGTTGGTGAAGTTGACGCCGTCCGTGGAGACACGGACGTACGCGTAGTCCCAGCACGCCTCGATCTGGTAGCGAGCCTTGAAGGCCAGGCTGATGGGACCGGCCCCCAGCGTGACCTGCTTGGTCATCGAGTTGTCGAGGTCGTTGCCGGACCCGGAGTGGTAGAAGTTCGCCCCTTCATAGGCATCGCCGATGACGGTCGTGACTTCCTTGTCCGGGAGGACGACGACCAGGCTCTGCGCCTGCTTCGTGTTGATCTCGGACGCGCTCAGCTTGTGCGAGCTCGCCTCACCCGCGAAGGCGACTTCGTAGTTCGACCAGCCGAGCAGGATCCGCTCCCACGCCGTGGCGTCGACCGGGGCCGAGCCAAGGTCATTGGTGACGGTGCCGTACGAGCCCTGGGACCACGGGGTCCACCAGGCGGTGCTGTTCTCGGCGCCACCGGTGTTGCCGCTCGTGTCGTACTCGTCCGGCAGACCGAGGTCATGGCCGAACTCGTGCGAGAAGACGCCAACGCCGCCGTTCTCGGGCTCGACCGTGTAGTCGCCGATCCACTTGCTGCTGGTGCCGATGCGGATGCCGTTGGCGAGGTTCGGCACGCCACCCACGATCGGGCCGACGCCGATCTGACCGCCGTTGGCGTACGAGCGATGGCTCCAGATGGCGTTGGTCCCCTGGGCGCCGCCGCCGGTCTCCTCGCCCTCGCCCGCATGCACCGACTGGAAGTGGTCGATGTAGCCGTCGGGCTCGTCGAAGTTGCCGTCGTGGTCGAAGTCGTAGCGATCCCAGATATCGAAGTCCGCGAGCAGGTCCTCGATGTCACCAGCGGACATGCCATCTGCGATCAGCGAGTTGTACCAGGCGACGCCCTGGTCGAGCATGAAGCGCCCGATGTCGCGCGTGCAGACGATGCTGCCGCAGTAGTTGCTGCCGTAGGCGTTGGCGTTGAACGGCACGCCGACCCAGTCGCTGACGTAGCCGTCGACGCTGTAGCGCCCGTACGACTGCTCCAGGTACCAGTTCGCCATCGAGGGGTTCTGGGCCTTGTTGTAGAGCAGGTTCTCGTAATGGGACTGGCTGAAGTCCTCGGTCCAGATCGTCGTGTTGTCCACGCCGTTCCGATCTGGTTCCGGGATCTCGTTATGGAGCGGGCCGGGAGGGCCGCCGTGGGCGGGATGCGCCGGGTGGGCGTTTGCCTGCAGGTCGCCGAACTCGCCGAGCAGGGTGAAGATCTGGTCCTCGCCCTCGAACGCGAGCTCGACGTACTGGCCCTTGCCGACCTTCACGACCTGGTTCGCGCCCTTGGGCGTCGCCTGGCCCTTCAGGACCATGTCCCGGGCCTTCTCCTTGAGCGCCGACTGCTTCTTGGCCAGAGCGCCGGGGAGGTTATCGGACTTGTGCGCCTTGGCGTCCGCCTTGCCTTTCGGCGAAGCGGCGCTCACCGGCGCAGCGAATGACAGAAGCAACGCGATGGCGGTGAGGAGCACCACCAGTCTCTTGATTCTCAACGCTTTCTCCAAATATCGGGGTGGAGACACACGCACGCCGACCGTGCGAAACGGGTAGCGGGAGTATCCGCCGCGGTCCTCCAGAACTCCGAGCGGACATGCATGTGGCGTCGGGGCAGGGCACCTGGGGCATCGGTACCGCGGCCGCGTCAAATGAGTACGGCGACGGTACTACCCTTCCCGTCAGGCGGTCAACCGAGGCATGCTGTCGAGCGCTCACACGCACGATTTGGCGTTGCCACGGCGCACCGAAGGACACAGAAACGCCGCGGAAGTGGCGCGCCGGCGCACCAGGAGGCGGATCGGGCGACCTTGACGGCGATTTCGCCGCTCCTCGGCTACGATCGCGGGCGTCATGGGCCTGCGTATCGCGTTGCTCGCAACCATCTGGATCGCATGTGGCTGCTCCTCATCCGGCTCGCAGGGGTCGCTCACGCCTTGGAGCGTGCAGCCAAGTGCGGTGCCGACCGTCGGTCCCAGCAGCGGCCCTGCCACCGGTCCGATCGCCAGCCCGGGCAACGTCAACCTCCCGGCGCCGATCGTCGACGCGGTCGTCGCCGACATCGCGCGGATCGCCGGAGTGCCGGTCGATCAGGTGACCGTCATCTCCGGCGAATCGGTGACGTTCCCGGACGGTGGCCTTGGCTGTCCGGAACCGGGCAAGGTCTATATCCAGATCCTGGTCGAGGGGTTCAAGATCGTCGCCGAGGCGGGCGGCACTAGGTACGACTACCGCGGGACCGGCCCCGATTCGTTCCGGCGCTGCACTACCGGCGGCTGACTCGAGCCACAGGAGCGCCCCAGCCGGATATGAGCGGCCGGCTGGCTCAGACGAGCTTGTCGACCAGTTCGCGGACCGCGGCGGCCGAGGCGTCGAACGCGGCCTGCTCATCGGCGGTGAGCTCGATCTCGAAGATGCGCTCCATCCCGCCCGAGCCCAGGACGACCGGGACCCCGACGAAGAGGCCGTCCGTCCCGAACTCGCCCTGGAGCAGGACCGCGCATGGCAGCACCCGCTTGCGATCGAGCAGGATCGATTCGACCATCTCGTACGTGGAGGCCGCCGGCGCGTAGAAGGCCGAGCCGGTCTTGAGCAGCGCCACGACCTCGGCGCCACCGTTGGCCGTGCGCTCGCACAACGCGGCGACCCGCTCCGCGCTCATGAGCTCCGTGATGGGCACGCCGGCCACCGTCGAGTAACGGGGCAGCGGCACCATCGTGTCGCCGTGACCACCGAGCACGAAGGCGTGCGTGTCCTCGACCGACACGCCCAGCTCCTCCGCGATGAACGTCCGGAAGCGGGCCGAATCGAGCACGCCGGCCATCCCGAGGACGCGCTCGCGCGGGAACCCCGATGCCTCGAGCGCCACATGGCACATCGCATCGAGAGGGTTCGTGACGATGATGAGGATGGCGTCGGGCGAGTGCTTCGCCGCCTGTTCGACGACGGCGCGAACGATGCCGGCGTTCTTGGCCAGCAGGTCATCTCGGCTCATCCCCGGCTGGCGGGCCAGGCCGGAGGTCACCACGACGATGTCGGAGCCGGCCGTGTCGGTGTAGTCGTTCGTGCCCGTGATCCGGGCGTCGTGGCCGACGACCGGAGCCGCCTCGGCGAGGTCGAGCCCCTTCCCCTGCGGCAGGCCCTCGACGATGTCGACGAGCACGACGTCCGCGAGTCCGGCCTCGGCGATGCGCTGGGCGGTCGTGGCGCCGACATTCCCGGCGCCGATGACGGTGACCTTGTTGCGCGCCATGCGGAATGGGCTCCTTTCGGGCGGTGGGATGTCGGGCCATTGTAGGACCGGGCCCCGAGGGGTCGTCGTTCGTGGTACGTAGGGATGGACGTCCGTCGATGGTCCCGGGCCGCCGGCGGCACGCACGGTCGTGACCGTCCAGCCACGTCGCCAGGAGCCACCTCGATGTCCACCTTCGTCCCCGCCACGGTCCTCGTGATCCTCGGCGCGGTCCTCTCGGTGCTCGGCCTATTGGCGGCCGGAAACATCGAGCTCATCCTCATCGGTCTCGCCGCCGTCTTCGGCGCCGGGATCCTCAGCCTCGCGGAGTCCCGGCGATGACGCTGACGCCCGGTCTCGCGCTCCTGGGTCTGCTCCTCGTCCTCCTCGCCATCCCGTTGGCGTTCAGCTTCGCGCCCCTCGTCATCGGGGTCATCGTGCTGGTCGTCGCAGCGCGCCGCGCCCACGTCGAGCTCGCGGTCGGCGAGGGGGCCATCGCCGCCTGACCCTGTCAACCGGCCGGTCTGTGACCGATCGCGATCACCGGGCAGCGTCAGACGCGGCGGATCTGGCGCCAGCGGAGCCGAATCGTGAATGGTTCCGATCAAGCGGAACGATCCTTCAACGCTCGCGAGGAAGTGGGGTGCAGATAGTTCCGCTTGCGCGAAACGATGTCGATTCGACCGCCGTGGGCGAACTGCGCCCGTACGGCAGGCGGGCAGGTCAGCCCGCGCCCGAACCCGGGCCGGCTGCGGCGACCGCGGCGTCCACGCCATCGGCATACGCCGCGAAGTTCTCGCGGAACATCTCGCTGAGCTTCGCCGCGGCCCGGTCATAGGCGTCGGGATCCGCCCACGTCGAGCGCGGGTCGAGGAACGACTCGGGGACCTCGGGGCAACTCATCGGGACCGCCACGCCGAAGTTCGGATCGATCCTGGTCGGGACACCGGCCAGGCCGCCCTCGAGCGCGGCCCGGACCATCGAGCGTGTGTGGGCGATGTTCATCCGTTGCCCGACGCCGTACGGCCCACCGGTCCAGCCCGTATTGACGAGCCAGACCGGGACGTCGTCGCGCTCGAGGCGGGCGACGAGCATGCGCGCGTACTCGCCCGGGTGGCGGGGCATGAACGGCGCTCCGAAGCAGGCCGAGAACGTGGCCTTCGGCTCCCTGAGCCCGACCTCGGTGCCGGCCAGCTTGGCGGTGTAGCCGCTGATGAAGTGATACGCCGCCTGCTCGCGCGTGAGCCTCGAGATCGGCGGCAGGACGCCGAACGCGTCGGCGGTCAGGAAGACGACGGCACGAGGCTCGCCGGCGATCCCGGTCTCATCGGCATTGCCGATGAACTCGAGCGGGTACGCGCCGCGGGTGTTCTCCGTGAATCGCTCCGAGTCGAGGTCGAGCGCGCGCGTCCGAGGGTCGAGGTCGACATTCTCGAGCACGGTCCCGAAGCGGCGCGTCGTCTGGAAGATGTCCGGCTCGTACATCGGCGAGAGGCGGATCGTCTTCGCGTAGCAGCCGCCCTCGAAGTTGAACGTGATGCCGTCGCCCCAACCATGCTCGTCGTCGCCGACGAGGCTCCGCCGCGGGTCGGCGGAGAGGGTCGTCTTGCCCGTCCCCGACAAGCCGAAGAAGACCGTCGCGTCCCCATCGGGGCCGACGTTGATGGCCGAATGCATCGGCAGGACGCCCTCGTCGGGCATGAGGTAGTTCATGACCGTGAATGCGCTCTTCTTGATCTCACCGGCGTACTCGGTGCCGACGATCAGGATCTCCATCCGTCCGAGGTGCACGAGGATCACTGTACCGGTGCGGGTGCCCTCGGTCTCGGGGTCGGCCTGGAACGACGGGATGCAGATGATCGTGAAGTTCGGGGCGAACCGGGCGAGTTGCTCGGCCGTCGGTCGGCGGAAGAGGTTGCGCGCGAAGATGCTCGCCCACGCTGTCTCGGTGTACACCCGCAGCGAGCGGCGATGGGCCGGAGCCGCGCCGATGAAGCAATCCTGGGTGTAGAGATCCTTCGTAGCCGCGTAGTCGACGAGGCGCGCCCGGAGGCGGTCATAGTGCGCCTCGGAGATCGGGCGATTGACCGGTCCCCACCAGATGGCCGCCTCGCTCGACGGTTCGGCGACGATGAACTTGTCCTCCGGCGAGCGGCCGGTATGGCGACCGGTGCGCACGACGAGTGGGCCTTCGGCGGCCACGAGGCCCTCGCCACGGCGGATGGCGTCCTCGTACAGCTCGGCGGTCGGGAGGTTGGAGCGGATGGAACGGCCCAAGGCGGGACGCGTGGTGGGCGCGGTGGTGGCCATCGGCGGTTCGACTCCTGGTGCGCAGGCGATCACGGTCGGATCGACCGGCCGCGCGTGATGCGTGCCCGAAGGCTCGCAGGAGTCGGCTTCCGCAGTCGTATTAGGGGGATGCTACCACGTTGCGGGAAGGTTGCGGTCACCCGGAAGTACCGCAACCTGGAACGTACGGATCAGTAGGTCTGGAAGCTGCTCAGGACCAGTCCGAGCACGACGATGGCGATGGTGGCGACGACGGCGGCCGTTCGAAGTCGTTCGCGCGAAGAGGGGCGGCGGTTCATCGCTGGAGTGTATCCGCGACCGAATCCGGGCGCCAGCATCGCGAACCTCCCGCCACTCGTTGACGGCCGGGGCGCGAGCCCGTAGCATCCGCGTACAACCGAAGAGCTCTTATCAAGAGTGGCAGAGGGACCGGCCCGTTGAAGCCACGACAACCTACCGACGCATCGGCAAGGTGCCAAGTCCGGGCAGGACCTCCTGCACGATAAGGGAACTCCCTTCGGAGACCCCCTTTCCGTCCAAAGGCGATCGCCCGCACCCCGGTCCCGAGGCGCTCCACGTCCCCGGAGAACCCCAATGGCGATCGAGACCCGTTCCTCCTCCACGGCCCCTTCCACCGGACGGATCGTCGGGATGCGCTGTCGCAACTGCGGCCGGCCCGAGCCGATCGGGCTGTCGTACGTCTGCATGGCGTGTTTCGGGCCCCTCGAGGTCGAGTACGACTACGCCATCGTGGGCGCGACCCTGACGCGCGAGGCGCTCCTCGCGCGGGCTCCGGGCATCTGGCGCTACGTCGAGCTGCTCCCCGTGGATGCTCCGCCGGCCCGGGGGCTGCCGGTCGGCTCCACGCCGCTGCTCGCGGCGGACCGGCTGGCGCCCGTGCTCGGGCTCGACAGCCTGTGGATCAAGGACGACACGCGAAACCCGTCGCTCTCCTTCAAGGACCGCGCGGTCGCGGTCGCCGCGGCACGCGCCGTGGCATTCGGGGTCGAGGCCCTCGCGTGCGCGTCGACCGGCAACCTGGCCGGAGCCACGGCGGCTGCCGCGGCGGCGCTCGGGCTGCCCGCGTACGTCTTCATCCCAGCCGACCTCGAACCCGCAAAGGTCGATCACGCCCTGGCGTACGGCGCGACCGTGGTGCCCATCGAGGGGACCTACGACGACGTCAATCGACTCTGTCTGGAGGTCGCGGACGAGACCGGGTGGGGCTTCGTCAACAT
>Ga0184612_10000288_pt1 | contig 23113 bp, 22 predicted proteins | sample PLM3_60_coex_FD_133163 | JGI IMG/M metagenome (GOLD analysis project Ga0184612, IMG submission 133163) | Groundwater sediment microbial communities from an aquifer in East River, Colorado, USA - PLM3_60_coex | ecosystem: Environmental > Terrestrial > Soil > Riparian zone | place: USA: East... | reverse complement strand
GGGAGGCCGCGCGGGTCCAGCCGCGCGATCAGCTGGTCCTGGTAGACGCGCTTCCCGAGACGCGTCACCTCGACGCCATCGAACTGGTCGAGCGGGACCGCCGGGACGTTCACGTTGACGAGCTCGCCCGCTGCCAGGCCGTGTTCGAGGATGTTCCGTGCGACCGCCGTGGCTGCCCGACCGGCCAGCGAGAAATCGGGGTGCGCGTAGTACTCCTGCGAGATCGCGAACGCCGGACAGTTGTTGATGACCGCTTCCATCGCCGCGCTGACCGTGCCGGAGTACGTGATGTCGTCGCCCAGGTTCGCGCCGTAGTTGATGCCCGCCGCGACGAGGTCGAAGCCATGGCCGAAATAGCCGAGGAAGGCAAGGCTGACCGCGTCGGTCGGCGAGCCGTCGACCGAATAGGCCAGCGAGCCGTCGCCGAGGGTTCGCTCGCGGACACGCAGCGGCCGCATGAGGGTCTTCTGATGCCCGACCGCGCTCTGGTTCGTGTCCGGCGCGACGACCGTCACCTCGCCCATCCCTTCGAGCGCCTGCTTCAGCGCGAGCAAACCGCGTGACTCGACCCCGTCGTCGTTGGTGACCAGGATGCGGGGTCGGTGTGTCTCCGCCCCCGCCGTCCGGGCGCCCCGCTGGAGGGCCCGAGGGCCGCCTCGCGCCTTCCCGCCGGCGACCGGCTCGCCGCGCTCCTTGTCGACGTCCCGTCGCTCGGTGCGGGCGCGCTCGCGGGTCATGTCCGGGGCTTCGGGCTGTCGGTCGTCCTCGCCGCGCCGGTCGTCGGTCACGTCGGGGCGCCCGCCGGGTCGGCGTCCGCGTCGGGTTCGTCGATGTCGGTGGCGCTGCCGGGGGTCGGCTCGCGTGGGATGCGGACGGGGCGACCGTCACGCTCCTCGAGCCGACGTGCCGCACGCCCCGCGACCGACCGATCGCCGGACGTCCGGTGCAGGAACTCCATGACGAACGCCGACGCGACGGCGGCGATCGGGATCCCGAAGATGGCCCCGGGGATGCCCGCGATGCGCCCGCCGATCAGCACGGACCCGAGGACCACGATCGGGTGGATCCCGACGGCGCCTTGCATGATCCGCGGTTGCAGGACGTTCATGACGACGATCCAGCCGGCGCCCATCAGGATGATCGCCGGGACGACGTCCTCGGGCTGCAGGACGAGGGCCACGATGACCGGTGGCGCCCACGAGATGAACGGGCCGAAGAACGGGATCATCTGCAGGAGGCCCGCGGCCACCGAGGTGAGCGCCGCGAGTGGGAGGTCCAGGAGCACGTTCGTCCCGAAGGCGATCACGAAGTACACGAAGCCCATCAGGGCCTGGCCGCGCAGGAAGCCACCGAACGAGCGTGAGACGGACGTCTCGAGCAGGCGTGCCTCCTCCGAATAGGACGGCGGGACGATCCGGAACAGGAAGGCCAGGACGGCGTCGCGGTCGAGCACCATGTAGATCGAGAGGAAGAACACGATGAGCATCGTGCCGACCACGCTCAGGCTGGCTACCGCGATCTGCTGGAGCGGCTCGACGAGCGCCCCGGCGAACTGGTCGAGGTTGCCGAGGGCGGCCTCCGCCTGGGCGACGAGGTCGACCTGGCCGAGCCCGACCGAGTCCAGCCAGGCCTGCCACGGCGCGAGGATCTCGGGCAGGTTCGCCTTGATGTTCGGGAGCCGCGTGGCGAAGTCGGCGATGGACGTCGCCAGCGCGCCGGCCGCGACGACCACGACGGCTACGAGGATCAGCACGACGGCGCTGTAGACCAGGATCGTCGCCACGGCCCGTGGGAGGCGCGGGATGAGGTCGACGATCCGGGTGACGATCGGGCTGATGATGAATGCGAGGAGCCACGCGAGGAAGAACGTCAGGAAGATGTCGCCGAAGTAGAAGAACAGGTCGGTCAGCTGGCTGACGATGTAGAACGTCAGCGCCACGACGCCGAGGATGAGGAGGGCGCTCAGCAGGCGGCGATCGCGCGGTCCCGGCTGGACGTTCAGCATCAGCGCAGGCCCATCTTCTCCCTGACCTCGGCCATCGTCGCCTCGGCCATCGGCCGCAGGTGCTCGGCTCCGGCCGCCAGGATCTCGTCGACACGCCCCGGGTCAGCCAGCAGCTCGAGGTAGCGTTCGCGCGCCGGGGCGTAGCGGGCGACGATACGGTCGGCGAGGACCTTCTTCATGTCGACGCAGCCGGTGCGCGCCGTCCGCTCGCCGTCCCACAGGTCCTCGTAGTCGTCGCCGAAATGGCGCTGGAGCTGGCACACGTTGCAGACCTCCGGCCGGCCCGGATCGGTGCGCAGGATCCGCTTCGTGTCGGTGACCATCGACATGACCTTCCGGCGGATGACCTCCGGCGCGGCGAGGACGTCGATGGTGTTCCCGACGGATTTGCTCATCTTCTTGACGCCGTCGGTGCCGAGCACGATCGGCGCTTCGGTGAAGACCGCCTGCGGCTCGGGGAACGTGTCGCCGTATCGGGCGTGGAAGGCCCGAAAGATCTCGCGTGAGAGCTCGAGGTGGGCCGCCTGGTCCCTGCCGACCGGCACGAGGGACGCCTTGTAAACGGCGATGTCTGCGGCCTGCAGGATCGGATACGTGAGGAGCGCATGGTTGACGTCGTCGGGCTGATCGGCCTTCTTCTCCTTGTAGGTCGGCGTGCGCTCGAGCCAGCTGACCGGCGTGACCGTGGCGAGCAGCCAGGCCAGCTCCGTGTGCTCGGGACGGTGGCTCTGGACGAACAACGTGCAGCGCTCCGGGTCGAGGCCGAGGGCCAGGAGCGACGCGGCCATCTCCCGCGTCCGGGACCGCAACAGGTCTGCGTCATGGGTGCTCGTGAGCGCGTGATAGTCGACGATGCAGTAGATCGCCTCGTACTCGTACTGGAGGCGGACATAGTTGCGGACCGCGCCCAGATCGTTTCCGAGATGGACGATCCCAGACGGCTGGATCCCGGAGAAGATCCGCGGCCGCGCGACCGGCGCTGCGATGGGCGCGGGGGCGGGTGCCAGGTCCGTCGTCATGCCTCGCGAGTGTAGCCGACACCGATCACTCGGCGGTCGCCGCGACGGGTCGGCTACCATTCGGCCGATGTCGCGTCGCGCCTGCACCCGGTCATGAGCGACGCCCGGTTGCGCGTCGCAGTGCTCGGTGCGGGGACCGTCGGGCGGGAGGTGGTCCGCGCGCTCCTGGAACGTCCGGATGGACTCAAGCCGTCCGATGGCGCCTCGCTCGACGTGACCGCCGTCGCCGTCCGTGACGTGACCGGTGCGTTGGCCGGCGGACTGCCGTCCGCGCTCGTCAGCGATGCCCCGGCGCACCTCGTCGCCGACGACGATGTCGACGTCGTCGTCGAGCTCATGGGCGGCGACGAACCAGCGCATACCCTGATCGCCGCAGCGTTGTCGATGGGCAAGGCCGTCGTCACCGCGAACAAGCACGTCATCGCCCACCACGGCGCCGAGCTCGAGGCGATCGCCCGGCGGACCGGCGCGGCCCTCCGCTTCGAGGCGGCGGTCGGGGGCGGCATCCCGATCCTCGGCCCGCTCGCTGCCGACCTCGCCGCGAACCGGATCAGCCGTGTCCGCGGGATCGTCAACGGCACGACGAACTTCATCCTGAGCGCGATGACCGACGAGGCGGATCCGCTCGACTACGCCGCGGCGCTGGCGGAGGCCCAGCGGCTTGGCTACGCGGAGGCGGATCCGGCCGGCGATATCGAGGGTCTCGACGCCGCGAACAAGCTCGTCATCCTCGCGCGCCTCGCGTTCGACCGATGGCTCGACCCGGCCGCGATCCCCACGCGTCCCGACGGCGCTGACGGCCCGGCCGGGCCGGGCATCACGACCGTGAGCCTGGCCGACCAGGACGACGCGCGCGCGGCTGGACGGATCATCCGGCTCCTCGCGACGGCGTCGGTCGACGCGGAGGGTGGCCTGGCGGCGGCGGTGCTCCCGACGGCCCTGCCACGCGATTCGGCGCTCGGCCGGACCGCGGGCGTGCGGAACCGGATCGAGATCGACGCGACGCCGGTCGGCCGGATCGGGTTCGACGGGCCCGGTGCGGGCGGCGCGGCGACATCGTCGGCCGTCCTCGGCGACCTGATCGCCATCGCCCGCGGTGCTGGCTCGACGTGGGGCCCACGGCCGGCGGCGGGCGCCCCGTCACGCGGGGGCGTCGCTCGCCCGATGGCCGACGTCCTCCAGGCGACCAGCGGGATCCGGTACCCGCTCGATGACTGATCGAGCGCAAGCCGTGTCGAACGCGCGCCCTCGACTCGTCGAGCGCTACCGCCGATTCCTGCCGGTGACCGATGCCACACCGCTCCTGACGCTGGGCGAGGGGTTCACGCCCCTGGTCCGGGCGAGACGCCTCGGCGCCGCCGTGGGTCTCGAGAACCTGTTTCTCAAGGTCGAGGGCCAGAACCCCACCGGCTCGTTCAAGGATCGGGGGATGGTGGTCGCCGTGGCGAAGGCGGCCGAAGCCGGCGCGCGGGCCATCGTCTGCGCGTCGACGGGCAACACGTCCGCCTCGGCGGCCGCGTACGGCGCGGCGGCTGGGCTGGAGGTCATCGTCGTCCTGCCCAAGGGCCAGATCGCGATCGGCAAGCTGCTCCAGGCGCTCGTCGCGGGCGCCCGGGTGGTCGCCATCGACGGCAATTTCGACCAGGCGCTCGGCATCGTCCGAGCGCTGGCGGAGCAGGACGACCACCCCGTCACCCTGGTCAACTCGGTCAATCCGTTCCGCCTCGAAGGTCAGAAGACCGGGGCGTTCGAGATCTGCGACGACCTCGGCAGGGCGCCCGATGTGCTCGCCATCCCGGTCGGAAACGCCGGCAATATCAGCGCGTACTGGGCCGGGTTCCGCGACTATGCCGAGGCGGGACTGGTCGCCACGACGCCGGGCATGTGGGGGTTCCAGGCGGCCGGAGCCGCGCCGCTCGTCGTCGGTCACCGGATCGAGCACCCGGAGACCATCGCGACCGCCATACGAATCGGGGATCCGGCGTCGTGGACCAAGGCCGTCGAGGCGCGTGACGCCTCCGGTGGCCGGATCACGGCCGTCACCGACGACGAGATCCTCGCGGCCTATCGCGCGCTGGCCCGCTACGAGGGCATCTTCTGCGAGCCGGCATCCGCGGCGAGCGTGGCCGGCGTGACCAAGGCGGCCGCCGCGGGTGAGCTCGACCCCGCAGCGACCGTCGTCTGCGTGCTGACCGGTCATGGCCTGAAGGACCCGACGACCGCCGAGCGTCAGGTCCCGCCGTTCCTCGAGGCCGACGCGACGGTGGGCGCGGTCGCCGTGGCGCTCGGCTGGTAGAGGGAGAGACGATGGCCGGTCACTGGCTCGCGGAACTGGATGGCAGCCGCGTCACCGTGGAGGTGCCCGCCTCGTCGGCGAACCTGGGGGCGGGCTACGACTGCCTCGGCGTGGCCCTCGCCATCACGAACCGGATCGAGCTGGAGGTCCGGGTCTGGAGTCGCGGGGAGATCGAGCTGACGATCGAGGGCGAAGGCCGCAACGAGTTGACCGAGGACCGCGAGAACCGCTACGTGCGCGGCCTCGAGGCGGCCCTCCAGAAGGCCCGGGGCGACCTGCCCGATGGCGTCGGGTGGCGGATCGAGATGCACAACCAGATCCCCCTCGCGCGCGGGCTCGGCTCGTCGGCGGCAGCGACGGTCGGCGGCATCCTGGCCGGCAACGCGCTGGCCGGGGAGGCCCTCTCGATGGCCGAGATGCTGGCCATCGCCTGCGAGATCGAGGGCCATCCGGACAACGCCGCGGCCGCGTTGCTCGGGGGGTTCGTCGTGTCGGCGCGCGACGACGGCGGCGTGGAGGCGATCCGGTTCGATTCGCCACGCGACCTGCGCGCCGTCCTGTTCGTCCCGGAGCGGCGCCTCTCGACCGACGAGATGCGCGCCGCGTTGCCGGCGTCGGTGCCGCTCGCGGACGCGGTGGCGAACCTCGGCGCGGTGGCGGTTGGCGTCGCGGGCCTCGCGACCGGGCGCTACGACCTGCTCGCCCGGTTGACGGTGGATCGGCTCCACGAGCCGTACCGCGCCGCGGTGTTCCCGCAGCTGCCGAGCATGGTCGAGGCGGCCCGAGGCGCCGGCGCTCTCGGGGCGTGCCTGTCGGGCGCCGGCTCGACGATCCTCGCGTTCGCCGATTCGATGGCCGGCATCACCCGGATCGAGGCCGCCTTCTTCGCCGCCGCGGCCGACGTCGACCTGCCCGGCGAGGTCCTGGTCGTCGAGCCACGCAACACCGGCGCCCAGGTCGTCGCGCGGGCCTGACGGCGTCCGGCCGTTGACGGGCGGTCCACACTCCGGTCATGGATGGCTTCGTCCGAACTATCGGGGATGGCATCACCGGGCTCGTCGCCGGCGCGTTCGACGTCATCGGGAGCACCCTGCGCGCGATGGTCGACGCGGGCAACCGGGCGTTGCCCGGCGGCCTGTTCTTCGCCCTCGTGTTCGTGCTCGTCGTGATCGTCGGCTGGCAGCTGGCGAAGCGTTAGGCCGTCCTCGTTCGGACGAACGCGAGGACCTCCTCCCAAGCCGCCGCGCTCGCGTCTGCAAACTCGGCCGCCTTGCGGTCGAAGAAGCTGTGCGGCGCGCCCGGGTAGGTCACCAGTCGATGGTCGACGCCGGCCGCGGTGAGCCCCTCGTCGAAGGCCGCGACCGCGTCCGATGTGATGGCGCCGTCGGCGCCCCCGAAGAGGCCGAGGACCGGTGACGCGATCCGGTCCGCGACATCGACCGGGGCCGGCGCGTCATTCCGCCACGGACCGACCAGCGTCCCGTACATCCCGACGACGCCGGCCAACTCGAGGCCGAGCGTGCCCGCGAGGAATGACATCCGGCCACCCATGCAGAACCCGATCGAGAACACGGACCCCGGCGCGGGCCGGCCGTCCTCGGGCGACCGCATCTCCGCGACCCCGGCCGTGATGTCGGCGCTGATGCCGGCCCATGTCGTCAGGGCGGGGTGGGGGGCGTAGTCGAATGCCTCGCCGCGCGGCTCGGCGCCGGCGGTGCGCCCGAACCAGTCGATGGCGAGCGCGTCGATGCCGTGCTCCGCGAACCGCAGCGCCAGCTCCTCGTAGTAGGGATGCAGGCCACGCACGTCGGGGAGGATCACGATCCCCGCGCCCGATGGCTTGCTGGCGCGCGCCCGGAAGGCGGCGAACCGGTTGCGATCGGCCGCCGTCAGCACGAGCGGCGTCGAGTCGAGCGCCCCGCCCGCGATCGGCGCGATCGGCGGACGGCTGTCGAGATCGAAGCACATGGATGACCTCCTCGGACCACGGAGTCGCGCGGTCGGCTTCTCGTATTGTTTACCGAAGATCGCAGACCCGCCCATCGATCGGCAGGCGCATACTCAGTCGACGAGACCGGATCTGACTCGACGAGCTCGTTGAATCCGTGAGGTAGCCCGTGCGCGGGTTCGCCGTGGCGATCTTGGTGGGCCTCGTCATCACCCTGTCCGGGTGCTTATCGGCTACCACGTCCCCGCCGTCGACCGAGGCCAGCCGGATCACCGCTCCGCAGCCGACCGAGTCCGGCCCACCGACGACCTCACCGCCCCCGGCCACGACGCTGGCCTCCGGCGTCGCGCTCCCGCCGTGTACGCCTGGCGAGCCGAAGGCTACCGACACGGTCACCTTCGTCGCCTCGGGTCATGCCTGGGCGCTCAGTCCGACCGGCGACCACCTCACATGCCTGTTCGAGGTCAAGGATTCCGGTCCCTTCGAATGGGGTCCCCTCGGCGACCGAGCGCTCCTGGGCGGGCTGGAGGTCAAGGGGGTGGCCGGCGGACCCGGCCGAGCGGCGACCGAACAAGCCTCCACGACGATCACGTGGAGCCGGCCGACCGGGAAGTCGATCGTGTATGCGCCCGAAGGACGCGCAAGCCTCGCGAAGGTGCTCGTCGATGGGACACCGCCCCAGGATGTGACGCCGCTCTCGTCGTCAACCTACCTGAGCGTCGCGTACCACCCCTCGGGCCTGGCCTTTGCGTTCGCCGTGGCACGAGGCGATGGCGAGTCGATCTGGACGTCGTCGAACAACGGAAAGAGTCCCAAGCGGCTGGTCTTCTCGAACGAGGGCACGAGATTCGGGGCGCTGGGGTTCGATGTGGACGGCAAACATCTCCTGTATGCCGCCCAGCACGCAGACGGCCACCCCGAGTTGCACAGGATCGATGTAACCGATACGAAGGAAGCGCCGGTCGTATGGGAGGGGCCCGTCGGGTGGTCGGTCATGGGCATCTTGCCCGGACTCGTTACGGGGACAGTCGCGTGGACGACCGGACCGACGTCCTGCGCAGACCACGTTGCGATGGCACGGACGGCGGACGGAACCGTGCGCGCGCTCGGTGGTACGGGCTCGCCGACCACGGCCGTCGGCTGGCTCGGGCCGACGCGCCTCCTCGTCGCGACAGGTGGGTGCGGTGACCCTCGCGACCTCTCGGTGCTCGATGTTTCAGACGGCTCGGTCACGCCGCTCGTATCGGGCGTCTCCGCCGCCGCCGTCCGGACCCCCGTCCCGACACCTCCAGCGCCCCTGCCAACATCAGTCGAGGGCAGCGGCTTCAGCTGATAATCGCGACAGCGGCGGCCGGTCGGTCGTCACGGATGTACAAGGTTCACCGGGTAGAATGCCCCGGCCAATGTCTGCCCAGTCTGCCCCTCTCGTCGTCCAGAAGTTCGGTGGCTCGTCGGTCGCCGACGCCGACCGCATCAAGCGAGTCGCGCGTCGCATCGCGCGTGAACGCGCGGCGGGCAACGACCTCGTGGTGGTCGTGTCGGCCATGGGCGATACGACCGACGAACTGCTCGGCCTCGCCGCGGCCATCACCGACGAGCCCGATCCTCGCGAGCTCGACGTCCTGCTCGCGACCGGTGAGCACCAGAGCGCGACGCTCCTGTCGATGGCTCTCCACGGGCTCGGCGTCCAGGCGATCAGCCTGACCGGCCCGCAGGCCGGGATCACGACGGACGGCCGGTATGGCCGGGCCAGGATCGCCGGCATCGAGCCGCGCCGGGTCCAGGCCGAGCTCGCGTCGGGCAAGGTCGTCATCATCGCGGGCTTCCAGGGGCAGAGCGCCTCGGCCGTCGACAACGCGGAGATCACGACGCTCGGCCGAGGCGGCAGCGATACGACCGCGGTCGCCCTCGCGGCGAGCCTGGGCGCGGCTCGCTGCCAGATCTTCACCGACGTCAAAGGCATCTACACCGCCGACCCGCGTCTGGTCGCGACGGCCCGCCAGTTGCCGGTCATCGGCTACGAGGAGATGCTCGAGCTCGCCCACCAGGGCGCCCAGGTGATGCAGGTTCGCGCCGTCGAGCTCGGCTGGGTCAACGGTGTCGTCATCGAGGTCCTGAGCTCGTTCGAGGACGCCCCCGGCACGCTCATCAAGGAGGACCCGCTCGTGGAGCAGCGCAACAAGGTTCGCGGGCTCGCCCACGACCGGAACGTCGCCAAGATCACGGTCGTCGCCGTCCCGGACCGGCCGGGGGTCGCGCGAACCATCTTCGATCCGCTCGCCGAAGCCGCGATCAACGTCGACATGATCGTCCAGAACGTCGGCCACGGTGGCGCGACTGACCTGTCGTTCACGGTACCGCGGGTCGAGCTCGCCGCCGCCAAGAAGACGCTCGACCCCGTCGTACGCGAGCTCGGCGCAAGGGAGCTCACCACCGACGCCTCGGTCGCGAAGGTGTCGATCGTCGGTGCCGGCCTGCACAACGCCCCTGGCTATGCGGCCCGCATGTTCGGGACCCTCGCCGATGCGAACGTCAACATCGAGATGATCTCGACCTCGGAGGTGCGCATCACGTGCATGATCGCCGAGGCCGATCTCGAGACGGCGCTACGCGCCCTCCACGACGCCTTCGAGCTCGAGCGACCCGAGGCGATCGACACCGGCGCCGCGGCGGCGGGGTGAGCGGGCACCGTCGATGACGCCCTTCCTCGCCCGCCGGGAACGGTTCGCCAGTGTCGGATCGACGAACGACGTCGTCCGCACGTGGCTGGGCGAGGGGAGCCCGGAGGTCTGCCTGGCGGTCGCCGATGAGCAGACGGCAGGGCGTGGACGCGACGGACGGCGCTGGGTCGCGCCGCCGCACGCTGCCCTCCTCCTGTCACTGGGCTTTCGTCCGACGTGGCTCGTACCGGCCGACGCCTGGCGCCTGGCCGCGATCGCCTCGCTCTCCATGGCCGAGGCGGCCGACGACGCGGCGAACCTGCCGGCCGGTACCGTGCGCCTCAAGTGGCCCAACGACCTCGTGGTCATGCTCGCCGCCCCGGGCGGCCTCTCCGTCCGCAAGTTGGCCGGCGTCCTGGGCGAGACCGAGGGCCTCGGGACCTCCGACCCGCGGGTCGTGGTCGGTCTCGGTGTCAACGCCGATTGGGCCGCCGCGGATTTCCCGCCCGACCTCGCCGCCACGATGACATCGCTTCGCGAAGCGGGGGACGGCCGCCGCATCGACACCGCGCGACTCCTCGATGGCTTCCTCGAGCGCCTCGAGCCACGGGTCGTGGCCCTCCGCGCGGGTCGGCTCGACGGCGCCGCGTGGGCTGGCCGCCAGCTGACGACCGGACGGACCATCAGCCTGCTCACGCCCGACGGCGACGAGACCGTCCGGGCCCTCGGGGTCGACGAGACCACCGGGGCGCTCGTGGTCGGCGACCCGGCTGGCGTCGCGGGCGAGCGTCGCGTGCTCGTCGGCGAGGTCCGTCACGTCCGGCTGGTCGAGCCGGTCGAGGCGAAGGTGTAACGCCGATGGCCCGTCCGGCATTGAGGAAGGTGGACCGTCCGGAGGAGGGTGGTCCGCGCCTTGCCCACCTCGATCGTGACCGTCGACTCGTCGAGGCGGCTCAGGCGGATCCGGCCCGCTTCGAGGCCCTCTATCGGAAGTACCTGGCCCAGGTGTACAGCTACGCGTTCTACGAGCTGCGCGATCATCACGAGGCGGAGGACGCCACGGAGCGCACCTTCCTCGCCGCCCTCACGAACCTCGGAAGGTTCGAGGAGCGCGCCCGGCCGGCCGATGGCGAAGGGGCGTCGACGTTCCGCGTCTGGCTCTTCCAGATCGCCCGGAACGCGGTTGCGGAGCGTCGCCGCCGCCGGTACCGCCGACCCGAGGCTCCGCTCGAGGCCGCCGCGGCCGTTGCCGCCCCGATCGATCTCGAGGCCGACACAGCGCTGCGCGACGATGCCGCCGCAGCGTGGCGAGCCGTCGGGCGCCTCCCCGGCGACCGGCGCCGGGCGCTCACCCTGCGCTTCGTCGACGAGATGTCGACCGCGGAGATCGCGGGCGTCCTGGGCCGTTCCGAGGGTGCGGTGCGGGTCCTCATCCATCGCGCCCTGCGCAGCGTCGCGCGCGACCTCGACGACACGTCACGGTGACGGGCGCGTACCCGGGTCGCGACAGCCACGAGGTCGATGCACTCATCACCGACCGCTACCTCGAGGCGCTCCTCGCCGCCCACGCGCGCGGGGCCGACCACGCTCCGGCCGGGGCCGAGCCTGCGCCATCGATCCGGCTCGCGGCCGACCGCCTGGCACGCGACCTGCCCAGGCTTCACCCATCGTTCCGGTTCGAGGAGGCCCTCGCGGCACGGCTGGCCGAGGTCGCGGCACGGATGGGCTTGTCGGCCGCGGCGGGGGCGGAGGGCCTCGTGGTCCCGCTCCCGGGCCAGGGTCCGCCGCGGGGCGCCGACCTCGCTGCCGACCTCGATGACGCGTCCGAGGACTCGCGTGCCGGGATCGGGCGGCCGCTGCTGATCGGTGGAGCGCTCACCTCCGCCGCCCTGTCGATCGCCGGCGCGGCCTACGTGGCCTGGCGCCTGAACCGGCCGCCGTCGAGCGCGATGGTCCGCGCCGCGCGCGCCATCGCCCGGACGAGGCCCGTCTGATGCCGCTCAAGCTGCCCTCCTTCCGGGCCCGCCGCGATGTCTATCCCGCGGACCTCTGGACGCAGTGCCCGACGTGCGAAACGATGGTGTTCAACAAGCAGCTCGAGAAGGCGATGCGCGTCTGTCCGACGTGCGGCCATCACTTCCGGTTGTCGGCGGCGGCCCGTCTCGAGCAGCTCGTCGATCCGGGCAGCTTCGCCGAACGAGACGCGGGTCTCCAGTCGGTCGACAGCCTCGGCTTCGTCGACCAGAAGCCCTACCCGGAACGCCTTGCCGCGGCACAGTCCGCCACCGGGATGCGCGACGCCGCGGTCTGGGGGTCCGCTGTCATCGGCGGCGTACCGGTGGCGATCTGTGTGATGGACTTCGGGTTCATGGGTGGGTCGATGGGCGCGGTCGTCGGCGAGAAGGTCACGCGCGCCGCGGAGCACGCGCTGGTCGCTCGAACGCCGCTCGTGGTGGTGAGCGCATCGGGCGGCGCACGGATGCAGGAGGGGACCCTGGCCCTCATGCAACTGGCCAAGACCCTGGCCGCGCTCGAGCGACTCCGCGACGGGGGCGTCCCGTTCATCAGCGTCCTGTCCGACCCGACCACGGGCGGCGTCTTCGCGTCGTTCGCCGCGGTCGGTGACGTCAACATCGCCGAGCCGAACGCGCTCATCGGCTTCGCCGGGTCGCGGGTCTCGGCAGGGACGATCGCCCAGGAGCTCCCCGAAGGCTTCCAGCGCTCGGAGTTCCTGTTCGATCACGGGTTCGTCGACCGGGTCGTGCCCCGCCCGGAGCTGCGTGCCGAGGTGACGGGCGTGCTCCGCCTGCTCCCGGTCCGCGAGTCCGTGGTCGCTGCAGCGCCGGCATCGATCGATAGCGAGCTCGCTGGGTTCCGGCCGTTCTCGTTCCTGAGCACGCTGGCCGATCGCGTCGGCGAGCGCGCGAGCGGCGACGGTGCGGGCCCCCTCCCGGCCACGGAGCCCGTCGGCGACCCGCGCGATGCCGTCTGGGCGCGTGTCCAGCTGGCCCGCAACCTGGGCCGGCCACGAACGCTCGAGTTCGTCGCATCGATGACCGACGACTTCGTCGAGCTCCACGGCGACCGCCTCTTCGGCGACGACGCCGCCATCGTCGCGGGCCTGGCCCGCCTGGACGGGCGGCGGGTCGTCGTCATCGGGCAGCAGAAGGGCGCCGACACGGAGGAGAACATCCGGCGCAACTTCGGGATGCCCCACCCGGAGGGCTACCGGAAGTCGATGCGGGTGATGGAGCTGGCGGAACGCTTCGGGCTCCCGATCGTCACGTTCGTCGACGTCCCGGGGGCGCACCCCGGCCCCGAATCGGAGGAGCGCGGGATCGCCGAGGCGATCGCCCGCTCGATCGGGCTGATGAGCCGCCTGCGCACCCCGATCGTCACGGTGATCACCGGCGAGGGCGGCTCCGGTGGGGCGCTCGCCATCGCCGTCGGTGACGTCGTCATCGCCCTCGAGAACGCCGTCTACTCGGTCATCTCGCCGGAGGGCTGCGCATCGATCCTGTGGCGGACCGCCGACGAGGCCCAGACGGCCGCGCTCGCGATGAAGATGACCGCCGCCGATCAGGCGGCCCTCGGCGTCGTCGACATCGTCGTGCCCGAACCGGGCGAGGGCGCCCACGCGGAGCCGGCGGAGACCGCCCGCCGCCTGAAGGCGATCCTGCTCGACCGCCTCGCCGCCCTCGAGCAGCTGTCCATCGAGCAGCTGCTCGACACGCGCTACCGCCGCTACCGGGCGCTCGGGTCCTACACTGAGGCCGAGACGCCGGAGATCGAACCGCCGGCAGGCCGGGGGCTCGGAGACCGCCTGCGCGAGCTCCTCGACCCCGGTCGGCGAGCGGTCGGCGCCGCCGTCCCATCGTGGTCACGTGACGAGCCGCCGGCTCGTGAGGAGGTCTAGGGAGTGCCCGAACCGGTCCAGCCCGGCGCTCGCGGTCCCGAGCGATCCGCCGCCGAACGGTCGGCCGATCACGCCGCCATCGACCGCCTGAGCGGCGAGCTGCTGCCGGCCCTCATCGCCAAGCTCGGCGCGACCGGCCTGGGCGAGCTCGAGGTGCGCGAGGGCGCCTGGCGTGTCCGGCTCCGCCGGCCGGCAGAAGCCACGTCCGGGGCGGCCCCGCGCGAGCGCCGGCCGGGTGATCGCGACCGCTCCGCCCGCGGTAGCGCGGGTGCGGGCGGTGGCGCCGGGCACGCGCACGCGGGCCTGACCCCGGTCGGCCCGGGTCGCGACGGGCGCGATGGCCGCGATGGCCAACCCGACCGCGAGATCCGCGATGGTCGCGATGGTCGCGATGGCGCGCCTCGGGACGGTGCGGCTCGGGACGGCGGCCGGATCGTCGCCAGCTCGCCCGCGGTCGGGATCTTCAAGCCGCGACCGGAGGCCCGTGCCGGGACGAGGGTCCGCGCCGGCGATCGGCTCGGCTCGGTCGACATGCTCGGCATCCCACAGGAGGTCGTCGCCCCTGTCGATGGCGTGGTCGGTGCAAGCCTCGTGGAGGCGGGCGACGCCGTCGAGTACGGCCAGGACCTCATCCTCATCGAGTTCGCCTCCTCGGCGCCGGAGGCCTGAGCGTGTTCCGCAAGATCCTCATCGCCAACCGCGGCGAGATCGCGCTCCGGATCCTGCGTGCCTGCCGCGAGCTCGAGGTGGAGGCGGTCGTCGCCTACAGCGAGGCGGATCGCGAGTCGCTCCCGGTCCAGCTCGCCGACGAGGCGATCTGCATCGGGCCCGCCGACGCGCGGCGGTCGTACCTGTCGGCGCCGGCCGTCATCTCGGCCGCACTCGTGACCGGCTGCGACGCGATCCACCCCGGATATGGCTTCCTGTCCGAGGACGAGGGGTTCGCCGAGGTCGTGGCGGCCCACGACCTGACCTTCGTCGGGCCCCCGGCTGCGGTCCTCGAGCGTTTCGGGAGCAAGGCGGGGACGCGCCAGCTCCTGGGGAGCCAGGGCCTGCCCACGATCCCGGGCTCCGACGGGATGCTGCGCGACGAGATGCACGCGCTCGGCGAGGCGGAGCGGCTCGGTTACCCGGTCCTGATCAAGCCGTCAGCGGGCGGTGGCGGCAAGGGGATGCGCATGGTGCGCACGCCACGCGAGCTCGAATCGGTGCTCAAGGTCTGCCGCTCGGAGGCGAAGGCGGCGTTCGGTGACGATTCGCTCTACCTCGAGAAGTGGCTCGACGAGAACCGTCACGTCGAGGTCCAGGTCGCCATCGATCGGTACGGCCATGGCGTCCACCTGGGCGAGCGAGATTGCTCCGTCCAGCGCCGCCACCAGAAGATCCTCGAGGAGGCGCCCACGCCCGCCCTCTCGGACGCGGCGCGTGCGGACCTCGCCGAGCGCGCGGTCCGCGCCGCCGTCGCGGCAGGCTATGAGAACGTCGGCACGCTGGAGTTCCTCGTCGATGCGGGCGGGTCGTTCTTCTTCATCGAGATCAACTGCCGCATCCAGGTCGAGCATCCGGTCACCGAGATCCTGACCGGCCGCGACCTCGTGGCCACGCAGATCCGCATCGCGGCCGGCGAGCCGCTCGGCTTCAGCCAGGCCGATGTGACGATGCGCGGCCACGCTATCGAGTTCCGGATCAACGCGGAGGACCCCGAACACGAGTTCCGGCCCGGAGCCGGGCTCGTGGAGCGCTATCACGCACCGGGCGGTCCCGGCGTTCGAATGGATTCGCACCTGTTCAGCGGCTACGAGGTCCCACCGTTCTACGACTCGCTCATCGGCAAGCTCATCGTCTGGGGCCCGGACCGCGCGACCGCTATCGCCCGCGGCCGCGTCGCGCTGGATGAGCTCGTCGTCGATGGCCTCGTCACCAACGTGGCCATCCACCAGGCGCTCCTCGCCAACGAGGTCTTCCTCGAGGGCCGGATGACGACGAACCTGCTCGACCGCGTCGGAAGCGCGGCGTTCCTCGCCGCGGCGGCGCGATCGTGACCCCGGGCTGCCGGGACCGCGTCGCGATGCAGACCTGCACAGACCATGCCGCATGCGGCCAGCTCGACCCGGCACACTGACCCGATCCCAGACCTGGAGCTGCCCGTGACCGAGACCATCCACACGACCCGCGAGATCGAGGCCCTCATCCCGCACCGCTGGCCATTCCTGCTCGTCGACCGCATCGTCGAGTACGACGGCGAGGCGAAGCGGATCGTCGGGATCAAGGGCGTCACGGCGGGCGAGTGGTATTTCCAGGGTCATTTCCCCGGCCTGCCGGTCATGCCCGGCGTCATCCAGATCGAGGCGCTCGCCCAGACGATGGCGGTCTACGTCGCCAAGCAGCCGGGGTTCGGCGAGCGGATCGGGCTGTTCGCCGGCGTCGACGACTGCCGCTTCAAGCGCGTCGTGAATCCCGGCGACACCCTCCGCCTCGAGGTCACGATGGAGAAACTCGGGGGGCGCTTCGGGCGCGGCCGTGGCGTCGCCAGCGTCGACGGCGAAACGGCCTGCGAAGCCACCCTCAGTTTCATCATCCCGAACGAAGGTGTGCTGCGATGACCCGGTCTGCCATGGCGGCACATCGGCGCGTTGCCGCCTCCGCGCCCTCGCTCACGCACCTTGGGGTGCGCTCGCTCACGTGCTCGGCGGCGCCTTCCGCTGCACTCGCCCTGGCAGCCCGGGTGGCCCCGTGACGCGGCTGATCGTGCTGTCCGACGTCCACGGCAATGCCGTGGCGCTCGAGGCGGTGCGGGGGGCGATCCGGTCGGAGAAGCCCGATCTCGTGGCGATCGCGGGCGATCTCGTCCTGAACGGCCCGGATCCGGCCGGCGCGGTCGACTTGCTGCGGGAGATGGAGGCCGACGGCGCGGCCATCGTGAGCGGCAATACCGACATCGCGGTCGCCGACTTCGATTACGCCGCCGCCTTCCCGTGGATGACCGATGGCGTTCCCGACACGTTCCGGGCGGCCGCCGAGTGGGCCCATGACGAACTGGGTGACGAGCGGTTGGCTTGGCTTCGCCGCCTCCCGGCCGAGCGCCGGTTGCGAGCCGACGACGGCATCATGGTCCTGGTCTGTCACGCCTCGCCCGGCTCGCAGATCGCGGGCTTCGACCAGGCGCTCGACCCGAACATCGTCCTCGAGCGAGTCGCGCGAACCGACGCGCGCGTCATCGCCTGCGGGCACACGCATCTGCCGGAGATCCGCGACCTGGGCTGGAAGCTCATCGTCAACGACGGCTCTGCAGGCTACGTCTTCGACGGCGATCCGACCGCGTCCTGGGCGCGAGTGGACTTCGCGGACGGCGACATCCAGGCAGAGATCCGCCGCACCGAGTTCGATGTCCTGGCGGTCGCCAACGCGATCTCCGCCCGCGGACTCCCAGGCGACGTCTACAGGGCTGCGACGGTCCGTACCGGGAAATTGGTCCGATGACGTCGGCCGCCCGCCATGACGGCGCATCGCCACCTTGTCGCCTGCGCGTGGTCACTCACGCACCGTCAGGTGCGCTCGCTCCCATGCTCGGCTCCGCCTTGCGCTGCACCGCCCGTGCGGGCGGATGCTCGGTTCAAAGGACTCCCCGATGACTGACCGGCGGCGCGTCGTGGTCACTGGGATGGGCCTGGTCACCGCGCTTGGCAATGACGTGGCGACGACGTGGGCCGGCCTCCTGGCGGGCCGGTCCGGTGTCCGGACCATCGAGGGGTTCGACCCGTCGCGCCTGACGTCGCGGATCGCGGCGGAGGTCCACGACCTCGACGCCAGCGGCGTCCTCGACCGCAAGGAGCTCCGCCGCACCGACCGCTACATCCAGTTCGGCCTCGTCGCCGCTCGAGAGGCGCTCGACCAGGCCGGCCTGCCCGAGCGATTCGAAGGTGAGCTCGCGGAGCGGACCGGCGTGATCCTCGGGACCGGGCTGGGAGGCGTCGGCACCCTCATCGATGGCTTCGTGATCAATACCCTGCGCGGCCCGGACCGGATCAGCCCGTTCCTGATCCCGATGGGCATCCCGAACATCGGCGCGGGTCAGGTCGCCATCCAGTTCGGGATGACCGGACCGAACTTCACGACCGTGTCGGCCTGCGCCACGGGCGGTCATGCCCTTGGCGAGTCGAGCGAGATCATCCGCCGCGACGACGCCGACGTGATGATCGCCGGTGGCGCCGAGGCGGGGATCTACGAGCCGATGGTCGGTGGGTTCGCGGCCATGCGTGCGCTGTCGACCCGCAACGACGACCCGGCCGGGGCCTCGCGGCCGTTCGACACCGCGCGTGACGGGTTCGTCATCGGCGAGGGGGCCGGCGTCGTGGTCCTCGAGGCCCTCGAGCACGCTGAGGCGCGCGGCGCGGAGATCCTCGGCGAGCTCGTCGGGTATGGCGCCACCGCCGACGCGTCGCACATCACGCTGCCCGCACCCGGCGGGATCGGCGCCGTCCGTGCCGCCCGGCGTGCGCTCGAGAAGGCCGGCATGTCGCCTGGCGACATCGACCACGTCAACGCCCACGCGACGTCGACGTCAGAGGGCGACAAGTCGGAGCTCCAGGCCATCCGAACGATCTTCGGCGACTCGGTCGGACGGCTCTCGGTCACCGCCAACAAGTCGATGCTCGGCCATACCCTGGGCGCGGCCGGCGCGATCGAGGCGATCGTCTCGCTGCTGACCATCCGCGATGGCTGCGTCCCGCCGACGATCAACCTCGCCGATCCTGATCCCGAGGGTGCCGGCATCGACCTGACACCGAACGTCGCCGCCGCGCGCCCGGTGCGGGCCGTGCTCAGCAATTCGTTCGGGTTCGGTGGCCAGAACACCGCCATCGTGCTCACCGGTCCCCAGGCGTGACCGACGAAGCGGCGGCTGCCGTGCCGCCCGAGCCGGGCGACAGCGGCGACGTGGAACTCCTCGCCCTCATCGATCGGTTGGCGGAGCTCCTCGAGCGCTCCGACCTGACCGAGCTCGAGGTCGAATCGGGTGGGACCGGGCTCATCCTGCGCAAGCCCGTGGTGGTGGCCCCGGTAGCCGCGAACGTCGCCACCGACGCCGCCACGCGCCCGAGCGAGCCCCAGGTCGCCGCGGGCGAGCCATCGACCGCCGGCCGCGACCCTGCGGCCACCGCCCGCCCGTCGGTCAAGGCGCCCCTGACCGGGATCTTCTACGCGTCGCCCGCTCCGGGGACCGCGCCCTACGTCCAGGTGGGCGGTGAGGTCGCCGTCGGCCAGGTCATCGGGCTCATCGAGGCGATGAAGCTGTTCAACGAGATCAAATCCGACCTCACGGGGCGCGTGGTCCGGTACGTAGCGGATAGCGGCGCCCTCGTCAAGGCCAAGCAGCCGCTCATCGAGGTGGAGCCACTGTGAGCACACCGCCGCGCCATGCCCACGTCAGCGGCTGGGGCCGCTACGCGCCGGAGCAGGTCCTCACCAACAAGGACCTCGAGCGCATGGTCGACACGTCCGACGAGTGGATCGTGTCGCGCACCGGGATCCGCGAGCGCCGTGTCGCGGCCGCGCACGAGACCACCGCTTCGATGGCGGCCGTGGCGGCGATGCGCGCCATCAGGACGGCCGGGATCGAGCCCGACGAGATCGATCTCATCCTGCTGGCCACGCTCACGCCCGACTACTGGATGCCATCGACCGCCGCGCTGGTCAAGGAGGCGATCGGCAACACCCGGGCCGCGGCGATGGACGTCGCGGCCGCATGCTCCGGGTTCGTCTACGCCTATGCCACGGCGCATGCCTACATCACGAGCGGGATGGCGAAGCACGTCCTGGTCATCGGGGCGGAGCTCCTGACCCGGTTCCTCGACTACACCGACCGGAACACCTGCATCCTGTTCGGGGATGGCGCGGGCGCGGTCGTGCTGTCGGCCTCGGACGAGCCGGGCGGTGGGCTCGGGATCGAGATGACGACCGAGCCGCAGGGCGCCTACATGATCTGGCTGCCGGCCGGTGGCGCGAAGAGTCCGCCCTCCGCGGAGACGGTGGCCCGCGGCGAGCATTTCGTCCGGATGGAGGGGAAGGAGACCTATCGCTTCGCCACCCGTACGCTGGCCACGACGGCCCTGACCTCGATCCAGCGCGCTGGGCTCGCGCCCTCGGACATCGACCTGTTCATCCCGCACCAGGCCAATATCCGGATCATCGAGGCGGTCGCCAAGGGCCTCGACCTGCCGATGGACCGCATGTTCGTGAACCTCGATCGGTACGGCAACACCTCGGCCGCGTCCGTGCCGATCGCCCTTGCCGAGGCGGTCAACGAGGGTCGCGTCAAGGTCGGCGACCGGATCGTCATCGTCGCGTTCGGAGCCGGCTTCACCTCCGGGGCGGTGACCATCGAATGGACGGCCGATCCTGCTCGAGGCATCGCCGGCGACGCCGCCGTTCGACCCGACGACATCTCGGTCCGCCTGCCGGTCGATTGGGATTCGGTCGACCCGATCCCCGACGCCCTGGCCGAGCTCATGCGTCGCCCGGGCACGGTGGACGTGCCGCTCGACGACGTCGTCCCGGGCGAACCCAGGTCGAGCCACCAGGAGGTCCGGGCATGATCGATCTGACTGGCAAGACCGCCCTGGTGACCGGTGGGTCGCGCGGGATCGGGCGGGCGATCGCGCTACGCCTCGCCGGCCAGGGCGCCGATGTCGCGGTCACCTATAAGGGCAACGCCGCCGCCGCCGCCGAGACGGTCGCCGCGGTCGAGGCGCTCGGCCGGCGCGCGCTCGCGGTGCAGGGTGACGCCTCGCAGCCGGAGGTGGCGGAGGTCGTCGTCAAGGCCGTACTGGAGGCGTTCGGCAAGATCGACATCCTCGTCAACAACGCCGGGGTCACGCGGGACGACCTCATCATGCGGATGTCCCAAGAGGCCTGGCGCGAGGTCCTCGAGACCAACCTGTTCGGGGCGTTCTGGATGATCAAGGCGGTCACCCGCCCGATGCTCAAGGCCCGCAGCGGCCGGATCATCAACATCACCTCGGTGTCGGGGCAGGCCGGTCAGACCGGTCAAGCCAACTACTCGTCGGCGAAGGCCGGGCTCATCGGGTTGACGAAGGCGTCCGCGCGTGAGCTCGCCAGCCGCTCCATCACGGTCAACGCGGTCGCCCCCGGGTTCGTCCTCACCGAGCTCACCCAGGACCTGCCGGACGCGCTGAAGGACGAGATCGTCGCGCGAACGCCGCTCGGGCGATTCGGCGAGACCGGCGAGATCGCCAGCGCCGTGGCGTTCCTGGCGAGCGATGAGGCCGCGTTCATCACGGGACAGGTGCTGGCCGTCGACGGCGGCCTCGTGATGATGTAGCGCCGCCACCGGCCCCGGTGGGCGGCGGACCCGTGCGGTCCGGTGGGGTCCTGTGCGGAGCCGTGACCATCGGGTGATGTCCGGACTCTGACGCGATCCGCGAGCATGGCCATCCCCGGGTGAGGGGATCAACGCGCGGACGGAGGGTCCATGACGTCCCGGCGGACACGGATACGAGGCATCTGTTCGACGCTGATCGCGGCGCTCGTGTTGGGCGCCTGCGGGAGCACCACCCCGACTGCCAGCCCGCCGGTCGTCGCGGTCGTCGTTGCTTCTCCGTCCCTGGCGCCGTCGCCTAACGCGACACCGTCCGCGGCCGCGACCGCATTGCCGTCACCGTCGGTACCCGTCGACCCGAGCGTCGCCGACCTGACCGGTCTCATGACCGCCCCGGTGCTGGCCCACCGGCTGCCGCTGGCCGTCCTCCTCGATGACAACCGGATCGCCCGACCGCAGTCCGGGTTCAACGCGGCGTCGATCGTGTACCAGGCGCCGGCGGACGGCGGTGAGACTCGCTATATGCTCGTCTTCCAGGAAGGCGATACCGTTGAGATCGGCCCGGTCCGAAGCGCTCGGGTCTACTTCGTGCACTGGGCGTCGGAGGTCCAGGCCGCGATCGCCCACTACGGTGGCGACCTGCGGAGTCGCCTGCATATCCGCGCGTACAACCACAGGTGGTTCACCAGCGTCGACGCCCTCAAGGGCGCAGGCAAGGCATACCATCGAATCGCAACCCGGAAGGCGCCGCACAACGGCTATACCTCGACGAAGGCCCTTCGCGAGATGGCACTGAAGCTGGGGGCCCCCGCATCTGAGCCCTCCGATCTGTACCGCCACCAGTTCGTTGCCCCCGGCGACCCAAGCGCGCTGCCGGCGTCGCAGCGGATTCGAATCCCGTATCGGACGGGTCTCGTCGAGTACCGATTCGATCGTGCGGCGGACCTCTACCGTCGCCTTCTGGACGGCAAGGCCCAGGTGGATCCGGCCGACGGCAAGGCAGTCACGACGCGGAATGTCGTCGTCATGTTCATGTCGTTCAAGACCGATACGAAGATCGAGCCCGGCCATTCGCGTCCGGTGGTCGGGTCGATCGGCACGGGCCGAGCAATGATCTTCCGCGATGGGCGGCTGACCGAAGGTACGTGGTCCAAGGCGGACGAGCAGGCACCGACGAGGCTCCTCGACGCGGCCGGGATGGAGATCCCTCTCGTGACCGGCCGAACGTTCTTCCAGATCGTCCCCATCGGCACCAAGGTGACAGCGGGACCCTGAGCGGACCGCCGCCGACGAGCCCACGGACTCAAGTCGCACCCGTGCTACACTCCGCCCGCCTTGAACCCAGCTAGCGCGGTCCGTCGCTCGTCTGACCCGCGATCACCATCCATCGCCGCCTTCCTGTCCTTCCTATGGCCGGGTCTCGGTCATTGGTACACGCGGCGCGATCGTGCTGCGCTCCTGTTCGCGCTGCCCCTCGTCGGGGTCGTGTTGATCGTCGCTGCGCAGGCCGTCGGTGGTATCGGGCAACTGGCAGGCCTCCTCATCTCACCATCATCCGCGCTGACGATCGCCATCCTGGTCGTCCTGCTCGGCGTATGGCGCGAGATCGCGGTGATCGACTCCGCGATCGCTATCCGCCCCCGGGGAGCCTGGCGCCGCGGCAGGTCCTTGGTCGTCGTCATCCTCGTGACGTTCATCATCACGGTGACCCACCTGTGGGCCGGCTATGTCGCCTGGGCCTTCTACGACGCCGGCACCCGCATCTTCGTGGGCGCCGAAGGACCAGATGCGGGAGCGGTGGCGGCGGCGACGGCCTCGCCTGGCCCTGGCGAAACGCCAGATCCTGACAGCGACTACGTGGCGGCACCGTTCGCCACGCCGCCGACACCCGTCGCCCGCATCAACGTCCTGCTCACGGGCGTGGATTCCGCGG
>Ga0184612_10000287_pt1 | contig 23233 bp, 17 predicted proteins | sample PLM3_60_coex_FD_133163 | JGI IMG/M metagenome (GOLD analysis project Ga0184612, IMG submission 133163) | Groundwater sediment microbial communities from an aquifer in East River, Colorado, USA - PLM3_60_coex | ecosystem: Environmental > Terrestrial > Soil > Riparian zone | place: USA: East... | reverse complement strand
GTCCGATTCGATTTCGTCCAGCAAATCGCGGATGCCGTGCTCGCTCTTGGAAACGCCGTTCGCAACGACGACGAGTTCCAAACAGGGGTATGCCGTACGCTGCAGCACCCCCTCGACGCACGGCCGGAGAACATCGGGGCGGCAGGTCGAAGGAACCACCACGCTGACCTTTGGAAGCTCAGTCGGTAGGTCGTAGACGGTTCGGTAACTGCCCTCGCCAACAGGCGCAACGTGCGCGCGCTGACCAAGTCGCGCTAGGCGCTGCTCCATCGCACGCGCCGCAACATCGCCTAGCTGCGTGCGGCGCCGACGGTGCGTGACAACGAAGGGAATGTGCTTGATTGACCCCGGCGGCGAGTTTGCGGTCGCCCTCAGAAGGAGCCCCCACGCGCAGTCGCCATCTAGCTCGTCATCGGCGCCCCCGACATCGAGCGCATGTGATCGCCGGAGGCATACGAGCCCCCCGAGGTAATTTTGCGAGCGGAGCAGGGCCTCATTCCAGTCCGGTTTGAAGTAATGACGGACGCGTCGCCCTTCTTCGTCGTGCTCGTCCTCATCGCCATAGATCAGGAGAGCATCGGGAGCCTGTTCGAGCTCGTACGCGAGCAAAAACAGCGCTTGGGGACGAAGTGAGAAGCTTGGATCGGCGACGACGACGAACTCAGCGGTTGTAGATCGGAGCGCGGCATTCCACTCGTTGGGCATCGATGCGGACACAAACTGGACTTCGAACCGGTTGTAGACTTGCTCTCGCAACAGACCCTCGAGGTGGGCGCGGTCGACCGCATCATCATCCGCGACCGGCACAAGGATGGAGAAGAAGGGCGGATCACGGAAGCTCGCCTGCATGTCCCGCATCGCCTCGACATCGCTATCGCCGAGCGTGTCGAAGGCGGCAATCCATGTTGCATAGCGGCGCGCGGGGTCGCCGCGCGCTCGTTCGAGCAGCGCATCATGGAGGCGCGGAGCGCGATCGACGATTCGCTGCAGAGTGCTCGCGACGCGCGGGAGCGTCGCCACGAAGGCGCGAAGCGGCGCGAGCCACGCCCAGAACGCGCTCCTACCGCCTCGTGCGCATGTCATCCGACGAGCGCGTCGCCGCTGCGAACGCTGATGAGCTCCTGCGGAGAACCGATTGCCGCGACCGTCCCGGCCTCGAGTCGGAGCACGCGATCAGCAAAACGCCAGAGAAGAGCGGGGTCGTGCGTCACGAGCACGACCGTCTTTCCCTCCTCCTTGAATCGCTCGAACGTCGCGAAGCACTTCTCCTGGAAGCTTTCGTCCCCAACGGCTAGCACCTCATCGAGTAACAGAACATCAAACGGGATTTGGATGGCGATCGAGTACGCGAGCCGCATCAGCATGCCGGACGAATAGTTCTTCAACTTCTGGTCGACAAATCGCTCGAGCTCGGAGAATTCGAGGATCCCATCGAACTTCGAGTCGAGCTCCCTGCGTGTCAAGCCCGCAAGCGTCGCGTTGATGCGGATGTTGTCGCGAGCGTTGAGCTCAAGGTTGAAACCGACTCCGAGCTCGATGAAGGGCGAGAGGAGTCCATTCACTCGAACGAGCCCAGTGTCTGGAACGTAGATGCCAGCGAGGATCCTGAGCAGCGTGCTCTTGCCGCTTCCGTTCGGACCAAAGACCCCGAAGAACTCGCCTGCCTCGACCGAGAACGTGACGTCTTGCAGTGCCTCGTTCCGCTCGTACGTAGTGCGACGGAACGGATGTAGGAAGTACTCCTTGAGGTACGTCCTCTGCTCATGCGGAATGCGGAATGACTTCGAGACGCCCGTGACCTCGATTGCCGCCGCCATTCAGACCCTCTCCGCGAAGAATCTGCTCTCGCGGCGGAAGAACGCAAGAGCAGCGAGGAAGACGAGCACGGCAATCAGAATCGGAATAAGCCTCCCCCACGCGCTTCCGTACACCGTGGCCGCCGTCATGTCGTTCGGGCCGCTCGGGCCCCCCAGTATCGCGTGCCGGACATCCTGCATGACCTGGACGAACGGGTTCATTAATGCAACTTTCTGAGCCCAGGCCGGAAGGATGCCGATGGGATAGAAGATCGCGGAGGCGAAGAACAGGAGCTGCGCGGTGAGTTCCCAGATCTGCACGACATCGCGAAATCGCACGTAGAGCGCGGCCACGAGCAACCCGACTCCGACACAGAAGATGCACAGCTCGGCGAGCAGTGGGGGAACGAGCAGCCATTCGGCTCGAGGCGCGACTTTCTGGATCGCGATGAAGACCGCCAGCGCAGACATGTTCGCGAAGAACGTGATGCCGATCCCGACCGAGGCCGAGAGCGGGATCAGGATCGGCGGAAACGCGAGGCGCCGCAGGATTGAACCTCCCGTGACGATCGACGGCAGCATCGACGAGACGGTGTCGACGAAGAACGTGTAGAGCAGGATCCCGATCAGCAGGAAGATCGTGAAGTCTTGCGTCTGATTGGCAGTCCTCAAGAGGTGGGCGAAGACGAGCCACAGAACGCCGAAGTACGCTAGCGGCTTCGCAATTGACCACAGGTAGCCCAGAGCAGCGCCGGCATACTTGGCCTTGAATTCGATCGCTCCAACGACACGGAGCACGCGCAAGTAGTACGGCAATCCACTCGTGGCTCGAACGGGCCGCAATGGGTACGGGAGGTCGCTCACGTGTGCAAAGGCTAGCCGCGGCGGCAGGCGACGCTCGCCTGGAAGCTGTCCCGGCCGCCCAGCCATCCGATGGGCGTCGCATGCGTCTCTGTCGATTCTTGCGACTGCACTGAGCGACCTGCGTTCCCGGGCGTCGCCGTCTACGCCGTCGGTACGGGCATGACTCGACCGAGCCGCGACAGCGCCGCCGGTCGCGATGCCGGCGGCGTAGGCGGCCCGCCCGGCCGGCGGGAGCTTCCCCGCGCCTGCGGGCCGGTCATTCGCCCAGAATGATCCGATGCTGCTGACCCGCCGATGGTCCGAGCGCGCGCCGCGTGAAACGGGAGGCCTCCAGAGCGGCGCCCGTAGTGGCGCCCTCCTCGCAGTCGCGTCGGCCGCGGCGATCGTCGCGAACTACATCTTTCTGCTCGCTGCCGGCCGCTTCCTAGGCAGCGACAAGTACGGTTCGCTCGCGGCGCTGCTCGGGTTGCTGGCGGTCGTCCTCATCCCTGCTCAGGCGCTGCAGATGGCCGTTTCCCGCGAGGTGTCGCGCCGCATCGCATCCGGCGACTCGGTCGGCTCTTACGCGTTCGCGCGGCGGACGCTCCGGCTAGCTCTCCTCGGCACCATCCCCGTTGTCGCGCTCGCGCTCGTGCTCGCGGCGCCGCTCACAAACTTGCTCAACATCGACTCGACGGGCGTCGTCGTCCTCGCCGAGTCGAGTCTGATCACTGCGTTCGTCGCCCCCGTCGCGCTGGGCGTACTGCAGGGGAGCCAACGATTTCACGCGCTCGCCGCGATGTACGTCGTGCCCTTCGTGCTGCGGCTGGGAGTCTTCGCGATCGCCGCTGCGGCCGGCTACCGCCTCGGCGGAGCCGTTCTGGCGACAACCGCGGGCTTAATCGGCGGCACCGTCCTGGCACTCGCCCTGATTCGTGCACCGCTCGGTCGCAGCTCGACAGGCTCGCGGATCGACCTGCGCCCGTTTCTCCGGTATCTCGCGCCGGTCGCGGTGGGCCTCACCGGCATCGCCCTCCTCACGCACATCGATCTCCTGATCGTCAGGGCGCGTTTCTCCGGAGACGACGCAGGCGCGTACGCGGCGGCATCGGCGTTCGCGCGAGTCGGCCTCTTCTTGCCCGCGTCGATCCTCTTGGTGCTGTTCCCCCGCACCGCGGCGCGGCACGCTCGAGGCGAGCAGACCGAGGACATCCTCGGCCGTTCGATCCTCGCGACGGCGGCGTTCTGCGCGGCCCTCGCCCTCTTCTACTGGGCAGCGGGCGTCGGGCTCGTCTCCACGACGTTCGGCCCGGACTTCCGGGAAGGCGGCATCGTGCTCGCGCCGTTCGCCGTAGCGACCGGGCTGTTCTCGCTCGCGAATATCCTCGTTGGCTATCACCTTTCAAGGGGGGAGACTCGATATGCATGGATCGTCGGGGCCGGCGTTGTCGCTCAGGTCGTGCTGCTCGCAGTGGCTCCGTCTTCACTACGCGGGGTTGTTTGGACGAACGTGTCGATCGGCGTGGTGCTGCTCGCCGCTCACGAGCTCTTCGTGAGCTCGAGCGTGCCGGCGCTCAGAGCTGGACTACAGCGAATTCAAGGGGTACGAGAGCGAGTTCGTGTCGTTCTGCCCGAGTTCACGCTTGTCCTGCTCGGTACGACCGCGTTCGTCCTCGCGTTGTTCTGGCCTGTGGTCGTCCACCTGAGCTCGACCGTGATGGGCACCCCCGGCTCCGACGCGACGGGGGGTGGCGTCGACTGGTTATGGCAGCTGAAACACGAGACTGGCTACCAGCTGCTCGGCTCGACTCATCACACGATGACCGGAGCCCCGTTCGGGTGGGATCAGACAAACGCGGTCAATGTCCAGTTCTTCCTCCCCTACTACCCGATGTATCTCCTCGCTCATGTATTCAGTGAGGTCGCGGCACTCAACCTGATTACGCTCGCCGGCTACATCTTCTCGGGCGCGTCGATGTACTTCCTCATCCGGTACCTCGGGTGCCGACGGCTTATCGCGACCTGGGCCGCACTCGTTTACATCGTGTTCCCCTGGCACATCGCTCGCCGCGAGCACGCGTCGATGCTTCACCTCGAGGTCCTCGTGCTGGTGGTGCTCTCGCTGGTGGCCGCGGCGAAGAAGCCCTCCTGGGCCACCTTCGCGTTCGTGGGGGTGGCGAATCTCGCGTGCTGGCTGACCTCGGGTTACTACGGCGGGATGGCGGCAATCGCGACGATTGCGTTTGCCCTCGGAGCTGCGCTCACGACGCCCCGCCGAGAGAGAGCGCGTCTCGTGCTCGGGTCAGCGGCCTCAGCATTTGTTCCGGCGGCACTGCTGGGCCTGGCGGCCATTGCCGCTGGAACGAATGCGGGTGTCGGCCTCAACCGCTCCTCAGGTGATCTATCGGTCTTCGGGCTGCGCCCGCTGGAACTTGTCATCCCTCCGCAGAGCAGCTTGCTGTTCGGTGATCGGCTCGTGTCTTTCTGGTCGGAGCACACGCACGGGTCCAACGGAACCGAGATCACAAACTACCTCGGCATAGTGACCATTGCCCTCGCCGTCGTGTGGCTCGTGATCGCCGTTCGCAGGTGGTCGTCCCTGCGACGGGTTCAACGCCTAGCCACGACCGGGCTCGTCGCCGTCTTCATCGCAGGGTTGTTGTTTGCGTTGCCGAGCCCGATCTCGCTCTTCGGGCACTCAGTCTGGACGCCTTCGCGTCTGCTCTGGGAGGCGCTGCCGGCGTTCCGAGTGGTGTCACGTTGGAGCACGCTCCTGATGACCTCGCTCATTCCGCTCGCGGCGTTCACGCTTCAGGCTGCTTACCAGAAGCTCGAGGGCCGCAGGAGACACACCGCACTGCCCGTGGCGATGGTCGCGGTCGTAACGGTTCTCTCGTTCCTCGAGCTCGCTACGCACCCGGCAAGCCCCCGCTTCCGCACTGTCCCCGTTCCGCCTGAGTACGCCGCGGTCGAGCGGACTCGCCCGGGCATCCTCGCGGAGTATCCGCTCGGTTCCTCTGACGTCTACCGTCTGTGGCAGCGGGAGCATGGCCGCCCGATCCTCAATGGGTCTCCGCCCGGGTCGCCAGGGGACTACGCCCGGCTCGTCCTGCTCGATCCTGCCGATCCAGGAACCGCCCAGAAGCTTTCGCTCCTCGGCGTGACGGCGATCGGCATCCATCCCGGCGCTCGCGTCGATGCTGAGGTCTTGCCACACGACCCGACCCCCGGCGAGGGATATCGGCTCGTGGGCCGCTTTCCGGACGGCGCTTCGATCTGGGAGGTCGATGCCCCACCCGCCGGGGCGCTGGTGACTCTGCCAGGAGGGTTTGCGAAGCCGATGCACCTCGGCAGCGAGGTCGGCTATCCGCTCATCTCAACCGCGGGCGTGGGTGTGATCGAGATCGCGGCCCGCACACCTCGGATCGTGCGGCTCTCGTTCGTTGCGACACCGCCCAACGGCGGACAACGAGCGCTGCGGGTCACTGATTCCCACTCAGAGCAGGCCTTCACGCTGAACGGACGAACGGCAATCTCGGTCCTCGTGGCGGTTCCCAGGGGCAAGTCGCTGCTGCTCGTCAAGACCGATCCAGCTCCGACATCTGCGGCCGACGCAATCGTCTTCACCGCTCCGCGCGCTGTTCGAAGCTCAGAGCAGGCGGCCTTGCGAGCAGACAGCAGCTCGGCTGACCCCGGCTTCTAGTACGGGAACCGCTCCTCGGAGTGGCCGAGCGCCCGTGCGACCGGGCGCGCCCTCGCCACGAGCGCGACCTTGATGACGACGTTCCGAGCGAACCACGGCAGCTGCGCAGTCTGGCGTGCCGCGTTCGAGACCCGCGTTCGCGCCTGAATCGACTCTCGCCTGTATTCCGCGAGCGACCGCGAGCGGCCGACATAACGAAACTGTGCGCCGAAGAAGAGCCTGACGAGCTGGGCGAGGGTGACCCCGACCGAACTGAATGCGTCATGGATGAGCATCGTGCCGCCTTCACGAACGCGGCCGCCCCATCCGTGCACGTCGGCCAGGGCGCTCCTCGGGTCATGCGCGCCGTCGATATACAGGAGGTCGACGGCGCCTTGAACCTTGCCGAGCGCGGCAGACGAGAACTCGCGCACGTGCTCGACCCTGTGGCGCACGCCGGCGCGTTCGAGGTTCGCCTCGAAGCGCTCCAGTGCCACGCGTCCCGCGTCGGTCGCACGTGATGCCCGCCTCGACGCGGCCTCGTCGGCGACGTAGGGATCGATCGAGACGAGCTGTGCCTCAGGCGCGGCCAGCGCGAGCACGATCGTCGAGCGTCCGTGGAAACTCCCGATCTCGATGATGCGGGAGGCCGGAGCCAGAGCTGCCGCTCGGTCGTAGAGGAGGCGAGCCTGGCCTTCCGTCAGCCAGCCCTCGATGTCTCGGATCGCATCCAACGCCGCCTCGAAGCCCTTGCGGTCACCCTCTACCACGCGCGTAGCATCTCCGATTCCGGTCTTGTTCACCCGGCCTCAGTCGCATGCGAATCCTCATTCTGAGTTGGAAGGACCTCACCCACCCCGCGGCCGGAGGCGCCGAGGTCTTCACCGAGGAAGTGGCGCGATCCCTGGTTCGACGCGGTCACCAGGTGACGTTGTTCGCGTCGGCCGTGGAAGGTGAACCCGGGCGTGAGACGGTGGACGGAGTGGACGTCGTGCGCCGGGGCAGCCGACTCGGCGTCTACCGAGCTGCCCGGCGCTTCTGGAGTGCCCAACGGTCAAGCTCGTACGACGTGGTGGTCGATGAGATCAACACACGTCCGTTCCTCACACCCAGGTGGATCGGCAACACGCCGGTCGTCACGCTCATCTACCAGCTCGCCCGCGAGGTCTGGTTCTTCGAGACGCCCTTTCCGATCTCGGTCCTGGGTCGCTACGTGCTCGAGCCTTGGTGGCTTCGCTCGTATCGCGACGTACCCGCGATGACGATCTCGGCCAGCAGTGCGAGGTCGCTCGTCGACCATCACGGCTGGCGCGATGTCAAGGTGATTCCCGTTGGTCTCGCTCCGCACTCGGTTCCGCGAGTTCCCAAAGAGGACGCACCGACCGTCGCGTTTCTGGGTCGGCTCGTGGCGATGAAGCGCCCCGGGGACGCAATCGAGGCATTCCGCCTCGTCTCGGAACTGCTTCCATCGGCCCGGCTGTGGATCATCGGCGAAGGGCCACTGCGCGTGCGCCTTGCCAGATCGGCACCTACTGGAGTTGAGTTCCTGGGGCGCGTTCCGGGTGATGAGCTGCTCGAGCGACTCGCGAGGGCGCACGTGCTGGTATGTACTTCAGTTCGCGAAGGTTGGGGGCTCAACGTCAGCGAGGCCGCTCTGTGCGGCACGCCAAGCATTGCGTATGGCGCCCCTGGGCTCGTCGACTCGGTCGAGGCCGCCGGCGGGCTCGTGGTCGAGGGTCACCCGAGAGCACTGGCTCGTGCCGTGCTCGACTTCTTCGCAGGCCAAGTGCGGCTCGAGCCACGGGTTGGCACGGTGTCGTGGGACCGCGTTGCCGACGCGGTCGAGGCTCGCCTCGAGGGCGTGATTCGCTCGTCGTCCGAGCCCTAGCGGGCGTGTCAGTCCGAGCAGGGATCGCCGTTCAAGCGCTCGAGCGCCGCGTCAAGCCCCGGGCGAAGCCGACGACGTAGGTCACCTGAGTCGCAGCGAGCGCGGGAGCTGCAAAGAGCCCGACCTTCACCGAACGGAAGCGCAGAGCTGCGAGCGCCGAGGAAACGGCGACCGCTGCTCCGTATGCGGCCACAAGGCCGGTCCCGACTCGCCGAGTGTCGCCCGAGCCGGCGCCGAGCAACGTGAGCCCGACGAGAGCCGCCGCCGGAGGGAGAAGCGACAATGTCGTTGCTCCGCTGAGGCTCGCCCCACGGGTTCGGCGCGCAGCGCCGCCACGGGAACCTGCATGCTCGTAGGTGGAGAGCAGGTGTGGCCGCAGCAGCGGAGCAGGCGGAGCCGAAACGGACGTGCCGGGCGTGTAGATCGTTTTGCGTCCCCGCTCGGCGAGCCAGGCAACGAGCTGAGCCTGGCCGACGCCTGCAGCCAATGCGTCGCAAAAATCGGGTCGCCTCACGATGAGGCTCTCCGCTGGATCGTCGATGACGACGCGGAGGTTCCCGGGGAAGTACCTCGAGCGTCGGGAGGCGCCCCCGAGGCGCGACTCGAGTACGGCGGCCGCAGCACGCTCGCGCAGGGTCGCGCTTCGAGGGGTGAGAGCCGGAACGACAACCGCCGCCACGTCCTGATCCACGAACAGAGGGACCGCCGCGGTCACCCAGTTCCCCGCCGGCCTCACGTCGGGAGCGAGGATCGCCAAGAGATCGCCTTGTCCGGTTCGCGCCGCCTCCTCAGGGCTTCCGGAGACAACTTCAAGGTTCGCGTAGTCGAGCCGCGATGCGGCCGCCGTGCTCCCGACAAACCCGACGCGAGGCAGATCGCCCGGAGTTAGGGGAGACGTCCGACGGAGCAGCCTCCGCTTGCGCTGATACGTGCGCAGGATCCGCAGCCGATAGAAGATGGCCGCCGTATCGACGAACGCACGCAACACCGCGCGCGATCTGAGCTGCGACCCCGTGAAGCGGTATTCCAGTTTGACGGGTAGCTCGCGCACGCGGGTGTAGCCGAGTTCTGCGCCTACGGCCAGCAGCTCGAGATCGAAGGCAAACCGTTTGACGAGAAGCAAAGGCAGGACGTCGTCGACGACTGCTCGACTGATCACCTTAAGACCAACCTGAGTGTCGCGCACATCGAGACGGAAGAGGAGGCGGTTCAGTTGTTGATAGCAGCGGCTCGCGATGCGCCTCGAAAGGGGATAGGCAACGACGGATTCGGAGTGCCTCTTCGAGCCGATCGCGAAATCGAGTCGCTCACGCCGCGCAACCTCGAGGTACGCGGGAATCGACGCCGGATCGAGATCGAGATCCGCGTCGACGAACGCGACCCACTGGCCATGCGACACGAGGGCCCCGGCCTTGACTGCATAACCCTTGCCGAGGTTCCGGTCGTAGTGGATGACCCGGATACGGCTCGCGCTGCGCGACTCCAGCAACCGCTCGGCGCTCCCGTCGATCGAACCGTCCGACACCACGATGAGCTCGATCTGCTCTCCTGGAAGCCCGTCCGCCACCACACGACGGATCAGCTCGACGTTGGCGACGATCTCGTCGCCGCCGTTGTAGACCGGGACGACCACCGTTAGGGACGGCCGCGTAACGGATCCTCCCGCCGCGCGAGCGTCACCCGCGGGCCCACGCGACGCGCTCGCCACCTTCACAGCGACGATTCTACGGCTCCCCCAGGCGAGAAGTCGCGCGGCGCCGGCGTTGGGAGCCGGCGCCGCGCTCACGTTGATCTAGCGAATGCTGAGGACGAGCGTCTTCTTGGAGACTGCTCCGAGCGCATCGCGCACGCGGACCGTAATACGGAACGTCCCCGCGCCCGCAGGCACGCCGGTAATGGTGCCCGTCGTCGCGCCGAGCTTTAGCCCGCTCGGCAGCCCGCCGCTTGCCCAGCGCTTGCCCTCGACACCGCCCAGGGTCGCGATCTTCGCTCGGTAGGCGCGGCCGGCGGCGGCCCCCGGTAGGAACTTCGTCGCGATCGAGAGCCGTGGGCGGACGACCAGCCTCACCCGCGTCTCCCTGGTTGTACCGCTCGCATCAGTCACGCGTGCGACGACCGTGAACGAGCCCGTTCGCGCGGGTACGCCGCTGATGACGCCGTCGGACCCAACAGCAAGCCCCGCGGGAACACCTGTTGCCGACCAGGTGTACGGTGACTGTCCGCCGGCGGCAAGCAACGTCGCACGGAACCGGACCTTCGCTTCCGCCGTGCTGCGCGAAAGCTTCGCGGTGAGCGGTTGGAGGACGCTGAGCGTGTACTGCCGCGAGTCGATTCGGGTTGGCCCGAAGTTCTTCTCCTGGGCCGTCGCCTTCACCGTGAAGGTAGACGAGCCCGTGGCCGTCGGAGTTCCCGCGATCGTGCCCGCCGGGGAAAGCGTGAGGCCGGCAGGGAGCGCACCGGTCGTCACTTCCCAGGTCACATCCGACGGCAGCCCGGTGCCCTCGAGCGCGGCCGAGTACGGGGAGCCGACCGCGGCCGGCTTGAGCGACTGCGTGGCAATCCCCCAGCGCCGAGTCCAGACCTCGAACTTGAAGAGCGTCTCGGCGCTCCTGTTGTCGCAGTCGAGGAGGTGGATCCACGCGCTGAAGACGCCGGCTTCCGTTGCCACGCCTTCCACCACGTGGGTGTCAAGGTCGATCCGCCGGATCGACAACCCCGGAGGAAGATTCCCACCCCCCGGCGGGACTATCAGCCGATGCGGGAGACATCCCGCGTGTGTGCCGATCTCGTAGCTGTAGACCATCCCGATCTCGGCGTGCGGCGGCACCGGATCCTCGTCGTCGAAGTCCAGTGCCCGCGCAACGCCCGCAAACGTCGCGGCGGCGAGAGCCAACAGCAGCAAGACCTTGAGCAAGCGCAACCGCATTTGTGAACCCCCTGTAAAGAGATGGAACCCGGACCCACGGACCCGTGGGCGCGCGCACAGTACCAGAGCGTTCGGCTGGTTTCGGCCCAAGCCGGGTGAGCAGTTACCGTCCCCGTGGTGACCGAACCGGCGCACTGGGGCCTGCGGCGACGCGTGCTCAACGTGTTGGACAACCTGCACCTCGCGCGGCCGGCGGTGCGCGCGTACGAGCTTGCGCTTGCCGCGAGATCGAGCCTCCGAGCGGGTCGAACCCGGGACGCCGGCGGGCTACCTCTGCCGCCCGCTTCTCTTCGGGCTCAGATTGGCCCACGTCATGCCGACGCTGACTTCTTCCTTCGCAGTGGCGAGCAGCACGCCCGCCTCATCGATGACGTGCTGCATAAAAGCGGGTCTTCGATCGAGGAGATGGACGCAATCCTGGACTGGGGTTGCGGCTGTGGCCGCGTCATCCGCCATTGGTCGAGCTTGCCACGGACGCGCGTCTGCGGCTGTGACATCAACCAGAAGATGATCGAGTGGTGCGAGGCGAATCTCGGCTTCGCAGATGTTCGGGTTACAGGCCTCGAGCCTCCACTTCCCTACCCCGACTCGAGCTTTGACCTCGTCTACGCCTTCTCTGTGTTTACCCACCTGACGAAGGAGCTGCAGCACTCGTGGATTCGCGAGTGCTTCCGTGTGCTGAAGCCGCAGGGCTACCTGCTGATGTCGACGATGGGCGAGTACTACCTCTCACTCGCGAGGTTGAGCGAGTCGGAGCGCCGTACGTTCCTGAAGGGAGACGTCGTGGTGCTCTATGAAGGCTCGGCCGGTACGAGCCTGTGCAGCGCCTACCATCCCCCCGAGTACGTGCGCCGGACACTCGCAGCAGACTTCGAGCCGGTCGTCTTTTTCCCCGCGGTCGACGACGGTAGGCACGACATCCACCTCTTGCGCAAGCCAGAACGGGCCGGTGCCGCCGCTGACCACGCGTAGCGCGCGCGGGCTGGCCTCGCTCGAACGGCTCGCGGACCGACCTCTGGGCGCTGTCGTTCTCTTCTTGGCCGCGATTGCCGTCTACGCGTTCCGCGCAATCGGGTGGCCCCTCGTCGCGGGACGCGACCTTGACGAGTACCTCTACGGCTACATCCAGTTCTTCGACTGGGATCCGCTGCTTCCGTGGTCGATGCTGTTCCGGACACCCGTCACGCCGATCGTCGCCGGCGTACTGCTCGACCTGGGCGGCGGCATCGTGGCCGAACCGTTCATGGCGGTCCTGTTCGCGGGTTCCGTCGTCGCGTGGGCCGTCGCAGCCCGCACATTCGGAACCCGAGTGGCTCTCCTCGCCGCGGTGGCACTGCTCGTCTACCCGGCGTACGGCCTGATGTTCCACGAGCTTTCGAGCGAGCCCGTGTTCGCGGCGGGGTTCGCTCTCTGGGCGCTGCTCGTGACGCGCTCGGCAGCACAGCCTTCGGTTCGCCGCTTTGCGCTCGCCGGCCTCGCCGTGGCGCTGCTCGCACTCATCCGCCCCGGCAACGCAGTGCTGATCGCGTTCGTGTTGTTCCCGCTCGTGGTCGCCGGGGACTGGCGACGGCGTGCAGCCTGGGCCGCTGCGTTCCTCACGGCCGCCGTCCTGCCGCTGGCGGTGTGGGCGCTGCTGAACGGCGTCCGGTTCGGCGACTACACGCTCGCGCGCGGTGGCAATGCAGTCGTCCCTTTTTACCGGGCCTTCATCACCGACCGGATCGTCTCGCCGGACAACGGCCCCGCTTCTCGGAGGCTCGGTGACGCAATCGAGCAGCACCTCCTCACACGCGATCCGTACAAGTCCTACGGCGTCACACTGGATGAGGTGTTCCAGAGCGGCAGCTTCCGGATCCACGAGGATCTCTACGTGCTGTCTGACGAGGTCTTCGGCTGGGGCAGCAACTATTCGGTCCTACGAGATGCAGGCCGGGAGGCGGTCGAAGCTCATCCAGCGGACTACGCGTCCGGCGTGCTCGAGACCGTCTGGCAGCAGCTGAGCGAGTCGTTCTTCCGGACCCCTGCCCCTCGGGCCGAGACGCGGCCACCCGCTTCCTCGCAGCCCGGGCTCCCGCGACCCACGGAGGGAGAGCCCATCCCGGCAGGCCAAAATGCCTGGATCTCGCGGCCGGACAACCGGATCCGCGAGGTGTGGACGTCGGGAACCGAACATCACTTCGAGTTCCGCGACGAGCGCGACCGGCGTCGCTTCTCCGAGATCGTGCATGAGCGGGATGAGCTGCTCGCCGCCCTGCCCGATCGCGGTGGCAGCGCCGCCCTTGCGCACAGATTGAATCAGCTCTCGCGCTGGTTTCCCCGTCCGATCATCTGGATCGCCGTCGGCTTGATCGCGCTCGCCTGGCGCAAGCCGCGGGGCACGACCATTCTGACTGCGCTCGGACTCGCGGCGGTGCTGGTGATCGTCCTGAATGCCCTCGGCCTCTTCGCCGATCCGCATTTCGCCCTTCCGGTCGCGCCTGCGTTCGTACTCTTCGGGCTCGGCGCACTGTTCGGAAGACGTACCGAAGGCGAGAGCGCCGGATGAAGGTCTTCCTGGACATCGGCGCTCACGACGGCGAAACACTGCATGCCGTGCGCGATCCTAAGTACGGCTTCGACCGAATCTATTGCCTCGAGCCCGCAAGCTCGTGCTGGCCCGCCCTCGAAGCCGCCGCGGACGAACGAGTGACAGTCTGCAAGCACGGCCTCTGGGACCGGAGCTGCGAGCGCCTGCTTTACAACCCTGGCAGTGGAGGCGCGAGCCTGTTCGAGGACAAATTCCGAGAGGCGCCGACCGGGGAACTCTGCCGATTCGTGAGGGCCACGGATTGGTTCCGTGAGAACCTCGCCGACGGCGACGAGGTCTTCGTGAAGCTCAACTGCGAGGGGGCCGAGTGCGACATCGTCGAGGACCTGCTCGAGTCGGGCGAACTCGGGCGAGCACGGTCGGTGATGATCGATCCGGACATCCGCAAGATCCCTTCGCTCGCGCACCGAGAGCGTGAGCTCAGGGAGCAGCTCACCGCTGCGAAGTCGACGAACTACTTCATGCAGGACGAGGTCATGGTCGGGAGGACGCACCGCGACCGGATCCAGAATTGGCTTCGCGTAGCGGGCGCAGAAGAGGACTCTCGCGCGATCCGCTTGCGTCAGCTCGCGTACGCCGTGACCGAGGCGCTCCGCGGTCGGCGAGCACCGCTCCGGTCGATCCTCTCGCGCTAGGCCGAGATCCCCGAGACGAGCGCATCGACCACTCGCTCGGCCGCACGACCGTCGACCTCGCCAACGATCTCGCGCGCGACGCGCGCACGCTCACGCGCAAGCTCCTCCGGTTCCGCAAGGGCACGCCCGATCCCCGCCACGACGTCTTCGAAACGGTCCGCCCGGTAGAACGCTTGCGACTCCATCAAGGAGCGGTAGTGGTCGCCGCTCACGTTCTTGAGCGCCCAGCTTTCACCCGGAGGTGCGCCCTCGTCGTAGAGCACGCAGACGGTTGGGCGGTCGTTGACGAGCGCATCGAGCAGGATCGTTCCCGCGTTCGAGACGACACAGTCGCCATGCTGGAGCAGGACGGCCAACGTGTCGAGATCGGTGAAGCTCGGTTCCTGCACTGCAACTCCGTCACGGGACAGAGCCGCCGCGAAACGGTCGCGCCACTCACGGTCGCGCGGGTGCGGCCGGAACAGGAGCCCGAAACGCTCGCTCGCTCCACTCTCGCCCCACCACCGCACGAGCCGTTCGACGAATTGGGTCTCGAACGGCGCGTTCGTAGGCGTGTTCCCCATCGCCAGGACGAGCGGCCGCGACGGGTCGAGCCCGAGCCCATGCAGCACCTCTTGGTACTCGCTACGGGGCCGCCGGCGATGAAAGACGTCGGTTTGCGGCCAGCCGGTAACCGCGATCCGGTCGGCCTCGATGCCGTGGTAGCGAACGAGGTCCTGCAGCATAACGTCGTTCTGAACGACGTACCGCTGCAGACCCGGCGCGACTATTCCTTTCCCGACCGTGTGGTCCCAGCTCGCAATGTGCCCGACGATCGGGCTGCCCGAACGGCGACCCGCGACAATGAACGGCACCACCGCGTGCATCTGGATGTTGGCGAGGAGGATCGCTGGCAGCTCACGACGTACGCGCGTGCCCAACGGCTCAGGCACGTAGCGCAGCCGGCCGTAGTGCCAGCGCCGCACAGGCGGATCGAGGAAGGACCACTTCGGTAGCGGGCCGGCGAGTGTCGGGTCGAGGAACCAGTTCTGGTGCCCCGGCTGCATCCGTTGCCGGTGGAAGCCGTGGCGGAGGCTGTGACGCAATGAGAGCGGGTAGAAGCCGACCTGCGCGTCCAGCCAGGTGTCCGCCCGACGGTGAACCTTCCTCGACAGTGGTACAGGCAAGCGAAGCTCATCCGCACGCGTTACGCGCAGGTCGCCGGCGCGCTCCTCCCATGCGGCCGACTGCTCGCCCGTGTCGAGGAGAAACAACTCGAGCCGATCGCCCAGCTGGCTGTGCAGCTTGTCGACGATGCCCGTGTCGAAGAAGAGCCGCGAAGAGAACGGGTCCGGCAGGACCAGCCAGGCTGGCGTCACGGAGCCGTGCGTGCGCCGAGTGCCAGGGCGATGCGGTTTGCGAGTGATGAGCCGTCGAGCCCATGGAAGCTGAGTGCTTCGAGCGGAGTGCCGCACGCGGGCCACCCTTCGACACCGAAGATCGTCACGTTCCGGCCGTCGAGAGCGCGCCTCAACAAATCGCCGAGCGCGCCGACCGGCGAGTGGTCCTCGACAACAAAGACCTCCTCGAACGGCTCGACAAGCTCCGCAAGCCAACCGGGATCGACACGATTGAGCCAGGGCATGTTCACGACCTGCACGCGTGTACCGAGCGCCTCGGCCGCGCTCAATGCCTCGTGCAGCATCACCGGCCCGTACGCGAACAGCACCGCGTCGGAGCCTTCGCGGAGCACGCTTCCCCGACCTGGTGAAGGCTCTCCGCGCGGCAGCTCGATCGTTCGCGGCGACGGCCCAATCGCGAGCCGGATCGCGACGTTTTCTTCGCTGTCTCCCACGGCCCAGCGCAACAGGGCGCGAGTCTCCTGACTGTTCGCGGGCTGGACGATTGTCAGGTTCGGAAGCGCAGCAAGCAGCGAGACGTCGCGCACGCTCTGATGTGACTTGCCCGGCCCGGCAGGGATCAGGCCCGCGTAGTGCAGCGCGTACACGACCTTCGTGCGCTCGCTCGCCTGGTTGTAGATCTGCTCGTTCGCGCGCGCGGCGACAAACGCGGCGAAGGAGTTGACCACGGGTAGGAGCCCGTGGCGGGCCATGCCTGCCGCGACCGAAACCATGTCCTGCTCCGCGATGCCCGACTCGTGGAAGCGGTCCGGGTACGCCAGCTCGAACGCCCGGATGCGGCAGTCCGATGCGAGGTCGGCATCGAGGACGACCAGCTCCGGGTGACGCTTCGCGAGCTCGACAAGCTCCTCGCCGTAGGCCTCGGCGACGTACTCGTCGGTGACCTGAACCCGTGTTCCTGCACCTGACTCCGGCTCGCCCTCGAGGCTGTAGACGCGCGCGTCGGTCGGCGCTTCGACGGGCTCGACGCGCAAGTCCGGCACGCGGACGCGAATCCGCTCGAGCAGCTCGTCCCACGCGCGCTCGAAAGCATCGTCATCCGGTGCGCCGGCGTGCCACCGGTAGGTACCGCCGCCCTCGCGCAGCGCGACAGGATGCTCCATAAACGAGACGCCTCTACCTTTGATCGTGTTGGCGATCAGCGCCTTCGGACCGTCGGCCGCGGACCGGAACTCCGCGAAGACGCGTCCCAGTGCATCGTGGTCGTGTCCGTCACAGACGGCGACCTGCCACCCCAACGTGCGCAGCTTCGTCTCCAGGTCGCCGAGCTCGAGTATTTCCTCGGTCGGCTTGTCGGATTGCAGCTCATTGCGGTCGACGATCACCCAGAGGTTCGGCGTACTTTGGCTCGCCGCGGCTTGCAGCCCTTCGAAGTTCTGGCCCTCCTGCAGCTCGCCGTCGCCCGTCATCACGACCACGCGGCCTGCATGTCCGAGAAAGCGCTTCGCCCAGGCAATGCCGCGTCCCTTCGAAATGCCCATGCCGAGCGAGCCGGAGTTTGCCTCGATGCCCGGCACGCCGACATCCGGATGTCCGTCGAGCCCGCCGAGTCGCCGAAGGCGAAGGAGTTTTTCCGTCGGGACGACGCCGAGCGCATGGAGAGCCGCGTACAGTCCCGGCACGTCGTGCCCTTTGGACGAGAAGAAGACGTCGCGGTCGGGATGGTCCCAGCCGAGCTCCGCAGTGTTCAGCTCGTCGAACAGGAGATGGACGACGATGTCGAGCGAGCTGAAGCTGGAGCCGAGATGGCCGGAGCCGGCCCGCTTCACCATCGTCAGCGCATTCGCGCGGCACATGTCGGACAGGAGGCTCAGAGTCGCATCCCCGCCGGCGCCGGCGCGCACGCGATCGAACTCCGAGGCAGGAATGAGCTGCAACCGCACGGGCGAAACGTTACTCACCAATCACTTGAGCGAGACATCTGGGCGGTGCGCGGCGACGGCCGGCGCGAGCCCGGTGGCCTCCTCCAGCTCGTCGGTCTTCTCGACGAGGAACAGCGCCTCGGTCGTCCCCGGCCGGTAGTCCATGAAGCGCCGTGCCTTTCGCCAGCCGGTCCAGGCGAGCTGCATACGGAGCGCGGCGACGGAGGGAACCGCCTTGGCCTTCGCACTGTCCGGCGGCCATCGGTAGCGGACGACTGCGTCGTCGCGTGTGTCGACGGTCGACTCGAGCAGCATCGCTCCGCCGAGCTTGGTAACACGGTTCAGCATGCGGAGCAGTTCGAGGTGGTTGGCGGAGTGGTAGAGCACCCCGAGGAAGAAGACGAGGTCGAACGGCTCGAGCTCGAGCAGCTCGTCGGCCGTGCGCAAGTCCCCGTAGACGAAGCGATGCGGCGAGCGAAGGTCGTCGGCCCACTCTTCATGCAGATGGCGGTCCGATTCGAAGTCGTTGAAGACGAGCTCGGCGGGCTGGAGCTGCTCGTCGATCCAGCGGGCGTGCAGCCCGTACTTCGGGCCAACCTCGAGGACTCTCGCACCGCGGAAACGCGCCACGTCCAGCACATGCGTGAGCGCCTCGGGAACGATCGTCAGGTCGGGCGCTCGTTCCTCCGCCGTCGTCGCGCGCTTGTCCGGGACCGGCCGCGGGTCGAGGTCGTACTCCGTGAGCTCCTCGAGTCGGCTGAGGCTCTCCGCCTCGGGGTCATAGACCTGAAGCCCGAGCCGGACTGCGGCGGACCATACCCCGCGACGGAGCAGTCCTTTCATGCGCCTTCCCAGGGATGCTCGCGCAGGACGTCCTCGTTCACGTCCGTCCCCCAGCCCGGTCCCGACGGGACCGTCAGCTTGCCGTCCTTGACCTCGGGTGCGGCGGTCAACTCCTCGCGCCACGGCACGTCGTCGACGTCCACCTCCAGGATGCGCACGTTTGGGATGGCCGCGCACCACTGCGCGGAGATGAACGTGGCGAGGTGGCTGTAGTAGTTGTGCGGCGCGCAGTTGACCTCGAACGTCTCCGCGAGGTCTGCGATCTTCTTCGCCTGGTGGAAGCCGTTCCAGATGACATCCACCGATGCGACGTCCATCGCGCCGGCCTCGAAGAACGGCCGAAAGCCACGGTTCGTGTAGAGGTTCTCTCCCGAGCAGATCGGAATCGTCGAGCCGCCGCGAATTGCGGCCAGTGAAACGGGATCGAACGCGTCCACCTCGAGCCACATCAGCCCGTGGTCGGCGAGGACACGCCCCATCCGCAGCACACCCTCCGCCGTGAGGTTGAAGTTCAGGTCGACGATCGGCTCGGCTTCACCTTGGGTACCTTCGCGGAACGCTTCCAGGAGTTGTACGACCGCCGCTTCGAGCTCGGGCGAGGGATTGCGCTCCAGCCCATCGCCGTGGAAGCCGGGCATCAGGACCTGCGGCTCGTCGCCGGGGACGACGATATTCGTCTTGAAGGCGCGAAATCCGCGCTCGACGATCTCGCAACCGAGCGCGGTCACATCGTCGTACGAGGCGAGCTTCGGCGTCCCCGTGACCTGCCACGCACGCGCGCGCGTTGTGCCGCAATGCGACCAGTACACGTCGACGTCGTCGCGCGTCGGCCCCCCGAAGAGCTCGTACACGGGCACGCCGAGCGCCTTGGCCTTTACGTCGAGCAGCGCGTTCTCGATCCCGCCGATCGCCTTCTGGATCACCGATCCGGGGCTCTGCCGCGTCGCGCGGTAAAGATCCCAGACGATCCGCTCGACCGCGCGGGGATCGCGGCCGGTCACCTGCGGCGCAAGATCCTCGACGACGCCCGCGAGGCCGTGCGGAGAGCCGTGCGAGTCCGTGACTTCCGCCCAGCCGACCGCGCCATCGTCGGTCGTCGCCTTCAGGAAGATCCACGGGCGCCAACCCGCATCACAGAACAGCGTCTCGAGCTTTGCGACCTTCATTCGGCCGCAGGATACGGACGCGGCGGCCGCTCAACGTCCGGCAACGTCGCGTCGCCTGCGTCCACGAGTGCGCGTGCGCGGCTCCAGTCGTCCTCGTCGTCGACGTTGAATCCTTCGTGGTTGCGCGTGATGAACGGCGCAACGACCTTGCCCTCACGGGTCCCGGTCTGTGAGACGACGCGCGTCCACGCGATCTCGAGCGCGCTGTTCTGCACGTAGACCTCTGGCAGCGCCGGATACTGGCCGGCGTGCCACGCGACGTCGAGGTGCGCCTGGTCGAGCAGCGGCCGCATCGTCTTTCCCTCGACCACCCACATCTTCCCGGGGTGCTGCTTCACGAGCTCGACCGCGCGGATCGAGTCGGCCTCAGGCGTGGCGAGCAGCTGTCTCATGCCGCGGAGGAAGGCGTCCGGTCCGCGGAACGGATTGGTCGCGCGCACGATCGCGAACAGGTCGTAATGCTCGCCCAGCTCCTTGAGTGTGTACGCCAGCCATTCGATGTCCGGCGACGTCGAGGTCGCGAACTCCGACGGCCGCAGAAACGGAACGTCTGCGCCGTATCGCTGCGCGACCTCCGCGATCTTGCCGCTGTCGGTCGAGCAGACGACACGCTGGAACACGCCGGCCTGCTGTGCCGTCGCGATTGCGTAGGCGAGCAGGGGATGCCCCGCGAGCGGGCGCACGTTCTTATCCGGCACGCGCTCCGAGCCCGAGCGCGCGGGAATCAGTGCGATCGCGCTTGGCAAGCTTCCTCCGCGTCGGCCAGCAGTCCCTCGAGCGTCGGCGCTGCGAGGCCCGTTCTCCGGGCTGCGCGCACGACCGCGCCGAGAATCGCATCCAGCTCGTTGAGCCGTCCGGCAGCGGCGTCGCGTGCGGTCGAGGTCGTCACGGTGGCGGGCATCGTGTCAAGGATCTCCCACTGCGCGGCTTCGTCCAGCTGGACCCCGTCCGCAGCAGCGACCTCGCAGGCCTCGATCACGCCGGCTTCCAGCGTCGCTCGCCAGTCCGGATCGCTCCGGAGCTCGCCCAGCGTCTGCTGCGTGATCACCGTAGCCGCCGCCAGCGGCGCGAGCCGGACGAGCTTCTCCCAGAGCACGGCAGGCTCACTCTCGCCCACGCGCACGTCGAGCCTCGCGCTGCGCAGGAGCTCCGCCGCGCCGTCGGCCGGAAAGAGCGTGATCAGTGGCGCAGGGGTCGTTTGCACGACCGTTGTCGGTCCGTCGCGGTACGCCTCGAGCCGCCCGATGCTGCCCGCGAGCACGTTGCCGCCGAGCCGCCGGCGAATCCGTTCCACGTGCTCGAGTCCGTTGAGGAGCGGGAGCACGGCTGAAGCCGCGGACCCAATACGCCCCAGGGCATCGTCAAGCGCGGGCCCCTTGACGGTCACGAGCAGCAGGTTGACGGGCTCGTGCAGTTCGGTGACCGCCCGCGGCTGCACCGTGACCTCCTCCGAGCCATGTCTCAGGGACAGTCCTTGAGACGAGATCGCTTCGGCCGTGACCTCGCGCGCGATGCAGACGACGTCGAAGCCGGCTTGCACGAGTGGCACTGCCAGGGCACCACCGACCGCGCCCGGGCCAAGCACGCCGATGGTGACCGGTTCGGCCACGTCCGTTACGCCCGCGTCCCTGTGTCGGACACCGTGACGTATGTCTGGCGGACAGTCAGCTGGGAAGCGCTGCGAGCCACTACGTTTTCGACGGGTCGGAGATGAGGTTGACGTACTTCCAGTCCGTGTAGACGTCGAGTGCCTCCACGCCCGCTTCGCGCCAGCCTGTTCCTGACTGCTTCACGCCGCCGAAGCCCATGTGCGGCTCGCTCCCGTGCGTTCCGCCGTTGACGACGACGACTCCGGCCTCGACCTCGTCGGCGAAGCGCATCGCGCGATTCAGGTTGGCCGTGTGGATAGCAGAGGTGAGTCCGTACGGGGAGTCGTTGACGAGCGCGATCGCTTCGTCGAGATCACGGACGCGATAGAGGATCGTCACCGGCCCGAACAGCTCCGTGCAGGAGAGTTCTGCGTTAGGTGCCACGTCCTCGAGCACCGTCGGAGCCAGCCACCAGCCGGGTCGGTCCAGCCGCTCTCCCCCCGCGAGCGCCCGTGCGCCCTTCAACAGGCCGAGGACGCGCTCGAGGCTCTCTCGGCTGATGACCGGACCGGTCTCGTAGGTGCGGGCGCCGGCAACGAAGCGGTCGCGGAACTCGTCGTAGACCGAATCGAAGACGACGATGCGGCTCGCTGCGGCGCAGCGCTGGCCTGCGTTCGAGAAGGCCGACGCCAGCGACCATTCGACCGCGCGCTCCAGATCCGCGTCGTCGCAGACGACGAGTGCGTTCTTGCCGCCAAGCTCGAGGCAGACCTTGGCGAGCCGACGACCTGCGCGCTCCTGGATCCCACGGCCGGTCTCCGCCGACCCGGTGAAGCTGACGAGGTCGACGTCGGGCGAGTCGACGAGCGGAGGACCGGTCTCCCGCCCGAGCCCGTGCACGACGTTCAGCACCCCGGTCGGCAGCACCTCCCGGGAGAGATCGGCGAAGAACGCGGCCGACGCAGGCGTGTGCTCGGAGGGCTTCAGGACCGCTGCGTTGCCGCAGAGGAGCGCCGGAAAGGCTTTCCACGCGTAGTTCGGGAGCGGCGTGTTGAAGGAGACGATCAGCGCCGCGACGCCGACCGGTCGCCGGGTCGCCATGACCGTGCGGTTGGGCATCGCCGACGTCGTCGTGCGGCCATACAGCCGGCGGCCCTCGCCGGCGACGAAGAATCCCATCTCGACTGCCGCATCCGTCTCCCCGAGCGCGAGCTCCATCGACTTTCCCGTCTCCGCTGCGACGAGCTCCGCGGCCTCGTCACGGCGAGCCGACAACGCAAACGCGAGCTCACGTACGAGCTCGCCGCGCTCGACCGGCGTTCTCGCGGCCCAATCGCGCTGCGCGCGGCGCGCTGCGTCGATCGCGGCCCGCACATCCGCTTCTCCCGAACGAGCAACCGTGCAGAGAAGGGAGCCGTCGTCGGGGCGATGTTTCTCGAACGTCTCACCGCCCTCCGAGGGGGCCGCACGACCAGCGATGAAATTCAGAACCTCGTCCGGGATCACCACGCAGACCAACCGCCGTCGGCGACGACGTTGGCGCCCGTGACATAGGAAGACGCGTCTGAGGCGAGGAAAACGACGGGGCCCACGACTTCACTCACGTCGGCCATGCGGCCGACCGGCATCCGCGCCGCGTAAGCATCCAGGAACTCCTTCGGCTGGTCGTTCCACACCCCGGCGAGCGTCAGGGTGTTGACCCGAACGCCCTTTTTTGCCCAATAGGTCGCGAGGTACCGGGTCAGGTTGTACAGCGCAGACTTCGAGACGGAGTACGCCACCGGTTTGAAGAACTCCTCACCCTTTTCGCGCCGGAAGTCATAGAGCTCCTGGACCGGCGAGAGCATTCCGTAGACCGACGAGACGTTGACGATCGAGCCGCGGCCCTCGTCGGCCATGCGCGAGCCGATCACCTGGCAGGCGAGCAGCGTTCCTTTGACGTTGACCGCCATCACCTGGTCGAACGAGGCGATCGGGTAGTGCTCGAACGGACCGACCTCCTGCGCCGGCGCGTCC
>Ga0184612_10000286_pt1 | contig 23255 bp, 22 predicted proteins | sample PLM3_60_coex_FD_133163 | JGI IMG/M metagenome (GOLD analysis project Ga0184612, IMG submission 133163) | Groundwater sediment microbial communities from an aquifer in East River, Colorado, USA - PLM3_60_coex | ecosystem: Environmental > Terrestrial > Soil > Riparian zone | place: USA: East... | reverse complement strand
TGAGCTCGATTCGCCCATCGTCGAGCAGCAGGCGGTCGCCCGGCTGGGCCGATCGCACGAGCTCGGCGTAGGGCGTGAAGATGCGGCCCGGCTGACTCGGTGCATGGCCCGCTGCAAGGACCAGCGACTCACCTTCCATCAGCGGCAGCGGCCGATCGCCGGCAAGTGGACCCGTACGGATCTTCGGCCCGCTCAGGTCCTGCATGATGCCCACATGCCGGCCGGCGGTCGACGCGATCTCGCGGATGCGTGCGAAACTGTCGGCATGGGACTCGTGCGTGCCGTGCGAGAAGTTGAGCCGGAACACGTCGACGCCCGCGGCGACCAGCGCATCGAGCACTTCGCGACTCGCACTCGAAGGACCCACGGTGGCGATGATTTTTGTGTGGCGCATCACGATAGCTCCCAGCTTCCGGCTTCCAGCTTTGGCCTCCTGCGTCTACTAGCCTTTCACCTTGAGCTGGAAGCTGGAGGCGGGAAGCTGGAAGCAGGAAGCTGATCATGCCCACGGATCCACCAGCGCCTTGGTGATCCGCATGGCCTCGGCGTCTTCGAGTGCCTGATTGAGTGACCCCAGCGGATAGGTGCGGGCGCCGATGGCGCTCCACGGAACGTCGCCGTGCTCCTCGAGGATGGTCAGCGCCTCGAGGAAGTGCCTGGACTCGCTGCCCCAGCAGCCGCGGATCTCGAGGTGCTTGCGATTGATGTGCTGGTGCGCGTTGATGGTGCTCGGGCCGACGTCGTTGTAGTGTCCCGCAATGACGTACCGTCCGCCGTCGCGGACGAGGGTCACGCCTTCCTCGATGGCCCGCGCCGAGCCGGCTGCCTCGATCACGATGTCGACGCCTTCTCCATTCGTCCGGTCGCGGACCGTCTGAAGCCGCTCCTCAGCCCTCGTCTCCCCGAGCGCGAACACCTCGTCGGCGCCCATCTGCCGCGCGAGCGTCAGTCGTGAGGCCGGGTCGCCAACGGCGAATATCGTAGCCGCTCCGGCCTGCCGGCAGAGCGCGATCGCGCACAACCCGACGGCGCCCACACCCTGGACGAGCACGCTGTCGCCAGGACGGACCGCCGCACGCTCGCGGATGTGGACGGCCGTCAGCAGACCGCAACCGCCGCCGATGTAGTCGTCCACGCTCACCGCGTCCGGCAGGCGCGCCAGGCCGACGCCGGGCTCGAGGTAGATATACTGCGACCAGCCTCCATACAAACCGTCGCGCGCCGAATCGGTGATGCCGTAGACACGTCTAGCGGGACAGCGGGTCGGCGTGTGGTGAACCGTGCAGGCACGGCATTCCCCGCATGTCCGGTGCACGTCGAAGAAGACGGCGCGATCGCCTTCGCGGAGGAGCGATCCGTCGAGCCCCTGGAGCGGACCGCGAATCGATTCGAGCACTCCAGCCGACACGTGCCCCGGAATGATTGGATACGGCACGCCCGCCAGACGACCGTGCCAGAGATGCACGTCGGTCCCGCAGACTTCCGACCGCGCGGTGCGCAGCAGCGCTGCGCCAGAAGGAAGATCGGGACGAGGAAACTCGCGGATCTCGATCGGTTGCAGGGGCGACGGCATGACCGCCGCGAGGATGCGTGTCGTCACTTTGAGTTACATTGTAGATTCGTTGGTTGGCGAGCGGGTCATCGATTGACGATCCGTGACGACTGATCATAATTGATGATCATTGATGAGGTGCGATTGACGACGACCCGTGGATTGACGCTCTGGCGAATGGTGATGATAGCCGTGACGGTTTCGTCGCTCTGGCCGCTCTCTGCCGAAGCGCAGACGTACGCCGCCCCAAGCGCCCGGCGCCAGTTTGTATCGATCAGCTACGATTGGCTCTACACCTGGCCCCTGCACTTCGCCGATCATCCGCTCGCGGATCTCGTCGGCAGCGAGGTCGGCGGAGCGGACCTGCCGTACGACTACCAGACCCGCGACGGCAGCACGCTCATCGACGTCCTGGAGTTCAAACGCCGCGGGCACGGCGTCGGCGTGACCGTGTATCCGTTCGGCATGAGCGTCGGCCCGACGCTCGGGGTGCGCGGCAGCATCGAGAACCTGCCGGACATCCGAGTCGTCTTTGACGGCCCGGGCACGCTCGATTCATACACGTTGACCAACGCACTCGCCTACGACGTCGGGGCGGGGCTGTACGTGGCCGATCGCGCGCCAGGGTGGGGCCTCGGCGGCTATGCGTTCTTCCTCGGCGGCGTGGGCCGGATCACGAGCGACCTCGGCAGCGGCAGTCGCTATTTCGCCGAAGGCGGAGGCGGCGTCCAGTCGGGCCCGATCGGATTCGAGATTTCTGCCAAGTTCGGATGGAACCGTCTGAGCGAGCCGGTCGAGCATCACTTTCTCACGGTGCCGATCACCATGCGCGCAACGGTGAGCTTCTGATGTCACCACTTATCGATGCGTGGCTGGCTGCCGCGTGCGCCGACGCCGAGCGGCGGGGCTTGCCTGAGCTCAAGCCGCTCCTCGAGTCGCTCGCGCGATCGACCGCCGCCTTGCGAGCGGCCGACGCCGAGCTCGGCGGTCGAGAGCAGGCCGTCGGGCCAGACGGATCCGCGCCCGTGGCTGACAACCGAACGCCAGGTCCTTCTGCGTCATGAGCGCGGATCTCCGCCGGATAGTCGACGTCGCGCCCCTCGTGCGATCGGGCGCCCTTTCACCGGTCGATCTCGTGCGGGCCTGTCTCGCACAAATCGATGCCAGGCCCGAGACAAACGCGTTCATCACGCGGCTCGACGCGCGGGCCCTGGCCGACGCGGAGGCAAGCGAGCGCGAGATACGTTCAGGACACTACCGGAGTTTGCTCCACGGCGTTCCCGTCTCGGCGAAGGATCTGATCGACGTCGCAGGCGTCACGACGACTTCGGGGTCGGCCCTTCCTGCAACCGAAGCGACAGTGGACGCTCCCGTCATCGCGCGGCTCAGGGCGGCAGGCGCCATCATCATCGGGAAAACGAACCTCCACGAGTTTGCGTTCGGCACGACGAGCGAGGAGTCCGCCTTCGGTCCCGTGCGGAATCCGCACGACCCGTCGCGGTCGGCCGGCGGATCGAGCGGGGGCGCCGCCGCTGCGCTCGCGACGGGCATGTGCTTCGGCGCCCTCGGCACCGACACCGGCGGCTCGATCCGCATCCCGTCGGCCGCGTGCGGCACGGTCGGGCTCAAGGCGACCATCGGCGAGATCTCCAGCGCGGGCGTCGTTCCCCTCAGCACCTCGCTCGACCATGTTGGACCGATGGCACGAAGCGTGGCGGACGTGGCCCTGCTCTTCGAGGTGCTCACCGGCCGGCCGCCGCGGGCGGCCGCGCAAAGCGCCCCGAGCCACCACTCTTTCGCCTTCGGCGTCCCGCGCGCCTACTTCTGCGACCGGATCGACGGCGGGGTCAGGCAGGCGCTCGAGCGAACCTGCGAGACGTTGACCGCCGCGGGTCACGTGGTCCGAGACGTCTCAATCGAGCATGCCACGTGGACGCCAGACGTTTATCTGCACATCGTGCTCCCCGAGGCGTCGCGGTATCACGCGCGCTTCCTCGAGCGCTACCCGTCGCGTTACTCCCCTGGCGTCCGCGTGCGGCTGGAGATGGGACGGTATCTGCTTGCGGAGGACTACGTCCGCGCGATGCGCCTGAAAGAAGCGTTGACAGCCGACGTGGACCGCGCGCTCGACGCATGCGACGCGCTGCTGCTGCCGACGCTCCCGATTGCCGCGCCGCCGCTCGGGGCCGCTACTGTGGACGTGAACGGAACGCCCGAGCCGATCCGCGCCGCGATGCTGCGCCTCACGCAGTTGTTCAACATCACCGGGCATCCCTCGCTGGCCCTCCCGGCGCCGCAGGATGTCGACACCCTGCCGCGGAGCGTGCAGATTGTCGCGCGCCGCCACCACACCGACCGCCTGCTGTCCATCGCGGGCACGGTCGAGCACTGCTTGAGACAATCAGGATCATGAGGGAACCGGGGTGCTGAGCGGGGTCTTTCACGCGTGGGAACGCCGGCTGGCGGCGGTCGCGACCGACCGGATCGTCCGGCCATTCGAATGGGGTCTCGAGTGGGTAGACGAGCGGCGCGATGTGTGGGTCGACGGGGCCGGCGGCATGTCATCGCCTGGCGCCCATCTCGAGCAGTGGGCGGACCAGATGGTCGCCTCGAGCGAGCAGTTCTTTGCCCTTCCCCCCTGTACCGACTACGCGCTCGATGGTGAGCAGCTCTCGTATCCAAGCGCCGTGCAGACGCCGCACGTCGAAAACAACCGGGTCCGTGCCCGATACTTCCCGGACAGCTCACCGGCCGGACGCAAGCGTGCCGTGATCGTCCTGCCGCAGTGGAACGCCCCCCTTGCCGGACACGTCGGCCTGTGCCGCCTCCTCAACCGTTTCAAGATCAGCGCGCTCCGCCTCAGCCTCCCCTACCACGACGAGCGGAGGCCGCCGGAACTGCGCCGCGCCGACTACATCGTCAGCTCCAACGTCGGACGCACGGCGCAGGTGTGCCGGCAGGCCGTCCTGGATGCCCGTCGCGGGGTCGCGTGGCTCGAATCCCAGGGTTACGAGTCGATCGGCATCCTCGGCACGAGCCTGGGCTCGTGCCTGGCGATGCTGACGGCCGCGCACGAGCCCCTGCTGCGGGCAGCCGCTCTGAACCACATCTCTCCGTATTTTGCAGATGTCGTCTGGTCGGGTCTCTCGACCCTCCACGTGCGGCAGGGGCTCGACAGTCACATCGACTTGACGCGCCTCCGCCGCATCTGGATGCCGATCTCGCCGTATCCCTACCTCGACCGCATGCGCGACAAACGGCTGCTGCTCGTGTACGCCCGCTACGACCTCACCTTCCCGGTCGACTTGTCGAGAATGCTCGTGGACGAGTTCAGGCGTCGCGGAATCGAACACGAGCTCGCGGTACTGCCCTGCGGGCACTACAGCACAGGCGTTACGCCCTTCAAGTGGCTCGACGGACTGACGTTGTGCCGCTTTCTCTCCAGAAACCTCTGAAAGGGCCTACGAATCCTGACCTGAAGGGGGGTTCGGTGGACGGCGGTCTCCGGTCGGCAGGCGGCGGGGTGGCAGAGGAACTGTCTTGGAGGGCGGAGCGTCCAACCTCTGAGACTGACAGGCGCCGCCTGCGTTGCTGATACTCCTCGACTACCGTTGTACACTGAGCCGATCCTATGAGCTTCGCCAGAATCAGCCTCAGCCTGGTCGGGATCGCCGGCGTGGTGGCCGTGGCGCTCGCCGGCGGCATCATCTGGCTGATGATCACGCAGCCGGTCATGGTCGCCGACTCGGTGGCCAAGGGCGAGTACTCCCCTCTCGCCAAAGCGATCGCATCAGCGCTGTACGACGCGCTGGCCGGTCTACTGAAGTACCTCTAACCGCTCGGACTGCCACAAAGCTCTTCACCGCCGAGCACGCCGAGAGCGCAGACAGACACCAGGATCGACGTTCTGCAGGCAGCAGACCGGTCGCGTCGCCGGCCGAACGGCCGGCGTCGCGCGGCGCGACCGTCCTATGGTGCGTCTTGGTTCGCCTCCATTCCGCGTCCTCAGCGTTCTCAGCGGTGAAAGGCTCTTGGCGAGCGGACGTCGCTGAAAATGTTGGACTAGCCGTTCGCCTCGACGGTCATCGGTTCTCCCAGTCCCAGATCGTCGACTGCCCCCATCGTGCTGCGATCGCCGACGATGACGGTCAGGAAGCGTGAGGGATCGATGTGCGTGGCGGCCGCGCGGGTCAGGTCCTCGGGGGTGAGTGCCAGGACCTTCGGCACGAACGTCGTGAAGTAGTCGTCGGGCAGGTCGTAGAGCGCCAGTTGCGCGGCGGCACGTCCGATCTGCTCGGCCGTCTCGAATCCGCGAGGGTATCCGCGCGTCAGCGGCGCCCGGCCCAGCTCCAGCTCCTCTGCCGTCACCGGTCGCTCGCGGCGGATCGCCCGCAGCTCGGACAGCGCCTCTCGCACGGCATCTGCGGTCGCGTCCGACTGCACGCTCGCTTGCAGCGCGAAGGGGCCGCGCCCGCGCCTGAACTCGAAGCTGGTTCGTGCGCCGTAGGTGTAGCCCTTGCGCTCGCGCAGGTTCGTGTTGATGCGGCTGACGAACTGCCCGCCGAGGACGAGATTGAGCGCAACGAGCGCATGGTAGTCCGTCGACGTTCGCGCCACCGCCACGTGGCCGATCCGCAGCTCCGACTGGGGCGCGCCCTCCCGGGGCACGATTACAAGCTCGGTCGACCCTGGCGGAATCGGCAACGCTGCAGGGTCCGGCAGAACGCGACCGTCGTGGTCGGCGGGCCACGCGCCAAACGCGGTCTCGATCGCGTCCGCAAGCGCGGCGTGCCCACCATAAGACCCATTCCCCACTGCAATGACCGTCGTGCGTGACGGGTCATACATCCGCCCGTGGAACGCTCGCGGTTCATCGGCACCCATCGCTCCGAGCGATGCGTCGCTGCCAATCGGCAGGTGACCGTAGGGATGCGCGCCGTACAAACGCTGCGTGAACACACGTTCGGCGACGGCCGGTGGCATGTCGCGTAACTGGAGGAGGCGATTGAGCCGCAGATCCCGCACGCGCCCGAAGTCGGCGGCCTCCAGCCTGGGCCGCGCGATCATGTCCGACAGCAACGCCAGCGCGGGCGTCGCAGAACGCTCGAGCGTGGTGAGACCGACGAGCGCCGCGTCGGCACCCACCTCGGTATCGAGCTGCGCGCCGAGTCGCCCGAGCGTCTCGTGCAGGGCCAGGGCATCGAGGTCGCCGCAGCCTTCGTCGAGGAGATCGCCGGTGATTGCTGCGAGGCCGGGACGGTCGGCGGGGTCGAACGCGGCCCCGGCGCGAACGATCACGAGCACCGAGACGAGGGGCACCTCGCGGTGCACGGCCGTCCAGGTGTCGAGGCCGTTCGAGAGCCGTCGCCGGCGGATCTCGGGAAACGCGAAACGAGGCTCTGGGCCGGCAAGCGGCAAACGGGATCGATCGATGGACATCAGGACACCGACACCGGCTGCGAGCCCTCGAGCGCGAGCGCCGCGCGGCCGTGGGGCACGACGCTCAGCGCCACGCGCCCTGCGCCGAGCCATCGCATTGCCGCACGGTGCAGGCTCGCCGCGCCGGCGTTTGTATACCGCGCGAGGTCGCGGTCGAAGTACCCGGGCGTCCCCAGATACACGTTGTAGGCGTTCAACTGATCCGACTTGCCGCCGAATCCACCGACGGTCTGCAGCCGGTGCAGGAAGTGCGCTTCGGCCTGCGCGAGGCACCGCTCGAGCTCTCGGGCCTCCGGCCCCGTTTCGAGGAATCGCGCCAGCTCGCGCGCAATCGCCTGTTCGACCTCGGCGAGCGCGCGGCCCGGCGCCGCGGTCGCGACGATCTGAAAGAAGCTGCCGAGCTCGCGCGACCCTTGCGACGCCGCAATCTCGGTCGCGATGCGCTGCTCGTAGACCAGACTGCGATACAACCGCGACGTTTTGCCGCCAGCCAGCACCTCGGACACGAGATCCAGCTCCGCGTCGTCCTCGGCGAAGAGGGCGGGCGCATGCCAGGCGAGGTACAGCCGCGGCAGCTCGATGCGATCCTGAAGGACCAGGCGCGTCTCGCCCGCGAGAGGCGTGTAGCGCGTATCCACTGATCGAGGCTCGGGCCCCGCGTCGAGATCGCCGAAGTAGTCGATCGCCAGCGCGATCGCGCGGTCCGCCTCGATGTCGCCTGCGAGCGCCAGCGACGCGTTGCGCGGCCGATAGTAGGTCTGAAAAAACGCGCGGACATCGTCAAGGCGGGCGGCCTTCAGATCCTCGGCGGCGCCGATCGTCATCCAGTGATAGGGATGATCCGGCGGATACAGGGCGGCGACGAGCGACATGCCGGCAAACCCGTAGGGGCGGTTCTCGTAGTTCTGTCGCCGCTCGTTGAGGACAACGTTGCGCTGGTTCTCGAACTTGGCGTCGGTCAGCGCGGGAAGGAGGTACCCCATGCGATCGGACTCCATCCACAGTGCCAGCTCGACGGCGTTGGCCGGCACGACCTCCCAGTAGTTCGTCCGGTCGGCGTTGGTCGAGCCGTTGACGACGCCGCCGACCTCCTGCAGCGGTCGAAAGTACCCGCTGTCGTGATGCTGCGACCCTTCGAACATCAGATGCTCGAACAGGTGCGCGAATCCCGTACGTCCTGGCTGCTCGTTCTTCGACCCGACGTGGTACCACACGTTGACCGCGACAATCGGACAGTCGTGATCCTCGTGCACGATGACGTCGAGGCCGTTTGCCAGCTTCTGATGGATGAAGGGAATGTCCATGATGTCGAACTAGAATTGTAACCGCCAATGCCGCGTCTCATGTTGTCGCTCGTCGCTACGGGACTCTTTCTCGGGATGACGCTCTGGTTCTCGGCCACGGCCGCTGCGCCGGCTATTGCTGCGGAGTTCTCGATCACAGGTGCGGGGTTGCCGTGGCTGACGATGGCGGTGCAGGGTGGATTCGTCGCCGGCACGCTCCTGAGCGCGCTCCTGAACCTGGCCGACGTGATCAACGCGCGACGCCTGTTCGGCTACGGCTGCGTGGCGGGCGCGATCGCCAACGCGGCAATTCCCTTCGCCCCATCGGCAGCGGTCATCATCTTTTTGAGAGCGGCGACGGGCGTTGCGCTGGCGTTCGTGTACCCGCCGGGTCTCAAGATCGCTGCAGGATGGTTCCTCGAGCGCCGTGGCACGGCGCTCGGGATCGTCGTCGGCGCGCTCACGCTGGGCTCGGCGTTTCCGCACCTGCTCGCGTGGGCAGCGGCCGACGTGCCGTGGCGCGGCCTGCTGTGGGTATCCTCGGCCCTGGCGCTCGCTGGTGGGGCGATGGTCGCGATGGGCGTTCGCGACGGTCCCTATGTCAGCGCGTCCGCACCATTCGATCCCCGCGCGGTGGGACAGGTCATCAGCAACCGCGGCGTGCGGCTCGCCACGCTCGGCTATCTCGGGCACATGTGGGAGCTCTACGCGATGTGGGCATGGATGCCCGCGTTCGCCGCCGCATCGATCGCCGCCGCCGGTCGAACCGCCACGGGGACCAGCTCGCCCGATCATAATCTCGTGGCATTTGTCGCGATCGCCAGCGGCGCGATTGGCTGTGTCATGGCCGGCCGCTCGGCCGACGTCTGGGGCAAGGCGCGGATTGCTGGCGCGGCGATGGTCGTCAGCGGTTCGTGTGCGCTCGCCGCCGGCTTCGCATTCGGACGGCCGCTGCCCGTGCTCCTGGTGCTCGCCGTGTGCTGGGGGTTCTCGATCGTCGCCGACTCGGCGCAGTTCTCGGCGCTGGTGGCCGAGTACAGTCCCAGGACGCACGTGGGCACCGCGCTGACGCTGCAGATCTGTCTGGGGTTCCTGCTCACGATGATCAGCATGCGGCTGCTGCCGATCGTCGCGTCGGCGACCGGCTGGCAGTGGGCGTTCCTGCTGCTCGTACCCGGCCCCGTCCTCGGAGCACTGGCGATGCGCCGCCTTCAGGTGAATGTCAGGGCTTCTTGAGCTCGCCGCACTCGAGCATCGCGCTGCCGTAGTAGGGATTGCGGATCTTCTCGTCTTTCTGCAGCCACGAGCGCCTCGCCATCGGACAAAACGCCAGCTTGACGTCGCCGAAGTCCTTCCAACCCTCGGCCTTTGCCGCGGCCACGACCGCCTCGCTCAGCACCCCGAAGCCGTCGCGCGCCGCTTTGAGATCCGGGGCATCCGCGACGGTCTTCGCGGCCTTCGCCATCGCTGCCCCACCCTCGCCGAGCCCAGCCGCCCGAGTGGCAAGCGCAGTTGCGGGCGCTTTGATACCGTCGAGCTTGTCGGTCGCGAGCCGCGCATGGATCTCCAGATAAGATCCAACAATCGCTTTCATCGCATCAGACGCTTGGAGCGCGGTGGCTCCGGACACGATGCAGACACCTGCGATGACAGCTGCGAGCCCTCTGATGACGTTCATGAAAGCGACCTCCGATCCCTTTGAGCCCCTCGAACCTCTCGACCCGATCGAATCCGAACCGATCGCTCCGATCGAGCCCTTCGATCCTCTCGAGCCAGCGGCAGCGCTCGAGCCTCTGGAGCCGTTCGAACCGCTGGAACCGCTCGAACCTTCTGAACCTCTTGAACCTCTTGAACCTCTTGAGCCTCTTGAACCTTTTGAACCCTTGTGATCGGTTCAGGAAACAGGCATGAGCGGAATCGGCCGTTTGTAGCTCGCGATCGACAACTGGGCAGCGAGCTGCTCCGCCGCCGAGCGGAACGCGCGCGCGGCAGGCGACTGCGGTTCGCCGATCGTGATCGGCACGCCCGTGTCGCCACCGACGCGAATGGGTTCGTAGATGGGAATTCTGCCGATGAAGGGGAGAGACAGGTCGCGGGCGAGCGTTTCGCCGCCACCTTTACCGAAGATATCGCTCTCCATGTGGCAGCCGGGACACACAAAGTGGCTCATGTTCTCGACCAGGCCGAGCATCGGGACGTTGAGCTTCTGATACATGCGAACCGCGCGCCGCGTGTCGGCAAGGGACACCGTCTGGGGCGTCGTGACCACGACCGCGCCCGACACGGGCACGGTCTGACTGAGGCTCAACGCGACGTCGCCGGTCCCCGGCGGCATGTCGACGATCAGGTAGTCGATGCGGTCCCAGCGAACCTCGCGGAAGAACTGCTGGATGACGCCATGCAGCATGGGTCCGCGCCAGATGACCGGCGCATCATCGCCGGTCAGGAATCCCATCGAGACGACCTGCATCCCGTATTGCTCGGCCGGAACGATCTTCTGGCCGTCCGTGGACAGCTGGGTCTGCAGACCCAGCATGATCGGGACGTTGGGGCCGTAGATGTCGCCGTCGATCATGGCGACTCGCCCGCCTGACTGGCTCAGAGCGATAGCCAGGTTGACGGCGACCGTCGTCTTGCCGACGCCACCTTTGCCTGCGCCGACGGCGATGATGTTCTTGACGCCAGGGACGGCCGCCTTCCCGGCGTCGGGCGAGACCGCCGCGCGCACCTGCGCGGTCATCTCGATCGCGACGTTCGTGACGCCAGGAATCGCGCTGACCACGGCGCGCGCCTGATCGCGCATCTGATCCTTCACCGGACATGCCGGCGTGGTCAGCTCGATCGAAAACGCGACCGATCCGCCGTCGATGCGCAGGTTCTTGATGAACTTGAGCGAGACGATGTCCCGGTTGAGGTCGGGATCGCGCACGGCTTTGAGCGCATCGAGAACGGCTGCTTCAGTTATGCCCACGAGGCTATCTTATCAGGAGGGTCGGATCAGGAGGCTCGGGATCAAGGGGTTCGGGATCGGGCCGGTCAGGAGCGCTCTTCGGCGATGTCCCCGACGTACGGCAACTTGAACCGCACGCCTTGATACGCTTTGAAAAGGAGCAACAGCCAGAGGGCAGCCGACAGCGGCGGGATGATGATCAACGAGATCAACCAGCCGAAGGGTGGAACCGACCAGCCCACGAACCACAGCGCACACAGTCCACCGAACACGATGGTGGACTGCATGGCGTGAAACCTGACGAAGCGGTTCTCGCGCTCGGCCAGCAGGAAGGCCAGACCGGTGATCCACCCGAGCCCGTAGGCCAGGGCGCCTGCCACGTTCTCGTCGAGGCCGAGCGAAGTTTTGTCCAGTGTCCAGCTCCCAGCTTCCAGCTTCCGGCTTCTACTGCTCCTTGATGAACATCCTCCGCGACTCGTCGTGCAGGAGGACCCACAGCGCGTAGATGCCGAGCGCGGTGCCGAAGGGCAGCACGAAGAGGTTCGGGACAGCCATCCCAAGCGCCGCCAGGCGGCCTGGTGCGTGGCGGCGATGAATGGCGGACCCGGCCCAGGCGTTCCCCGCCCCCGCCGCCAGGAGCGCGGCCGCGAAGACGCCGAAGGCGACGGCGGTGACGCCGGCCGGGACCTCGCGGCCCTCGGAGGTCATCCCGACGGCCACGGCACCGACGGCCAGCATCAATGTGGAGACGCCGAGCAGCAGCCCGATGGCTCCCCAGGTAATCTGAAGGATGCCGAGCAGTTTGACGTGGGCGTTCACGGCGTGTCTCGAATGCTGATGAGGACGTCGACGCGGGTCAGCGGCGCCCCGGGCGGCATCACCGAGAAGCGAAATCGCGCACCAGCGCGCACACCCGCCGGCACGCGCAGCTCGATGTCGTGGAAGGCCCGCACGTCGCCACAACCGCCGCAGAGACCACACCATTCCTGCCACGTTTCGCCGCGGCCGCCGCAGCGAAGGCAGGTCTGCCGCACAGGGATGCCCATGGGAATGGTCGTGCCCTCGATCGCTTCGAGGGGAGTGAGGACAATCTCGGCCGACAGCTCTTCGAACGAGGTCGCGCCAAAAAACGCATGGCGCATGCGGTCGAGCAAATCGGAGACCGACGGAAAATCGATGGCGACCTCGTCGGCGAACCAGTCACCGCGCCCTGTCCCTGGGGTGTGCGCGCACGCCGAACGCTCGGCATCGTATGACCGGCGGCGCCATGGGTCGGTCAGGACCTGGTACGCCCGTGCAGCTTCGACGAACGCGACCGCGCGGTCGTCCCCCGAGATGTCGGGGTGATACCGGCGGGCCAATTGCCGGTAGGCGCGCTTGATCTCGTCAGCGCCGGCATCCGGCGATACGCCCAGAACGTCGTAGTAATCGCGCATCGGGCTGGTACGGGAATCGCGATCTGCGACACCCTGTTCGTTACGATAGGGGCTGGCCGATCTCAAGTCAACCGACCAAGAGCGAGAACGGGGCCCAATGTCAAGACCCAGGGGGTCAGACCGGGGTCAGCCCCTGGTCTGACCCCCATTCGCGACACGCTGGTAGAATCCGCTGATGAAGGAATGCCCGCTCTGCGGCGAGTCCATGCGCCTGCACGCGCGTGAGGTCCGTGACCACGCCGGCGTGGACTCCGCCGTCCGTTTGATGCGCGAATGGATCTGCCCGGAATGCGACTACTTCGAGGAGGCCGAAGCGGGCGAGGAATAGCGCCCGGTCAGCGGGCGCCGAGGGTCAGCAGGAGCTCGTTCCGAACGCTCTCATCAAAATCGGAGAAATTCAGTTCTTTCTCGCACTCGTCGCAGAGCACTTCAATCACCGCGGGGCGACCTTCTTCATTGGCCTCCACTCGGGTATCGTCGCGCACCTGCACGACATGCATCTGCAGGGTTTTGACCAGAAAATTCCGGTCGTTCCCGCAGCTCGGACAGGTCAAGGCCATCTAGTTGGGCTCCTCTTCAAACCTTCGAATTGTACGAGTAACTGTTTCCTGGACGCAATGAAGATCTTTCGATCTTGCGCAGGTTTTCCAGAGAAGTGGCGAGGAATCGATGCGCGCGGGACCGGGGCGGGGGCCTATTCGTCGTCGTCTTCTTCCTCGTCGAACTCAGAGGTGTCGCCGAGACGAAGAATCTGGCCGTTGGTGTGGCCTGCGAGGATGCAATGGGGCCCTTTCGCTTCGAGCGAGACGACCGCCACATCCCACGGGCGCGCCCGGAAGGCCGCGGCTACGCATCCACACGGGAGCCCCTCGAGCGCTTCGAGCTCGAAGATCGTCGGCGTCGGCTTGACGTAATTGAGCGACCCAGCAGGAACTGCCATACCGCACCTCCCGTCGCCGGTCGCCATTGCAATCTGGACGCCAGCTACTTAGGTTAGACAAACGGAGGTATGAAATGGTTCCTGTTTTTTTGTAAGGCGCTTAAAATAAGTGAGTTAGGCCACGCGACCCCTCCCGCGTATCCGACCGGCCGAGCTGACATCCAGCGGCGACACTGGACACCTGGAAGCAACCAGCCGAGCTGGCTTGGGCACTTAAACTACTGCGTTCGGTTGACTTATCTGCCGGGACAGCCGATGTTCCGGGCCGACACACGGCGAACAATAAGTGGCACCCGTGACAACCGGTGTCACCGTTCACCGAACCGCTGGATCGGTGTCAACTCCGTCGCACACACGCCACGCGAAGTGGGCGCCCGACGCGCTGGTCCAAGCCACCGGGGCGGCGGTCGTCGACAGATCAGCGGCCTTTCCCGCGACAGAGAAGAGGTCCCTGATCGACTGGGGGAAGACTTCCGCGAGGCTCCCGCGACCGGGTGTCAGCACACCGTCCTTGAGGGCGGACGCAAGGTAGAGGCGGTCGCGTGCGCGCGTCAGCGCGACGTACAGCAGCCGCTTGGTCTCGTGTTTCTCGCGCTGGCGTTCGGCCTCATCCATCTCCGACACGAACGGTCCGACGGCGACCGAGGCCTGCTGCTCGCCATCGGCGTCCACGTCGACTGTCAGGCGCACGGGGCGCGGTGGACCGCTGGCGCCTTTCGCCATGTTCACGACGAAGACGATGGGGAACTCCAACCCCTTCGACGCGTGCACGGTCATCAGATTCACCGCGTCGAGCGCCTCGAGCACCGCATTGGACTCGTCACCCGCCGTCAGCGAATCGAGGTGATCCGCGATCCGCGGCATCGTGGCGTATCCGCGATTCTGGATGCGGCGGACGAGGCTTCGCATCTTCTTGACGTTCTCCCAGGCCTGCCGGCGCCGCGGCCCCCGCAGCTCGTAGGCGTACGCGCTTTCGGCGAGGATCGTCTCGAAGAGCTCGGCCGGCGGTACGCGATCCACCTGAGCAATCCACGCCGGCACGTACTGCCGCGCGAGCCCAAGGACCCGCCGGTCCTCCTCGCCGAGCTCGCCGATCTGCGCCGGCAGATCCTCGTCGTTCTCTGAGAAAAGCGCGCCGGCGAGTCGCGGCGCCAGGGTTGCCAGCGCCGCATCCGAGAGACGGACGAAACGCGATCGCAGAAAGGCCGCGGCGCGCAGGTCGGACACCGGATTGGCGAGGAAGCGGATGAGCGCCATCGCGTCCTTCGTCTCGTCGGCATCGAAGAAGCCCAGGCCCTTGTAGACGTACGCCGGAATCCCCCGGCGCTCGAGCTCGCGCTCGAACTCGCGATGGCTGGCCCGCGACCGGAAGAGCACGCCGATGTCGCCTGGCGAAGCCCGCCGCGGCACGCCGGTCTTCCGATCGCGCACGCTGTCCTCGCGCAGAATCCTCTCGATCTCGTCTGCCACTCTGCTCGCACACACAACCGCATCATTGGCCGCCGCAATACCCAGGACGAACCCGCGCCCCGTGTTGTCCGTGCTGTCCGTGGACCGGTTTATCCGATCTGTATTGTCCGTGTTGTCCGTGGCCTGGCGTGTCTCCTCCGTGTCGTCCGCCGTCGGGAAGCGGTCGCTTTCCGTGTAGGTAAAACGCCCGCCCCCTGGCTGCGGATCGGCCAGGTCGGTGAAGAGCTCGTTGACGAACGCGAGGAGGGTTGGCACCGCCCGGAAGCTCTTCGTAATCGAGCGCCGCGGGTTGCCCGCAGGCCGAAGCGCCTGAATGTGGCGCGCCGCCTCCTGCAGCACCGCCGCCTCTGCGTCGCGGAATCGATAGATCGACTGCTTGCGATCCCCCACCACGAAGATCGACGGGTTCGTGGTCACGCCCGTGCCCTCGCCCCAGGACTGGATGAGCAACGCCACGAGCTCCCACTGCGCGCGGCTCGTGTCCTGAAACTCGTCCACGAGCACGTGATGGTAGCGAGCTTCGAGACGAAACCGGCTCTGCGAAAACTCGTCCATCCGGCGCAGCAGCTCGAGCGCCCGATCGAGCACGTCGGCAAAATCGAGGACCGAACGCTCGTCGAGGATCTGGCGATACTGGGCCAGGGCGACCGCGAACATCCGCTTGACGCCACGCGCGAGCACGACGTTGAGGTCGCGCCTGAAGGCGAACACCACGTCCTCGATGCCCTGTGCGAGCGCAAAGACGGCGGACCGATGGCGCTTCGCGGCACCGTCTGACTGGTAGTGGTGCGCGCGGTAGGGTTGGATGACGCCTCCGGTTCGCGCCCGGCCGTCGGCCGTCAGGAAGTGAGCCGCGATGCGGTCGAGGACGCCGCGGAACGCGGCGTTTCCCGCCTGGCCGAGCTCGGGCAGCCGCTGAATCTCGCGGACGAGCAGCTGGTAGCGCTGGTGCGTGACGGGACCGTCTTCGAGAAACCGCGCGAGGCCTCCCGGCACGGCGCCTAGTACGGCTTGAAGGCGATCGGCGGTCTCGAGGCACACCCGCTCCGCCGTCAGATCGGCGGGCCCGCTGCCGAGAAACCGGTCGAGCGCGGTCCAGGCCACGAGGCGCCGTTCGAGCAGCGACGCAAGCCCCTCGCGGGTCCGCGCGATGCCAAGTTGCGCGAACACGAGGGCGATGTCCGGATCGCTTCGCGCCTGGCTCGTCAGGATGCGCAGCGCCTGATCGAGCGCATATTCGATCAGGCGGGGCACCTCTGTCTCATCCGCCATGTCGAAGCCGGGATCGAGATCCGCCTCGAGCGGAAACTCCCGCAGGAGCGAGAGGCAGAACGCATCGATCGTGCTGATGGCGATGTCACCCAGGCGGTCTCGGAGCTCGATCCACCGGGATCGATCGAACTCCGAGCGCTCCGCGGCCTCGGCAAGCTCGCGCACGATACGCTCGCGCATTTCAGCGGCGGCCTTCCGCGTGAACGTAATCGCGAGGATGTTTGCCGGATCGACGCCGCGCTTGAGCAGGTTGACGTAGCGGGCGACGAGGACCGACGTCTTGCCGGTTCCAGCCGACGCTTCGAGCACGACGTTGTTGTCTGGCTCGACGGCGAAGCTGCGGGCGGTCGTATCGGGATCGGGCGGGACGGCGTCGAACAAGGACAGCTGCGGCGACGGAGGCGGGGCGGAGTTACTCGTCGCCAACATAGTCCTTCCGGCAGACGCCCGAGTAGCCGCACCACCTGCACATGAATGGTTCCTCCGGCCGCACGGGGAACTCGCCGCGCTCGATGCCTTCCACCGCCGCAACGAACCGCGCCGCGCCCTCGTCCAACGCTTGGCGGAGCGATGTCGACGCGCCGAGCGGCACAAACGGGTTCTTCTCTTTGAACGCGACGTAGCCCGCGCTCGAGACGGCCCAATCGCGCCCCTGGCGGCCTTTCAAGTGCTGCTCGGCACAGACGCCGTAGACAGGAAGCTGCAGCGCACGCGCCGTCTTGGGGGCGCGGCCCAGCTTGTAGTCGATCACGCGCAGTGTGCCATCCTCGAGCAGGTCGATCCGATCGGCCTTGGCGCGGATTTTCAGAGTCCGTGGCCCGTCGGCTCCCTTGAACTCGAACGCGCCTTCGAGGGGATGCTCGAGCAGACGCTCGAGCACGGGCACGTCCTGCTCGATCTCGAAGTTGAACGCCCGCTCTCCGAGGCCTGCCGCGACCGCCGACCCGAGGAGGTAGGTGCGCTCGAGCGCACGGTCCGCTTCGGGCAGGTGCGCGAGCGTCGATTCAGCCACCGACTGGAAAAGCTCGAGCGCCTCGCCGAGCGAGTCGGCCGTAATCGCGCGTCCGCCGCGCTCGTGCCACCTGGCGAAGAACGCCTCGAACACCGCGTGGAGCAGCTGCCCCCGTTCCTGCGGGCTCAACCCGGACTCGTCGTCTCGTTCCTCGTCCAGGCGCAGCACGCGGGCGGCAAAGTACTTGAACGGACAATCGAGATACCGCTCGACATGGCTGACCGCGTACTCGTCGGGCGCACGCGGACCTGCGGCGCCGTGGTACGCCTCGTGCTCCTCCGGCGATCGGCTGGTGCGCAGCGCGAGCCATGCCGCCGCCTCGGGGCTGTCAGGCGTGGTGCGGGGCGGATCCTCGAACAGCGCCTCGTGCGCGAACGGAACGGGCGCTCGCTCGGACCGATCCGCCGGTACGCGTTCGATCGGCAGCCCGCTCGCGTCGAGCTCCTGCAGAAATGACGAACCCGCCACGATCGCATCGTCTTCGAGGGTGAAGGTCGAGACCGACACCCGTCGCCGCGGCAGTTTGAGCAGATCCTGAAACCGCGCACGGGCCGCGGCCAGCCTGTCCGCCTCGTTCGGCCAGCCGAGCTGCGAGAGCAGCGATGCCGGATAGAAGATGCTGCGGCGAACGCGCTCGGGCCAATCGTGTTCGATGAGCCCGACGAGGCGCAGCTCGTCGACGTCCGCGTAGGCGGCCGCGGGCGCGTCGAGGAGCAGCACGCCGCGCGATCCCGTTCGGGGAGAAAACGTCTGACCCTCAATCCACCGGCGCACGGCACCGGCGAGCCGGTCGACCGGAAGGGGCGCATCGTCGTGCCTGGCCTGCGCGTCCGCCAGCGACTCGAGCGCGCCGATCACCGCGGCACGCGCGCGCAGATGTCGAGGCGCCCAGGCCAGTTCTTCTCCTGGCAGGCGTTCGTGGGCGCGGATGAAATCGAGCAGGGCGTGAAGTTGACCCGACGCGGTCGACGCTTCGCGCAATGGCCGGAGCGCTTCCGCCGCCGACACTGCGGCCCTGAGCGCATCACCAGCGTCGGCGCGCGGCCGACGCCGCACGCTCCCCCTGCTGATCCCACCGCTGGTCCTCCCGCTGCTCGATGCCGGGCTCGACGTGAACGCGGCGTGCCTAGCGAGCGCGTCGAGACGGTCCCATCCGCCGAAGTACTTCAGCTCGCGCAGCCGGGCGTCGAGAGCGCCGACACGTGCGCGAACCGACTCCGGCGTGCCGAAGAGCTCCGCGAACTGCCAATGCGGCGAGCTCAACAAGTCGACTGTTGACGCGCGGTTGGCTGCCGCGATGGCGAACGCAAAAACCACGTCGAGCGCCGCGGCGAACGGCTCGCCGGCGAGCGGCAGCGAATCGAGCGCCTGGTACGGCTGGCCGGCGTCAGCAAACACGGACCGCGCGAGGTACAGATAGGGCAACGGGCGCTGAAACACGATGGCCGTACGTCCGCTCTCGCCCGGCGCGGCGGCGCGGACGAACTCGGCGAGCTCCTCCTCCCTGTCGCGGCTAAGGAACCAGCGCGGCGGCGCCCCCACGCCCGTGTGTGGCGGCGTCACCAGAACCGGCAGCGACCCCGACACGCTTCGCCGCTCCTCTTCGATCCCCGGCAGCACGTCGTGCACGCGCTGATGGAATCCTGCGGCGAGCACGCTCTCGGTCGCGATCACGTCGAGCGACTCGAGACCCGGCAAACGGGCCAGCATGTCGTAGTCGGCGGTCCACAGCCCACGAGGATCGGCGGCCTGATCCGCTACGCTCACCACGACTCGCTGGTAAGCCGGTGGGCCGTCGTGCACCAGCAACCAGCGGCGCAGGGCGTGCTCGTCCAGACGACCGCTCGATGCGACGAGCGCTTCGAATCGAGTGAACGCCGCCGCAAGAAACCGCGTCTGCCTGAAAAGCCGCTCCGCCCCGCGGTCGATCTCGACGCTCGGCTCGAGGCTGTCGGTCATCAACCGGTCGAAGTCGGCCACCGAGCGATCGCGCCGGCGCAGCTCGTCGTAGAAGGCCAGGATCTCGACGATGAGACCAGGCCGGAGTCTGAAGGGGGCGGGGGTGCCGCCCGAGGTCGCCGCCGCGGCGGCGCGCGCCAGGAGGACTTCACGCTCGAACACGGTGAGCATCGGCGGCGCCGCAGGGAGCCGCTCGTGCAACCGGACATAGAAACCATCCCGGGTGACGATGTCGAACCCGCCCGGCACGGAGAGACGGGGTTCGAGGTGCACATGAAGGTTCTCGAACGTCCGCCGCAGCGCTTCACCCGCGCCCGACGTGGGAACGATGATCGCCAGAGACGCCGACGTGTCGGTGGCCACGCCCTCGGCGAGCACGCGGTGCATGGCCTGCAGATCGGGCACGCGAAGCAGGCGTGTAGTCCGTGGAGTGATCACAATCCGGGGGGCGTGGTCAGCCTGCGCAAGTCCTCTTGTGCCCGCTCGAACATGAGCAGCGCGCCGGCCGCCGCCGCCGACGCTTCCCACGCTGTGTTCATGTCCGTGCCGGTAATCGCCAGCCGCCGCGACGAGGCCGCGCGAATCGCCAGCTGCAGCGCGCTGACGAGCAGGTTGTGTACGGCTTCGGCTTCCGCCGGCGGCCGGACGTTCTTGAGCTCGCGCCAGCTTTCCGTCACTCGCGCGGCGAGCGGCGTCAGCGCGTCCGGCGAGGGTCCTGAGAGCTGACGGATCTGCTCGAGGCCCGCCGATGACCGGCGCAATCGGTCAATCGCCGGACGAATCCGCCGCTGATACTCGACCAGCCCCTCGCGGCGTATGGCCCACGCGTCGCGCGCCAGGCGAAGACGTCGCGCAGCGTCGAGCCGCCCGTCGAGCGTCGCGAGCAGCGCAGCGGTCGTCTGAGGGCGGCGCCGGCCGAGGCGGTCGTCGGCCTTGAGCACGGCCGTGACCAGCTTCTCGATTCCGTTGACGTCTGCACGGCGGGCCCGCTCGTCGGCCGAGGTGACCATGCGCGCTACCAGGTCGCCATAGCGCTTGTCGGTCTTGAGCTCCTGGGAGAGCGCCGCCGACACCCGGGCGTGAAGTATCGACGGTTTGCCTTTCGGACTCTCTTCCGACGCGCCGAGCTCCGAGACGATTGCCTGGAGCAGCGACACGCGTTCGGCCGGATCCGCTGCAACCGACGCGACGGTGAACGCCTGTTCGATGCTCTCCCGCAGCGTGGGAGCCGGAAGCTCCGGCACCGTGGCAGGCAGCGGTCTCGCGGTGACAACCAGGGTCAGGTCCACTCGAGACAACCCCGCCGCCACACGCAGGTCGCCGACGGCTTCGTCGAGCAGCGCCGACAGCTGTGCGACGTCAGACGCCCTATAGCCGTGGTGAGCGGCGGGCCATGCTGACAGCATCCGGCGGGCATCGGTGGCGAGCGCCAGCCGGCGCGCGGGATCCTTCGTCACCGCCACGTCGTGGAGCGCGCGCGCGACGTCGGTGCTCAACGCGTCGAAGTCGATCTCGCCTTGCGTCGCCGCATAGTGTCGCGCGCGGGTCGCTTCCGCGTAGCTATCCGTGCGATCCCAGTCGACCGCCGACTCCGAGATGCTGACGAGGTGCAACGCCGGCGACGGCCCGTCGAGTCCGCCGATCGGGATGGAGAAGACGACGCGGTCGGCCACGCGCGCGAAATCGCCGTAGCTGACCAGCGTCGAGCCATCCTGCAGGAAAATTCGGTACAACAGCGCTTCGGCGGCCAGCACCGGCGACGAGGATGAGGCAATCGCGGCCGACACGGCTACGGCGGCCAGCAGCACGACCATCGGCAGCACGGCTGGGCGCCGCGCTCGCACGGCACGATCTCGCAGGAACATGGAAGATCTGAGCGTAGTGGGACCTCGCGAACGCGTCAAGCCCCGACATTAGACCCGCCGGTGTGGAAAAGCTGTGGAAGACTCGTGGATAGGCTGTGGAACCGTCGACCCGCCAAGTTTATTTCGCGTCAAGTACAGGTGAAGATCCCGAGCGGTGCCCGTTGTGGGTGCGCCTTCGTCAGTTCTTTCGCTTGAAGCCCTCGGCACAGCCGCTAGAATGCTCTTCGCCTTTCAACATCACGTCATTCCATTTCTTGGCTTCGACACTCGGCGGCGCAGACACCGTGAACGTGCATCGGTTCGCAGAAAACATCAACGGACGCGACTACCTCATCGAGGTGTCCAGCGTCGGCGTTGACAAGTGGCGGGCGCAAATCGCCCGCCTGCCCGGCGGATCGGCTGCGCTGATGCCATTCTACGGAAAGACGCCCGACGAGGCGGCCGGACAACTGAGCCGCTGGCTCAACCTCGCGCACGGCGTCAAGCCACGCTGAGACCTGCGCTATATTGACGAGCGTGCCTGAACGCATCCGGCGACACTCGTTTACGGTGAAGGGCGCTCCTCGCGCCGGCGCGGTCCTGGCAGCGCTCACAACGTTCTTGACGCTCGCGCCAGGGCTTCAGCGAGACGCGTGCAGCGCGTCAGGACTTGAGCTTGACGCGCGCAGCGCGTCAGGACTTCAGCTCGCGGCCCGCCAGAACGCCCAATCGACGGCGGCGCTTCCCAAAGTCCGGCTCATTGCCACCGGGGGCACCATCTCCAACCGCGTCGGCGGCCGGCTCACCGCGGAGGAGCTCGTGACCTCGATGCCTGGCATCGAGCGATACGCCCGCGCCGAGTCGGAACAGTTCGCCAACACGTCGAGCAGCGCGCTGACGCTCGACCAGTGGCTCGCGCTCGCCCGCCGCATCAATACCCTCCTGACGGAGGATCCCGAGCTCGCCGGAGTCGTCGTCACGAGCGGGACCGACACACTCGAAGAGACGGCCTACTTCCTCAATCTCACCGTCCGCAGCGACAGACCCGTCGTCGTCGTCGGATCGATGCGCAACCCGAGCACGCTTGGATACGAAGGTGCGGCCAATCTGCTCGAAGCGTTCCGAGTGGCGGCCGAACCGCAGTCCCGCGGCAAGGGCGTGCTCGTCGTGCTCAACGACGAGATCAACGCGGCGCGAGAGGTGACCAAGACCGATGCGCTCCGCCTCCAGACGTTCCAGACGCGCGGCTATGGCGTGCTGGGCGTCGTCGACAGCGACAAGGTCGTCTACTACCGCAATGTCGTCAAGCGACACACGAGGGCGTCCGAGTTCGACGTCTCAACGATCCAGGCGTTGCCGCGTGTCGACGTCGTCATGGTGTATCAAGGCGCGAGCGGTGACGTCATCAAGGCGATCGTCGATCAGGGCGCGAAGGGGATCGTGATTGCCTCGGCGGGAGCGGGCGCCACGAGTGGAACGCAGGGCGAGGGGATCCGCTACGCGGTCGACAAGGGCGTGTTCGTCGTGACGAGCACTCGCGCGGGAGGCGGTCGCATCGCGTCAAGCCGGCCCTCCTCACCGGGTTCAGAGGGTTCACAGGGCTCACAGGGTTCAGAGGGGGGTTCGGGGCGCTACCGGATTGCCGCCGAAGATCTCGCGCCGCTCAAGGCACGGATCCTGCTCATGCTCGCGCTGGCGGCCACGAAAGAGGACGCGGAGATTCAGCGCATGTTTACGGAGTACTGACTGAAAGTTTGAAGTCTGAAGTGGGAAGTCTGAAATGGGAGGTTTGAAGTAGGAAGTTTGAAAGAAGGGTAAGTGGCGGGGCGGCAGGACGCCCCGCCCGAGAGAAGCGTGCGGCGCTCAGCCTTCGATCAGCCGCACTTCACCGGCGCGCGGTCCCTTACCCGATTCTTCCGGCGTGAATTCAACGCGCTGCCCTTCCCGCAAGAGCTCGAAGACGGCACCCCGAACAGAGCTGCGGTGGAAGAAGTGCTCGATCCCGCTCTCGTCCCGGATGAACCCGAAGCCCTTGTCAATCAACAGGCGTGCGATGGTCCCGGTCGGCATAACCCGTGTCCTCCGATGAACGACACCC
>Ga0184612_10000285_pt1 | contig 23311 bp, 21 predicted proteins | sample PLM3_60_coex_FD_133163 | JGI IMG/M metagenome (GOLD analysis project Ga0184612, IMG submission 133163) | Groundwater sediment microbial communities from an aquifer in East River, Colorado, USA - PLM3_60_coex | ecosystem: Environmental > Terrestrial > Soil > Riparian zone | place: USA: East... | reverse complement strand
TCGCCGCGCGCGGCGCCGGGCTTGGCCTCATGGCGGAATAGCAGCGGCCCCGCGGCGAGTTCGCGCATCACCCGGCCGCCATAGTGCGCCGGCGGTTCGGGATCGTGATTGCCGCAGATCCAGATCCAGTCGCGCAACACCGTGAGCGATGCGAGTTTCCGCGCGTCGTCGGCATGCACGCGTTGCGCCGCTTCGCCGTCATGGAAGCTGTCGCCGAGGCAGACGACGCGCCGCGGCTTGTAGGCGTCCAGCAGATCCGCCAGCAGCGCCAGTGTCGCCCGCGTGTCATAGGGCGGCAGCAGGGTGCCGCGCCGCTGCGCCAGCCGCGATCCCTTCTCGAAATGCAGATCGGCGACGGCGAGCAGCGATTGTGCCGGCACGAACAGCGCCCCGGCGATGTCGAGCCAAAGCTCCGCGCCGTTGAGCCGCCAAACGGTGCCCGCGCGGTGCGGTAGAGGACCGGAGGCATCTCGTTTCGCCGACAAGGTCATCTCAAATCCTTCGCAGACTCGCTGGTGCTCCGCAACCTCAAATCGGCAGTTCGCCCTGGGGCTCTTCATACATCGCCTCGGCGATCAGTTCCTGCGCCGCTTCATGCAGCAGGTCATCCATCGCCGTGCCATAGACCGACACCTTGCCGATCTCCAACATCACCGGCACCGCCAGGGGCGAGACGCGTTGCAGATGCCGATGGGCGATCCGGCCCTTGACGCGCGCCAGCATGTCGGCGAGCCGGCGCACGTCGGTGAGGCCGCCGGCGGCATCGGCCCGCGTCGCCCGCAACAACACATGCTGCGGCTCATGCTTGCGCAGCACATCGTAGATGAGGTCGGAGTTCACGGTGAGCTGCTTGCCGCTCTTCTCCTCGCCGGGATGGCGCCGGTCGATCAGGCCCGCGATGACGGCGACGTTGCGGAAGGTGCGCTTCAGCAGGCTCGATTCCGCCATCCACTCCTCGAGATCGTCGCCCAGCATGTCCTGGTCGAACAGCGCGGCCATGTCGCGCACCGGCTTCAGGCTCCAGACGGCGATGGCGTAGTCGCTGGCGACGAAGCCGATGGGCCGTAGGGCAGCCCGTTCCATGCGGCGGGTCAGCAGCATGCCGAGCGTCTGATGCGCGTTGCGGCCTTCGAAGCAATAGGCGACGAGGAATTCCTTGTTGCCGCGCGGAAAGGTTTCGATCAGCAGGCCGTCATGCTCCGGCAGTACGGAGCGGCGGCGCTGCAGTTCCAGCCATTCCCTGACATCGTCGGGCAGGGAGCGCCAGCGGCCCGGCTCGGCCAGCAGCGCCCGCACGCGGTCGGCGAGCTGCGTGGTGAGTGGCAGGCGGCCGCCGGCATAGACCGGGATCTTCGGATCCTCGCCGGCGGCGCGGGCGACGACGGCGGTGGTCTCGCGGATGCCTTCGAAGCGCAGCATCTCACCGGCGAAGATGAAGGTGTCCCCCGGCACGAGCCCCTGGATGAAGTATTCCTCCACCTGGCCGAGACGGCGGCCGTTGCGGAGGGCAACTTTCAGCATCGGCTCCTCCACGATGGTGCCGACGTTCAGCCGGTACTGCCGGCTGACGCGCGGGTTGGCGAGATGATACAGGCCGTTCTCTTCGAGTTTCAGGCGCTGCCAGCGTTCATAGCTTTTCAGCGCATAGCCGCCGGTGCAGACGAAGCCGAGCGCGTCGTCGAAATCCTGCCGCGCGAGGTCGGCATAGGGTGCCGCGGTGCGAACCTCGCTGAACAGCGCATCCGCGGCGAATGGCGCGGCGCAGGCCATGCCGAGAATGTGCTGCGCCAGCACGTCGAGCCCGCCGATGCGCGGCGGCTCCTGGTCCAGCGTGTTGTCGCGCACGGCTTCGATGGCGGCGCGGCATTCCAACACCTCGAAGCGGTTGGCCGGCACGAGGATCGCTTCGCTCGGCTCATCGAGCCGATGATTGGCGCGGCCGATGCGCTGGATCAGGCGGCTGGCCCCCTTGGGCGCGCCGACCTGCAGCACGAGATCGACGGCGGCCCAGTCGATGCCGAGATCGAGCGAGGAGGTCGCCACCACCGCGCGCAATCCGCCGCGGGCCATCGCCGCTTCCACCTTGCGGCGCTGCTCCGGCGCCAGGCTGCCGTGATGGAGCGCGATCGGCAGGTTGTCCTCGTTCAGCCGCCACAGGGCTTGGAACACCAGCTCCGCCTGCGCCCGCGTATTCACGAACACCAGCGTGGTGCGGTGCGCCTTGATGGTGAGGTAGACGTCCTCCATGGCGAACAGCGCCATATGGCCAGACCAGGGCATGCGTTCCCGCGGCTCGAGGATGCGGATCCGCGGGGCGGCGCCGGCGCGGCCGCGGATTAGCGCGACGGTGGGGTCGTCGGCGCGGGCCTCCGGCGACAGCCATTGCCGCAGCGCGTCTTCGTCAGCGACGGTGGCGGAGAGGCCGGCGCGGCGGCAGTTGGGCGCGAGACTCGCCAGGCGCGCCAGACCGAGCGAGAGAAGATCGCCGCGCTTCGTGCCGGTCAACGCATGCAGCTCGTCAACGATCACCCGCTGCAGCGATCCGAACATCCGTTCGGCATCGGCGAAGGACAGCAGCAGGGCCAGCGACTCCGGCGTGGTCATCAGGATCTGCGGCGGCTTGCGGCGCTGCCGCTGGCGCTTGGCGGCGGGCGTGTCGCCGGTGCGCGTCTCCGTGGTGATCGGCAGGGCCATCTCGCCGATGGGAGTCTCCAGGTTGCGGTGGATGTCGATGGCCAGCGCCTTCAGCGGCGAGATATAGAGCGTGTGCAGGCCCGGCCGCGGACGCTGTTCCAGGTCGATCAGCGAGGGCAGGAAGCCCGCCAGCGTCTTGCCGCCGCCGGTGGGCGCGATCAGCAGCGCCGAGCGGCCGGCGCGATCCGCATCCAGCAGCGCGAGCTGGTGCGGATGGGGTTGCCAGCCGCGGGTCGCGAACCAGCCGGCGAAGATCGGGGGCAGGGCGGGTGTCATGATATGCCGACGATCCGCGATTCGCCGCCACGCCGCCACGGGCAAGAGTGAGCTGTTGCTGCATTTCCGCCTCTAATCTCACCCTGGATTGTCATGCCCGCGCTTGACGCGGGCATCCATCGCGACGTTGCCCCATGGATCGCCGGGTCAAGCCCGGCGCTGACAAGTTGGGGATGCTGTGGTTGATGGTTCATGCCCCCGCCATTGACGCCCGCGGAATCCCGGTGTGAACATCGCGCGGCGGAAGTCCAATCAGCGTCCAGCGGGGTGATCATGGGTCGCGGCCGGAACACGTCCATCGTAACAGCGCCGGCAACGCCATGACCGTCGGCGTCATCTCCGCCTTGCCGGAAGAGATCCGCCGGCTCGGCGATCACCTGGAGGTCGCGGACAAGATCGCCCGCGGCGGCTACAGCTTCCGCGTCGGCCGCATCGACGGCATCCCCGTGGTGCTGGTGGAGGCGGGGATCGGCAAGGTCAACACGGCGCTGGTGGCGACGCTGCTGTTCGATCATTTCCGCTGCGGCTCGGTGCTGTTCACCGGTGTCGCCGGCGGCATCGATCCGAGCTTGCGCATCGGCGACGTGGTGGTGGGCGACCGGCTGATCCAGCATGATTACGGCGCGATCGTCAGAGGCAGGATCAAGCCCTATCGGCCGGGCGCGTTGCCTTACGGCGAGGCGCGCGAGGATGTGGTGTTCCCGCTGGAGCCCGCTCTCGCCGCCAAGCTACGCCGGCGGCTCGAGGGCTTCGAGTTGCCGCTGCTGCCGGCCGCAGCCACCGGCGAGGCCGAGCGCCGGCCGAGCCTCTCCTTCGGCACGATCGTCTCCGGCGATCAGTTCATCAATTGCGAGGACACGCGCCGTCGCTTGTTCGCCGAGTTCAGCGCCCAGGCGGTGGAGATGGAGGGCGCCGCGCTGGCTCAAGTGGCCCAGCAGTTCGGCGCCCCCTGCGTCAGCGTGCGCTGTCTCAGCGACCTCGCGGGTGCCGAGAGCCATATGGACTTCATGGCATTTCTTTCCTCCGCGTCGGAAATCGCCGCGGCGGTGCTCAGGCGGATATTGCCGGTGATGTAGACCTCTATTTTCCGCTATTTGCGCACGGCTAAGCACCTGTTCTCCTTAAGAAAATTTTCCAGAAAATCCACACTTACAGCGCACCTCCGCCTGCGGGATCAAGACGTTGCCCGAAATAGTGCGCCAATCCCGCCGGGAAAATTTGAATCATGACGTTCAACCATACGCAAAAAGTTAAGGCGCGGGCAGCACGTCATCCTACAGGAATACAATCCCGCAGCCGAACCCTCTGGCGGGAGTCCGGGCGTCATACAGATACACAATGTCCAACATCAAGGCCGCAAAGCCGAACCTCGCGGCGGAATTCAATCATAGCAGCTTGGACAGAAAGTGCAAGGAATTTGATCCTGACATGAGAGACGCTGGTCGCGCAATCTGCGAGCCGCAATTGGGACTATTCTTTTGTTCCATTCCTCCATAGAATCGACTTCGGGCGGGGATCGGCGACTGCAGGGTCAATCTGCCGGTCGATCGACCTGTCGATGGGCCGCCTGAACAGGATCGGGACGGTCGCAAGACCTGCGCGGGGAACTTGTACGGAGCCAAACGATGAGGAACGCTATCGGCCGCCAATTGGCCTGCGGCATTGCCGTGGGCCTGATGATTTTCGTCGTGGCGACCTGCGCCATGGCCAACGGTGAAATGAAGACCGTCAACTACGCGACAAGCGAGTTCAACATTCTCAGGATTTTCGTGGCCGGGCTGGGCGGCGTGATCGCCATTCTTGGAATTGCGCTCGCATTCAAGAATAGCGGCGTGCTGTCCAATGTTAGCGTCTCCCTGGACAAGCCTTCCCTGACCATGAATCGAGTCAGCCAGGGAGTTATCATTGCGGTGGCCGGTGTCGCCATCCTGATTGCCGCAATGTATCTTCTGCCATCGAAAGTGTCGGAAACGACGATCACCGGTAAGACGATAACGACGACTCCAACAGGAAGCGCGGTAAAGAACTGAGCGGCCGCGAAGGCGGCCTGACTAGCTCGGTCCTGCCCGACAGCTTAATCGCAGCGTTTCGCGGTTGCGTTTTCCGACGGACCTAGGAGGATGTGGCACCCTTTCGATCACCCGCCGGTGCCATGCCAAGACGCCTCCGTCCACTGGACGCATTGCAAGACTTTGACGAAGTCCAGCTCCATCCGGGGGCGGAACCTTCGCTGTTCGCCAGGCTGAAGGCCGATCACGAAATCGTGCTTCCGGAGTCTCATCAGGCGGTCCTGCGGCAGAGCAACGGCGTCGAGACTTACGGTGGGTATTTCCGTTTGTTCGGCATCTATGCCAACGGCGCCATCGACTCGGTTGCCTGGAATGGGCGCGACTGCTGGAAATTCGCCTGGGGCGACAGATGCGCCGGCTATTGGTGCTTCGGCGAGACCGCCTGGGGCGATCAGTATGCGTATGAGATGGAGTCGCTGCGTGCCGGCGGCGAGGCGAAGGTGCATCTGCTGGATGCGTTTTCCATGTCGCCCCAGGAGACCGCGTCTTCCTTCGCCGGGTTCCTCGAGAATGAGTTTATCCCGTTCGCCAAGGCGCCCTATGATTCCATGATCAAGCAGGCGCGCCGGAAGCTGGGCCCGCTCGCGGCGACATCGCACCTGGCCTATGTGCCGTCGCTGCTGCTCGGCGCTGGCGAAACCGTGGAAAATGTCCAGGCGGTCAACGCGCGCGCGGCCATGATCTGCAACGGCGACATCGCCCTGCAACTGGACGCGCGGCCGCGGAATGGATCGGTCCGGGCGCTGGAGCCGTATGAGGATGAACGGAAGCGCATGCGGATGCGGGTGGTGTGGGGGTAGGGGGCGTCCTGTTGCTCTAGACACGCCCACATGAATCACAATTTACAGAGCCGTCAACGCGAGCTAGTCAATGAATGTTACAGTGATTAACGGGCTGCAACTGCCACCGACACTTATTCGCGCAATCGATCGTGGGCAATGGCAGGCGCTGGCGTCGTCTCCGCGATTGGGTGAAGTCTTCCCTCGGGTTGAAATCGAATCAAATCCCGTAGTAGGACCAGAGTTCTTCGATGAAGAATCGCTGATCCGAGAGAATAGTAGAGCAGCGGGGCCATTCCTGGATTGTTTCCGGGGCAGAGTAAGCGTTACAGATGCGCCGGGCGACATTGATCCCGAGCGGTCGGTATTCGTCGCGGCCTTGGGCATAGACCAGCCAATCGCATTGGACTATCGGCGCGCAGTGCCCGCTATTGTCTATTTCGTCCCGATTAAGTTCAGCGGCGTTTGGATCGAAGTCGCTAGCGGTGTTGAAGACCTGATCGCAAAGCTATCGGCATCTGCCAGTGATAACTGAACAACAAAGTTGAGAGATCCCGCATTGTCTTCCCTGCGAAAGCGCTAGGGCACGCACACCACTCACTGCGACTCAATGTCCGGCGCAACAGCAAGAATCTGTCCCCTCGCCCCGCAAAGCGGGGAGAGGGATGCAACATCCGCGTTCAGCGGATGTTGCGGGGTGAGGGGACCGGCGCCGATGTTGCCGCTCACACAGGATCAGCCACCGAAGAGTTGCTGAGGCCCACGCGCTTTCGTCTCTGCGAAGCTTGCCAAAATTCTGCTCCCAGCACCCCTCACCCGCACAGCGGTCGCAACGCGACCGCTGTGCGCCCTCTCCCCGCGAAGTGGGGAGAGGGGACAGTATTGTGCAATATTCTGAGATATCATGTGACCACAGAGAAGTGATGTGTACATACCCGAGCGCGCAAGCGAGGATCCAGCGCTGCAGAGCGCTCTGCTTTCCTTGGGCCCGCGCTCTCGCCGGGGAAGCCCCTCACCACGTGAACGGGATGTACTGATAGAGCCAGGTTTCGGTCAGCGTTTTGTCGCCGAGGCGCAGGTAGGCCCGGATATCCACGGGCTCCGGCCCCTCCACGGCGATGTCGAGGAAGGCGCGCCAGTGTGTGGTGCCGACGACTTGGAGCGTGTAGTCGTTGTCGATCTTGCCGCGCGCGGCGCTGACGACGAGCTTGACTGGATCGGCCTTCTTGAGCTCCTCGAGCGGGCCGCCGGCGAAATCGATGACGATCTTGTTCTTGTCCGCAGGCCGCGGCTGGCCGGGGATGCCGCCACGACCGAGGCGGGTGGCGATCGCCCGCGCGAGCTTGCCGGGATAGGGCTCGTCGGCGAGCCAGTGCAGCCGGTATTTGAGCGGCCATTCGGAGCCGGCCTTGACCGACGCCTCGGGCACCCAGTAGGCGCCGATATTGTCGTGGATCTCGTCGTCGGTCGGAATCTCCAGCAGCTGGACCGCGCCGGCGCCCCAGTCGCCGACCGGTTCCACCCAAACGCTCGGGCGGCGATCGTAGAACACGCCGTCGTCCTGATAGTTGTCGAAGTCGCGGTCGCGCTGCAGCAGGCCGAAGCCCTTGGGACTCTTGTCGCTGAAGGCGCTGACCTGCACCTGGGGCGGGTTGTTGAGCGGGCGCCAGATGCGCTCGCCAGAGCCGGTCCACAGCGCCAGGCCGTCGCTGTCGTGGATTTCCGGACGCCAGTCGCGCGCCTGGCGCCGGTTGGTTTCGTCGAACCAGAACATGCTGGTCAGCGGCGCCACACCCATGCGCTTGATATCGGCGCGCGGATAGAGGACGGCATCGACATCGATGACGACGCCGGTGGATCTCGTGCATTCCAGGCGATAGGCGCCGGCGATGCTCGGGCCGTCCATGAGGGCGTAGATCACGACGGCCTTCGAGTCCTTCGATGAGGGCTCGAACCAGGAATCGGTGAAGCGGGGGAATTCCTCCGGCGTCGGCAATCCCAGGTCGATGGCGATGCCCCGGGCCGACAGGCCGTACTGATTGAGCTCGCCGGAACTGCGGAAATAGGCGCCCCCCAGGAAGGCGAGCCAGTCGGGCTTGCCGCCGTCATCCATGACGCGAAAGCCGGCAAAGCCGAGATCCTTCGGCAGATCGGCGGCGAAGCGCGCTTTGCCGAAATCGAACATATCGGGCGAATAGAGGATCTCGCGCGCTTCGCCGGTGCCGACAACGTGGAGCCTAACCGAGGCCTTGAAGTAGCGGCCAAGATGGAAGAACTCGATCGGATAGGGGCCGCTGTCTTTCGCCCACAGCGCGTGGTCCGACTGGAAACGGATCTGCTGGTAGGCGTCATAGTCGATCCGCTCCAGCTCATCGGCGAAGCGGATGACGGGCGGTTTATAGGGCTCTGCCGCAAGACGCTTGGCGCTCTCGCGCAGCCCCTCGAAGCTGAAGGACGACGGTTTTCCCAGCGTGAGGCCTTCGGCCATCGCCAAACCCGGCCACAGCGCCGTCATCACCGGCAGCGTGCCGATCCCGGCGAGAAAGGTCCTTCGCGGAAGTTGGAATCGCGGTGCTCTTGATGTGTGCATGCGCTGTGCTTCTGTGGATCCCCTCGCGAATGCGAGAGTCATTAGGAGAAGCGGGGCGCTCCGCAATTCCGGCCCCCACTTTCGCGGGGGAAAAATAGGGGGATGCTACGCGGGCTGCAATGGCCGATTTGCCGCTGCTGGCTCAGCCCTGTTTGCCGTCGCCGATGATGATGGCGCTGCCGACCGGGAGCCAGGGGATGATGCCGGTGCCGTAGATCATTTCGGTGGCAATGAGATCAGTGGGCGTGCCGTCGACCAGTGCGGTCGCGTCGGTCAGGCGCAGCTCATCCGCCTCGCATTTGCTGCGGAAGGAGACTTGGCGCCACTGCTGATCTTCCGCGTTGTAGAGCAGCTGGTCGATGGAGACGCTGCCGCGGCCGATCTCCTTGCCGCCCTTGAGCATGACGACGCGCGCCCGCAAGCGCGTCACCTGCCGTTCGATCGGCAGGAAGGCGAGCTCGACGTTGCATAGCTCGGGCTTGCGCATGGCGTCTTGCGCATTGAAGTCGCAGTTGCCCTTCGTCTTGGGAACACCGTCTTTTATGACCATGGTGCAGTCGCTGTCGAAGTTCAGCTCGACTGGCACCGGATAGCTGCCGTTGTAATGCACGGCGATGCTCTCGGTGTCCGGGCTGAGCAGGTATTTCGGCAGGACCCAGAACATCGCGAACATGGCGAGAAGAGCGAGTATGCGGGCGGTCATCGGGTGCTCCGCGGAAGCAGTTAGCAGTGTGCCACCGTTCTAGCGCCGCAGGGTAAAGGACGGATTAACTTCTTCGTTAGCAGAACGTTACCCAGCACTGCGCGACCCGACTTCTTTCATTGCAGTGCGCGACGGACAGTGGTGACGCGCGACGCAAGATCGTCGGGCGCATAGGGCTCGGGCGCGATGGCGCCCCAGACCGGTTTCGGCCAGGCGGGATCGGCCGTGCTGCGGGCGATGATATGGACGTGCAACTGCGGCACGATGTTGCCGAGGGCGCCGATGTTGATCTTGTCCGGTCGAAACAGCTCCGCAAGCAGGGTGCTGCAACGGGAAATCTCCTCCATGAGGATCGCGCGGTCATCAGGCGTCAGCTCGTGAATTTCGCGGATGCCCGGCCGCTGCGGCACCAAGATCAGCCAGGGCCATTGCCGCGCATTCATCAGCAGCAACAAGGACAGATCGAGGCGTGCGACCTCGATGGTATCGCCCTGGAGTTTCTCATGCAGAAGGAACGATGCCATGGCGCCCCTGTAGCCGACGGAATTTCCGACTATACTCTTTGTATGAGGCGATTCGCGAGACATGCCGCATGCGCGTCCTGCTGACCGGCGCCACCGGATTCATCGGCGGGCAGATCGCGGGGGCGTTGATCGCGACGGGGCACCACCTGCGCTGCGCAGTGCGGGACACGGTGCGGGCGCGGCGGATGTTCCCGAGCCAGGAGATCGTCGCCTGCGATTTCAATCGCGACGTGACGCCGGAGGCTTGGCGTGCGCGGCTCGCGGGCGTCGACGCGGTGGTGAATTGCGTCGGCATCCTGCAATCGGCGGCGGGGCAGGGGATGGGTGCTATCCATGACGCAGCGCCCAAGGCGCTGTTCGAGGCCTGCGCTGCGGCGGGCGTGCGACGCGTGCTGCATATCTCGGCGCTCGGTGTTAGCCCCGATCTAGCGCTGGAATATTCGCAGACCAAGCTGGCGGCGGAACGGCATCTGCAGGGCCTCGATCTCGACTGGGTGATCCTGCGGCCGTCGATGGTCTATAGCAGCGCCGGTTCCTTCGGCGGGAGCTCGCTGTTCCGCGGCCTGGCGTCGCTGCCCTGGTTCATTCCCCTGGTGGGCGATGGCGGGCAGCCCTTCGCGCCGATTCACGCGGCCGATCTGGCGGCGGCGGTGCGCAGGCTGCTGGAGGATCGCGGCGTCAACAGGCAGGTGCTCGCCGCCGTCGGGCCGGAGCGCATGGCGATGCGGGATATCCTGGCGGCGCTGCGCAACTGGCTCGGTTTTGCGCCGGCGCGATTCCTGCGCATACCGCTCGGCGTGATGCGCGTGGTGGCGAAGGTCAGCGACCTGTTCGGCGGGCGCGGGCCGATCACTTCCACCTCGCTCGCCATGCTGCTGGCCGGCAACAGCGCCTCGCCGAAGGAGTTCGTTAGGGCCATCGGCTTCGCGCCGCGCCGCTTGGGAGCCGCGCTGGAGAGCGAGCCGGCCCATGTGCAGGACCGCTGGCATGGCCGGCTCTATTTCCTGCGGCCGCTGCTGCGGATCACCATCGCGCTGTTCTGGCTCTATACCGGCCTGCTGACATTCCTGTTCTGGCCGCAGGCGGAGTCCTACGCCCTGCTGCGCGCCGCCCATATCCCGGACGCGCTGATCCCCGCATCCTACTATCTCGGCTATCTGCTGGATGTGGTGCTCGGCCTGCTGCTGCTGATCCGCTGGCGGGTGCGGGCGGTCGGCGGAACGATGGTCGCGGCGACCGGGTTTTACTTGGTCTTCGTCACTATGGCGGAGCCGGCCCAGTGGATCCATCCGATCACGCCACTGCCGATCGTCTTCGTGCTGATGGCCGCCACTCTCATGGTCATGGCCGTCGATGGCGAGCGCTAGCCGTGTTTGAGCTGGCAAAAACCCTGCACATTCTGTCCTCTACGGTCCTCTTTGGAACCGGTCTGGGGACGGCGTGGTACATGTGGCGCGCCGACCGAAGCGGCGACGTCACTGTGATTTTCGTCACAGCGCGCCATGTGGTTTGGGCCGATTATCTCTTCACCTTGCCTGCCGTTGTCGTCCAGCCGTTTTCGGGCCTCTGGCTCGCCGAACTCGTCGGTTATCGACTGGACGAGCCGTGGCTGCTTGCCTCTTATGTTCTCTACGCGATCACCGCGGCCTGCTGGATTCCCGTGGTCTGGCTGCAGACGCGGATGCGCGACCTCGCGGGAATTGCCGTGCTCGAAAGCGCGCCCCTGCCGGGCCTGTATCACCGCTATATGCGCATCTGGTTCATCCTGGGCTGGCCGGCCTTTCTGTCAGTGATCGCCATCTTCTATCTCATGGTGGCGAGGCCCGTTTAGAGTTCATGGCGCTGCATCCCGATCAATGGCTGAAGCCGGCGGGCTCCGGCATGTATTGCGAGCCCGGCGGCTTCCATATCGACCCCGGCCATGCGGTTGATCGCGCCGTCATCACTCATGGCCATAGCGACCATGCGCGACCGGGGCACCGGCGGGTGCTGGCGACGCCCGGCACGCTGGCGATCATGCGCAACCGCTATGGCGAGGGCTGCGCCGATGTCATGCAGGCGCTGGAGTATGGCGAGCGGGTGCGCCAGGGCGAGGTGACGGTCTGGCTGGCGCCGGCGGGCCACGTGCTGGGCAGCGCGCAGGTGGTGCTGGAATATGGCGGCTCGCGCGTGGTGATCTCCGGCGACTATAAGCGAAGATTTGATCCCACCTGCACGCCTTTCCAGGTGGTGCCCTGCGATGTCTTCATCACCGAGGCCACTTTCGGCCTGCCGGTGTTCATCCATCCGCCGGACAGCGAAGAGATCGGCAAGCTGCTCCATTCCCTTGAGCTGTTTCCGGAGTCGAGCCATGTGGTGGGCGTCTATGCGCTGGGCAAGTGCCAGCGGGTGATCGCGCTGCTGCGCCGCGCCGGTTATGACGCGCCGCTCTATCTCCATGGCGGGCTGATGGAGCTGTGCGATCTCTATCGCGAGCAGGGGATCGATCTCGGCGAATTGCGGCCGGCGACGGCCAAGGGCGAGAGTCTCGCGGGCAAGATCGTGCTGGCGCCGCCCTCGGCCCTGGCGGACCGCTGGTCGCGGCGGCTGTCGGAGCCGGTGACGGCCATGGCCAGCGGCTGGATGCGCGTGCGCGCCCGGGCGCGCCAGCGGGGCGCGGAGCTGCCGCTGATCATCTCCGACCATGCGGACTGGCCGGAGCTGACGCGCACGATAACGGATGTTGGCGCCGGCGAGATCTGGGTCACCCACGGCCGCGAGGAAGCGCTGATGCATTACGCGACGCAGCAGGGGCTGCGCGCCCGCGCGCTGGCGCTGATCGGCCGCGAGGAGGAGGGGCAGTGAAGGACGGGTTGAAATCCGCGCTGCGCCTGCGCCCGGGTCGGGAGTCCGACCTGGACGATGTGGTCCGCATCTGGCGCGATCTCTGGCGCGAGAGCTATGCCGGCTATTTCAATGCCGGCGTGGACGAAACACCCTGGATGGACGACATCTGGCACGAGTTCCTGCCGGTGATGCGCTGTTTCCTGATCGCCGAGATCGATAGCCGCGTCGTCGGCTTCACCCATCGCGACGGCGCGCTGGTGGAGGATCTATGGGTCGACCCGGAATTCTGCAGTCATGGGATTGGGCCGTTGCTTCTCGATCGGCAGTTGCGCGCCATGGCCGCCGACGGCTATCGCACGGCCAGCCTGTTCTGTCTCGAAGTCAACAGCCGCGCCCGGCGCTTCTATGAGCGCGAAGGCTGGCGGCCGATGCTGCGGCAGATGCGGGAGTCGCCGAACGGCCGCCCGCCCTTCTGGCTGATGCGCTACGAGTACGATCTCGACCGATTGGACTGCCCGTAAGATACTCCGGCGATGAAGGAGTTCGCCGCCCTGCTGGACCGGCTGTCCTACACGCCGGCCCGCAACGCCAAACTGCGCCTGCTCGCCGACTATTTCCGCCGCGCCCCCGATCCCGCGCGGGGCTATGCGCTGGCGGCGATCACCGGCACCCTCAGCATCGATGCGGTCAAGCCGGCATCGGTGCGGGCGCTGGCGGAGTCGCGGGTCGATGCCGCGCTGTTCGGCTGGTCCTACGACTATGTTGGCGATCTCGCAGAGACGGTGGCACTGATTTGGCCGGCGCAGCCCGGCGCCAACAGGCCGCCGGCGCTGGACGAGGTGGTGGAAACGCTGCGGGCCTCGAGCCGGCGCGAGGCGCCGCGATTGCTAGAGGGCTGGCTCGATGCGCTCGATCCCACCGGGCGCTGGGCGCTGCTCAAGCTGATCACCGGCGCCTTGCGCATCGGCGTGTCGGCGCGCCTCGCCAAGACGGCGCTGGCGGAGTTCGGCGGCGTAAAGCTGGACGAGGTGGAGGAGGTCTGGCACGGCCTGACGCCGCCCTATGAACCGCTGTTCGCCTGGCTGGAACAGCGCGCGCCACGGCCGGAAGTCGGCGAGCTCGCGCTGTTCCGGCCGCTGATGCTGGCCAATCCTTTGGAGGAAGGGGAGCTGGAGACGCTCGATCCCAACGCCTATTCAGCGGAATGGAAATGGGACGGCATCCGGGTGCAGGCAGTGTCCCGGGCGTCCGGCGAGCGGCGCCTCTTTTCCCGCACCGGCGACGATATCGGCCGGGCCTTTCCCGATCTCCTGGAGCAGTTCGCGTTCGATGCCGTGATCGACGGCGAATTGCTGGTCGGTTTGCCGGAGGCGGTGGCGCCGTTCAACGATCTGCAGCAACGGCTGAACCGCAAGACCGTGACCGCGATGATGCTGCAGGATTATCCGGCTTTCCTGCGGGCCTATGACATCCTGTTCGAGGCCGGCGAGGATCTGCGCGCCCGGTCCTTCAGCGAGCGCCGGCAACGGCTGGAGGCGTGGCACGCCCGGACCGCGCCGGCGCGGATTGACCTGTCGCCGCTGGTGCCCTTTGCCCGCTGGGACGAACTGGCAGCGCTGCGGGACAATGCCCGCGCCGCCGGTATCGAAGGGCTGATGCTGAAGCGCAAGGACAGCGCTTATGTGGCGGGCCGGCCGCGCGGCCCCTGGTTCAAATGGAAGCGCGGCGCCCTCACCGCCGATCTCGTGCTGATGTACGCCCAGCGCGGCCATGGCAAGCGCTCCTCCTACTATTCCGACTACACGTTCGGGGCCTGGGCGACTGGGCCGCAGGGCGGGCTGGAACTGAAGCCCGTCGGCAAGGCCTATTTCGGCTTCACCGATCAGGAATTGCGTCTGCTCGACAAGTGGGTGCGTGACAACACCGTCGATCGATTCGGCCCGGTCCGCGCTGTCAGGCCGGGGCTCGTATTGGAGGTTGCGTTCGACAGCATCCACGCCTCGACCCGCCACAAATCGGGTCTGGCGATGCGATTTCCGCGCATCCATCGCATCCGCTGGGACAAGCCGGTGGCGGAGGCGGACCGGTTGGAGACGCTGGCGGCGATGGCCGAATAATTAAGGTTCTGCGGGGCTTTAACGAATCGGTGGCATTCTTGTGTCGCAGGTGCCTCTGTTTTTTGTAATGGAATCTGGTAAGAATGGGACGTGGGCAGAGTCGCAATGGACATCGCACCCGGTTCCCTCGATGGAATCGAAATTTTCCGGGGCTTAGCGCCGGCAGCGCGGCAGGCCCTGGGCAATCGTTGCGCCTGGCGCGAATACGGCCCGAAGCAATTGATCGTCGGCCATGAGGAAGCTTCGCGGACGGTATTTTTTCTTGTCTCCGGACGCGTGCGCGTAAGCGTATATTCCTCCGCCGGCAAACGCGTGACCTACAGCGACATCGAATCCGGCGAAATGTTCGGCGAGTTTGCGGCCATCGACGGCGAACCGCGATCGGCCAGTGTCGAGGCGACGCAAACCAGCCTGATCGCCAGCATGTCGCCCGATCTGTTCTGGGAGATGCTGCGCGCGCACCCCGAAGTGAACGCGGCGGTGCTGCGCCGGCTGACGCGCAAGGCGCGGTCGCTGTCCCGTCAGCTGTACGAGTTCAGCACGCTCAATGCGCGCGACCGACTGCATTTGGAATTGCTGAGGCTGGCCAGCGGCTCGATCAACGCCAATGGCACGGCCGTCGTCAAGGATGCACCAACCCATGAGGATCTGGCGACTCGAATCGGGTCGCAACGTGAGACGGTCAGCCGGGAAATGGCCGAACTGGCGTCAGTTGGCATCATCGAGCAGGACAGGCGCATCCTGACGATCAAAGACGTCTCGGCCCTCCGCCGCCTCGTCGACGATGCGGCGGACACCTGACCGACCAATCTAATACCACTCTAACGTATTGATCTGTTGATAGCTTATTGCCGGTCCGCCTTACGGTCATACGATCGTATTGTGCGGATGGTCACAGACCGCACGCGAGGAATACCTAGAGAATTCCCGCGGTGACCAATAGAATTCGTTGATGGTGCGGGCCAATGATTATTCTCCCACAAGTATTGAAGGCGCGGATCAATTTCCGCTCTGCTTGCGCTGGGCGCAGCGCAACTGGAGGGCGCAACTGCTTCGAGCGGTCCGGACGCTTGCTGCCGATCAATCCGGCGGCGCCGGATAAAGCCGCAATGATGGGCCGATGCCGCGCCGCGGTTTCATCCGCACTCGATAACAGGCTTGCCGCATGACTGGGCGGTTCGTCGGGTTCGGCGTCGGGACGGGATGTCGCCTCGCCAAGACGCCTGTTTGCATTCCGCAATCCGGATGGCGATCACGGGTCGCGGAAAGCCATTGTCCATGGCGGTCCCGGTTACGGACTCAGCTACGCGAACTCCCCGCGGAGGGCGGCCGCTGATGAACCGCAAGCCCATCGACGTCAAAGCCTATGAGCTCTATTTGCAGGGCGCCCATCTCTATTCCCACGAAAGCAATGAGAGACTTGAGGCTTGCCGCCGCAAGTTCGAACAGGCGGTCGAGTTGGATCCCGGCTTCGCGCGAGCCTGGGGCTTTCTGTCATATACGACGATGCGCGGCGTGATGCTCGGTTGGCGGCCGAAGAGCGACGCAGCCACCGCCGAGGAATACGCCAAGAAGGCAGTGGCGCTCGATCCCGACGACTACGCGAACTATTGGGATCTGGCGCTCGTCTATCAGGGCATGCGCCAGTTCGACATGGCGCAGGAACTCTACGACAAGGCAATACAGCTCGACGGCAACGATGCGGATCTGCTGGCCGAGGTCGCGGATATGCATACCTATGTCGGCGAGCCCGAAAGAAGCATCGCCGAGCTGAAGCATGCGATGCGGCTCAATCCGATCGTTCCCGACTGGTATCGATGGAATCTGGGCTGGGCCTATTTCAATGCCCGGCAGTACCAAAAGGCCATCGAGGAAATCGATCGCATTGCCGAGCCGCCGGGCCACGCACTTCTCATCAAGGCGGCTGCTTATGAGATGCTGAACCGGCACGCAGAAGCCGAGGGATATATTCGGCGATACCTTGAAACCAATACCGGTTATAATCTAAAGATGCTGAAGCAACGGATGGCGATCAAGAAGCCAGAACTTGAAGAACATTGGCTTTCCGCTGTAAGGGCTGCCGGCCTGCCGGAAGCCTACGACTAGAATCCCGGCGAAGCACGGGAGTCAATTGGGGCACATGACAACTCAGGGGGGCTACCATGCGAGGTACGTCCAATCGCAACGCATTCCAGGTCTATGTCGAAGGTGAGCGTCTGTTCTCGGTGATCTCCGAGGCGGACATGAAGAAGTCCCGGGCGTGCTTCGCCAAGGCCACCGATCTCGATCCGAAATTCGCCCGCGCCTGGGGCTGGCGATCCTATACGACGATGCGCAGCATCATGGTGGGTTGGCTGCCGCAGACCGATGGGCAGAAGGCGGCGGATTGGGCCAAAAAGGCCGTCGAACTCGATCCCAATGATTATGCCACCTATTGGGATCTGGCTTTCTATCAGTTGAATACCGGGGATTTCGACAAGGCGCTCAAAACCTACAAGAAGGCGCTGGATCTCTACGAGAATTTCACCGACTGGCTCGACAGGAAGCATGGCCTGCTGGCGGAAATGGCCGAAGCCTTCATTCATGTGGGCAAGCCAAAGGAGGCGATCGCCCTGTTGAAGCGGGCCTGCCGCGTGCCCGACTGGTACAAGTGGAATCTCGGCTGGGCCTATTTCCACGCCGAGGACTATGCCAGCGCCGCGCGCTGTTTCGAGGATCTCGACCTGAAACCCGGCGATCCCCGTTATGTCATGGAAACCCAGCTCTTCGTTGCCGCAGCCCATTTGAACAAGGCCGACCTGGACGAGAACGCCGGCAACAAGCAAGAGGCCACGCACTCCCGCGGCCGCGCCGAGCGGGCGATGGCGGCGCTCAAGAAGCACCAGCCAAAATACTCGCTCCAGGACGCCATCGCGCACCGTTCGAAATTCAAGAAGGGCGCGGAACTCAAGCGCTGGGAGAATACGGTGCGGAAACTGTTGGCGTCCTGAAGTTCGTAGCGCTGCGCCGGTAGATCTCTAGGAGAGACTGGGGGCCTTCGCCGTCAACTCGACCACGAACTGCAAGCCGTGAAGCCGTCCGTCTCGGGTGAATACGCAAACGCGCCCCAGATCGTTCAGGCGGCGGTAGATATCGGCTGAATCATTGATGACGTCATGGAGTTGGTGGGAATAGACGCCGAGCAATCGGACGTCGAAGCGCTCCAGCATTTCCGACAGCGTCGCCAGATAGTCTGTTTCCGTGTCCACCGAGAGATAGATTCGCGTGCGCCCATGCATGTAGGCGGAGGCAGTCCGTAAGAACCTAAGCAGGATGGCATTGCCGTCCGCGCCGCCATCGATCGCCAGCCGCAGCCCGGGACTGAGCGACCTCAGCGCCTCCGGTTCGATACGGGCCTGGGGCAGGTTGGCGATGATGACATCGAAACTGTCGTTCAGATCGCCGAACAGATCGCCCTGGCGAAGGTCGATGAGCACGTCGTTGAGATCGGCGTTGGCGCGCGCCGCCGCGACGGCCGAGTCGCTGATGTCCGTCGCCGAAACGGCCGCGCCAAGTTTGGCGGCAAGAATGGCCATGATGCCGGATCCCGTCCCGATATCGGCAACGCGTTCGTCCGGCTCGACATGGATATGCCGGCCGAGGCCCAACGTGTAGGCCGATGGTTCGAATACGTCGGACGGGACGGAGAGCGCGACCTGCACGCCCTGGATGGCATGGCGCTGCAATAATTCGCGGGCGGCACTGAAATTGTTCACACGCGCTCCAACACAGGGGAATTAATAGATTGGGCCGCTCCGGCGCTCTCGGCCCGCTCCGGCGTGGCGATCATGCCCGTGGCCGGCGGCGTTCGGCAACTCGGAACCGATCGCCATACGCATTGTGTGGTGGCCGTCGCCCGATCCGGCGCCATGAGGCTTTCCCTCCGGCGGGCATCCGCTAAACTGGTCGCGGATTCTCGCAACAGCCGGCTCCCGCAGTACCCGTGATTTCAGCCATCCGTTCCGTCGCATCGCTTTTGCTGGGTGCCGGCATCCTGATTCTGGGCAACGCCCTTATCGGCATCACGCTGCCGATCCGCATGGATCAGGCTGACTATGGCCGCTTCACCTCCGGCCTGGTCATGTCGGCCTACTATCTCGGGTTGCTGATCGGCTGCTTCTTCGCGCCCGGGCTGACCGCCCGGATCGGCCATGTGCGCGCCTTCGCGGTCTATACCGCATTCCTGTGCGCGGCGACCTTGCTCCATGCGCTCTGGTTCGCGGCTTTGCCATGGGCGGTGCTGCGGATCGCCAGCGGCTTCTGCATGGCCGCTCTGTTCAATGTCATCGAAAGCTGGCTGAGCTCCCGGGCGACGAACGAGACCCGCGGCGGCGTGCTGGCGGGCTATGGCATTTTTGCCTGGCTGGCGGCGGGGCTCGGCTATTTTCTGGTGAACAGCTTTCCTGTGACCAGCGCCGAGCATCTGGTGCTGGCGGCACTGCTGCTGTCACTGTCCATGGTGCCGGTGGTGCTGACGCGGGTCGCCCTGCCGGACATGGCGCAGGCGCAGCCATTGTCCTTAGGTGAACTCTATAGGCTGTCGCCGCTCGGTGTCGTCGGGGCTTGTGCCGGCGGCCTGATGGGCGGCGCGTTCTATGGCATGGGCGCTGTTTTCGGCAGCGATGCCGGGTTGTCTCAGTTCCAGATTTCGCTGGTGCTGGGCCTCGCCATCTTCGGCAGCCTGCTGCTGCAATGGCCACTTGGCCGCCTGTCCGACCGGTTCGACCGGCGTACGATTCTGCTGGGCGTGCTGCTTGCGCAGGCCATCATATGCGTGATGGTGTTCACCACCTGGACCACGCTGCAATCTTTCGGCACGCTGATCGCCCTGGTGTTTCTGCTGGGCGGCACGCAGTCGACGCTCTATCCGGTCTCCGTCGCCCATGCTTTCGATTATGTGCATCGCGATCGGATGGTGGCGGCGTCGGCGGGCCTGCTGCTGGCCTGGGCGGCGGGCGCCTGCCTCGGGCCGTTGCTGGCTTCCATCGCCATGGAGATGTTTGGCTCCTCCGCGCTGTTCCTGTTCCTCGCAGTTCTGGCGGCCATTCTCGCCGCATTCACGCGCTATCGTATGACCCGTCGTCCGGCGCTACCGCCCGAAGAGCAGGCGCCATTTGTGCCCCTGCCGGCGACGACCGCTGCCGGCGGGCAATTGGACCCGCGGGTTGAACCGCCGGGCAGCGTCAATGTGGATCCGCCGCGCCAGCCCGAGTGAATTTCCCGGCCAATCCTGGCCGCTTCCACGCAAGCAGGTTCCGCGTAGGGCCGCGATCATGAAAACCGACACTGCGGCACGATCGCAATGCGCCATTGTTGGCTTTGAGTATTGGGAACGGGCATGACCGGCGGCGAAGAGTACGACTACATCATCATCGGCGCCGGCTCCGCCGGCTGCGTGCTCGCCCATCGCCTGGGGGCGAAGCCGGAGAATCGAATCCTGGTGCTGGAAGCCGGCGGCAACGATCACTGGTGGAACTGGAAGATCCATATGCCGGCGGCGTTCGCCTATCCGCTCGCGAACGACAAGCTTAACTGGTACTACCATACAGAGCCCGAGCCCTTCATGGACAACCGGCGCATGTATTGCCCGCGCGGCCGGGTTATCGGCGGATCGTCCTCGATCAACGGCATGTGCTACATCCGCGGTCACGCTCGCGACTACGACCGCTGGGCGCAATCGGGCCTGCGCGGCTGGTCCTATGCCGACATCCTTCCCTATTTCCGCCGCGCCGAGCATCACGAGCCGGGCGAGGACGATTATCACGGCGCCGGCGGGCCGCTGCATGTGTCCCATGGGATCACCCGCAATCCGCTGTTCGATGCCTGGGTGCAGGCGGGACAACAGGCGGGCTATCCCATGACCGCCGATCTCAACGGCCGTCAGCAGGAAGGGCTGGGGCCGATGGAGATGACCACGCGCCGCGGACGTCGCTGGAGTGCCGCCAAGGCCTATCTGCGGCCGGCGATGGCGCGGGGGAATGTCACGGTGGCCTCGCGGGCGCTGATGTCGCGGATTCTGTTCGACGGCCGCCGCGCGATCGGCGTCGAGTATTCCCAGCGCGGCCAGGCGAAGCAGGCGCGCGCCACGCGCGAGGTCATCGTCTGCGGCGGCGCGATCAATTCGCCGCAGATCCTCATGCTATCGGGCGTCGGACCGGCGGATCACCTGCGCGAACATGGCATCAACGTGGTGCATGACCTGCCCGGCGTGGGGCAGAACCTGCAGGATCACATCGAGACCTATGTTCAGCATCGTTGCCTGCAGCCGATCACGCTGTATCCGGTACTGAAGAACCCGCTGCGCCAGCTGCTGGTGGGCATCCAGTGGACATTCACCGGCACCGGCCTGGGCGCCACCAATCACTTCGAGGCCGGCGGTTTCATCCGCAGCCGTCCCGGCGTCGAGCATCCGGACCTGCAGTTCCATTTCCTGCCGATCGCCGCCAGCTATGACGGCAGCTCGACCCAGCCCGGCCATGGTTTCCAGGCTCATGTCGGCCCCATGCGGGCGACCAGCAGCGGCTGGATCAAGCTGAAATCGGCCGACCCGCGGCAGGCGCCGGCGATCCAGTTCAACTATCTCGAGACCGAACAGGACCGCTGGGAGTTCCGCACCGGCATCAAGCTGACCCGGGAGATCTTCGCGCAGAAGGCGTTCGATCCCTATCGCGGGCCGGAGTTGGCGCCGGGGCCGGACGTCAAATCAGATGCGGCGATCGACGCCTATGCCCGCCGCAAGGCGGAGAGCGCATACCACCCCTCCTGCAGCTGCAAGATGGGGCTGGCGACCGACTCGATGGCCGTGGTGGATGACGAGGCGCGGGTGCATGGGCTGGAAGGCCTGCGGGTCGTTGATGCCTCGATCATGCCGTCGATCGTCAGCGGCAATCTCAACGCGCCGACGATCATGATGGCGGAACGGTTGTCGGATTCGATCCTCGGCCAACCGCTGCTGCCGCGTTCGGAGGCGCCGGTCTATATCGCGCCGAATTGGGAGACGAGCCAGCGCTGATGCGAAGGAAGGAGCCGGCTCAGTCCTTGGGGACGGCCATGCCGCGCTGCACCGCAGGCCGCGCATCCAAGGTGGCCAGCCAGCGCATGAGATAGGGCAGCTCGCCGGACTGCTGCACGATTTCGCGGCGGAACGATACCGTCGGATAGAGCGCCACATCGGCGATGGAGTATTCATCGGCCAGGAATTGCACCTCGGACAAACGCCGGTCGCAGTTGCGCAAATGCGCCAGCAGGCGCTGCTCGAACATCTTGCGGGTGTTGTTGGTGGCTTCCGGCATCAATGAACCGATGACGAACATGATGGCGCTGGCCGGGGCGACGTCGGTCATCGCCTGCATGAACCACTGATAGGCGAGCAGCCGCTTGCTGGGATCGCGGGGCATCAGCTTTCCGGTGCGCTCGGCGAGGTGGAGGATGATGGCCGCCGACTGACAGACGATGATGGGCTTGCCGCCGGCGCGGCTGAGATCCACCAGGGCCGGGATCTGGCCGGCCGGGTTGATCTTCAGATAGTTCGGCGCATTCTGGTCGCCCCGCTCCAGATCGATCTTGATCGCCTTATACTGCAGGCCGCTTTCCTCCAGCATGATGGACGCGCGCTGGCCGTTGCTGGTGCCATAGGTGTAAAGCTCTAACATACCTGGATTTCTCCGAAATCTTCGCTGTCGGCAGGGGAGGGGCTGGCCGGGTGTTTTAGCCCGGCTGGAACGCCCCGCCAACCCCCCGGCTGGCGCCGCGGACGGCGGTCGTTAACCTTCCGGCGCGAGGAACACCAGATGCAAGGCGATGTCGTCATGGGCCGCATCCTCGGCGGCGGACAGCCAGGTCTCCACCAGAGCGCCGGCCAGTGCGGGCGCGCCGCGCCACAGCTGGAGGCCGTCAGCGACAAACAGGACATAGCCTTCGCCGGGAATGCGGTCGGGCAGATCGCGCAGGCATTCGAGCACCGCATCCCAGTTGCGGCCGAAATAGTCGGGGAATTTGAGCGCCTCGGCGAGGGCGCTCATCAGATCGTCCTTGCCGCGGATCGTGGCGCCGGCGAGTTCGAAGCTTGCGACGCCTTGTTCTGCGAGTTCGCGGCGCAGCTCCGCGGTCAGATCGGCGGCAGCGGCGAAATGAATGCAGCGCCAGCCGACACGGGCGAGATCTTCGGCGAACAGCATGGATCGGCGGCCTCTATCTCAATTGCAGGAAGCTGTCGTAGTGATCGCGGGTGTAGTAGGCCTCGCCGCCCGCGCCGGTGACGATGCGCCGCGCGCCGCGGTCCGGCGAATTCGGCGTCTCCACCGTGTATTCATGGTAGTAGCCGGCGGCGCGGGGCGGCAACCGGCCTTCGCGGTTCTGGAAGACGCTGCCATCCTTGGCGTGGGGGAAGGGGCCGCCGCTGTCGATCAGGCCGAGCGTCGCCAGGATGGCGCCGCGCTCCTCGGCGGCGAAGTCCTGCAGCGCCCCGTCCGCGGGGCCGGTGCTGGCGGGCGCGGCCTCCGGCGGCGGGCCGGAATCGCCGGCGAGCCATTGCTGGCCGCCGAACAGCGCCAGCAATATCAGCAGCAAAAGAGCGGCAAGCGTCGGCGTGCGTTTCATGGCCCGCGCCGACGCTATCACAGGCGCCGAGGTTCCGGCGAGAGGCCGCCGCAATCGGTGCCGTCGACGGCTGCTCCTAGCGCAAGAGGAAGCTGA
>Ga0184612_10000284_pt1 | contig 23334 bp, 24 predicted proteins | sample PLM3_60_coex_FD_133163 | JGI IMG/M metagenome (GOLD analysis project Ga0184612, IMG submission 133163) | Groundwater sediment microbial communities from an aquifer in East River, Colorado, USA - PLM3_60_coex | ecosystem: Environmental > Terrestrial > Soil > Riparian zone | place: USA: East... | reverse complement strand
GCCCTGGAACTGATGGGACCAGAAGCCAAGCCCGATATTGTCGGGATTTCCCTGCTCGAACCTGCCGGTCGGGGCATAGAAGCCATAGCCCAGACGGCCGTTGGTTCATCGTTGGTCCCCATCTCCCAGGCGCTGAAAGCCTCAATTCGGCGCGACGCAAACTGCCCGCGCCACGACTCCTCCTGTCGTTAACACCGCCTCCAGGCACGCTGAACAATATTTCGTGGAACGGCCGAAGCGGAATTGGACCAAGGTCCAACTGCTAGCTGCGTGCGCATGAAGACAGGATCGGCCAGCTTTCGCCATCGGCGGACTTGCGGGGCGCACAACTCAGTTGGCAGGACAGCTGACTCTTAATCAGCGGGTCGCAAGTGAGCCACCATTCGAATTAGGATACTGGAATCAGGTACGGGGCGATAAGCCGCCTCGGGGCCGGAATCGGGCCTGAGAGAATCCATCCCGGTTTTGGCGATCGCGCGGGTATGGCGCGGCAAGCGATTCCGACCTAAGTCTCTTGCACAGCGCCCGGCAATCTCGATGTCAACGGAGGGGCAGTGAAAGACCCATACGAAATCCTCGGCGTCGAACGCACCGCCTCGCCCGACGATATTCAAAAGGCATACCGCCGTTTGGCCAAGAAGCTCCATCCGGACCTCAATCCGGGAAACAAGGAGGCGGAGGAGAGCTTCAAAGAAGTTGCCACCGCCTACGGGCTGCTTTCGGACGCGGACAAACGCCGGCGATTCGACAGCGGCGAGATCGACGCTTCCGGCGCGGAACGGCCGCGCGAGCGGTTCTACCGGGATTTTGCCGGCGAACACGCCGCCGGCAATCCCTACGAGAACCCGTCCGCCTTCGCGGACTTTGCCGATGTGGACGATCTTCTTGCGGAGTTGCTGGGGCGGCAGGCGCGGCAGGCGAGGCGCGCGCGTGGGGCGGATTTGCACTACCGCCTGCCGATCGAGTTTCTCGACGCGGTCAACGGCGCAACCCGACGGCTGACATTGCCGGAAGGCGGAACCCTCGACGTGACGATTCCGCCGGGGATTCAAGAAGGACAGATGCTTCGTCTGCGCGGCAAGGGGGCGCCATCGCTGGGCGAGGGCGAACCGGGCGACGCGCTGGTGGAGATCTCGATCAAGCCGCATCCGTTCTTCACCCGGCATGGCAACTATATTCATATGGAGCTGCCGGTCACTCTGGCGGAGGCGGCCCTGGGCGCACGCATCAAGGTGCCGACTCCGACGGGGTCCGTCATGCTGACGGTGCCGAAAGGATCCAACACGGGTTCGATCCTGCGTCTGAAGGGAAAAGGCGTTCAAAACCGCGGCGGCCCTGGCGACGAACTCGTCAAGCTCAAAGTCATGTTGCCGACGGAGCCGGACCCCGAGTTGGAAGCCTTTCTCGCCAACTGGAAACCGGGAGCTCACTACGATCCGCGCCGGGATATGCAGCCATGATCATCAGCAAGGTGGAATTTCTCTATCGAGCGCAGCTCGACCAGGAAACCCTGGAAGTATGGATCGAAGAGGAATGGCTGGTTCCCGGCGGAACCGAGACCGAGCCGGCGTTTTCCGAAGCGGACCTGGCGCGTGCGGAGTTGATACGGGATTTGAAACAGGACCTCGGCGTCAACGACGAGGGCGTGGGTGTCATCCTGAACCTGCTGGATCAGGTGCACAGCCTGCGAACCGCACTGGCCGAGGTGCTGCAGTCCGTGCGCGAGCGAACGTTGCCACCTGGCGCCGATTCATCGGTGGGTAGGGATGAGGACCACGAATGATTGGTCGCATGGAGGATTGAAGTTTTCGCAATGTTCCGACAATCATTGCGGCCGCTAATGGTAGGACAAAGTAACTCTGACTCCGAATCCCAAGACTGTCGGATTGGGCGCCGGACTGCTGGGGACGTCAACTGCGCAAGCCAATCTGACACGGCATGCCTTTCGAGACCGCCGCAAGAAAATGACCGGGACAGCGCGAGCCATCTCGGCCTGGTTCTGAGGCGCAGCGATTCGAAGTAAGAAAAGGCCACCCAGCTAGCCATCAGGCGATGATCTAGGCACGCGGATCATTTTTCGCATTGGAATTTAGCTAACGAAAGAAAAGGCGGCAGTGTCACTCCCGCTGCCTCTCCTCATGCCAACTTGATTCGGACGGTCTTCTCGCAACCGCCCCAATAGACACAACACCGGCGCCGCTCATACATTCCGGTCGAGCCGCCACACCGCAGAAGAATTGCCGTCTTGGTTGCCGCACTCGGTGCAGACGAAACGCTCCGCGATCGGCTGATACTCACCAACCTAGCCAGCTATGGCCTGCAAATTGCGGCCGCCGTTCTTTGCCTTCTTCCGATAAAATGGCGATTTGGACCTTGCCCGCCTGTTCTAGATTGCCGCCAGGAGCCCAAGTGGCTACTCTACCGCTCGGAACTGGGGTTCATCTGTGAGATGTCGGTTTAAGGAGCGCGCCGAGAGTAAGTGCTTCGTAGCCGCCGCGATGAGGACTTGTTCGGGCGACCTGTCCGTCAAGAATGATCAAAGATCTCTATCGGTATGTCTGGAAGGTAAGCGGCCGGCATCAGGTCATCCTGTCAGTGCTGGCGGTAATCCTGTTTCTTCTTGAACTCGCACCGCTGGAGCTTCAGCGACGCATCGTCAATGGCGCCGTCGACGGCCAGGCATTCGAGGTCATCGGGCTGCTCTGCCTGCTCTACGTCGTGGTGGCGCTCGTGCAGGGCGGCCTCAAACTGATCGTGAATGTCTACCGAGGTTCAGTGAGCGAGACCGCGAGCCAGCGCCTGCGCCTGGAGACGAACCTGATCGCGATCGCCCGCTCCGAAAAGGCGCGCGGGCCGAAAGACGAGGGCGTCGCGATCTCCATCATCGTGTCCGAGGTGGACGCGGTCGGCGGCTTTGTCGGCAGCAGTATCTCGGAACCCGTGCTCAATGGCGGCATCCTGCTGAGCGTGTTTGGCTACATGATCTTCATGCAGCCCTGGATGGCCTTGGTCGCGGTTCTGCTGTTCCTCCCGCAGGTCTTGTTCATCCCATTCCTGCAGGACGCTATCAACCGCCGCACCAAGAAGCGTATCGAGACTCTGCGAGCGCTCAGCGTCGACATCGTCAAAGAGGCGGATGATCGGGCGGGCGCGCGCGAGAAGACCTACCGGCGCCGGGTCGGCGATGTTTACCAGCTGAATATGCAGATCTTTCGCCGGAAGTTCGGCATGAACTTCCTGATGAACCTGCTTTATCATCTGGGCATCATCGGCATCCTTTCCGTCGGCGGCTGGCTGTTGCTGCACGGGGAGACTGAGGTGGGCACGGTCGTCGCCTTCATTTCCGGACTTAACCGGATGAACGACCCGTGGGGCGACCTGGTGGACTATTTCCGCGACCTGACGAACGCCGGCATAAAGTACCGAATGATCGCCCAGGCGCTCGATAAGCGTTCGGCCGGGTAGCGTGATCCCTGAACCGGGGATTTCGCAGATAGAGTGAGCGAGCCGCCGCACATTCCATCGCGGAAGGAAGTTTCTTGACTATTTTCCTATAATGTGCCCATGATTGCGTTGCCGTACGGCCATGCCGAGCGGCCTGGATGTTGAACATTGTGGATCGGAATAGCCTGCGGACTCCGCGTCGGGAGTCCGAGAACAGGAGCGTATTCCTGTATGACGGAATGCCCAGGAGCTATGCGCTGGACGCATAGCTCGGCAATTTTGTTTCGCGGTTTTCCGCTTTCATGGGGTTGAATTCGCGGATTCGGGAGATATGCGTCTGGCGCATAGCTCGCCTCGGTTCCTGACTCGTTAACGATGCAGCGGCCGTTGCGCCGGCAGAGCGAATCGCCCGCCGCGGGGTGAGCCGGCGGCCTTCGTTGTTGCTGCTGACCTCGTGGATTCTCGCCGCCGCCGGCATCTGGGGACATTGGCAATTCTGTGGCAGGCGGAACCTCGCCTGCGGCGCGGCGTTTTTCTCTTGATATGCGGAGCAAAAATCACGACCGCACTCCACCGCACGTCCATCTGGAAGAGCAACGCCAGCTCGAGCGATTGCACAAGCATGGCGTCTGGAAACTCGGAAGGAATTCCTTGGTAAAGTTCCACAGCGGCCGCTGCATATGGGTCCTCGGTCATGACGGCCGCTGGCGATGGGGCGCCGGCGGCGTCACCGACTATCCGACCGTCGACTTGTTGAACCGGGTCCGCCGCTCGGTCGAGGCAAGAAAAGCCGTCCCGCAGCCACGGGCCAAATCCACCGGGAGTTAGAAATGGGATCGGGCGCTGTCCGCCCGCGCCAAAAAAAGGCCCCGCGCAAGCGGGGCTAAGTATTTGATGTCAGACACAAGTGCCCAGGGGGGTCAAAGGGCACTTGGGGAAAGGCACAGCCGTGCCGATGGCCCATGCCTAGCCTATTGAACACCGCTGCCTTTCCAAGGTTCCCAATCATGTATGCAAGTTGCGCCGGCGGGCGCCGCCGCGGCAGCGAATCCGGAACCGTCAATTGGCGCTACTGGCTTCGTAGATCTTCATCGCCGCCGGCATCTGCGATTCCAGGCTGGCGATGCGGTCGCCAGGCGAGGGGTGGGTCGACAGGAAGCTCGGGCCGGACTGGCCAAGCGCGTCGAAATTGCGCCACACCTGTACGGCGGCGCGGGGGTCGTAGCCGGCACGCGCCATATATTGCAGGCCGATGGTGTCGGCTTCGGATTCCTGCTCGCGCGAGAACGGCAGCACCAGACCGAGCGTCGCGGCGGCCGCGGCCATGTCGGCCAATTCGGGTGCGGCACCGCCAAGCACCGCCGTGCCGGTGCCGATCAGGGCCTGGCGTGATATGCGCTCCTCCGGATGGCGGGCGATGACATGGGCGATCTCGTGTCCCATCACCGCCGCAAGCTGGTTCTCGTCATGCACCACCTGGAACAGGCCGGTGTTGACGCCGACATAGCCGCCGGGCAGCGCGAAGGCGTTGGGGGTTTCGTCGTTGATCAGGTTGAACTCCCAATTGCCGCCCAGGCCGGCATTGGCCGCGGCGATGCGCTCGCCCGCTCGCCGCACCATAGCGGTCTGCTCGGCGTTCGATGCAATGCCCTTTTCGGCAAGTATTTCGCGATAGGCGTCGCGCCCCATGGCCGCAGCCTCGGAATCGGACATCAGCATCAGCTGCTGCCGGCCGGTGACCGGGGCGCTGGAACAACTTGTCAGAACCGCCGCAGCCGTTAGCAGTGCCGCGGCGACCAGGAAGGACGGATAACGCATGGCAGGGCCTCCAAACGGTGCGGGTCTGAGAAACAGCGCAGCAGTGCAAAGGCTCCGAGGAACAAGAATGCAGCAATCATCGTGGCAGGATCGTCGCCACCCGCCTCGCCCGATCAGCTCTGCGCCTTCTCATGATCGGCTATAACGGCCGCTGAATCCTCGAATAGGGCAGAGTAGAAATCGCAGGAAGCCCGGAAGGTGCCGGCGGGGTCCATCGACCATGCCGCCATCTGCCAGCGTCTCAGCGCCTCGTTCAACCGATCTACCGCCGGCCTCTGCTTTTGCCGATAATCCGCAAGCTGAATTATCTGTGCGCTGGGCATGATGTGCCTCGTCGTCTTGGCGCCTGCATCCGCGCCGTTCTCAGCGGTGCCCTCTGCGCCGTTGCCTGCAAGTTCCCTGGCCAATGTAGAAACGTTGGCGCGGGCATCTGGTTCCGCCGTGTTGCCCGGTCTGAGGAACCTTTCCGCCCGGCCTCCCGTTGATCCTGTTACTACGGAGTTCACTCAACAAAGGAGGCTGGCATGGTTCGAATTCTTCCTGCCCTGGTGGGCGCGGTCGCCTTGGGCGCCGCATCGGTACTGCGCCGCAAGAGACGGAACGCAAAGAAGTCGCCGGCTCGGACCAAACCGGCTTCGGCAAAGCAAACGAGAAAGACGGCATCCTCCCGAAAGACCGGGAAGAAGCGCTCCCCGCGCAAGTATTAGGGTGCGGAGAGGCAATGCGGCTGCTCGTCCAATACCCTGGCAAACAAGCCAAATATCGAATTTTTGCACCGCTTCTTGCTTATTTGCCGCCGCATCCGTATATAAACGCCATCAGACTCATACGGGCCAGTTCGCTCCGCCCACGCCGTTCCAAGCGCCGGACCAAGTGACCTTCCCTGAAAAGTTCGATCCGCAGGCGCGATCGTCGCGTCGCGGCACACCTGCTTGGTTTGGAGAAACAACCTATGCAAAACGGTACAGTTAAGTGGTTTAACCCGGCGAAGGGCTTCGGCTTCATCACGCCAGTCGATGGCTCGAAAGATGTGTTCGTTCACATCTCCGCGGTCGAACGTTCGGATCTTGGCACGCTCAGCGAAGGCCAGAAGATCAGCTTCGATCTGGAACGCGGCCAACAGGGCAAGGTCTCGGCGGTCAATCTGAAGGCCGCCTAAGCCGAGCAGAGGCGGAGCGCCGACGGGCGCTCCGCCTCTTCTGCTCGTGCAGTCTCGCGCGGATCGCGGTGCGCCATTCAGCGCCGCGCCGCAGCGAGATCTTTTCCGGGCGTGACTCTCCGTGGCGCCCGCGATCTCTCCAGCATTTCTCTTTATCCCTGAGTCACAGGTCGGCCCGCAGGCCGAGTCGGTCGAAAAGCGCGAGATCCTTTTCGTGATCGGGATTGCCGGTAGTCAGCAGGCGATCGCCGTAGAAAATTGAGTTGGCTCCGGCGTGGAAACAAAGCGCCTGCGCTTCGTCGCTCAGGCTGCGGCGTCCCGCCGACATTCGCACATAGGCCCCCGGCATCAGGATGCGTGCCACCGCGATGGTGCGCACCAGTTCGAACGGATCGAGCGGCGCCGTGTGGCCCAGCGGCGTGCCTTCGATCGGTACCAGCAGGTTAATCGGCACGCTCTCGGGATGGGGATCCAGGTTCGCCAGGGTCTGCAGCATGCCCGCGCGGTCGGCGCGCGCCTCGCCCATGCCGATGATGCCGCCGGAGCAGACCTTCATGCCAGCATCGCGCACCGCGGCAATGGTGTCCAAGCGATCCTTGTAGCTGCGGGTCGTGATGATGTTGCCGTAATACTCTTCCGATGTATCGATATTGTGGTTGTAGTAGTCGAGGCCGGCGGCCCGCAGCGCCTCTGCCTGCGCCGGCGTCATCATGCCCAGCGTCATGCAGGTCTCGAGCCCGAGCGCCTTGACGTCGCCGATGACGGCGGCGATGCGCGGCAGGTCACGGTCCTTCAGTTCGCGCCAGGCCGCACCCATGCAGAAGCGGGCGGCGCCGGCGGCCTTGGCCTGTTCGGCCGCACTGCGGATCTCATCGCGGTCCAGCAGCCGCCCGGCGCCGAGCCCGGTGTCGTAATGCACGCTTTGGGCGCAGTATTTGCAGTCTTCCTGGCAGCCGCCGGTCTTTATGTTGAGCAGAGTGCTGAGCTGAATGGCGTTGGCATCGAAGTGGCGCCGGTGCGTCTCCTGCGCGCGGCGCAGCAGATCGTTGAAGGATAGGGCGAAGAGATCGAGAATCTCCTGGCGCGTCCAATCCGAACGGATCTCCATGACGGGCTGGGCGGCGACTCTTTCGGCGGTGGCAATAGCGGTCATCGATACTCCCTTCAACTCACTGTGGCCGCGGCCTCTTCGATCGCATCATAGGCGCGGTGCAACTCCTCGCTGCTGACGCAGAAGGGCGGCAGCAGGTAAATGACAGGCCCCAGCGGCCGGATCAGCAGCCCGCGCTCAAGAAAGAATGCCTTCAGGCGATTTCCCAATGCGGCGTTGTAGCCCTGTTCCGATCCCCCGATGGTGACGGCGCCGATGGTGCCACAAACCCGGGGCCACGTCAGCCGGGGATGATGGGTGAGCCGGACAAGTCGCTCGCGATGCACGCCCTCGATCATGGTGAGCCGCGTTGCCGTTTCCGGCGCCAGCAGAAGATCGAGCGAGGCCAGCGCCGCCGCGCAGCCGAGCGGGTTGGCGGTGAAGGAGTGGCCATGGGCGAAGGCGCGGTCGAAATCGCCGCCGAGGAAGGCCTGGTAGATCTCCTGCCGGCAGACGGTCGCGGCCAGCGGCAGAAAGCCTCCGGTCAAGCCCTTGGAAAGGCAGATGAGATCGGGCGCCACGCCGGCCTTGAGACAGGCAAACGTCCCTCCGGTGCGGCCGAAGCCGGTCATGACTTCATCGAGGATGAACAGGATTCCCGCAGCCTTCAGGCGCCCGGCGATCGCGCGGACGAATTCCGGCCGGCACATGCGCATACCGCTGGCGCCCTGCACCAGCGGCTCCATGATCAGCGCCACCGCTTCGCCGCCATGCCGCTCGATCCAGCCGTCGAGCAGGGCAATGCTCGCCGCCTCTTTCCGTTCGACATCGGCATCGCCGTCCCAGGTTTCCGGGTAGGGCAGCAGGTCGACCGCGAACAGCAGATCGTGAAACGGCTTGTAAAAGCCGGAGCTGCGGCCGACAGACATGGCGCCGAACGTATCGCCATGATAGCCGCCCTCGAAGGCCAGAAACCGGTGGCGCTTCGGCTCGCCCTTGTTGTGCCAATACTGGCAGGCGAGTTTGAGCGCGATTTCCACGCTGGTGGAACCGTCGTCGGAATAGAAGACGCGTTCGAGCCCGTCGGGTAGCAAGGCCGATACCCGAGCCGCGAGTTGCACCGCCGGCTCGTGAGTGAATCCCGCGAAGATCACCTGCTCCAGTTGCGCCGCCTGGCGCGCGATGGCGGTGGCAATGGCCGGATGAGCATGGCCGTGCAGCGTGACCCACCAGGAAGAAATCAGGTCGAGATATTCGCTGCCGTCGGCCGCAATCAGTCGCGCGCCGCTGGCGCTGCGGATCGGGATCGGTTCCGGCGCGGTCGCGGCCTGAGTGAAGGGATGCCAGACATGGCGGCGATCGAGCGCCGGCAATTCGCCGTCAGCTTTCATTGCGCGAACTCCGGATGTGGCGGCACGAGCGCAGCCAGGCGTTCCATCGCAGCGCCATCAAGCGGCTCGATGCGGGGCAGCTCGGCGAGAACGCTGACTTTGCCGAAGCGCTCGATGGCGTCGCGGTTGCCGGCATTGGGCGGCCCATTGAGGATGACGCCGGCGATCGGCAACCCACGGGCGCGCAGGGCCGCAAGGCTGAGCAGCGTGTGATTGATGGTTCCGAGCGTGCTGCGCGCCACCAGCAGAACCGGCAGCGCCAGCTTGGCCACGAGATCGATCATGAACGCGCGGTCGTTTAGCGGCACGAGCAGGCCGCCGGCGCCTTCGACAACCAAAGGATACGGCGTCTGCGGCAGCGCGATCGACTCCATCGTAATCGTGACACCCTCGAGTTCGGCCGCGGCGTGCGGCGATAGCGGCGCTTGCAAGGCATAGATCGGCGCGAAGACCCGCTCGGGCTGCAGCCTGGCCAAGGCGGCGACCGTGGCCGTATCGTCATCACCCGTCGCCAAGCCGGTTTGCACTGGCTTCCAATAGCCAGCCCGCCAGGCGCGCACAAGGCAAGCGGCAGCGATCGTCTTGCCGACGGCTGTGTCGGTGCCTGTGACGAAGACACCTCTCACGACGAGGATCCATCGCAGATATTGTGGCGGTGATCGCAGCAGGAACGCGCGTCAAGATTCGAATCGTTGGTCCAACAGCCCATCTAGTCTTCCTTCGTCGGTGCTCGGCATGATGTAGGGCCCGGGCACATTCCTGTCGAGCGTCACCTGCGGCCCGCACAGCGGGCCGGTGTCATCGCGCGAGGCTTTCCGGTAGGCTTCCCATTCCGGATCGCGGCCGTGCCTGACGGCGGCGGCGGCCGGCCTGTCAAGAACCCAGGATGTCGCGAGCACCCCATGAAGAACACAAGTGGATTTACACGCTTTGCCAACTGGACCGCCAGCGCCGCCGGCCATCCCCCGACATTTGCGCTGGCCTGTTTGATTATCGTGGTCTGGGCGGTGACCGGTCCCATCTTCGCCTATTCCGACAGCTGGCAGCTGGTCATCAACACCGGCACCACGATCATCACGTTCCTCATGGTGTTCCTGATCCAGAACACGCAGAACCGCGACAGCAAGGCGATGCAGCTCAAGCTCGACGAACTGATCCGGGCGACGCAAGGCGCGCACAACGCTCTGCTCGATCTTGAGGAACTGAACGAGAAGGATCTGAACCGTATCCGCAAACTTTACACCGCCCTGGCCGCCAAGGCGCGGGTCGGCGGGGACGGAGGCAATCTGGATATCGACATCCCGGAGATCGATCTGAGTGAACCGGCCGATCCGAAGCCCCGCAAACAGTAGCGGTTTAGTCAGGGCATCTGTCCGCCCGAGGCGTTGTACATGTTGTGGCAGAAATCGCGGAATGCCTGGGCCCCGGGATTCAACCGCGTCTCCCGCCTCCAGGCCAGGCCCACATCCATCGACGGCACGCCGTCGTGAATCGTGCGCGCCTCGATGCGTCCGCCATCCAGCGACCAGGGCCGGTAGACCATGTCCGATAGGATGGAGATCCCCGCGCCGGTCGCAACCATGCTGCGCACCGCCTCCACCGAGGAGGTGCGGAAGATGATGTTCGGCCGGTGCGGCGTCCGCTCCCAATAGCGCAGCGCCGTACGGTCCGCCTCGTCGATGGTCAGCATGATGTAGGGTAACGGCGCGATCGAGGCGAGCGTCGCCCGGCGGGCATGGAGCAGGGGATGGTTTGGCGCCGCCCACAGCCGCCGCCGCGAGCGGATCAGCTCCTCCGTCTCGATATCCTCGCCATTGGTCAGGTTCGAGGTCAGGATGACCGCGAGGTCGATCTTGCCGGCCACCAGCTTGCGCTCGATATCCGCCCGGTCCATCTCGAACATGTTGACGCCCACCGCCGGAAACAGCCGGCGGAACCGGGCCAGCGGGGAGGGCAGGAAGTAACCGGCCACGGTATAGGTCATCGCCAGAGAGAAACTGCCGCTGACGCCGCTTCGTGCTTGCCGCGGCGCCTGCGTCGCCTCGGCGACCGCGGCCACCACGCTGCGCGCATGGCGCAGGAACTCGTTGCCCGCCGGCGTTAGCTCGATGCCCCGCGAGGTGCGGCGCAACAGTTCGGCGCCGGTCTCGTGTTCCAGCGCCTTGATCGCTTCGGTTACCGCTGATTGCGACACGCCGAGCTGCGATGCCGCCAGAGACAGCTTGCCGGCCTCGCTGGTGGCGATGAAGTACTGGATTTGCCGCAGGGAAAGAGCCATCTGTTTTTCCGATATCGAGAGGCAGTGATTTCTGAATTTACAATGAGGCAGCCCTGGGCGAAAGTGCCGAGGGTTGCGGCCGCCCGTCCAATTGGCGGCCGCAGCTTAAAAAGATTCAAAATTTCAATTGGCTGGCGGCGAGCACCCGTCCGACCGCCGGCCGAAACGGGAGAGAGGCATGAAACACGCAACGACGACATTGGGATTGATTCTCGCCGGCGGCGTCGCCCTCGGCATCGCGGCCGGGCCGTCCGCGGCCGACGACATGGCGAAGTGGTATCCGTTCAAGGTTCAGGTTTGGGATCCGCCCTTCAACATGGACAGCCCGCGCAAGGATTTGGAATACGCGCCGCTGGAGAAGGCGGCGCAGAAATGGGACATCTGCGTGTCCTTCCCCCATATGAAGGACGCCTATTGGATGGCCGTCGACTATGGCGTTGTCGAGGAATCCAAGCGCCAGGGCGTGAAGATGACGCTGGTCGAGGCTGGCGGCTACACCAACCTCAACAAGCAAATTTCGCAGATCGAGGATTGCGTGGCGGCGGGCGCGCAGGCGGTGGTGATCGGCGCCATCTCCTATGATGGTCTCAACAATCTGGTCTCCGAGATCAAGAGCAAGGGCATTCCGGTGATCGACGTGATCAACGGCATCTCTTCGCCGGACTTATCGGCGAAATCCCTCGTCTCGTTCGGTGAGATGGGCGCCAAAGCGGGCGAGTACCTGGCCAAGCTGCATCCCAAGGGCAGCGGTGCGGTGAAGGTCGCCTGGTTCCCGGGCCCGCCGGGCGCGGGCTGGGTCGAGGCCGGCAACAGCGGCTTCGTCGCGGCGGTCAAGGATAGCGATGTCCAGATCGTCGATACGAAATACGGCGACACCGGCAAGGAGATTCAGCTGAAGCTGGTGGAAGACGTGCTCGAGGCCAATCCGGACATCGGCTACATCGTCGGCACCTCGCCGACAGCGGAAGCGGCGGTCGGCTTGCTCAAGGACCGCGGCCTCACCGACAAGATCAAGGTGCTGGCCTACTATTTTACGCCGCCGGTTTATCAGGGCATCAAGGAAGGCTCGATCCTTGCGGCGCCGACGGATTCGGCCGTGGTCCAGGGCCGCATCGCCATCGATCAGGCGGTGCGCATCCTGGAGGGACAGCCCTATGAGAAGCATGTAGGGCCGGCCCTCTATGTCATCGACAGCAACAATGTGAACAACTTCGACAAGGCGTCGTCATTGGCGCCGGACGATTTCAAGCCGACATTCGACGTGGAATAGTCGGGTTGGCATTGTTGCCGTGGTCGATCCCATGACGGGAGCGGCCGGGACCTCCGCCACATCGGAGGTCCCGGTGCTGCTCCGGCTCCAAAAGATATCGAAGCAGTTTCCCGGCGTCCTCGCGCTGGACGGCGTGGATTTCGATCTCAGGCCCGGCGAGGTGCATGTGCTGTTCGGCGAAAACGGCGCCGGCAAATCCACGCTGATCTCGTTGGTCGCCGGGGTATATCGGCCGACCGGCGGCCACATCGAGTTTCGTGGAGAGGAAATCGATCTCGCCTCCGTGCATCAGGCGCGCCAGCTCGGCATTAGCGCCGTGTTCCAGGAATTCTCCCTGGTGCCGCAACTGACCGTGGAAGAGAATCTCTTTCTCGGCGCCGAGCTCACGCAGAATGCGATGCTGAGCAAACGGGAGATGAAAGCGAAGGCAAAGCAGATCCTCGATCGCCTCGGCTTTCCCCTGGATCCGAACATTCGTGTCGCCTATCTGTCGCGGGCCGAGCAGCAGATGGTGGAGATCGCCAAGGCGTTCCGCTCGGATTTGTCGGTGCTCATACTGGATGAGCCGACGGCCTCGCTGACCGAACGCGAGACGCAGCGGCTGTTCCAGTTGATCGAGCAAGCGAAAGCCAGCGGCGTGGGCATCATCTACATCACCCACCGCATGAACGAGATCAAGCGCATCGGCGACCGCATCACCGTGCTGCGGGACGGCAAGTATGTCGCCACCCTCGGCGTCGCCGAAGCATCGGAGACTCGCATGGTCGAGCTGATGACCGGGCGGGTGATCGCGCAGATCTTTCCCAAGATCGCCTACAAGCCGGGCGAGGTGGTCCTGGACGTCGCGAATCTGTCGACCGCGACGAAGACGATCAGCGGCGTGTCGCTGCAGGTACGCACAGGCGAAGTCGTCGGCATCGCCGGGCTGGTGGGTTCGGGAAAATCCGAGGTGGCACGCGCCTGTTTCGGCGTCGAGCCTTTGGCATCGGGCACGGTGCGCTTCGCGAGCGTCGACGTAACCGGCGCCTCGCCGCGGCAGATGCTGGCTCGCGGCTTCTTCTATGTTCCGCCCGACCGGCGCTCGGAAGGCCTGATCATGATGCGCGGCGCCCGCGAGAACATATCTCTGCCGTCGCTGAATGTTGCGCCGTTCTCCAAAGGCCCGCTCCTGGATCGCGCCGGCGAGAAGGCCAAGGCGCGGGAGCTGGCGCAGCGGCTCAATCTTAGTCCGCTGAACATCGAGCGCGCTCTCGATCAATTCTCCGGCGGCAACCAGCAGAAGGTGCTGCTGGCCAAGGCGCTGTCGCGCGAGGTGAAGCTGTTCGTCTTCGACGAGCCCACGGTCGGCGTCGATGTCGGCACCCGCGTTGCCATCTATCAGTTCATCCGCGATCTCTGCGAGGCGGGGGCGGCAATCCTGCTGATCTCCTCCGACCTGCCGGAGATCCTGCATCTGACCAACCGCGCCTATGTCATCCATCGCGGCATTCTCCGCGCCGAACTTACCGGCCGGGACATCACCGAGGATCGAGTGTTGAGCAGTTTCTTCGAACGGGAGGCCGCGTGACAGGCGTTGCGCCAACGACTGGCCGGGCTCCCGCGAACATCGGGCTGCGGCTGCAGCAGATTTTCGTGCGGTTGGGCGTGCTGCCCTTCCTCCTGACCTTCGCCATCGTCGTTTTCTCGTTGCTGTCGGACCGTTTCTTGACTTTGCAGAACGGACTCAATGTCACGCGGCAGTCGAGCTTCCTGGTCATGGTGGCGATGGGTCAGATGCTTGCGCTGCTCACCGGCGGCTTTGATCTATCGGTCGGTGTCATCCTGGCAGTCACGTCCGTCTTCGGCGCCGCGGCGATGTCCGGCATGTATGCGATGTTTCCCGATGCGGTGTTGCTCTGTATCGTTGTCGGAATGTTGGCGGGGATTGGCGCCGGCGCCCTGATCGGGGTCGTCAATGGGGCCGGCGTGGCGTTCGGCGGCGTATCGCCCTTCATGATGACGCTGGGCATGGCGTCAGTCGGTTTCGGCATTTCGCTTTACCAGACCGGCGGCGTGCCTGTGTACGGAATGCCGAAGGAATTCGGCAAAATCCTGGGCTTCGGACAACTGTTCGGCTTTCTCGCCGCGCCGGTCATTGTGACGCTGGCGATGATTGTGGTCATGTATTTCCTGCTAAATTGGACGCGGATGGGACGCTATTTCTATGCCATCGGCGGCAATCTCAAGGCGTCGACGCTGTCGGGCATCAATACGCGCCTCTATCTTTTCCTCGCCTATGTGCTCTGCGGCACGATCGCGGCGATCGCTGGGATCATGCTGACGGCGCGGCTGGAAACCGGCGAGGCGAATATCGGCGCCACTATGCCGCTGGAGTCCATCGCTGCCTGCGTAATCGGTGGGGTGAGCCTGCGCGGCGGCACCGGCAAATTGCTCAACGTCGTTCTCGGAGCGCTGTTCATCGGCATCATCCAGAACGGCATGAATCTGGCGCGCATCGAATCTTATCTGCAGATCGTCGTCATCGGCATTCTCTTGATCCTGGCGGTTGTCGCCGATCAATTGCGGCAGCGGCTCATGGCGAAATTGCGGGACTGACGGCGAAGTAAGGAATTAGGAGGACGGATATGGGACTGGCAATCAATTGCGACATGGGCGAGGGCTTCGGCCTGTACAAATGCGGCGACGATGCCGCCATCATGCCCTTCATCACCATCGCCAACGTTGCCTGTGGCTTTCACGCATCGGACCCATCGGTGATGCACAAGACGGTGCGGCTGGCGAAGCAGCATGGGGTGAGCGTCGGCGCCCATCCGTCGCTGCCCGATCTCCAGGGCTTTGGCCGTCGCGAGATGAAGATGAATCCGGCGGAGCTGACCGACTGCCTGATCTATCAGGTGGGCGCGCTGAAGGCCTTCCTCGATGCCGAGGGCATGCCCCTCAACCACATCAAGCCCCATGGCGCGCTCTACGGCATGGCGGCGCGGTCGGAAGAGGTGGCCAACGCCATCTGCGACGCGGCCGATGTATTCAAGGTGCAACTGCTGGGCATGGCCGGCACTAAGCATGAGGAAATCTATACGAAACGCGGCTTCAAATTCGTCCCGGAGTTCTATGTCGATCTCGATTACGACAAGAACGGTGGCTTGATCATCACCCGCGAACACACCGCCTGGGATCCCGAAATCGCGGCCAAGCGCACGCTACGCGCCATCACGGAAAAAAGGGTCAAAACGGTGGATGGTAACGACATCCCCATGCGGGCGGATTGCATCTGCGTGCATTCGGATACGCCGGGCGCGGTCGCCGTGGCCAGGGCCGTGCGCGATACGATCAAGCCCTATCTCAACTAGGAGCTCCCGTGGCCTCGATGTTGCATGCGAGCGTTGCGGTGGGCCGGAAGCCCCAGGGCGCAGCAGGATGAAAAAAGTCGTGATCGCCAATCGCGGCGAGATCGCCTGCCGAGTCATCCGGAGCTGCAAAGCCCTGGGGCTGTCGACCGTGGCGCTCTATTCCGAAGCCGATGCCAAGGCGAAGCATGTTGCCGAGGCCGACGAGGCGCAGCCGATCGGGCCCGCGCCCGCGAAACAGAGCTATCTGGTCATCGACAACATCCTAGCGGCCGCCAAGTCGGCGGGCGCCGATGCCCTGCATCCCGGCTATGGCTTCCTGGCCGAGAACAGCGGTTTCGCCCGCCGCGTCGCCGCTGCCGGCATGACCTGGATCGGCCCGACGCCGGATTCGATCGACGATATGGGCGACAAGGAGCGCGCCCGCCTGCTGGCCAAGGCGGCGGGCGTGCCGGTGCTTCCAGGCAGCGCACGATTTGCGCCGGGCGAGACCGCCGGTCTGGAAGAGGCAGCGCGGGAGGTCGACTTCCCGCTGCTGGTGAAAGCCTCGGCGGGCGGCGGCGGCATCGGCATGCGCCGCGTCGACAAGCCCGAGGATCTGGTGAAGACGGTCGAGGCCACCCAGGCGCTGGCGGGGAAGTCGTTCGGCGACGGCACGATCTACCTGGAGCGCCTGGTCACCCGGGCCCGCCATGTGGAGATCCAGGTCTTCGGCTTCGGCGACGGCAACGCGGTGCATATGTTCGAGCGGGAATGCTCGGTGCAGCGCCGCTTCCAGAAGATCATCGAGGAGAGCCCGTCGCCGGGCATCACCCCGGCGATGCGCGCCGCCATGGCAAAGGCCGCCGTGGCGCTGGTCAGGCAGGAACGCTATCGCGGCGCCGGCACCATCGAATTCGTCGTCGATGACGAGACCAAGAAGTACTACTTCCTGGAGATGAACACCCGCATCCAGGTGGAGCATCCGGTGACCGAGATGATCACAAGCCTCGATCTGGTGGGGCTGCAGGTCCGGCTCGCGCGCGGCGACGATCTCTCGGCGCTGACGCAGGACTCGATCCGGCCCAGCGGCCACAGCATCGAATGCCGGCTCTATGCCGAGAATCCGGCTATGAACTTTCTGCCGTCGCCTGGGCTGCTGAAACGATTCCAACTGCCCGCATCAGAAAACGGCCTGCGCATCGATACCGGCGTGCGCGAAGGCGACCAGATCACCTTTCACTACGACCCGATGATCGCCAAGATGGTGTCCCATGGCAGCGACCGGCAGGACGCCATCGGGCGCATGCTGGGCGCGCTCGGCGCGGTCGATGTCGAAGGGGTGGTGACAAACGCCGCATTCCTGCGGAAAGTCCTGGATCACCCGGCCTTCCGGGCCGGCGATACCCATACCGGTTTTGTGGCCGAGCATGGCAATGCCCTGCTGAAGGGATAGTACAGAGTCAGGGGAGGCAGCAGCGACAATGATCTACAAGGAACCGAGATTCCTGCCGGGCGGCGATCGCTACATGCTGATCGAGTTCGGCAACGAGATGAACCTGGAGCTGAACTTCATGGCCCAGGGCCTGGCCAGCGCCATCGAGAAGAGCCGGAACACCGGCGTCATCGAAACGGCCCCCTGCTTCGCCTCGATGCTGATCCACTACGATCCGGACAAGATCAGCTTCAAGGATCTGGGTAAGGAGATGCAGACGCTGATCGACGGCCTCGGCCCCTCCGACGATATCGAGCTCGATAGCCGGCTGTTTTATTTCCCCACCTGCTATCTCGATCCCTGGACCAAGGCCTGCGTCGAGGACTATTCGGCGAAAATCAAGCCGAAGAAATGGGACCCGGAGTTCGTCGCCGAGATCAACGGGCTGAAAGATGTGCAGCAGCTGGTCCGCGTCCATTCCGGCACAGAGTACTGGGTGGCCTCGCTCGGCTTCTGGCCGGGGCTGCCCTTCATGATGGCGCTGGATCCCCGCTGCGTCATCACCGCGCCGAAATACAATCCGGCCCGTACTTGGACGCCGCAAGGGACGGTCGGCATGGGCGGCGCCTCCACCGCCATCTATCCTGTCGCAACGCCCGGCGGCTATCAGATCTTCGCCCGCATTCCGATCCCCATCTGGGACACAGAAAAGCGCTTCCCACAGTTCGAGCGCAGCATCTGCCTGTTCCAGCCGGGCGACCGGGTGAAGTTCGTTCCCGTCAGTCCCCAGGAGTTCGAGTTCGTGGAGGCCGAAGTGAAGGCCGGCACCTATGTCTACAACGTGGTCGAGTATCAGCGCTTCTCCGTGCGCAACTACAAGAACTGGGTGAAGACATTGAACAAGAACGATCGGTTCTAGGGAGACGCATCATGTTCGAAGTGATCACACCCGGCCTGGAGACGACGATCCAGGATTATCCCGGCCGCATCGGCTTCTGGAACCAGGGCTTCCCGCCCTCCGGCCCGATGGACAGCTGGTCGTTCCGCCTCGGCAATCTGCTGGTCGGCAACGATGCCGGCGCGGCGGGCCTCGAGGCGCAGTATATCGGCCCCACCGTGAAGTTTCAGCGTGATGGCGTCATCGCCGTGACCGGCGCCGATATGCAGGCCAAGCTGGATGGTCAGCCTTTGCCGATGTGGGAGAGCGTGGCCGTGAAGGCCGGCCAGACCCTGGCGATGACCGCCAGCAAGGTCGGCGCGCGAGGCTATATCGCCTTTGCCGGCGGCATCGATACGCCGCCCTGGCTCGGCTCGCGCTCCACCTTCCATCAGGCCGGCGTCGGCGGCATGGAAGGGCATGCCCTGAAGAAGGGACAGGTCATCCCGGTCGCCAAGGCCAAGGGTACGCCGGGCAAGAAAGCGAAGCCCGACTGCCGGCCCGTCATCAGCACCGACAAGAGCTGGACCATCGAAGTTGTGCCCGGCCCGAACGACGACTGGATCGACGAAGCCGGCCATAAGCGCTTCCTGTCGACCGACTGGAAGCTCTCGGCGAAGAACGCCCGCACCGGCTTCCGCCTGGACGGGCCGGATTGGACCTTCACCGAGAAGGCCACCAAGAAGGCGCCGGAGAATGGCTCCGAGCCGTCCAACATCATCGATCAGGGCTATCCGATGGGCGCGATCAATCTGTCGGGTCAGACGCCGATCATCCTGGTGAATGACGGGCCGAGCATGGGCGGGTTCATCAATCCTTACACCGTGCCGTCGGCGACCTTCTGGAAGCTGGGGCAGTCCAAGCCCGGCGATATCTACCGCTTCAAATCCGTCACCGTCGACGAGGCGCAGGCATTGCGTAAGAAGCTCAATGCCGTCTGCAGCCCTTCGAGCATCATCTAGCAGGGGGAACTTACATGGCCGAAAAAGTCGAAACGATGGTGCCGGGCAATGTCTGGAAGGTGCTGGTGAATCCCGGCGACAAGGTCAGCGCCGGCGACACGCTGTTCATCCTGGAAGTGATGAAGACCGAAGTGCCCCATATGGCGGGCGAGGGCGGGACGGTGAAGGCCGTGCATATCAAGGAAGGCCAGGAAGGCGTCGATGCCGGCCTCGTCGCGGTGGAGATCGGATAACCGGCGCTTCGCTCCGTTCGTCATGACATGGTTTTCGGCGCGTAGGGCGGCTTAATCGACGGAAGTCGCGTGCTCTACTTGCGGGCCGATGCGAGCAATTCCTTCGCCGCTGCGGCAATGCCCGGCGCATCCAGCCGATACTTCGCGTACAGCGCGGCGGGCGGGCCGACTGGCACGAATTCATCGGGCACGCCATGTTTGCGGAACGGCACGCGTTCCATCTCGACCAGGGCATCGGCCACGGCGCTGCCCAGGCCGCCGGTGATGTTGTGTTCCTCCACCGTCAGGATGGCGCCCGTCTCGGCGGCGGCGCGGCGGATCGCATCGACATCCAGCGGCTTGATCGTGTGCATATCGACGACACGTGCCGCGATGCCATCGGCCGCAAGTTGCTCCGCTGCATCCAGCGTCGCCCGCAGTACCGATCCCGTAGCGATAATGCTGAGATTGCGACCCTCGCGCAGCGTCGCCGCGTTGCCGAAGCGGAAATCCGGGGGCACCTCGGGATAGACCACCGGATCGCGGCCGCGCCCCAGGCGGATATACATCGCGCCTGGCTGCTCCAGCGAGGCGCGCAGAATGGCGCGCAGATGATTGGCGTCGGCGGCGCAGACGACGGTGAGATCGGCGATCGTGCGCATCATCGCCAGATCTTCCAGCGCGTGATGGCTGGTGCCGTAGAAGCCCATGGACATTCCGGAATGATGACCGACAATCCGCACCGGCATGCGCGGATAAGCGCAGTCGGTGCGGATCTGCTCGGCGCCCAAAATAGCGGAGAATGAGGCAAAGGTGGCGGCGTAGGGGATATGACCGGCGGCGGCCATTCCGGCTGCGGCGGTGATCATGTTCTTCTCGGCGATGCCGAAGTCGAAGAAGCGCCCGGGATGACGCAGCTTGAAATCCCGCGTGCGGTTGGCCGAGGCAAGATCGGCCGTCATCACGACGATGCGGGTGTCTTTGTCGGCCATATCCGCCAACTCTTCCCCAAGCACGAAGGCCGGCAGCAGCCGCGCCGGCGTGCCCTGGACGGAGGCCTTGTCCTTCAGCGTGGCGTCGCCGCCCCCGGTGCCGCGGAAGATCGCGTCCTGTTCCTGGCTCTCTTGCGCCGTTGCACGCTTCTCAGCCATGGGACGCTCCCGCAGCTATGCGCGGTTTCAACCCCGCCCGAATTTCCGCCTCGGCGTCGTCATAGTCCTGGCCCACAAGGTTCGCGACATGCCAATCCAGCGACAGCTCCATGCGGGCGACGCCGCGGCCCTTGATGGTGTCGGCGACGATCATCTGCGGGCGGCCTTCGCCGGCCGGCTTCAGTCGATCGAGCGCGCCGAGAATGGCGGTGAAATCATGGCCGTCGATCCGCTGCACATCCCAGCCGAAGCTGCGGAACCTTTCTTCCAATGGCTCGACCTTCATGATCTCTTCGGTATGGCCGTCGATGCAGAGCTGGTTGCGGTCGACGATGGCCACGAGCCCTTGCAGGCGGAAATGGCCGGCGGCCATCGCCGCTTCCCAGATCTGGCCTTCCGCAAGTTCGCCGTCGCCCAGCATGCAATAGACGCGGAAATTCCGCTCTTGCACGCGGCCCGCGAGCGCCATTCCCAATCCGATAGACAAACCGTGGCCGAGCGATCCGGAACTGAAATCGATGCCCGGTATCTTCTTCATGTCCGGGTGATCGCCGAACGGACTGCCCAGCTTCGTGTAGTTATCCAGCAGCTTCGGATCGAAATAGCCGAGATCGCCGAGGATCGGATAAAGGCCGATCGCCGCATGACCCTTGCTGAGAATGAACCGGTCGCGATCGGGCCATTTGGGCTCGGCGGGATTGATCCGCAGATGGGCGTAATAGAGCGCGGCGAACAGCTCGGCAGCGGAGAAGGTGCTCGAGTAATGCCCGGCGCCGCAGATGCGGGCGAGGCGCAGCGTCTCCAGCCGCACGAACTTGGCGCGGTCGGCGAGGAAATCGGCCGAAATATTCCGGCCATGCGGGGCGGCGCTCGCGATCATGTCTCGGCCGCCTCCGCTTGCTCGCGCTCCAGCCGCTCCAGATGCCGCACGAACAGCCGCCCGCCCTCCAGCATGTCAGCGCGGATGGCGGCGCCGAGGGCTGTGGAATCCCGCGCCCGGAGCGCCTCCAGCACCAGCTGGTGCTGGTGCGGGCCGTCATAGGTGGGATGGCCGTGGGGATAGAGATGATTCAACATCGGACCGAGCTGGATCCACAAATTCTCCAGCATGGCGATGAGCTGCGGCATTTCCGAGCGCAGATAGATGCCGAAGTGGAAATCGAAATTCGCCTGGATGGCGACATCGTAGTCGCGGGCTTTCTCCGCCGCGATCAGCGACTCGTGAATGGCCTCGAGGCGGCGGATCATGTCGTCGTCGATGTTGTCGATGGCCCGCTCCGCCGCCAGCGGCTCCAGCATCAGCCGGATGTCCCGCGCCTCGAAATACTCGGGCAGAGACAACCGGCGCACGCGGATATAGTGATGGGGCTTGAGTTCCAGGCCGCCGTCGCGCACGAGCTGAAAGATCGCTTCGCGCACCGGCGTCTCGCTGGTGCCCAGCGCGGCCGCCAGTTCGCGAATGCGCAGCCGCTGATGGGGCTTCAGGATGCCGCGCATCAGCCGCTCGCGAAGCTGCCGGTAGACCCGGTCGGATCGGCTCGGAGTCTCAATCCGCTCCAGGCTCAATTCGTCGAGTGTGGGACCGGCAATCCCGGCAGTGGCGGCGCTGCGGCTCATGCCCGGCTCATCCCATCTGGCGCGCGACTTCGCGCATCGCCCCGTCGGTTGCGTCCAGCGCCTGATCGATGTCGGCTTCGCTATGTGCCGCCGACAGGAACAGCGTGTGCGTCGCATGCAGATAGACGCCGCGCTTCAGCGCTTCGGTGCAGAACAGCCAGCCCATCTTGCGCTCGGGATCGTTGTCGAACAGGAGTACCGGCATCTGTGGCGGCCCGCTCTGACGCAGGGGAAGCCCATGGCCCCCGGCCTGCTTTGCCAAGCCGTCGCGGAAACGCTGGCCCATGCGCCGCATCTTGCCGACGCCATCGATGGCGCGCAGCTTGCTCAGTGTCCCAATCGCGGCCGCCATCGGCACTGCCTCGGTGAAGAACGATCCCGTGACGAAAATCTTCGATGCCGCCTCGCGGAACTTGTCGTTGCCGGTCACCGCCGAAAGCGCATAGCCGTTGGCTATCGCCTTGCTCCAGGCGGAGAGATCGGGCCGCACTCCCACCAGTTCCCAGCTGCCGCCGATGTCCAGGCGAAAGCCGGCGCGCACATCGTCGACAATCAACGCCGCGCCGGTGCTGTTGCAAAGCTCGCGCGCCGCGCGGGCGAATTCCGGCGTCGGCAGCGCATGCTCCTTGCCGACGTCATGCTTGAATCCGGAGACGATGAGGCCGGCGAGATCGCCTTCGACCGAGGCGGCGGCGGTCCGCAGGCTCTCCGGGTCGTTATAGTCGTAAGGGACCAAATGCACGCGGTCTTCCGCCGTGGCGCCGGCGGGGTAGGGATTGCACCAGGGAACGGCGCCATGATAGGCGCCCCGAGCAGCGAGGATCTTCCGCCGCTCCGTCGCCGCCCGGGCAATCACGACACACGTGGTCATCGCGTCGGTGCCGTTCTTCTGGAACATCGCCCAGTCGGCATGGGGGACGATCTCGACCATCAGTTCGGCGAGTTGCACCAGCCGGTCCGTCGGGCCGTTCAGCCCATTTCCCTTCTGGCGCTGCGCATCGACCGCTGCCTCGACATCGGCATCGCGATAGCCCAGCACCATCGGGCCCCAGGCGCAGATGAAGTCGATATAGGCGCGGCCGTCGGCATCCCACAGCCGACAGCCCTCGCCACGCGAGAAGAACTGGGGGTATGCGGCCGGCAGACGCGCCGCATTCTGGTGTCCCCACATGCCGCCGGGGATCGCCTTTAGCGCCCGGGCTCGTAGGGCGGCATCAGCGGAGGTGCGAGATAAGTTCATGATT
>Ga0184612_10000283_pt1 | contig 23369 bp, 24 predicted proteins | sample PLM3_60_coex_FD_133163 | JGI IMG/M metagenome (GOLD analysis project Ga0184612, IMG submission 133163) | Groundwater sediment microbial communities from an aquifer in East River, Colorado, USA - PLM3_60_coex | ecosystem: Environmental > Terrestrial > Soil > Riparian zone | place: USA: East... | reverse complement strand
GTGGTGAACGTGGTGGTGGTCTTGCCCGTCCCCGACAGCCCGATGATGAGGAACACCTTCTCGCCGTCGTCCGTGGGGATGACCTTGCACCCGGCGTGAAGCGCGAGGCCGCCGCGGTCGTAGACGATCGTGTTCCACATCCGAAGGCCGCCCTTCTTCGACTCGCCGAAGTAGTCGGAGTTCAGGACCCGGGTCACGCCGTTCGCCAGGTCGACGGCGATGACACGGTCGTCCGGGTAGCGGGGCGCGGCCAGGTTCGGCGTGTAGATGACCTCGACGTCCGGCTCGCCGCCGTCGCGGGGGAAATACAGCTTCTGCTGCATGCCGGCGATGTTCGCGTTGGCCTTCTCGATCGTGAGGCGGGCCGGCGTCCGGAAGCCCTCGTCGTTGCCGATGTAGCCGTCGATCACCACGACGTCCTGCTTGGCAAGGTGCTCGTCCTGCATCGAGGCGATCCGCTCGTACTCCTCCCGCGTCATGGTCTTGCCGCTTGCCGACGCCGGGTCGTCCGTGACCACGAACGTGCTGCCCGAGGACCGGGAGGTCACCCGGGTCTGCACGTTCACGTTGCCGAACTCCGTGATCCGGCACTGCGGCATCTCCTCGGTGAAGCTCCGCAGCTCCTCCGGGGAGGGGTTCTGGTGCACGGTTCGCGCTTCGACCAGCAACCTGATGCTCCTTCGACCGCTCGACGATCGGCGGCCCGGGAACGGGCCGCGTGCCTGATGAGGGGCTAGATTCTACCCGAGGACCTGGCCCGCTCGGCCGCCACGGCGGGGGCGGACAGACGCCCCGGACGGGAACGATGCCATGGAGCTGACCGAGGACCAGCTGATCGCCGCCATCCGAAGGGTGCTGTCCGGGGAGTTCCCAGGAGTACAGGTGGGGATCGGTGACGATGCCGCGGTCGTGGAGGCCGCGACCGGCTCCACGGTCCTCACGACCGACATGCTGATCGAGGGCGTGCACTTCGAGCGCGCGTCGATCTCGGCCCGGGACCTCGGCGCCAAGTCGATCGTGGTGAACCTCTCCGACGTCGCAGCCATGGCCGCCAGCCCCCGGTACGCGATGGTGTCGCTCGGGATCCCGGCCGACGTCGAAGCCTCGTGGGTGATGGAGCTCTTCGGCGGGATGCGGGCAGCGTGTGACGAGTACGCGCTGACGCTCGTGGGCGGCGACACCAACCGCGCCAACGCCGTCGTCATCGCGGTCGCGGTGGTGGGCGAGGTCGGCTCCGGGCACGCGGTCACGCGCTCGGGGGCTCACCCCGGTGACCTCGTCGTGGTCACCGGATCACTCGGGGCGGCGGCGGGGGGGTTCCTGCTCTCCCGGATCCATCCCTCGAAGCTGGCGGAGGCGCTGACCGAGCCGTGGGGCCGGGAGCTGCTGGACGCCCAGGCCCGGCCGGTGGCCCGGGTGGGCGAGGGCCAGTCCCTGGCGCAAGCCGGCGCGACGGCCATGATGGACCTGTCGGACGGGCTGGCCAAGGACCTGTCCCGCCTGTGTGAGGCGAGCGGGGTCGGGGCGCGGGTCGAACTGGCCCGGGTGCCGGTGGCGGAGGCGCTCCGGCGGGCCGCCGGGTTCCTGGAAGTCGACCCCCTGGAACTCGCTTTGGCCGGCGGCGAGGACTACGAGCTGCTGGCCACCATCGACCTCACGAACCTGGAGAGGGCCCGGAACGACCTGCACGAGCGGTTCGGGGTGACGCTCACCGATGTCGGCGTCATCATCGAAGACGGGCTCGTCGCGGTCGACACCGAAGGCCGGGAGTCGCCGCTCGAGCCGAAGGGGTGGGATCACTTTGCCACGCGGTGACGGCGAACGGCCCAGGGCCCTGACGATCGCCGGCTCGGACTCCGGGGGCGGGGCGGGGATCCAGGCCGACCTGAAGACGTTCGGCGTCCTCGGCGTGTACGGGATGACCGCCATCACCGCGGTCACCGTGCAGAACACCAAGGGGGTGAGCGGCTACGAGGAGCTGTCGCCCCAAACGGTGGGCGAGCAGATCCGGGCGGTCGTTACCGACATCGGCGTCGACGCCGCGAAGACCGGGATGCTCGCCTCGGCAGCGATCGTGGAGGCCGTTGCCGAGGCGTTGGCGGAGACGCGGGTCCCGAACTTGGTGGTCGACCCGGTGTTCATGTCCAAGCACGGGCACCCACTGCTCGCCGACGATGCCGTGGAGGCCCTGCGGGAGCGCATCCTTCCCCTGGCCACCCTGGTGACGCCGAATCTCCCCGAGGCGAGCGGCCTGGCAGGGTTCCGGGTGGACTCCGCGGCGTCCATGAAGGAGGCGGCGGAGGCGATCCGGTCGTTCGGTCCCCGAGCCGTGCTGGTGAAGGGGGGGCACCTCTCCGGCGACCGGTCGGACGACCTGTTCTTCGACGGCACCCGGCTGCTGTGGGTGGAAGGGGAGCGCATCGACACGCCGAACACGCACGGGACCGGGTGCGTCCTGTCGTCGGCCATCACGGCTTACCTGGCCCGGGGGGAAGACCTGCTCACTGCGGTGCGGAGGGGAAAGTCCTTCGTCATCGAGGCCATCCGCCACGGGCTGGCCATCGGGCAGGGCATCGGACCGGTGGACCCGTTGTGGGAGATCCCTCCGCCGTAGGACGCCGGGGCGGCGGGGGGTCTAGCCGGCCCGCTGGACCTTGCCGGCCTTCAGGCAGCTCGTGCAGACGTGGATCCGCTTCGGCGACCCGTTCACCAGGGCCCGGACCCGCTGGACGTTCGGGTTGAACCTCCGGTTGGTCCGGTGGTGGGAGTGGGAGACGCGCTTGCCGAAGAACGGCTTCTTCCCGCAGATCTCACAGACGGCTGCCATGGCGCGAGCAAGGGTAACAGACAGCCTCCGGTTCCCCGTCGCCTTGCAGTCAGGCCGTCCGGGGAGCAGAGTTGTCGAAGAAAGAATCCTGAGGGGGCATCATGCAATCAACGGAGCGACCTATCGTCCTGCACATCTTCTCCCACACCATCGAGCCGGGGAGGTCCATTCGGCAGGTCGTCGAGTCCGTGGGGGCGAATCGTGATCAGGTCAAGTTCGTGGCGCACTTCATCGGCTCGTTCCTCGTGTACACCCGCGTGGAGACCCCGAGCCTGGGGGATGCCCAGACGTTCATCGCTGGTCCGCTGTGGGAGGCGGGCGTTCGTTCACAGGCGTCCACCGAGATCAAGGTCTCGAGGATCATGGGGCCCAAGCGGGCAAGCCCTCCCTACTGCGCACTCGTGCGGGTTCGCGCCGCCGGAAGTCCGTTCGAGCTCCTGGACGCCCTGGACGACAGCTTCGAGCCCAAGTTCGACCAGGACGCATATTGGTATGGCGCGGCCGTCGTCTCGGGCCGGGGGTTCGACGTCCTGGTGGACTTGGGAAGGCCGAGCTTCGAGGAGCTGTGGAAGGCGATCGTCGATGACCTCCTGACTGTGGAGGGGATCGCGGGGACCGACTCATCGTTCGCCTATCTGCCGGGCAACGCGATCCGCGGCGGGGAGGATGCCGGATAAGCGTACCGTGGGGTCGAGGGCGCCCGTCGCCGAGCGGGGCGAGCGCAAGCTCGTTTCGGTCCTCTTCGCCGACCTCGCCGGGTACACGGCGCTCGCAGCGTCCATGGATCCCGAGGAGGTCTATCGCTTCCTCCGCCCCGAGATGCACGCTCTCCAGGGCATCACCGAGACCTTCGGCGGCACGGTGCCCCAGATCATGGGTGACGGGTTCATGGCCGTCTTCGGCGTCCCAGTCGTCCACGAGGACGACGCCGAACGGGCAGTCCGCGCCGCGCTGGCCGTACGGGATCACGTCCGCGAACTGAACGCGGGGAGCGAAGGCCTGCCATTCCCCGAAGTCCACGGGGGCGTGAACTCAGGGGAAGTCATGGTCGCCCCTTCGGATGAGCTGGCAGGGTTCACCGTGATCGGCGATACGGTCAACACCGCGTCGAGGCTCGCGGACCTGGCACCCGGCGGGCGGGTCTTGGTCGACGAGCGCACGAGGGCCCGGACCTCCGGCGCCATCCGATACGGGCCTCAACAGACTCGGCAGGCGAAGGGCAAGCCCGACCTCGCGACATATGAGGCTTTCGGCGTCCGGCCGGCCCGCCGGGCCACGCGACCGGGCCAGACGAGGGCGAGAGCATTCGTCGACCGGGCGGACGTGATGCATCGTCTTCGAGACGAGATGCTCGCGACTGAACGCGAAGCTCGATCCCGGGTCCTCCTCGTCACGGGCGAGCCCGGACTGGGCAAGTCGCGGGTCGCGGCGGAGTTCCGGAAACGCCTACGGCGCGGGTCCGTCCTGGTCGGCCGGTGCGTGCCGTTCGGCCCACAGCTCCCCCTGCACGCGCTGGCCGAGGCGATAGGCGGGGCCGCAGGCGTCTCACCGGGAGGCTCGCTCAAGGCAATCGAGGCCGGAGCCACGCGACTCGCGGGGCGCATCGCCGGCGTCGACCGCAGGACCCTAGTCAGGGAGATGAGCCTGTTGCTGGCCGGGCGGGTCGCATCCGGGCAAGCCCCCGGATCGGTGCATGACGCGCTTCAGGCCGTCCGTACAGTCGTGGAGGGGCTGGCCAGGATGAAGCAGCCGGTAACCGTCGTTCTGGACGACCTGCAGTGGACGGATCCGGACCTGGTGAAGGCCCTTGAGGATCTGAACCGGCAACCTTGGGACTGCCCCGTGTTGTTCCTCGGTCTTTCCCGGCCCGACAGGGTGATCGCGAAACTGCCCCAGCTCGAGCTCGGGTCGCTGCCGAACGGCGCGATGCTGGAGCTCGCCAACAGCGTCCTGGGCAAGGAGGCCCCCCTTGAAGTGGTCCAGACCCCGGTCGGGTGGGCCGGAGGCAACCCATTGTTCCTCGAGGAGAGCCTCGGGATGCTGGTCGAGACGGGTGCGCTGGTGGCCGGAGCCGCCGGCTGGCGGGTGGCCCAGCCGAACCTCCTGCAAGCCGTGCCCTCGACGATCCGGTCGTTGATCGCCGCTCGGCTGGACGGGCTTCCACCGGACGAGAAGCAAGTGCTCCAGGACGCATCGGTCGCGGGTGATGCGACGTGGGACGGGCTCGAGGAGCACCTGTCCGAGGTCCCCGATCCTCACCGGGCCCTGCTGTCGCTGGAGGGGCGCGACCTGCTGCGGCGTCGCGCCACTAGCGCCGTCCCGGGGACGGTCGAATACGGGTTCAAGCATCCGCTTATCCGCGAGGTGGCGTACGAGTCGTTGCCGCGACTGGAGCGGGCCCGCCGTCATCTGCAGATCGCGGAATGGTTGCGGGGACGTGCCCCGTCCACGTCCGACGAGCCCGTCGCCGCGCTGGCCCACCACTACGAGCGGGCTTGGGAGCTGGGGCGCTCGACGACGGGCCGGCGGCCGCCGTTCGGTACGGCTCGGCTCGCGGTTCGGTATCTCGGCCGGTGGGCGGCCCAGACCTTCGCCTACCAGGCCCGGTCCGCTGAGGCTCTGTATGAGCGGGCCCTTCGCATCGTCCAGGAAGATCAGGAAGGGATCGACTCTCGGACGACCGCCAGGCTGCTTACCGGCCGGGCGGAGAGCTTGATCGAGATGGGGCGGCACCGCGAAGCCATCGCCCACGCCACACAGGCCCGGGCCATCGGCGATGGGCTGGGCGACCGACGGCTGGTGGCCCGGGCGCTGCTCGCGCTGGGACGAGCCGAGAGCGACGCGGGCCGTATGCGTCGAGCTCGGACGCTCCTGGAGGAGGCACAAAGGGAGTTCGGGATCCTGGGCGATATCCGAGGGCAGGGGTGGGCACACCACCGTCTTTCCGAGACGTGGAGCCGAGACGATTACTCGCGCGAGTTGCTGGAGCTCCGAAAGGCCCACCGTCTCTTCGCGCGCTCGAGGGATCGGTGGGGCCGTTCAGTCGCCGCCCAGGACCTCGCGTACCTGCTCACCACGCAAGGAGGCCCCGAGTTCCATCGGTGGTTGGAGGAGGCGAACCGGCTCGCAGAGGACGATCGCGACCTCCGATCACGGGCCGCAGTGGCCAGGACACGCGGCTACTTCGCGTACTTCTGCGGTGAGTTCGGGGAGGCCATCCGGATCATGCGCGAAGCGAGGCCTCTGGCGGCTCAGGCTGGTGATCGCTATGCGGAGGCCGACACCGTCCTCATCGGTGCCATGGCCGCGGCCGCTGTCGGCTCTCCCGACGAGGCTGAGCGCCTAAGCCTCGAGGCCCTCGAACTCGCCCATGAGCTGCGCTCGGCGCGGGTTCGAGCCACCGGGCTCCTGGCGGGAGCACGGGCGGCGCTCAGATCCGGGTCGCCGTCGCTGGCTCAGACCCGGCTCCGGGCGGCCCGGCTCATCATCGAGAAAAAGAAGATCCACGTGATGCGTTGCGAGGCCCTTCTATTCGACGCCTGGGTGGCGCTTGACCGAGGGGCCTCGGACAAGGCGTCGGGCCTCGCCGTTCGCCTGGGTGCCGCGGTACGGGCCAGCGACTGGCTCATCCTCGAGCCGCTCGTTCCGCTCGTACGCGGACGAGCCTCCTTGGGCGCCGGCCGGCCAGATGAGGCGCGGCGCCACCTAGCCCGAGCCGCCTCGCTCGCTCGGTCCCTGGGCTCGGGCGGCTTCCTGGACCTAGCCGTGGCGTTGGAGAGGCAGTCCGCGTTGCTCACGGGGGCGGACATCGAAGTTGGACCGGACGCTGCGGTCACGGAAAAGGAGATCGTGGCGGTTGTCCTGGAGAATGAGGGTCTCCACGCCCTCCTAGCTGGGGACGACGAGGGCGCGACGAAGGCGTTCGAGCAAGCCGTCGAAGTGTGGAGCACCATGGGTCGGACGGCCTGGCTCGCACGGTCCCTCGCGCTCCAAGCTGCGGCCGCGAACCGGCGTGGAGATAGGCGGATGGCCGGCAGGCTGTATAGCAGGGCCGAGGCCGTCCTCGACGAGCTGAAGACGCCGGCGAGGAACCGGCTGCCGATCCTTTCGCCCGTACAAGGCTGAGACTCAGACCGAGGCAAGGATCCTCTTCAATCCCTTCTGCAGAGCCTCCGGCGTGAGCGGACCCTGCCAGGTCATCGCGATCCGGCCCCCGGCGTCGTAGAAGACGGTGTCGGGCTGGCCCACGAAGCCGAGGCCGTTTCGAATCGCGGCGGAGGGGTCGAACACGCTCGGGTAGGTCCACCCGAACTCGGCCATGAAGGACCGGGCCGAGGACCGCGAGTCAAGGATGTCCACCCCCAGGAACTGCACGCGCGAGCCGTAGGAACGCGACGCGCTCGCCAGGTCCGGGGCCTCCTCCCGGCACGGGGCGCACCAGGCCGCCCAGATGTTCACCACCACCGGCGTGCCCTTCAGCTGGCCCAGCAGCTCCTGGAAGGTCGCGAGATCGAACGGGGGAAGGGCCGACGCGTCGGTGGGCAGCAGCGCCGCCTGCGTCGCGTTCAGCGCCGGAACCGGCGTGCCGTCGCCCCCGCCAGCATCCGAAGCGCCGCTCGTGCAGCCCGCGGCCACCATTACGAGGACGACGAACGCGAGGGCCATCCGGCGGAGAGGCATCGGGTGCATGGTAGAACCCAGGTGTGGTATCCGCGCTTCCGACCGGATCGACCCTGACCTCGTGACGCTCACGCTGTCGTCGCCGATCACCGCCGTCGACCGCTCGCTGGCGACGCGCCGGGCCGCGTTCCGCGACAAGGGCCCGCCGGCCGCCGACGTCCTGGCGGAGGGCTTGGACATCCGCACGGTGCGCGACCTGCTGCACCACTACCCGCGGCGCTACATCGACCGGTCCCAGGTGGCCACGATCCGGGAGCTTCGGGTGGGGCAGGAGGGAACCGTCATCGCCCGGGTGAAGCGGACCACGAAGCGCCAGACCCGCCGGCGCCAGAGCATGGTGACGATCACCCTGTACGACGGCTCGGGCTCCCTGGACCTCACGTTCTTCAATCAGCCGTGGGCGGCCACGCTGTACAGGGAGGGGCAGGAGCTCGCCGTGTCCGGCACGCCCGCCATGTACCGGGGCCGGCTCCAGATGGCGAACTTCGAGGTGGAGATCCTCCGGGGGGCCGAGGCCGACATGGTGCACACCGGCCGGATCACACCGGTCCACCGGGCAACCGAGGGCGTCACCACCCGGACCATCCGCGAGCTCGCGTTCCGGGCCCTCGAGCAGCTCCCGCCGATCGCGGATCCGCTGCCCGACGACATCATGGCGGCGGAATCGCTCGCCTCGTTCGACCCGGCCATCCGGGCCGTCCACTTCCCCGATTCGCAGGAGGATCTGGCGCGAGCCCGGGAGCGGTTGAAGTTCGACGAGCTGTTCACGCTGGAGCTCGGCGTGGCGTTCCGCAAGCATCGGGTGGAGGCGGGCCAGAGTGGCGTCGCGCACATGACGAACGGCCCGCTCGTGGAGCGGCTGATCGCCACCGTGCCGTTCGAGCCCACCGGCGCGCAGCGCCGGGCCATGCGGGAGGTCGGGGACGCCATGGCCCGGCCCCGGCCCATGAACGTGCTCCTCCAGGGCGACGTCGGCTCGGGCAAGACCCTGGTGGCGCTCCACGCGGCCCTGGTGGCCATCCAGTCGGGCCACCAGGCCGCCATCATGGCGCCGACCGAGGTCCTTGCGGGGCAGCATTTCCGGTCGATTGCAGAGTTCCTTGGGCCGTTCGGGGCCGTCGCCTGCCTCGAGCTGGCGAACGGAGCCGCCGGCGGCCAGGCGTCGCTGCTCGAGCCCGATGCATCGACGGGCCAGGCGGGCTTGACCTACGCGCTGCTGTCGGCGGCGGTGACCGGCAAGGACCGGACCAGGATCCTGGAGGGCATCGCCCGCGGCGACGTGAACCTCGTCATCGGAACTCACGCACTGGTCCAGGAGGGCGTGGCGTTCCGGGACCTGTCCCTCGCCGTGATCGACGAGCAGCACCGGTTCGGCGTCCACCAGCGGATGGCCCTGAAGGGAAAGGGCGGCTCGCCCGACGTGCTGATCATGACGGCCACGCCGATCCCACGGACGCTCGCGCTCACCTACTACGGGGACCTCGACGTGGTCGTGCTGGACGAGATGCCATCAGGCCGCCGGCCCGTCGAGACTCGGATCGCCAGGACCGCCGCGGAGCGCAAGGCGGCCTACGAGCTGGTGCGCCAGGAGGTCGAGGCCGGCCGGCAGGCCTTCGTGGTCTGCGCGGCGATCGACGAGGCCAACCGGGCCGAGGTCCGGGCGGCGGAGAAGGAGGCCGAGCGCCTGGCGACCGAGGTGTTCCCGGACCTCTCGGTGGAGGTCCTGCACGGGCGGCTGCGGCCGGCGGAGAAGGAGCGCGTGATGGATGAGTTCCGCGCGGGCAAGCACCACCTCCTGATCTCCACCACCGTCATCGAGGTCGGCGTGGACGTCCCCAACGCGACCGTGATGCTGGTGGAGAACGCCGAGCGGTTCGGCCTGGCGCAGCTCCACCAGCTGCGGGGAAGGATCGGGCGCGGCGAGCACCGCTCGTACTGCGTCCTGTTCGACGAGAGCAACGTGGAGAACGAGGAGGCCAGGGCCCGCCTGGAAGCCATGGTCCGGACCACGGACGGGTTCGAGCTGGCCGACGAGGACCTGAGGCTACGGGGCGAGGGGACGCTGTTCGACGTCCGCCAGTCCGGGCTCCCGGACCTGAAGCTGGCCCGGCTGGCCGATGACCTGGAGTTGGTGAAGCGGGCCAGGGCGCGAGCGTTCGCCGTGATCGAAGACGACCCCGACCTCGAGCGACGTCCGGGCCTCCTCGCCGAGCTTCGGAGCCGGTTCGAGCGCTCCATCGACTGGCTGTTCGCCTCCTAGCGGAGCGTCGCGCGCGGCTACAGTCGCTCCATGCGCGTGATCGCGGGGACCGCGAAGGGCGTCCGCCTGGCGCCCGTGCCCCGGGGGGTTCGCCCCGTCTCCGACATGGCCAGGGAGGGCCTGTTCTCGAGCATCGCCTCCGACGTGCCGGGAGCCGCGGTGTTGGACCTGTACGCCGGGACGGGGGCGCTCGGCATCGAGGCCCTCTCCCGGGGAGCCGAGCGAGCGGCCTTCGTTGAGCGGAGCCGGCCGGCCCAGGCAACCATCCGGCAGAACCTGGACCGGACGGCGCTGGCCGAGCGGGCGGCCGTGATCGCCTCGCCGGTGGCGGGGTTTCTCACGGGAGATGACAAATCGGCCGGCCCCTTCGACCTGGTGGTGGCCGACCCACCCTACGAGGCGGTCGGGGCCGAGGTGGACGCCCTGCTCGCGGAGCTCGCCTCCGGGTGGCTCCCCGAGCACGGGTGGACGGTAGTCCTGACCCGCCCGGCCCGGAGTTCCATGCCTGTCATTCCGGTACACTGGCACGTCGCGAGGCGCCTGGAGTACGGCGACACCCTCGTCCTGGTCTACCGGGAGGTCTGAGTTGGGCTTGACCGCCCTGTGTCCGGGGACGTTCGACCCCGTGACGAACGGTCATCTCGACATCATCGAACGGGCAGGTCAGCACTTCGACACGGTCGTGGTCGCGGTGCTGGAGAACCCTGCCAAGCAACCATTGTTCAGCGTGGAGGAGCGGGTCTCGATGCTCAAGAAGGCAACGAGCGAGCTGGGGAACGTGGAGATCGATCCGTTCTCCGGATTGCTCGTGGAATACGCAAGGCTGCGGGGCTCGAGCGTCATCGTGAAGGGCCTGCGGGCCGTGACGGACTTCGAGTACGAGATCCAGATGGCCCAAATGAACCGGAGCCTGTCCGGGGTCGAGACCCTGTTCATGACCACAGCGCCCAACTGGTCGTTCCTTTCCTCCTCGCTGGTCAAGGAGGTCGCCAGGTACGGGGGCGACGTCTCCGGGCTGGTGCCGGCGGTGGTGGCCGACCGGCTGGCGGAGAAGCTCGGGAGGCCCGGGTAGTGGACCTTGCGGCCCGCCTGCAACAGCTGGAGGACATGATCAGGGAGGCGAAGTCCATGCCCCTCTCCTCGTCGGCCCTGCTCAACCGGGAAGAGGTCCTGGAGCTGGTGGCCGAGCTGAAGGAGGCCCTACCCGAGGAGATCAAGCAGGCCCGGTGGGTGGTGAAGGACCGCGAGGAGCTCCTGACCAAGGGGCGCCGGGATTCGCAGCGGATCGTGGAGGAGGCCGAGCAGGAGCAGCTTCGGATGGCCACCCGCGAGGAGGTGGTCAAGCGCGCGGAGGCCGAGGCCGACCGGATCCTGGCCGAGGCCCGCGAAGAGGCCCGGCGGATGCGCCTGGAGGCCGAGGACTACGTGGACGCGAAGCTGGCCCAGTTCGAGATCGCCCTCCAGCGAAGTGGCGAGGAGCTGGCGGCGACCAAGGCGGCCCTGGGCCGCACGCTCGAGCAGGTTGAGGGAGGGCGGGAGCGACTGCGGGGGGCCGCGCCGGCCCAGCAGGAGTTCGGCCCCGAGGATTTGGAGGAAGAGGAGTGATGGTGATGCGCGCGATCGACGTCCGCGAGCTGGTCGAGAGCCCAGGCTCGTCCAAGACGGTGCGCGTGGACGAGGCCGTCGAGGGGTTGCACACCGAGCTGGCCGAGGTCCCCGAGGACCAGCGGCTCTCCGGCGATCTCATGCTGGAGAGCGTGGTCGAGGGTGTGTACGCGACCGGGACCATCCGAGGGACCATGGCGATGCGCTGCGCCCGGTGCCTGAAGGAGTTCACGCAGCCGTTCGACGTCGAGATGCACGAGCTGTTCCCCCTCCGGGCGGGGCCGGAGGACGACTACCAGCTCGGCGAGGACCTCACGCTTGACCCGGAGCAGATGGTCCGGGACTCCGTCGTCCTGTCGATGCCATTCTCCCCGCTGTGCAAGCCGGACTGCCTCGGGCTGTGTCCCCGGTGCGGCCGCGATCGCAACCTCGGCCAGTGCACGTGTACCGAGGAAGTCGCCGACCCCCGATGGGCCGGACTCGAGGAGCTGTTCCGGGACCTGTAGGTAACGAGAGGCGACGAAAGGAAGGACCGATGCCGGTACCCAAGAGGAGGCAGACGCAGGCTCGAGGGGCCAAGCGGCGCGCCAACTGGAAGGCGCAAGCCGCGACGTACTCGACCTGTCCCCAGTGCCACCAACCCAAGCTCCCCCATCGCGTCTGCGCCAACTGCGGCTACTACGGGGGTCGCCAGGCCATCGAGGTCGACTAGCGAGGTTTGAGGAGCGGCGTGAGCGCCACAGGCACCGATGACCCGACCACCCGCGCCCTGGAGCGAGCGCTCGGCGTCCGCTTCGCGGACGCCGAGCTCCGCGACCAGGCCCTGACCCACCGGTCGTTCGCGTTCGAGCAGGAGCTCGCGTTCAACAACGAACGCCTCGAGTTCCTGGGCGATGCCGTGCTCGGCCTGGTGGTCACCGACCTGGCGTACCGGGAGTTCCCGGACCTCTCCGAGGGAGAGCTGGCCAAGCTCCGGGCCGCCATCGTGAACATGGGGGCCCTGGCCGAGGTGGCCCGCGATCTCGGACTCGGCTCGGTGATCCGGCTGGGCAAGGGGGAGGAGCTCTCCGGCGGCAGGGACAAGTCGAGCATCCTGGCCGACGCCCTGGAGGCAATCCTGGGGGCGGTCTACCTCGACCTCGGGCTCGATGCCGCGCGCAGGATCATCGAGCGGCTGTTCCGCCCGCGCATGGTGGCCTACGTGCGGGGCGAGGGGGAGCGCGACTACAAGACGATCCTCCAGGAGCTGGCCTCGCAGGACCTGCGGGCGCTTCCGGAGTACCGGATCGACGAACGGGGCCCCGATCACGAGAAGGAGTTCACTGCCACCGTCTTCCTGGCCGGGAGGCCCTACGGCTCCGGGACAGGCCGCTCCAAGAAGGAGGCCGAGCAGCAGGCCGCCCACGAGGCCTACGTGAAGCTCTCGGAGCGCACCGTGGAGACGGGGTCGAAGGGAGCGTAGGTGGAGCTTCCCGAAGTCGAGGTGATGCGGCGAGACCTGGAGAAGGACGTCGTCGGCCGCAAGATCGCCGCCACCGAAGTTCGACCGTCGAAGAACGCCATGCGGGTCATCCGACGGCACGGGCGGCGCAAGGAGTTCGCCGACCGGCTGGTGGGCCGCAAGGTCGTCAAGGCCGATCGTCGCGGGAAGTACGTCCTGCTGTTCCTGGACAACGGCGACGTGCTCGTCGTCCACTTCGGCATGAGCGGCCAGTTCGTCCGGGGCAACAAGCGGGTGCCGCTACCGCCGCACACCCACGTCGTGATCACCTTCCAGCAGGGGGGTGACCTGCGCTTCGGGGACCCCCGAACGTTCGGCGAGATGTTCGTCACCGCCGGCGACGAGCTCGGCAAGGTGAAGGAGCTCCAACACATCGCCATCGACCCCCTCGACCAGGTGTTCACGTGGCAGACGTTCGGGGGGCTGATGGCCCAGCGGGGATCCAAGCTGAAGCAGCTGCTGATGGACCAGAAGTTCATCTCCGGCCTGGGGAACATCTACTCCGACGAGGTGCTGTTCGCGGCGGGGCTCCGCCACGACCGGCTGTCGGACACGCTCTCCTCGCAGGAGGTGCGGCGGCTCTATCGCTCGCTTCAGGAGGTCCTGCAGGAGGCCATCCGGTACCGGGGGACGACGCTGGACGACGAGGCGTACCTCGACCTGTTCGGCAAGCCCGGCGAGTTCCAGAACGAGCTCAAGGTCTACGGCCGCCAGGGCCTGCCCTGCCGCCGCTGCCGCACGCCGATCCAGACCGTGAAGATCTCCGGCCGGGGCGCCTACTTCTGCCCGCAGTGCCAGAGCTGAACGCTTGCGCACCGAGCGGCTCGCAGCTTAGCGTCCCGTGGGCCCGGCGGAAGGAGCATGCTGATGGACAACCTGGAGGTCGTTCGGCGGATCCAGGATGCCTGGAACGCGAATGACATGGCAACGATCGACCAGCTGATCGCACCGGACTTCACGGCGCACACGCCGGGAGCCGGCATGCTTCCCCCCGGGTTGGAAGGCGCGAAGCTCGCCAATCAGCAGGCCGTAGGGGTCTGGTCGGACAAGAAGGTCGAGATCAAGGACATCTTCGGTGAGGGCGAGAGGGTGGTCGTTCGGACCCGGATGACCGGGAGGAACACCGGCGGACTTCCCTTCTTCGGGATCCCGGCCAACGACGCGAAGGTCGACTTCGAGTCGATCTCGATCTACCGGCTGAAGGACGGCAGGGTCGTGGAGACCTGGGCGGAGATCGAGGTCCCGAAGCTGATGCATCAGCTCGGGGCCATGCCCGGGCCCCAGGGGACGTGAGGACGATGCCAACGCCCGAAGGGAACAAGGAGCTCATGGCTCGCTTCGCCAAGGAGGTGTTCGGGAACAAGAACGTGGACTACGCGGCGGAGTGGCTCTCGGAGGATTTCGTGGAGCACCAGGTCTTCCCGGGCACGACGCCCGACAAGAAGGGCGCCATCGACTCCTATCGCATCTTCTTCGAGGCCTCGCCCGACATGACGGCCGAGATCCACGACATGGTCGCGACGGGCGACCGTGTGGCGATCAGGGCCACGTATCGGGGGACGGACGTGGGCGGTTTCATCCCGAGCATGCCCGCAACCGGCAAGGCCTACGAGATGGGTGCCATGTACGTCGTCCGGGTGAACGAGGAGGGCAAGATCGCCGAACACTGGGGCATCGTCGACACCATGGGCGCGCGATGGCTCAGCTCGGAATCCTGCCGCCACCGCCGAGCGGCTGAACCGCTATCCGACGACCGCGCCCGATTCGCGCATGCGCTCGAGCGCGCGGTCGCCATCGCCGGGCTGAAGCTCGACCGCGTGGATGGCTTTGGAGAGCACCTCGGCCTCGAACCCCAGCCTTCTGGCGTCAAGGACCGTCTCGACCACGCAGTAGTCGGTGGCCAAGCCGCACACCGTCACGGCCTCCACGCCACGCTCCCGAAGCATGGCCTCGAGCTGGGTGGAGGCCGTCTCCCCGGTCCTGGGGTCCCGGACACTGAAGGCGGAGTAGCCGTCCTCACCGCCCGTCCCCTTCTTCACGGACTCGCCCGCCACCTCGAGGTCCGGGTGGAGCTCGGCGCCCCATGTCTCCCGAACGCAATGGACCGGCCAGATGCCCCCGTCCTTCTGGAAGTGGGGCGTGGACTCCGGGTGCCAGTCCTGCGTGTACACGACGAGAGCTCCCGCCGCCTTCGCCTCATCGACCTGCTCGTTGATGACCGGGACGACCCTCTCGCCGTCCCTCACGTACAGGCTTCCCTTGGGATCGGCGAAGTCGTTCTGGACGTCCACCACGATGAGCGCCGTTATGGGGCTGTGCTCGATCCGGGATCGCCTCCCGGTAGGGGATTGTATGGCGACCCGGAGATCAGCCGGTCCGGTCGAGCTTGCGTGCCAGCCGCAGCCCCCCGCGGCTACCGGAAGGAAGCCCACCTCCCGATGGACAAGAATCTGCGCCGTGAAGCGGGTCCGCGTGGTGGTCGCCGGCGAGGTGCAGGGGGTCTTCTTCCGATCGACGTGCGCCATCCTGTCCCGGCAGCGAGGGCTCGGCGGCTTCGTCCGCAACCTCCCCGACGGGCGGGTGGAAGCGGCCTTCGAGGGGATCGACGACGACGTGGACGCGTTGGTGGCGTGGTGCCGGGTGGGACCCGACCACGCCCGCGTGGACCGGGTCGAGGTCGTTCCCGAAGAGGCGCGAGGGGAGCGGGAGTTCCGGGTGACCCGCTGAGCCGAAGTTCCTGGTCAAACCAGGGAAACGACTGTTCGCCCGCTGCTAGCATCGGCGTCCAGACATGTTCCTTCGATCCCTCCAGATCCGAGGCTTCAAGTCCTTCGCCGACAAGACGGTGCTGGAGTTCGCCCCAGGCATCAGCGTCATCGTGGGGCCCAACGGGTCGGGCAAGTCCAACCTGGTCGACGCCATCAGTTGGGTCCTCGGAGAGCAAGGCCCGAGAGCCTTGCGGGGCAACCAGATGGCGGACGTCATCTTCGCCGGAAGCCCGCAGCGGCCCGCGCTGGGGATGGCGGAGGTCAAGCTCGTGATCGACAACTCGGCAGGCCTGATCCCGGTGCCGATGAGCGAGATCGAGGTCAGCCGGACCATCTTCCGTAGCGGCGACAGCGAGTACCGGATCGGGGGGCGGGTGTGCCGCCTGCTCGACGTGCAGGAGCTGCTGTCGGAGAGCGGCATCGGGCGAGCGCTGCACACCATCGTCAGCCAGGGCCAGCTCGAGGACGTGCTCACGGCCCGGCCCGAGGAGCGCCGGCAATACATCGAGGAGGCCGCGGGCATCGCCAAGCACCGGCGCCGCCGCGAGCGGGCCGAGCGCAAGCTGGCCGGTCTGGAGCAGGACCTGTTGCGGCTCTCCGACGTCCTTGCCGAGCTGCGGCGCCAGCTGAAGCCGCTCAAGCAGCAGGCCGAGATGGCCCATCGCCACGAGGAGCTGACGGCCGAGGCAGACGCCCTCGCCGTGAAGCTTGCCGCCGCACGACTGCGGGACCTCCTGGCCGAGCGCGATCGCCGAACCGGAGGATGGGACGAGGGCCTGGAGCGGCGCAAGGCCGCCAGGAAGCGGCTGGACTCGCTCGACCAGGACGTGGCGAGCGCGGCGGACGCGAGGGCCAGCGCGGTGTGGGGGCTCCAGGAGGCGGAGGCGGTATTCCGCCAGGCCCAGGAGGAGAAATCGGCGGCGGAGCGGTCGCTCCGCAAGGCTGTGGAAGCCGAGTACATGGCGCGCACGCAGCTGGCCGCCGAGGCCTCCCGCCACGTCCGCCTGACGGCGATGGACGAGGACGCAGCCCGCATGGAGGCTCGGACGGCAGAGGTGGCCGGCGAGCTCGAGCAGCGGGAGCGTGAGCTCGACGAGGCGGAGCGGGCGTTCCGCGAGGCGGCCGAGACACGGCGGCTGGTGGAGGAGGAGCGGCGGCGCATCTCGGAGGAGGCCGCCGCCCACCGGGCCGAGATGGAGACGCTTCGGGCCTCGTTGGCCTCGCAGGAACGCGAGCGGGTCCGCGTGGAGGAGCACCTGGGGCAGGTGCGCGAACGGCGCACCGCGGTGGGGGTCGAACGTGCCCGGCTGGTGGAGGACGTGGAGCGGCTCGACGCGGAGAGCGCGCCGGTCTCCGAACGCAAGGCGGCGCTGGAACGGGAACGGGTCGAGCTCGCCGAGCGGGTAGCGCAGCTCGAGGAGGCTGAGCGGCGCCTCCAGGCCCGGCGGGAGCTCCTGGAGGCTCGGAAGGCCGACCTGGAGGAGACCCCCGGCTCACGGTTCCTGGCCTCTCACGCCAAGCGGGCCGTCGGGCTGTTGGGCAGGCTGGTGAAGGTCGAGGAGGGATGGGACCGCGCGCTCGTCGCGGGGCTCGGCCCCTTCGCCGACGCGGTGGTCTACGCGGACATGGACGTCGCGATCGAGGAGGCTCCGCACGGTGAGGGGGCCACGCTCGCCGTCGCCGGCGGGGGCCCCGCATCGTTCGTGCTGCCCGAGGAACGAACGCTGCTCTCGATCGTCTCGGCCGATCCGGCTGCGCGCGGACTCGTCTCGACGGTCCTGAAGGACATCTACATCGCGGACTCGCTCGACGAGGCCGTGGCCAAGCACCGGGCTCACCCGAAGTGCGCGTTCGTGACCGCCGAAGGCGTGCTGATCGGTCCGGCGTTCATCCGGACCGCCGCATCCGCATCGCGCGGGGCCGAGATCACGCGCGAACTTTCGGAGGTGGAGCACGAGCTGGCGCGGACCGGCTCGGCCGCCCGGCCCGCGCGCCACCGGCTGGGACAGGCGGTGGCGGAGATCGAGCGGCTGGCCGCTCGGATCGAGCGCGCCGACGCCGAGATCACGAGGGCCGCTGAGGCCATGGCCCGCCTGGAGACCGAGGCGAACGCGCTGGCACGGGAGGAGGAGAGCCAGGGACAGCGCCTGGCCGGGGTGGAGGACGCGGCGGCAGCCTGGCGTGACAGGCTGGCCGCGGCGGAGCCGGCCACCCACGAGCTGCCGGACCTCCCCCGCGCCCCCGAGCCGCCGATCCAGCAACGGGTGGCGGTGGAGACGCTGCGGCGGGACCGGACGGGGCTCGCCGCCCGGCTGGCCTCCGTCCGCGCCGAGCGCGAGGCGCTTGCGGCGCAGGACCCTCAGGCGCTGGCGGGGGCGCTCGACGCCGCGGGCGTCGAGCGCGCGCAGGCCGACCAACGCCTGATCGCCTCGGAGGCCGCACTCGAGTCGGCGTCGGCTCGCCGGGACGAGGCCGCCCAGGCCGAGCGCGAGGCCACCGAGGCCGAGGCCGGAGTCAACCGGGCGTGGCGGGAGGCATCACAGCAGCTTGAGCGGCTCCGCGAGGAGTATGAGGAGGAGGATCGGGTCCGTGGCGACCTCGAGCGCAGGATCCGCGACGCCGAGCGGCTGCTGCGCGACGGGCACCAGGCGGAGCCGGAGCAGGCGGTCGCGGGCCTGGGCCAGGACGAGTCGGCCCAGTCCATCGAGCGACGCGCGGAGCTGGTGCAACGCCGGCTGGCCCTCCTCGGCCGGGTGAACCTACTCGCCGGGGGGGAGTTCGAGTCCCTGCGGGAGCGACATGATTTCATGGCAAGGGAGCTCGACGACGTCCGGAAGGCACGACGAGACCTGATGGAGGTCGTCGCCCGCATCGACGAGGAGATCACCACCACGTTCGCCGCCGCCTACCGCGACGTGGCGGCCTCCTTCGAGGCGTTGTTTCAGGAGCTGTTCCCCGGGGGCGAGGGACGACTGATCGCCACCGAGCCCGAGGACATCCTGGCCACAGGGATCGAGATCGAGGCCCGCCCGGGGCGCAAGCGCGTGAAGCGCATCTCGCTCCTGTCCGGCGGAGAGCGTGCGCTCACGGCGCTCGCCTTCCTGTTCGCCATCTTCAAGGCCCGCCCGAGCCCGTTCTACCTGATGGACGAGGTGGAACCGGCCCTGGACGACGTGAACCTGCATCGGTTCCTCCAGCTCATCCGAGGATTCGTCGACGATTCGCAGGTGTTGATCGTGACGCACCAGAAACGGACGATGGAGGTCGCGCAGATGATGTACGGGGTCTCGATGAGCACGGAGGGGACCTCGAGGGTCGTGGGCCAGCGCCTGGAGACGCCGGGCGAGGAGCAGTCGGCAGATCCCGGCGATGCGGTCGCCGTGTTGCAGGGTCCCGACGCGGCCACCGAGTAGCCTGTACCCCCGTGGACGTCCTGATCGTCGGCCTGTTCGTCGTCGCGGTCGTCGCCATCGTCGTCGCCGGGATCGTCACGATCGCGTCGCGGCGGAGGCGCGCCCCGGCCGCTTCCTCTCCTCGACCGATGCCGACGGCGGCGGAGGCGCCGCCGTCGCCCGCTCGCAGGCGGAGCGACGGCCTGGGGGCCAGGGCCCGAGCCCTCCTGGCCGGCGGGACGCCCGGCGGGGAGGAGTGGGCCCGGCTGGAGGACCTCCTGCTCAAGGCCGACGTCGGTCCGGCCGCGGCCACCCGGATGGTGAAAGACATCCGAGACCGCTACGAGGATGGCGTCGACCCCGAGGAGCTCCTCCGCCAGGAGATCGTCAGGATCCTGGGGGAGGACGGCGCGCTCCGCCTGCCGCAGGGTCGCCTGGGGGTGGTTCTCGTCGTCGGCGTGAACGGCGCTGGGAAGACCACGACCATCGGCAAGCTCGCCGCCCGCCTGGCCCGGGAGGGCCGCAAGGTGAGCGTGGCGAACACCGACACGTTCCGGGCGGCCGCCTCCGAGCAGCTCGACGCGTGGGCCAAGCGGGCCAACGTCCAGCTGATCGCGCAACAGCGGGGGGCCGACCCGGGCGCGGTGGCGTTCGACGCGGTGGAATCGGCCCGGGCCCGCGACGTCGACGTCCTGATCGTGGACACCGCCGGGCGGCTGCACACCCGAACGCCATTGATGGAGGAGCTCCAGAAGGTCAAGCGGGTGCTGGAGAAGGCCGCCGGCCACGTGGACGAGGTGCTCCTTGTCCTCGATGCGACCACCGGACAGAACGGCATCGCCCAGGTCGAGGCCTTCGCCAGCGCGGTGGACGTCACCGGCGTGGCCCTGGCCAAGCTCGACGGGACCGCGAGGGGCGGTATCGTGCTCGCCGTCCGCGAAGGGTTGGGGGTCCCGGTCAAGCTGGTGGGGACGGGCGAGCGGATCGATGATCTCCAGGCGTTCGACTCCTGGGCCTTCGCCGAGCGGATCCTGGAGGGCTGAGGTGGCGGAGGGCGTGGCCAAGGCGGACATCCTGATCGTCGAGGACCATCCGACGATGCGGGAGGCCATGCGGATGGTCCTGGAGCACGAGGGGTTCGACATCCGGGAGGCGAGCGACGGGCAGGCCGCCCTGGCCATGGCCCGGGACCGGCCGCCCGACCTCATGTTCCTCGACCTCAACATCCCCGGCCCGAGCGGCGCGGAAGTGCTGAAGGAGCTGAAGTCCGCGCCTGAGACCGCCGATGTCCGTGTGATCATCGTGACGGCCGTGGGCGAGGAGGGCCGTGACTACGTCCTCTCGCTCGGCGCGGACGAGTACTTCACCAAGCCGTTCAGCCCGCTCGCGCTCCTTCGAACGGTGGAGAAGGTGCTGGCTCCCGGGACCGCGGAGGGGAGCGGGTAGATGTTCGATGCGCTGACCGAGCGGATGGACGGGATCTTCAAGAAGCTCCGCTCGCGGGGCAAGCTCCACCCCAAGCAGGTGGACAACGCGCTCGACGACATGCGCACCGCCCTTCTGGAGGCCGACGTGTCCGTCGAGGTCGCCGACGACCTGCTGGCCAGGGTCCGGGAGCGAGCGCTCTCCGAAGAGGTGATGAAGAGCCTGACCCCGGCGCAGCAGGTGATCAAGGTGGTCCGGGAGGAGCTCCAGGCCACCATGGGAGGCACGCAGGCCGCGTTCACCCTTCCCTCCGCCAGGCCGGCGGTGGTGATGATGGCCGGGGTCCAGGGCTCGGGGAAGACCACCGCCTCCGCCAAGCTCGCCCGGCTGCTGAAGGAGAAGGGCAAGCACCCGTTGCTCGTCGCCGCGGACCTCCAGCGGCCCGCTGCCATCGAGCAGCTGTTCACCCTGGGGGAAGAGATCGGCGTGCCGGTCGCCTCCGACGGCAAGGACCCCGTCAAGGTGGCAAAGGCCGGGGTGAAGCAGGCCGAACGGGAGGGGCTCGACGTGGTCATCGTCGACACCGCCGGGCGACTGCACGTGGACGAGGCGATGATGAAGGAAGCGCGTCAGGTGAAGGACGCGATCAAGCCCCACCACGTGCTGATGGCCTCCGACGCCATGACCGGCCAGGACGCCGTAGTCCAGGCACGCGCGTTCATGCGCGAGGTGGACACGACCGGCTTCGTCTTGACCAAGCTCGACGGCGACGCCCGGGGCGGGGCGGCGCTCTCGATCACGGCCGTGACGGGCCGCCCGGTCTTCTTCGCCGGGACGGGGGAGCGGGCCGCCGACCTCGAGCCCTTCTACCCGGACCGGATGGCCTCCCGGATCCTGGGGATGGGCGACGTGCTCACGCTCATCGACAGGGCCCAGGAGAACCTCGACGCCGACAAGGCAAAAGAGGCCGCGGAGAAGATGGCCTCGGCCCAGTTCACGCTGGAGGACTTCCTGGTCCAGATGCGCGAGATGCGAAAGCTCGGGCCTCTCCAGGACCTGCTGGCCATGCTCCCCGGCGTCCCGGGGGGCAAGGATGCGCTGAAGGACCTGGCCGGTCAGGTGGACGAACGCCAGCTGGCCCGGGCGGAGGCCATCATCTGCTCCATGACCCCGGAGGAGCGCCGGAACCCCGCTATCATCGGTGGGCCCCGGCGCCAGCGGATCGCCCGCGGCTCCGGGGCCACCACGGCCGACGTGAACTCCCTGTTGAAGGAGTTCGACGGGGCCCGCAAGATGATGCGGACGATGCTCGGCGGCAAACGAGGCCTGAAGATCCCCGGTCTGCCGGGGATGCCGGGGATCTCGTAGGGGAGAAGGAACGGGATGACGACGAGGATCAGGTTGCGGCGGATGGGGGCCAAGAAGCGGCCCTTCTTCCGGGTGGTGGTGGCCGACCAGCGGAGCCCCCGGGACGGCCGGTTCATCGAGAACATCGGCAAGTACCACCCGCTCGAGGATCCCTCGCTGATCGACATCGACGAAGCCAGGGCCCTGGAGTGGCTTCGAAAAGGCGCGCAGCCCAGCCAGGCCGTCCAGGTGCTGCTGTCCAAGGCGGGCATCTGGGACAAGTTCCAGGCGGAGAAGAAGGAGAGCAAGGCGGCTTCGTGAAGGAGCTCCTCGAGTACATCGCGAGGGAGCTCGTGGAGAACCCCGACGCCGTGGAGGTGAACGAGGTCCACGACGACCGCGGGATCCTCCTCCAGCTCACGGTGGACCCCGAGGACATGGGCAAGGTCATCGGCAAGGGCGGGAGAACGGCGCGAGCCATCCGCCAGGTGGTGAAGGCGGCGGCTCTCCGTGAGGGGGTCCACGCCGCCGTCGAGATCGTCGACCAGCGATGAAGCGCGAGCCGACCGTAGTGGTCGGCCGCATCACCCGACCCCACGGCCTGAAAGGTGAGCTCTCCGTCCTCGTGCTGTCAGAGGTTGAAGGGCGATTCGCCGAAGGGGCCGAGGTCTACCTGGAGGATGGCCGGGCGCTCACGGTCGAGTCCGCGCGACCCCACCGCAGTGGGCTGTTGGTCAAGTTCCGCGAGGTCCCCGACCGGACCGCGGCCGAGCGTCTGGCCCGAAAGGTCCTGGCGGTACCCGAGTCCGCGTCCCCACGGCTGCCCGAGGGCTCGTGGTGGGACCATCAGCTCGTGGGCTGCGAGGTGGTGACCGAGTCCGGCCGGCCGCTTGGGACGATTCGTGAGGTCATCCACACCGCGGCGAACGACGTGTGGAGCGCTGTCTCGGACGACGGCGAGACGCTGATCCCCGCACTCAAGGACGTGGTCGTCTCGGTGGACACGGCGGGGAAGGGCATCGTGGTCCGCGAGGTCCCCGGCCTGACCGCTCCCGAAGAGCAGCCTGCCCGATAACGGCCGCTGCTAGCCTGCGCGTGTGCGGATCGACGTGTTCACGATCTTCCCCGGCATCTTCGAGAGCCCGCTCCGCGAGAGCCTGCTCGGCAAGGCCATCGAGGCCGGTATCGTCGACGTCCGGGTGCACGACATCCGCGACTTCACCACCGATCGCCACCGGCAGGTGGACGACGAGTCCTACGGTGGGGGACCGGGGATGGTGATGAAGCCCGAGCCGGTTTTCGCCGCTGTCGAGTCGCTCGGAGAAGGACCGAAGCGGGTGATCCTGCTCTCGCCCGCCGGAAGGCGGCTCGACCAGGTGCTCGTCCGCGAGCTGGCGAAGGAGCCATGGCTGGTCCTGATCAGCGGCCGGTACGAGGGCGTCGACGAACGCGTCGTCGAGGGCCTCCCGGCCGAGGAGATCTCGATCGGCGACTACGTGCTGTCGGGAGGAGAGATCCCGGCACTCGTGGTGCTCGAGGCGGTCACCCGCCTGGTCCCCGGCGT
>Ga0184612_10000282_pt1 | contig 23389 bp, 19 predicted proteins | sample PLM3_60_coex_FD_133163 | JGI IMG/M metagenome (GOLD analysis project Ga0184612, IMG submission 133163) | Groundwater sediment microbial communities from an aquifer in East River, Colorado, USA - PLM3_60_coex | ecosystem: Environmental > Terrestrial > Soil > Riparian zone | place: USA: East... | reverse complement strand
CCAGCCATCGGCGATGAAAGCCGAGACTTGCGACGAGTGCGGCACTTATACGAAGATCGTCTATATGGAGAAGGATCAGGGAGCCGAGCCGTTCGCCGACGATCTCGCTTCCCTGGCCCTCGATATCCTGGTCGGCGAAGCCGGCTGGGCACGCGCCAATCCCCATCCGTTCCTGGTCCCCGCAACGACGTAAGGACCAGTTCTCGATAGCGTAACCCTTGAGTTCGGATTTCTGTCACGTGATGACGAAACCGCCCGCCGCCGATTCCCGCACCGCTCTACCATCGGTCGATCGCATCTTGCGCGAGCCGGTTGTCCTCGCCTTGATGGACCGCCACGGTCGGCAACGAGTCACCGACAGCGTACGGGCGGTCCTGGGAGATATGCGGGACGGCCGGATCGCGCTGAATGGCGCCGACATTGCCGAGCACTGCCGGGCGCGGCTCGAGGCGGAGATGCGGCCGTCGCAACGGCGCGTGTTCAATCTGACGGGCACGGTGTTGCACACCAATCTCGGTCGCGCTCCCTTGCCCGAGGAAGCGGTAACCGCAACGGCCGAGGCGCTGCGGGAACCGACCAATCTGGAATTCGATCTCGAGTCCGGCGGCCGCGGCGACCGCACCGATCATGTGCGCGGCTGGCTGAAGCGGCTGACCGGCGCCGAAGCGGCCACGGTGGTCAACAACAACGCCGCCGCGGTATTCCTGGTGCTGAACACTCTGGCGGCGCGCAAGGAAGTGCCGGTGTCCCGCGGCGAGCTGATCGAGATCGGCGGCGCCTTCCGCATGCCCGACATCATGGCGCGAGCCGGCTGTAAATTGGTGGAAGTGGGCACCACCAACCGGACTCATCTCGCCGATTTCACCAACGCCATCGGTCCGCGCACCGCCTTGATCATGAAAGTGCATCCGTCCAACTATGCAATCGAGGGATTTACCGCCGCCGTCGTCGAGTCCGAATTGGCCGGCCTGGCCCACAAGCACAACCTGCCCTTCGCCATCGATCTCGGCAGCGGCACGCTGGTCGACCTCGCCGACTATGGCCTGCCCCACGAACCGACGCCGATGGAGGCGCTGAAGGCCGGCGCCGATCTCGTCACCTTCAGCGGCGACAAGTTGCTGGGCGGGCCGCAGGCCGGAATCATCGTCGGCAAAGCCGATCTCATCCGCAAGCTTGACCGCAATCCGCTGAAGCGAGCCTTGCGATTGGATAAGGGCCGGCTCGCGGCGCTGGAAGCGGTGTTGCGACTCTATGCCGATCCCGACCGATTGGCGGCGCGGCTTCCGGCCCTGCGTCTGCTCGCCCGCGACAGCGCGGGGATCAAGGCGCTCGGCGAGCGCATCCTCGCCGCCCTGCCGGCGCCGGTCGCGGCGGCCGCCGATGTGGAGCTGCAATCCTGCAGAAGCCAGATCGGCAGCGGGTCGTTGCCGATCGAGCAATTGGAGAGCTGGTGCCTGGCGCTGCGGCCGAAGCGCGAGGGCGGCACAGCGTTGAACCGCCTGGCCGCTTCGTTCCGCGCGTTGCCGATACCGGTGATCGGCCGGATCGAAGACGGAAGGTTCAAGCTCGATCTCCGTTGCCTTGAGGATGAGCCGGCCTTTGTTTCGCAGCTCGCCGAGCTCGAGGCATAGGCCGTGCGAATTCTCCATCGGCTGCTGGGTGCCGCGACGGATAGCACGGCCGCCTCGAACACTGCCGAAAACTTCGATGCAGCAATGGCCGAGGCGCGGCAAGCCTTCGATGCCAAGAACTATTCCGCGGCGCTGACGATCTGGCAGAGGCTGGCCGAGCGCGGCGTCGCGCGGGCCCAGAGCAATATCGGCGGGCTCTATAGCTATGGCTGGGGCGTGCCGCAAGACGATGCCGCCGCCGCCGGCTGGTTTCGCCGCGCCGCCGAGGCGGGCGATCCGCTCGCACAACAGAATCTGGCGCTGATGTACTATGAGGGCCGCGGCACGGATGGCGACCTCGCAGAGGCCGCGCGCTGGTACGAAAGGGCCGCGGAAGGCGGCTCTGCGGATGCGCAGGACGCGCTGAGCCGGATGTATCTGGACGGCATCGGCGTGACGCGCGATCTCGCCGCGGCCAAACGCTGGGCCGAAGCCGCCGCCGATCAGGGCCATGCTATCGCGCAATGCCGCCTCGGCCAGATCCATCACAATGCCTGGGGCGTGCCGCGCGATCCGGCGGCAGCCGCTCATTGGTTTGAACTTTCGGCGCGCCAGGAGAACGCCGAAGCTCAGGCGATGCTGGGCGCGGGCTATCATCTCGGCACCGGCGTAACGCGCGATCAGGCGCAGGCTTTCCGTTGGCTGACGCGAGCCGCCGGCCATGGCAACGAGGTTGCCGCCGGGTTTCTCCGCCGGGTGGAGACGATCATAACGGCGGAAGAAACGGCGATGGCGCAGCGGTTGTTGGCCGACAACGACGCCCCATGATCATCGGCACCGCCGGCCATATCGATCACGGCAAGACCGCATTGGTGCGGGCGCTCACGGGAATCGATGCCGATCGGCTGCCTGAGGAAAAAGCGCGCGGCATCACCATCGATATCGGATTCGCCTACCGGCCGGTGGAAGGCGACGAAACTCTTGGCTTCATCGATGTGCCGGGCCATGAGCGCTTCGTGCACAACATGCTGGCGGGCGCGATCGGCATCGATTTCGTGTTGCTCGTGGTCGCGGCCGATGATGGGCCGATGCCCCAGACCCGGGAGCATCTGCAGATCCTCGACCTTCTGGGACTGCAACATGGCATTGTCGCACTGACGAAGAGCGATCTGGTTCCCCCCGAACGGCTCGACGAGGTGACGCAGCAGATGCGCACCCTGCTCTCCGGCACCGGTCTTGCGGACGCGGAGATCCTGCCGGTATCTTCGGTAACCGGCGCCGGTGTCGCAGATCTGGAATCGCGACTGCTGGCGGCGGCGGCGGCGCTGTCGAAACGAGTTGCCCTCGGAAGATTCCGCCTCGCCATCGACCGCAGCTTCACATTGGCCGGCGTCGGCACAGTGGTTACCGGTACCGTATTCGCGGGCCAGGTAGCGGTGGGCGATCACCTGCTGCTGTCGCCCTCGGGCATCGAGGCGCGCGTACGCGGCATCCACGCGCAGAACAAGGCTGCGGAGCAAGGTCGTGCGGGGCAGCGCTGCGCCATCAACATCGCCGGCCCAGGCATCGACAAAGACAAGATCCAGCGCGGCGACTGGCTGATCCATCCGGCGGCCCACCGACCGACAGACCGCTTCGATGCGCGACTGCGGCTGCTGCCGACGGAAGCGCGGCCGCTGCGCCACTGGACGCCGGTGCATCTCCATCTCGGTGCGGCCCATGTTCCCGCGCGTGTCGCACTGCTCGCTGTTGGTGCGCTCGCACCCGGCGCCGCGGTCTTGGCGCAGATCGTTGCCGACCGAGCGATCGGGGCGCTTCATGGCGACCGCTTTATCCTGCGCGACCAGTCGGCGCAGCGCACGATCGGCGGCGGTGTTGTCCTCGACCCCTGGCCGCCGGCGCGGGGCCGCCGCCGGCCGGAACGCTTGGCCAATCTGCGGGCGCTGGAGCAGCCAACAGCGGCAGAGGCGCTGAAGGAGCTGATCGCCGGCGATCCCGGCTGGGTCGATCTGCCCCGGTTCGCGCAGATGTGGAACCTGACGGAAAGCGAAGCCTCCGACGCCTGGATTGCCGCCGGTCTGAAGGTGGCGGCCGGGCCGGAGCGGCCGTTCGGATTTTCCGTGCGGCGCTGCTCCAGCATCTGCGGCACCGTCGTGGAAACGCTGGCCGCCCATCACAAGAAGGCGCAGGACAGTGCCGGTCTGGAGGCGGAACGGCTGCGCCTGGCCACGCCAGCTCGTCTGCCGCCGCCGGTATTTTCCGCCATCCTCGCCGAGCTCATGCGCGACAAGGCCGTCGAGGCGGACGGGCCCTGGCTGCGCCTGCCCGGCCACAGCTTGCGGCTGACCGCCGCGGATGAAAAGCTCTGGTCGCGAATTCAACCGCTGATGCGAAGCAACCGCTTTCAGCCGCCCCGCGTGCGCGACTATGCGGATGCGCTGGCCGCGCGCGAGGACGACGTGCGGCAATTGCTGCGCCGGCTGGCGAAGATGGGCCAGGTGGTGCAGATTGCCCATGATCACTTCTTCCTGCGCACGACATTGGTGGAGATGATTGCCATCGCCGATCGCATCGCCGCCGGCAGCCCGGATAAGACGGTGACGGCGAGCGCATTTCGCGACTCGATCGGCTCCGGCCGCAAAGTCGCGATCCAGATCCTGGAGTTCTTCGATCGTGCCGGGGTGACGGCGCGCAACGGCGATTTGCGCACCATGCAGCGCGGCAAAATGGATCGTTTCGGCGCGACCGGCACGTGATACAGGTAACCATGCACTGTGATCTCGGAAGAGACTCGCCCCCGGTGGGGCGGCTGGACTTCAAATCCTGTAAGGGCCGTAAGCCGGTCCTTGGTGGGTTCGACTCCCACTCTCTTCCGCCAGATTCGATTGAAGTGAGGGGCCGGCGATGATCGCTATGTTCCTCGAGCGGCTGCAGCGCGACGCTGAAGCCAAGGAGCGGGAAGAGGCCGAGTTTCGGCGGGCAAGCCGGCTGCGGCTGGAGAGTCTGGGCATCGATCGGACGCGCCTCTATCGCCGCTACAACTTCCTGAAGGACATGGCGGCCGCGGCGGCGGATCATCGCGACACCGCAGCCGGCATCGCAGCGCAGCTCGCCGTGGCCGCCACGGAAACCGGCTGGAGCGAGGCGAGAACCGGCTATGACGAGATGCGGGAACGGTTGACGCCGGTCGCGGCGGCGATTCATGCCGATCTGCATCCGGCCGAGGAATCCGGTGCGGCGCCGCCGGCCGATGCCGTTGCGGCGTTTGCCGATTTCGAGACCTGGCATCGGGAGAAATTCGGCCAGGAGTTTCTCGACCTTCTGGGCCGGCCCGCGCCCACATTCCAGCCGCTGGTGGATTTCTGAGCCGCCACGGTGCAAAGCGGAGGCGCGCTACAGCCCACAGCAAGAGCGCGCCATCAGCGATTCAGCCAGGCCTTTAGATCGGCGGCGGGATCGCTGGCAACCTCGCGCGGGATCGTGCGGCGAGCGTCGAGGGCCTTCTTGCCAAAGACATAGGCGAGGGCGTCGTTCATGGCGTCCACGGCGAGAAGGTCGTCGCCGCGATAGTACCAGACGGACTGGCTGTGCTCTCGCTTACCGGGCCGGGCGACGGCTTCGGTGTAGCCGCGATTGAGTCCGGCGATCTGCAGCTTGACGTCATACTGATCGGACCAGAACCAAGGCGTTGGATCATAATCGCTGACATTCCCCAGCATGGCGCCCGCCGCATGCTCACCCTGATCGATGGCGTTCTGCACGGACTCGAGCCGCGTGCGCTGGCCGCGCCAAGGGAAACTGGCGCAGTCGCCCGCGGCGAAGATGTCGGGCGCCGAACAGCGGCATTGCCCGTCGACAACGATGCCGTTGTCGATGCCGAGGCCAGCGCGCCGCGCCAGCTCGTCATTGGGCAGGATGCCAATGCCGACGATGGCGAGGTCTATTTCCATCGTGCCGCCGTCCTTGAGCCGGGCACCCGTGAGCCGGCCGTTTTCTCCGGCAAGTTCCAGCAGTTCCGTGGACTCGCAAACCATGACTCCATGGCGCCGATGCAATTCGCGAAAATAATCCGATGTCAGCGGCGCGGCCACCCGCTGCAGGATGCGCTCGGCAACCTCGATCACCGTAACCTGGAGGCCCTTCGCGGCAGCCACCGACGCGGCCTCCAGGCCGATATAACCGCCACCGACGATCAGCAATTTCCGTCCTGGGACGATCGCCGGCACAAGCCCATCGGCGTCGGCAAGATTTCGGATGGTGAGCACGCCCGCCAACTCGCCGCCGCGTTCCACCGGCAAGCATCGCGGGCGCGATCCCGTCGTCAGGGCGAGCTTGCTGTAACGCAGCGTCGATCCGTCAGCGAGCATGACAGTCCGTTCCCGCGGATTTACATCGAGAACCGCCATGGAAAGCCGCACATCGATATTCTGTTCGTCATACCAGGCCGGCGGCCGGATCAGCAGCCGATCGACGGTCAGCTCTCCGGCAACGTATTTCTTCGACAGCGGCGGCCGCTGATAGGGCAGGACCGGCTCCTCGCCGATCAGGACGAGCGCGCCGTCATAGCCGAGCGCCCGCAGCTTGGCGGCAAGAGAGGCCGCCGCCTGGCCGCCGCCAATGATGACGATTGGATCCGCCATGAATGGGCTGTTGTCCGAGCGAGACGCCTCTAGACCTCGGGCACATGCAGGATCAGGCCGTCGAGCTGATCCGATGCCTGGATCTGGCAACTCAGACGGCTGACGTTGCGCCGTTCCGCCGCCGTGACTTCCAGCATTTCGTTTTCCATGTCTTCGGGCTTGCCGGTCTTGGCGACCCAGGCGGCGTCCACATAGACATGGCAGGTGGCGCAGGATAGGCAGCCGCCGCATTCGCCGATGACGCCGGGCACGTTGTTGGCCACGGCGGCCTCCATCAAATTATGCCCTGCAGCGACATCGGCGCTGATCTCCCGGCCGTCGCCGAGGATCCAGGTAACCTTCGGCATCTCTGCCTCCTAGCTAGATATAGTGGATATAGTAGTCGCGCAGCGCGTCGCCCTCCAGCGCGGCGGTCTTCTGGATTTCGCCCTCTTTGATGCCGATGTGATTGCCCACCAGCAGTTCGCCGATGGCGGCAACGAAGGGCTTGTCGTCGGCCAGCGCTTTCAACGCCTCGCCCAGATTATCGGGCACGCCGTCCTTGGCGTCGTGATTGAGAATACAATCAGCTGTTTCCGCCGGCGGCAGATCGTACTTGCCCGTGAAGCCGAGCCGCGCCGCCTGCAACACCGCGGCCACCAGAGTATAAGGATTGGCGGCGGCATCGCCCATGCGGTGCTCGAGGCGGGCGCGCTTGCCGCCTTCTGACGAGAGCCGCGTGGTGACGCCGCGATGGTCCACGCCCCAATTGCGCCAATAACCTGAGAGCGTCGCGGGCTTCAGCCGCTCATAGGAATTGATGGTCGGCGCGATCAGCCCGGCCATGCCGCGGTGATGATGCATCAACCCGGCGATGCAGCCGCTGGTCAGGTCGTTGGGGCGGTTGGCCGTCCCGCCGGCACTGATTGTATTGTTGCCCTGCTTGTCCAGGAAGCTGAAATTCACATGCAGGCCGTTGCCGCCCAACGTCAGGATCGGCTTCGGCATGAAGGTCAGGACGATGCCGCAATCGATAGCGGTCTCCCGCGCCATAAGACGGAACAGGAAGATATCGTCCACCGCCTTCACCGCATCGTCATAGACCAGCGTGAATTCGAACTGCGGCGAGTCGTACTCGGAGGTGACGCATTCGATCTTGAAACCGGCTTCCTCCGCTTTGTTCCAGATCGCGTCGATGAAGCGGCGCGGATCGGCGATCGATCCCGTGCTGTACACATAGGCGCCCGGGGTCTGATAGGGCACGAGCTTGCCGTCGGCGTTGCGCTGAAAGGCGAATGCCTCGAGTTCCAGCCCCACTTTCGGCGTATAACCCAGCGCCTGCCATTGCCCGACCGTGCGTTTCAGGAGGGAGCGGCCGCAGAGGCCTAGCGGCGCTCCACCCGCCTCATAGAGATCGGCCAGCACGATCTTGGTGTTGGGCTCCCAGCCGGGCCGGACGTCTTCCGCCTTGTAGACGGCGCTCATGTCCGGCAGGCCCTCCAGCATCGTCGAGCCCGGCGCCGGCTGCATCTCCTTGTCGTAAGTCAGCGCAAATGTGCCTTGGCAGAATCGCGACGAGCCGTCGCCGATCTTGGACGCCGGCAGATACTTGCCCCGCGCCAAACTCAGGTGATCGCAGAACAATAGACGCAGTCTTTCCCCGCTCGCCATCCCGGCCTCCAAGGTTCTTGTTCTTTAATTCAAGGTAATGCGCACCGGCAGACGCTTGATGCCGCCGATGAAGTTCGAACGCAAGAATTCATGCGGTCCCGCCTGCTCGATAGACCCGATGCGCTTGACCAGTTCCTGCAGCAGAATCCTCACCTCCAGCCTTGCCAGCCACATGCCCAGGCAGACATGGGGCCCGCCCTGACCGAAGGAAACATGCCGGTTGGGCGTGCGCAAGAGATCGAGTTCGAACGGCTTCTGGAACGCTTGTTCGTCGCGGTTCGCCGAGACGAACCAGAGCAGCACTTTGTCGCCCTCGCGGACCTCCCTGCCATGCAGCTCGAAGGCACGAGTCGCCGTGCGGCGGAAATGCATGGTGGGCGAGGCCCAGCGGATGAATTCGTCTGGCGCCGTTTCCCAGATATTGCCGTCGCCGGCGCGCAACTGCTGCATCAGTTCCGGCCGGTTCGCCAGGGCATAGAGCGACGCCGAAATCGAATAGCGCGTGGTGTCATTGCCCGCGGCAACCAGTAGGCAGAAGAAATTGCGGAATTCGGTTTCCGAGATCACATTGCCGTGGGCGTCCGGCTGCAGAATGAAGTGCAGCACGCCCGTGGTGTCGCCGCGCTGTTGCTTATCCAGCATCAGCCGCTTGGCATATTCATAGAGCTCCGCCCCGGCCGGCGAACGGAAGGGCATGAAGCGGTAAGCGTCGGTGTCGGCCTGATCGATCACATGGTCGGTGAACTCCGGATCGGAATTGGCGATCAGCTGATCGCCCTTCTCCACCAGCCAGTCCAGGTCCTCGTTGGGCGTGCCCAAGATCTGGCCGAGCATGCGCATCGGCAATTGCCGCGCCACTTCCGACACGGCATCGAAGCTGCACTGCGCGAGCGCGGTGTCGAGGATGGAATCGCAGATGTCGCGGATCTGCCGGTCGAACTGCGCGACGACCGGTTTGGAGAAGGCCTTAGCGACCAAGACGCGGGTTCGCGTATGATCGGGCGGATCGGTTTCCTGAAAGGTGCGGCGGGCCAGATACTCCTCGTAGCTCTGGTCCTCCATGCGAATGCCGCGTGCTGAGCTCAGCAAATCAAAATTTCTGTTGAGATCGAGCACGTCGCTGTACCGCGTCACAGACCAGAACCCCCTGCCGCCAGCCATCTCCGTCCAGGCCAGCGGATCTTCGCGGCGCATCCGCGCAAAGGTGTTGTGCGGCGCGCCCGCGAGATAGGTGTCGTGGTCCGAGATGTCGGCGTGGCCATCATCAATTGCGGTGAAAGACGTCATCCCTTGGTCCTCGTTCTAGTCGGCATGCTCGGCCATCTGCCGCATGAGCCGCCACAGCTTCGAGACATCCGCCCGTTCGGTGGGTGCCGCGCCGATCGACACGCGCACCATCCAGCGCCCGTCGAGCAGAGCCGGCGTCACATAAGCTTGTCCCGAGCGATTGATCTTCTCGGCCCAACTCAGAGTGTGACGGTCCAGCGCCTCTCCACTGAGTCCCGCCGGCGCGTGACGCACGCAAAGCGTCTGCAAGGGGACCGGCGCCAGGAGCTGCCAGTCCGGCGCTCTCTTGATTTCATCGGCAAGGAACTGCGCATTGGCCAGATCGCGGCGCAGCCTGTCTTGCAATCCAGCCACGCCCTGCTCACGGATCAGGAACCACAGTTTCAGCGCCCGAAAGCGCCGACCCAGCGGCAAGCCCCAGTCGCGGAGATTCTTGACCTGGGCATCGGCGGCGGTGCGCAGATAGCTGGGGTTGGTCGACATCACCCGCACGAGATGCTGGGGATCGCGCACATAGTAGAGCGAGCAATCGAACGCCGCGCCGAGCCACTTATGCGCATTCAGCACGATGGAATCCGCGTCCTCGATTCCCGCCCACATCCCGCGGCATTCCGGCAGGATCATAGCCGAACCGGCCATGGCCGCATCGACATGCAGCCAGAGTCCGAATTCCCGGGCGATCGTCGCGATTGGCTCGACCGGATCCAGTGCCGTGGTCGCCGTCGTGCCTGTCGTGGCGACGATAGCGCAGGGCTTCAATCCGGCGGCGCGATCGGCCACGATAAGACGGCGCAGCTCATCGGGCCGCAACGCGAAGGAGCCGTCGCAGGGAACATGGCGGATATTGGCGCGGCCGAACCCTGCGAGCAGCGCTGCTTTGTCCACCGAGCTATGGGCCTGTGCCGAATAGTAGACCGCCAGGGGCTGCGGTTCGGCCTGCATGCCGCCGCGGCTCGCGCCATGATCCGTGGCCCGCTCCCGCGCGCAGAGCAAAGCGACCAAGGTACAGGTCGACGCGGTGTCCTGAATGACGCCGCTCCAGCCATCGGACAGGCCGGTCATGCGGCGCATCCAATCCGTCACCACCTCTTCCAGTTCGGTCAGCGCCGGGCTGGATTGCCAAGCGAGGCCGATCGTGCCCAAGCCGGTGCTGAGATAGTCACCAAGCACGCTGGACAGCAGGCTGTTGGCCGGGAAGTAGGCGAAGAAACCGGGATGCTGAAAATGGGAAATGCCAGGAAGAATGACTCGCTCGACATCGCCGAGGATGGCGTCGAAGCTTTCCGGCTGTTGCGGTGCTTCGGCCGGCAATTGCGATTTGATCACGCCCGGCGCCACCCGCGACATGACCGGAAGCTCGGCGATGCCGGCGCGGTAATCCGCGATCCAATCAATCAGGCGATGCCCGAATTTGCGAAACTCGTCCGGCGTCATGGCGTGCTTCCTCGCACCGGTATCTCCGCGTTCAAACCGAAGCGTCGATAGACGGCACCAGAGATTTGCCGCCGTTCCAGACAACGCCGATCTGCCGGTAGTAGGCGCCAATCAGTTCCCGCACTTCGAGATGCGCCAGCTCTTCGGTTGGCGAGACGAACAAGGCGAAACGGTCGATCCGCGCGCGCCAAGGTTGTGCGCCCTCGAACTTGGCGCCGCTGGATTCAATTAGCTCGGCGTGGACATCGCCCTTGGCGTCGATGGCCGGCAGCCAGCGGTGATGGGCCATGGGATGACCATTGACGAAGCCATTGCACTCGGCCGGTGCCTCCAGGGTGATGACGGTCTCGGCCAAGCGGCGATCATTGGCGGCCAGGGTGGCGCCGAAGATGCCGCCAGCGGCGATCTGCGGCGCGGGATCGAACGGATGGGGCCGGGTCATGTGGATCGAGCCGAACTTCTTTGGATAGCCCTGATGGATGCCGCGCAGCATGGCAAAATCCTTATCGACCCAGATATAGATGCAACGCGAATAGGTGCGTCCGTCGTAACTGCAACGGACCACGGCGAAGCACTCCTTATATTGCGCGCGCACGGGATCGAGCATCTCCTCGCGCGTGCCGCCGCAGGATTGCCAATCGGCCCAGATCAGCGCCACGGCCCCCGGATCCTCCGCCGCCGGAGTCAACGGCGCAGGCAGCAGATCGGCGACGCGCTGAGGATCGGTGCGGTACTCGATGGTCAGCAGATCGCCGGCATAGAACCAGGGCGGTGCCGGCAGCAGCGATGCTTGGCCGGTGGCGCTGCGGGGATAGAAGAAACCCTGTTGCGTTGCCATCGATGATGCTCCCTGCGACTTCTCAGGCGCCCGGCTTCTTCGGCGGGCGGATGCCGCGAAACTCCCAATCGCCGCCCAGGGCGGTGGACAGCACTTCTTCGGATTCCGTCGGCTGCGCACCCACATCGTCGCGGATCGGTTCCGGTCCTTCGACGATGGTGTTGGACAGGCGGCCCAGCCCTTCTACATCGACTTCCACGAGATCGCCCGGCTGGACCGGCCGGGAATTCGCCGGCGTGCCCGACAGCAGCACGTCGCCCGGTTCCAGCGTGATGTTCCGCGCGATGTCGGCCACTAGATAATGCATGTCCCAGGTCATCTCGGAGGTGTTGCCGTCCTGCTTGATCTTGCCGTTCACATAGGTGCGCAGATACTTGTTGCGGAAGTCCCAGCCCGTGACGAGTCCAGGCCCCAGGGGACACAGTGTATCGCTGCCCTTCACGCGCAGCATCGAGCCTGCGTCGGTGTCGCGGAAATCATGCAGGCCGAAATCGTTGGCCACGGTGTAACCCAGGATGTAGTCGCCGGCATCTTTCTGCGAGATATTGCGGCAGCGGCGGCCGATGACGATCGCCACTTCGCCCTCGTAGTTCAGCCAATTGCATCGCTTCGGTCGCACAACATGGCCGCGATGGGCGCTCAACGAGGAGATCGGCTTGTGGAAATAGGTCGGCGTCGCCGACAGCTTGATCTGAAACTCCTTCACACGGCTGATGTGATTCAGATGCACGCAGACGATCTTCGTCGGCTCCACCGGCGGCAGATGCACAGCATCGGCGATGGCCACGCGGCGGCCATCGCGGGCAATCAGCTCTTCGCCCTGGCGCTCGGCTTCGACGACGGCGCCTTCCAGCAGGATGCGACGGGTTTCCCGCATATGTCCTCCCCGACAGATTATTGGGCGGCCGCCTGTGCCGCCTGCCAGCCATCGGCCGGCCGGTCGAACCAGATATGGACTTGGCCGGTCCCGATGGAATTCTCATACTCGCTGTAGAGCTCGCCCGGTGCGTTCCAGGCGCCTTCGCCGAGCGCCGCCGCCATCATCAGATAGTGGCCAAAATTCGCCTCCGGCTTGTAGCGCAGGAACTCCGGCATCGTTGACAGCACGCGGGCGTGATCACCGCGCTTCATCCATTCCAGCCGCTCCAGATCCGCTTTGGCGTGATCGGCGCTGAAGATATGCTGAACGCCGGCGGCCTCATGCTCGCGCAGCTTGGTGAGTGGCCAGAATTTGTGGCTCATCGCGCCGGAGGCGAGAAGAATGACGCGGCGGTCCGTCGCCGCGATGGCATCGCCGATGGCGCGGCCGGCCTTCAGAAAATCGCTGGTCTCTGCGGTCTGACAGCAGCTGACGGAGATCCAGGCTTCCTCGCCGTTCTGCAGATACTTCAGAAGATTGACGGTCGGATAGTGGATCGGCAGGCACGGATCATCGATGGCTGTGATCCAGGTGCCGTGCTTGCTGCCGTTCGCCGCGATCGCTCGGGCAAAGTCGGGATCGCCGCGAAAGTCGTAGGGTATCTGTGACATGCCGCGGGGCAGCTCCTCCGAGGTGTATTTTCCGGCCCGACGCGCATGGGACGTGATGACGAATTCGACAGTCGTGAACCAATGAGAGTCAAGCACGACGACGAGATCGTAGCCGAGCTTGCTCAGCACATCTGCATGGAGGCGCTTCAATCCATCGACGATGCTGAAATCCGCACCGCCGTTTAGCTCACGCCGCGTCGCCTCCGGCAGCATGATGGTCGGAACATGAGCCAGAAGCCCGCAACCCACGACCTCACCCATTCTTCCTCCAGCCGTTTGGCGCGTAGACGCTGTTCTTGACATCGCAGTAGAAATCGAACGACCAGGTTCCGCCTTCGCGGCCGATTCCCGACTTGCCGTTGCCGCCGAAGGCCTGGCGCAGATCGCGGACGAAGAAGCAGTTGTTCCAGACCAGGCCCGCCGAGACTTGTGAGCTCACGCGCTCGGCGCGCGCTTCATCGCCGGTCATGACGACGGCAGCAAGGCCATATTCCGTGTCGTTGGCGAGGGTAATGGCTTCTTCTTCGCTGCGGAAGGATTGCAGGCAGAGGACGGGACCGAAGACTTCCTCCCGCAGAATCTCGCTGCCTGCCGAAGGATCGACGAACAAAGTAGGGTGATAGTAGAGCCCGCCGAGATCGCTGTTCGGCCCGCCGCCCAGTATCGGCTTGAGCCCCGCGCCGAGAGCGCGCTGCACGAAACCGTCGACTCGCTGGAAATGGGGCCGGCTGATCTGCGGGCCGATATCAGTGGTTTCATCGCGCGGATCGCCCTGGCGGATGGCGCGGGCCTTGGCCAGGAAGGCGTCGAGAAAGCGGTCGCGGATACTCTCCTCGACCAGAATGCGCGTTCCAGCAAGACAGACCTGGCCGGCATTGTCGTACTGCCCGACGGCGGTATTCACCGCGAGGTCCAGGTCTGCATCGGCGAAGACCAGGAACGGCGACTTGCCGCCGAGTTCGAAGGACAGCGGCACCAGGTTTGCCGCGGCCGCCGCCGCGATCTGCCGCGCTGTCGCCACCGAGCCGGTGAAGCTCAGGCGCCGGATCTTGGGATGGCGGGTCAGCGCGGCCCCGGTCTCCGATCCCAGGCCCTGCACCACATTGAAGACGCCAGCCGGCAGTCCGGCCTCGGCGGTAATATCGGCCAGCAGCGAGGCGGTCAGCGGCGCCCATTCCGGCGGCTTATAGACCACAGTGCAGCCGGCCGCGAGCGCCGGAGCAATGCGCCAGCTGCCGAGCATCAGCGGCGCGTTCCATGGCGTGATGATGGCGGCGACGCCGCTGGGGTCCCAGCTCACATGATTGCGGTGGCCGCGAGTCTCGAAGTCCGGATGATCGAGCTGCAACAGCCAATCGGCGAAGAAGCGGAAGTTATGAGCCACCCGGGGCATGACGCCGCGGCGGTGCGAGCGCAGCAGCGAGCCGTTGTCCCGCGTCTCGACCGCTGCCAGGGGTTCGATCCGCGTTTCCACGACATCGGCGATGCGGTGCAGCAGGGCGGCGCGGGCTTCCCGGCTGGTCCGGCGCCAATCCTTGAAGGCCTTGGCCGCGGCCTCGACTGCCTGATCAACTTCGCCTGCGCCGGCCGCGGCGACGCTGGCGACGACCGTCTCGTCGATCGGGGAGATGCTGTCGAAGCGGCCGGCGCTGTCGACGCGGCGGCCGTCGATCCAGTGCCTGATATCGACTGCAACTCCTTCGACTGTTGCGCTCATGGCCGCCCCGCCAAATCGTTCGACGTCGAATAAACAGGGAATCGCGACCGCGAGTCAAGCGCGGCGCGGGCGGCTGTTCAGCCGCCGTCGTCGGCGCCCTCGGCCGGCCCGTCAAGGTCGGCGATGGTGGCGAGAATGATGCGGATGGCGTCGGTCGCAGCCTTCATCTGCTTCGCCGTCAGGCGGGCGACGATGCGGGTCTCCTCCGCGTTGAATTTCGGGAACAGGCTGCTGATGAGCTCGGCCCCGGATGCCGTGAGATTGACGATAACCAGGCGCCGCTCCAGCTCGTTGGTGCGGCGGCGTACCAGCTTGCGGCCCTCCAGCATATTGAGAATGCTTGATAGCGTGCTCTTGGCGATGCCGGCCTCGACCGCGAGACGCCGGGTCTCGAGGTCGCCATAGATCCACAGGCACCAGAGTGTGACGAAGGCGGACCAGTGGATTTCCGCATCTTCCAGCACACTGCGCTCAAAGTGCTCGCGGATGATGCCGGAGGCGCGGTGAATGTTGGACACCAGCGCCATCGAGCGGAGATCGATATGGAGACCGGCGACCCGCTGCTCGCCCAGCAACTCCGCAAGCGACTTTCGCGAACGCTTCGGGCGCGCATCGCCCTCGATCGCGCGCTTCGATTTTCTGGATGGGCTGGCTGCGCGCTGACGTGCCTTGGACAATTGAGAACTCCCGATTCCCGGTTGTTAGTACTTGCTGCGCTGCGGCACCGGCCCTGGGCACGGCGCAATTGACATTCCGCCCCAATAGGTTGCGCCGAACCCCCGGGGTGATATTGGCGGGTTTTCCGCGAACTGGCCAGCCTTCGCGCAGCCATCTTGCGAGATCGAATGATTTGCCTTATCGTTCGACGTCGAATGAAAACAGCGCCGGGCATGAGGTTCTCATGCCCAGGCTCGTGAGTCGATAGGGCGAGGGCCGGAAGGCCGGAGCCGCAGGGAAGCTACGGCGGCCGAGCTGGTTCGACCGCCGCGTGTAGTCAGGGGAGGCCACCATGGCTCAATCATCGGCGGGCGCCAGCCCGGCCAATCAGCTTCGCCGCAACGCGCTGGGCGTTGCCGCCATCACCTTCTTCGTCGTTTCCGCAGCGGCGCCGCTGACGGCGGTCGCCGGCGGATACCCGTTTGCCATGCTGCTGGGCAACGGGCCGGGCATTCCGGCGGCGACCGTGCTGGTCATGCTGATCCTGCTGCTGTTCTCGGTGGGCTACACGGCCATGGCCCGGCATATCACCAACGCCGGATCGTTCTATGCCTTTACCACGCGCGGCCTTGGCGGCGTGGCGGGCGGAGCGGCCGCCTATATCGCCATTCTTGCCTATAACGCGATGCAGATCGGCCTCTATGGCCTGTTCGGCGCGGTGACCGCCGGCACGCTGGAAGGGATGTTCGGCATCGCGGCGCCATGGTGGGTCTGGTCGCTGATCGCCCTGGCGATTGTAGGGCTGCTCGGCTACCAACAGATCGATCTTTCGGCGAAAGTGCTGGCGGTGCTGGTGGCCACCGAATATCTCGTCGTCCTGATCCTGGATGTGGCGATTGTCGGCCAAGGGGGCGCCGGGCAGTTAAACTTTGTCAGCTTCACGCCGGAGGCCTTCTTCTCGGGATCGCCGATCATCGGCATCTTGATCTGCTTCGCCGCCTTCATGGGCTTCGAAGCGACAACGATCTACAGTGAAGAAGCGCGCAATCCCGCCCGAACCGTGCCGCGAGCAACCTATCTGGCGGTGCTGGTGATCGGCCTCTTTTACGCCTTCACCACCTGGTGCATGGTGAACGCCGTCGGCGCGGACAAATTGATGGAGACGCTCGGTGGTCTTGCCGATCCCACCGCCTTCCTCTTCATCCAGTCGGACACCTTCGTGGGTCCCTGGTTGACCTGGATCATGAGCCTGCTGTTGATCTCCAGCGTCTTCGCGGCGCTGCTGGCGTTCCACAATGCCGCGGCGAGGTACTTCTTCGTGTTGGGACGCGAAGGGCTGCTTCCTGCCGGATTGGGCCAAACTCACGACTCCCATCAGAGCCCCCATTTAGGCTCGGTGTTGCAGACATTGCTGGCGGTTGTCATCATCCTGATCTTCGCGGTGACCGGCCAGGATCCGCTCTTCGCTTTGTTCACCTGGCTCACCAATCTGGCGACGCTCTCGGTCATCACGCTCATGGCCCTGGTGTCGTTCTCGATCGTCGTGTTCTTCAGGAGCAATACGGCGCTGGAGCCGTCGCCACTCAAGTCGCTGCTGGCGCCCATCGCCGCTGGCGTGATCCTCGCCTTCATCGCGCTGGCCGTCGTTTTCAACTTCGGCGCGCTGACCGGCGCGTCACAGGCGCTGGCGATAGGCCTGCCGCTTCTGGTGCCGGTAGCGGCGGTGCTGGGCGCGCTAGCCGCGAGTCAGTTGCGGCGCAACGCGGCGGCGCGGTTCGCCCAGATGGGCCTGAACCAGAAGACCTGACTGAAACGGGGCGGCAGGCCCAACGCCGGCCGCCCCATCCCTTTTTCACCACCGGCCGCTTATGTCCTTCGCCGACTCCATCACCGTCGAGGCTCTGGAATCGGATCCTTATCCGATATATGCCCGCCTGCGGCGCGAGACGCCGGTCTGCTATGTGCCGGCGGTCAATCTTTGGATGGTGACGCGGCTTGCCGACGTGGAGACGGTCGCGAAGTCGCCGGCCATCTTCGCCGCCGAGGTCACGACATCGCCTGTCGACCGCACCTTCGGCAAGCCGACGATCCTCACCTGCGACGGCCCGGTGCATAAAGAACTACGCACGGGCATCGAGCCGAAATACAGACCGAAAGCCGTCGCCTCCTACATCGACTCCCTGGTGCGGCCCATCGCGGATGAATACCTGTCGCCCCTGCTAAAGCGCGGCGGCGGTGAGCTGATGTCGGAATATTTCGAGCCGATCTCCTGCCTCAGCCTGGCGCGGTCGTTTGGTTTCCACGATGTCGACATGGCGACGCTGCGGCGCTGGTTCTACGGCCTCGCCCAGGGCGCCATCAATTTCGAGAACGATCCGGAGCGGCAGAAAATCGGCGATGCCGTCAGTGCCGAGATCTCCGCGGTCGCCGCGCCCATCTTCGACCGGCTGGAGCGGGAGCCCGACGATTCCGCCCTGTCCCACATGCTCCATGACGGCATGGAACCGGGGAACACCCGGCCGCGCGAGTTGCTGTTGCCCACGGTGAAGGTGACGCTGCTGGGCGGCATGCAGGAGCCCGGCCATGGCGCCGGGTCGGTGCTGGTCGGGCTGCTGACACATCCCGAGCAGTTGCGGGCCGTACGCAAGTCGGCCGAGGAGATGCTGCCCCGCGCCGTCGATGAAGGACTGCGCTGGGTGGCGCCGATCGGCACGCAGACGCGGCAGACGGCGCGCGAGGTGGAGTTGGGCGGCGCGGTAATTCCGGCCAACGCGGCCGTCGGCGCAGTGGTTTCGTCCGCCTGCCGCGACGAGTCGCGCTTCGCCGATCCCGACAAATTCGACATCCACCGCAGCGAAGGGTCCCACGGCGCCTTCGGCTTCGGCCAGCATTTCTGCGCCGGCCGCTGGTTCGCCCGCGAGCAGATGATCATCGCGCTGAAGGTGCTGCTGGAGCGCACCGCCGACATCGCCCTGGTGCCCGGCAAGCCGCCGGTGTTCCGCGGCTGGGAGTTCCGGGCGCCGACATCGTTGCATGTGACGTTAAAAGGTAATTCGCGGGAATACTCGCTGTCGATGGCAACGTCCTAGCCACCATCACCAACCTCGCCCGACTTCACCACCGGATGAAGACGTCGTGTCATGGTGGTACTGCACCCTTCGGATGCAAGAGATCCGCGGCCATGGATTCCGCTCGCCTTTTCCTCTCCTCGCGCCGTTCGGCGCCAGCGAGACAAACCAATCTCGATTGTGCCTGCGAAAAGTGCGTCGGCCCGGATGCGGCTAAACGGGTACAGATTGGCAGACCTTTCATAGACCAGTGAAAAAGGTCAGCCGCGATCCGTCTGTGAAGCGGGAGAATCGGAACGCCGTCGGATCGACAATCGGATGGTGGCCGGTGACAATGTCAGCCATGAGTCGTCCGGCACCGGGTCCGATGCCAAAGCCATGGCCGGAGAAACCTGTGGCGATATGAAATCCGGGCATACCCTCGACTCCGGAGATGATCGGAACAGCATCGGGCGTCGCGTCGATAAATCCGGCCCAGCGCTGTCGGACCGTGGCTGCTTTGAAGGCAGGAAAGGCTGCCTGGAGGTGACGCAGCCCCGCGTCCAGTTCATGTCCAGAGGCTTGCGGGTCGAGTATCCGCGAGCGCTCGAAGGGGGAAGGTTCATCAAGTTGCCAACGGGTCGGCTGGCGATATTCCTCGACGAAGCGACGCCCAAGTCGAAGTTTGGTGTGCCGCCGCTCGGCGGCAGCGAGAGGCAAGAACATTCGGAAGAAGCGGAAGCTATCGGGAACGATGTCGGCGATGGCGCCAGTCCCGCCGGTTACCGTGTAGCCGCCGTCGGCGCGCTTCCGGAACGCGAAATCCGAGCAAAGCGCAGCGCTCTCCGGGCCGTTTTTCACGCCATCGATGCGCATCACGGAGGCCTGGACCTTGAGCTGCGGCAGCGTCAAGCCCAGGTTACGGCAGAAGAGGCGCGACCACGCGCCGCCGGCAAGCACCACGCTGCCGCAGGAAATCGCGCCGAGTTCGGTGACCGCAGCGGCGACTCGCCCTGCCTTTGTTTCGATGCCCCGCACCGCGCAGTCGGTGACGATCGTTGCCCCGAGTTCGCGCGCCCGCCGCGCAAGAGCTGGGACGACGCGCTGCGGCTCGGCGCGCCCGTCGCTTGGCGTGTGAAGCGCGCCGAGCCACTGTCCGTGGCCTCCTGGCAACACGCGCCCGATCTCGGCCGCATCGATCATCCTTGAATCGAGCTGAAATTCCCTCGCGTGATCGAGCCACGCCGCGCGCCGCGCCAATTCACGCTCACTCCGGCAGAGATAGACGATGCCCGATCGTCTGAATCCGAGGTCCAACCCGGACTGCTTCTGCAGCTTGTCCCAGAGGCGCATGGATTCAATCATCAGCGGCAGCTCGCGGGGATCGCGGCCCATTTTCCGGACCCAACCCCAGTTGCGGCTCGACTGCTCGGCCGCCAGCGCCCCCTTTTCGCAAAGCGCCACCGAAATACCCCGCTCGGCGAGGAACATTGCGGTACTAACCCCCGCAATTCCGCCGCCGATGACGACCACGTCAACCGCGCGCGGCAAACTTGCATCGGTCACGCAAGCTTCAATGGGTGGACCCGAATAAACCGGTGTTGAACCGCCGGCCGTCGGCGCGTTGTGCCGGGTCATTCTTGCGCCGTGCGCCGTTTCGTCACTCGGCGCGCCTGATGCCGCTGCCGGATCTCTCCAGCGGATTGATCATCTGCTCGATAGCAGAGACCTCGGCCTTCAGGAGTTCGACAAGCTCGGTGAGCCGATCCGGCTCGAGCCGCGCACTGGTCATATTGATGGCGATCGATGCGATGGCGTCACGTCCCTGGGGCAGAATCGGCAGGGCCAGCGCGGAAATCCCCTTCACCAGTTCGCCGTGATCGAAGGCGAACCGCCGCACACGAATCTGCGGCAGGCGATCCCGCACTAAGTCCGCCGTGAGCCCGTTGTAGCGGCCGTAAAGAGGCGCGTTGGCGCTGATGATGATCTCTGCCTCCTCGGGCGGTAGAAATGCCAGGATCGCCTGGCTTGCCGGGCCGACCCCCATCGGGATTTGTCCGCCGACATGTCCGGTGAGGCTGTCGAGAACGTACGAACCCTCCTGACGGTCGACGCAGACGACGTTGAAGCCGCTGCGTGCCATGAGAAAGACCGTGTCGCCGGTCTGCGCTGCGAGGCGAAGCAGCGCCGGGCGACTGACCTTTCGCAGGCCCGTGCCGTCGGCCGCGGCAGCACCGAGCGTGAAGAGCGCCAAGCCCAGGCGATACCGCTTCGTCGCCTGCTCCCGCTCGATCAGTCCGTGGCGTTCGAGAGCGGAGACGATGCGGTGCGCCGTCGAGGTTTTCAGGCTCAGCCCTTCGGCGATCTCCGCCATCTTGGCGCCCTTCTCTCCGAGCTCGCCCAGGAGCTTAATCACAGCGACCGTCCGGTCGAGAAGCTGTGTCCCAGTTGCCTGCTCAGTTCCTCGTTGGCTATGCACTATGCACCTGCCGGTCCGTCATGCGTCGTAGCATGGTTACCCGGTAGCCGCTTCATGCGCCAGCATGGACAGCGGCTATCGAATGCGCGCCGCTTCGATCCGGCGCTGCCAGGGTCGAAAGGAGCGGCCCAACATCGCCAGCTTCTAAAGCGGCGACGGCCCCGACCAACGCGGCGACCGCGGCCGGCGACATGCGCTTCCGCGCCACGGATTGGAACTTCACGCCGAGGCCATCCCATCCCAGGGGATTGCTTGATTCTCCGCGAGGAGCGGTGACCGTCCGGGAAAAGAGACCGCGTCTGGTTTCCACCTCGACGCGTGCTGGAACTGCCGCTGGAAACATCGCATCGAGCGCTGGGTCGACAGTCAGAGCAATCTTGCGGGCGCAGTCGAGCACCATTCGGTCGCCGAGACTCGATTCCTCCAGCGGCAGCAATGCATCCGGCCCGCGGATTGCCGCAACGGCGACGCAGAAGGGAACGCTGTATTGCGCTGCCTCCAGTGTCGTCGGCGCAAGGTCGTTGTTGAGCGACAGGGCTTGGGCAAAGGTGCTTATACGGATGGCCACGATGTCGTCGGCTCCGATGCCCTCCCGTTCCTTGATTTCCAGTATGCCGTCGATTGCCGCATGGGCCCACCGGCAGCAGCTGTAGAGCTTGAAATAGACGTCCTCGATATGCCAGCGCTGGCCGAGCGCTTCGGTCAGAATCGACGGGTCGTAGCGCGTCGCATCGTCAAGGAAATCGGTGGGTCCGGTAAATCCATGCGCGGCAAGCTCAACCGCGGTTACGCCGGTGGCCGTCGCCCAGGCGATGCCCTCCTTTACGTGATTGCCCATCAACCGCGTATATCCGGTTGCGGTTTGGCCGGGAGCGGTCGTACCGGCGATCGCGATCGCATTGGCGATTGTTTCGGGAGCGAGCCCGCGCAGCCATCCGACCGCCGCCGCCACGCCCTGCCCGCACCAGAGCCCGCTGTCGAACGTATGCAGCGATCTGAAGTCGCGGGCTGCGGAAATCCGTACACCGATCTCGTAGCCGAGCGCTATTGCCGTGAGCACCTGTTCGGCGCCGGCGCCGGTTGCCTCGGCCGTGGCGAGCACCGCGGGAATTACGCCGGCCCCGGGATGACCGGACGCGGCCCGATGCCCGTCATCCAGATCCAACATAGAGGCGATCGCCGAATTGGCGAAAGCAGCACCTGCCACTGTTAGGCACTCGCCGGAGAACCAGCAGCTGGACGGCCCTTTGCCCCAGGTATGAACAGCAGCTTTGCGTCCGGCGGTGCCGCCGGCCGTGCCAGATCCTGACACTGCGCAGCCGATTAGGTCGAAGACGGCGCGCATGGTCGCCGGACGGACAGATATCGGTGCCGCCTGCAGACTGCAGGCGAAAGTGGCGAGTGCCAGTGCGACCGTCATGTGATTCCCTTCTAGTCGAACGTCGCACGGCCCACTTTGTGGGTCAATAAATTTATCACCATATGGGATATTATTACATTGACTTCCATATCGTGGTAGATATGAATGATTGTGCATCCGAGGGAAGGATCTTCCGGGACGATGACAGGAAACCGACAAGCTTTTTCAACGAGCGAGTTTCTGGCTCGGGTTCGGCGAGTTCAGGAGGAAATGGCTACTCGCGGGATCGACATCCTTCTGGTTCACGCGCCGGAGAATATCTACTACCTCACCGGTCATCAGAGCTCGGGCTATTTCGCGTATCAGGTCGCCCTGCTCACTCAAAGCGGCGAACCGCAACTGCTTCTGAGGCTCCTGGAGCGGGGAAACGTCGACGAATATTCGTGGCTCGGGACCGCGATGACGTGGAGAGAGGGTGACAGCGTCGTCGAAAAGACCCTCGGCCTGATTCAGACAGCCGCACCTCGGAATAAGACGATCGGCGTCGAAAAGCGAAGCTGGTTTCTCACCGCCGCGGTTTCCGAGGCAATGACAGCCGGCCTTTCCGCTTCCCGCATCGTCGACGCGTCCCTCCTCGTGGATCGTGTCCGGCTGATCAAGTCGAAAGCGGAGATTGCATACCTTCGCCAGGCCGGCGTGATCGCCGAGATCGAACAGCGCGCGGCCCTGGACGCAATCAACCAGGATGCGACGGAAGCGGATGTCGCCGCCGCGGTTTTCGCGGCAGGCGTCAAGGCCGGCTGCGAATACACCGGCCTACCGCATCACATCATGTCGGGCTACCGGTACAATGTGTGCCACGCCAACTGGAGTCCCAAGGTCATCCGGCGCGGCGAACTCGTACTGCTTGAGCTCTATGGCTGCATGGAACGCTATCACGCCACGCAGATGCGGACGATTTCCATGGGGCCGCCAAACGATGAGGTAAAGCGCGCCGCCGAGGTCGTCATCGCCGCGCAGGACGCAGGCTTCGCCGCCATGCGGCCGGGTGCCTCGGCGCGAGAACTGGACGCCCTTGTGCGCGGGGCGATCCGCAAGATCCGGCCCGAATACTTTAACCGCACCGGCTATTCGACCGGT